>Ga0302314_10001664_pt1 | contig 41478 bp, 31 predicted proteins | sample III_Palsa_N2_3_FD_200533 | JGI IMG/M metagenome (GOLD analysis project Ga0302314, IMG submission 200533) | Peat permafrost microbial communities from Stordalen Mire near Abisko, Sweden - III_Palsa_N2_3 | ecosystem: Environmental > Terrestrial > Soil > Palsa > Peat permafrost | place: Sweden... | reverse complement strand
CCCTCACCCTCCCATGCCTCCGGCATGGGCCCCTCCCTCTCCCGCCGGGAGAGGGAATAATGTGGAATCGGGCCTATAAGCCCCTATGGCCATTCAGCGCCTGCCTCCCGAGCTCATCAACCGCATCGCCGCCGGCGAGGTGGTCGAACGGCCGGCGAGCGCGGTCAAGGAGCTGATCGAAAACGCCCTCGACGCCGGCGCGGGCCGCGTCGACATCCAGGTCGACGGTGGCGGACTCGCGCGCATCCTGGTGGCCGACGATGGCGCCGGCCTGCCGCCCGCCGAGCTGTCCCTGGCCGTCGAGCGCCACGCCACCTCCAAGCTGAAGGCGGGCGAGGACGGCGCCTTCGATCTCCTGCGCATTTCCACCCTCGGCTTTCGCGGCGAGGCCCTGCCGTCGATCGGCTCGGTGGCGCGCCTGACCATCGCCGCGCGCACGGCCGGCGCCGCCGAGGCCTGGAGCCTGCGCGTCGACGCCGGGGCCCTGGGCGAGGTCGGTCCGACGGCCTTCCCCGGCCCGCACGGCGCCCGCGTCGAGGTCCGCGACCTCTTCTACGCCACCCCCGCGCGCCTGAAGTTCATGAAGTCCGAGCGGGCCGAGGCCATGGCCATCGCCGAGGAGGTCAAGCGCGCCGCCATGGCCAACCCCGCCGTCGCCTTCAGCCTCGATATCGACGGCCGGCGCACCCTGAGGCTCGACGCCGAGGCCCCGGACGAGGCCGGCCGGCTCGCCCGCCTCGCGGCCGTGCTCGGGCGCGACTTCGCCGCCAATGCGCTGGCCGTGGACCAGGACCGCGAGGGCGTGCGCCTGACCGGCTTCGCCGGCCTGCCGACCTACAACCGCGGCAACGCGGCCCAGCAGTATCTGTTCGTGAACGGACGACCGGTGCGCGACCGGCTGCTGCAGGGCGCCCTGCGCGCCGCCTACGCCGACTTTCTGGCTCGCGATCGCCATCCGGCCGCGGCGCTCTACCTCGCGCTCGATCCCACCGAGGTCGACGTCAACGTCCACCCGGCCAAGGCCGAGGTGCGTTTCCGCGATCCGGGGCTGGTGCGCGGCCTGGTGATCGGCGCCCTGCGCCACGCCCTGGCCGCCGCCGGTCATCGCGCCTCGACCACGGTCGCGGCCCAGGCGCTGGGCAGCTTCCGGCCGGCCTACCAGCCGGGACCCTCGCCGGCCGGCTTCTCCACCTGGCGCGGCGGCGGCTGGTCGCCCACCCTGCCGGGCGTGGAAGGCGTGTCGGCCCGCGCCGAGCCGGACTTCGTCTTCGACGCGGCTCCGGCGCCCGAGCCCGCCGACTTCCCGCTGGGCGCGGCCAGGGCTCAGGTGCACGAGACCTATATCGTCGCCCAGACCCGCGACGGGGTGGTGATCGTCGACCAGCACGCCGCCCACGAGCGTCTGGTCTACGAACAGATGAAGGCCCAGATGGCCGCTGGCGGTGTCGCCCGCCAGGTGCTGCTGCTGCCCGAGGTGGTCGAGCTGGACCCGGCCGAGGCCGAGCGTGTCGCCGCCCGCGCCGGCGAACTGGCCGATCTCGGCCTGGTCATCGAGCCGTTCGGGCCGGGGGCGGTGCTGGTGCGCGAAACGCCGGCGCTGCTCGGCGAAGTCGACGCCGCCGCCCTGGTCCGCGACATCGCCGACGACCTTACCGAGCACGGCGCGGCCCTGGCGCTCGGCGAGCGCCTGGCCGATGTCTGTTCCACCCTGGCCTGCCACGGCTCGGTGCGCGCCGGCCGCCGGCTCAACGCCAGCGAAATGAACGCCCTGCTGCGCCAGATGGAGGCGACGCCGCACTCCGGCCAGTGCAACCACGGCCGCCCGACCTATGTCGAACTGAAACTCGCCGACATCGAACGCCTCTTCGGCCGGCGGTAGGGCTCTATTCACCTCTCCCGGCGGGAGAGGTCGAGACGCGCCGGCAGGCGCGTCCGGGTGAGGGATTAGGGAAGGCGGTCAAATTCGCGCCGGCCTTCGAGCGAAAGCCTCCTCTGCCCCCAGATAGGATTCGTTCTGTGATTAGCCTGAGGGTTCCCTAATCCCTCACCCCCCCACGCTCCGCGTGGGCCCCTCCCTCTCCCGCCGGGAGAGGTGTTTTGAGCGCGACCCAACTTAAGTGATCGCCCTTGCTCCGGCTTCGCGGATAGGCGAGAGGCGCGGCATGCGCCTTGCCTTCACCCTTGTGGCCCCGGATTTCGACGCCTTGCAGGACGCCCTGCCGGCGGCGCTGGAGGCCGTGGCCCAGGCCGGGCGGACCACCGAGGGCCTGGATGTGCTCGGCGAGGGCGCCGCCGATATCTTCGTCGAGGGCGCCGACCTCGCCACCTTGCGCGCCATGGCGGCTCGCGGGCTGGAGCGCGCCGGCGTCGATTTCTGCGTTCAGCCGGCCGAGGGACGGTTGAAGCGCCTGCTGGTGGCCGACATGGATTCAACCATCATCGGCTGCGAGTGCCTGGACGAGATCGCCGACTTCGCCGGGCTCAAGGCCGAGGTCGCCGCCGTGACCGCCCGAGCCATGGCCGGCGAGATCCCCTTCGAGACCGCCCTGCGCGATCGCGTGGCGTTGCTGGCCGGCCTCGACCTCCACGCCCTGCAGCAGGCTTACGACGAGCGGGTGCGGCCGAACCCGGGCGCGGAAACGCTCATCCGCACCATGACCGCGCTCGGCGCGCGCTGCGTGCTGGTCTCCGGCGGGTTCGAGTTCTTCACCCGGCGGGTGGCCGAACGCGTCGGCTTCGCCGCCCAGCGCGCCAACCTGCTCCTGCACGACGGCGCGCGCCTCACCGGCAAGGTCGCCGAGCCGATCCTGGGCGCGGAGGCCAAACTGACGGCGCTGCGGGAAGAGGCGGCGGCCCTGGGGATCCCGCTCGCCGACACCCTGGCCGTGGGCGACGGGGCCAACGATCTCGACATGATCGCCGCCGCCGGCCTCGGCGTCGCCTACCGCGCCCAGCGGATCGTAGCCGCCCGGGCCGACGCCCGCGTGGAGGCCACCGACCTCACCGCGCTGCTCTATTTCCAGGGCGTCGGCCAGGACGCCTTCGTGCGATGATCCCGCGTCCGGTCAAGGCCGTGGTCTTCGACATGGACGGGCTCCTGCTCGACACCGAGGTCGTCTACCGCGACGTGATGATCGAGGCGGCGCGGACGATGGGCGCGGATCTGCCCGAAGCCGTGTTCCTGCGCATGGTCGGCCTGACCGGCGCCGCCGGCCGCGACGTCGCCATGGCCCATTTCGGCGAAGGGTTCGACTACGATCCCTGGCTCGACCACGTCTCCGAGCTGGCCCACGCGCGCCTGGCGGCGGGGGCGCCGGTCAAGGCGGGTGTCACCGAACTGCTCGACCATCTCGACCGCGCCCGTCTGCCGCGGGCCATCGCCACCTCTTCGAGCCATGGCTCGGTGGAAAGACACCTGGCGCCCAGCGGTCTGCTGCTTCGGTTCGACACGGTCGTCGCCGCCGGTGACTATGCGCGCGGCAAGCCCCACCCCGATCCGTTCCTCGCCGCCGCCGGGCGTCTGGGCGTGGCGCCCGCCGACTGCTTGGCGCTGGAGGATTCTCACAACGGCGTGCGCGCCGCCGCCGCCGCCGGCATGATGACGGTGATGGTGCCGGATCTATTGGCGGCCACCGACGAAATGCGTCACTTGACGGTGGCGGTGTGCGACAGCCTGCACGAGGTGACCACGCTGATATCACGGGCCGATCACTTTTTCCGGAACGGCTCGGCCGTCTGACCGTTCTCACTCCCAACGACCCACGGGAGACGGAACTATGACCAACGCCGCCAAAGGCCTGCTGCTCATCTGCGCCGCGAGTGCGCTTGCGCTCGGGGCCTGCTCGAAACCGCAGGCCGCCGCGGACGCCGGCAACACCGCCGACGCCAGCGCCGCGACTAGCGACAACACCGGGGCCATGAACGCGGATAACACCACGCCCGCCAACGATGCGGCGTCGAACACGTCGCAATAGGACCATTGACCTCTCCCCCAGGGGAGAGGTCGAGACCCCGCCTTCCTCCCCCCTAAGAGGGAGTACGCCCTTAGGGCGGAAGGGGGATCGGCAGACCGGCGTCCCCGACCCCCTTCGGCGCGGAGTCTATCGCGGGCGGGCCGTGCCAACAGCGCGACCAAGGACAGCGCTATCCCTGTGCGGGGCAGGGCAGTCGTACAGGCCTGCCCCAAAACAAAGAACGTCATGGCCGGGCGTAAGTCCCGGCCACCCATGCACACGGAATGGCGGATAGCCGCGCCCGGCGCGGCCAGGGCAGCGCATTTCAGCCGCGGTTGAAGGGCTGAATCGTGGCCATGCCCGGCATGGCCACCCACCTTCCCGGGCAAAATGGATGGCCGGGACTGCCGCCCGGCCATGACGGTAGGGGATACTGGGGCGTATCGGGCCTTTCCGATGGCCCGACCTTCTGGAGCTGAGGTTGTCTCCACTCCTCGCACGGCCTAGAGCGGGCGCGGGCGGCCCGGGGCGCGCCTTGGAGCCTGCCATTTGCGCCTTCGCCTTTTCGCCGCCGCCGCCGTCCTCGCCTTGACGGGCCCCGCGCTCGCCCAACCCACGCCGAAAGATCCCGCCTGGGCCCAGGCGAGCAGCGACGTCGCCGCCGATCCCAACGTCCGCTTCGGCGTGCTGCCCAACGGCCTGCGATATGCGGTGATGAAGAACGCCACGCCCGCCGGCCAGACCTCGATCCGCCTGCGCATCGGCTCCGGCTCGCTCGAGGAGAGCGACGCCCAGCAGGGCCTCGCCCACGTGCTCGAGCACATGGCTTTCGAGGGCTCGACCCATGTGCCGCGCGGCGAGATGATCAAGCTCCTCGAGCGCGACGGCCTCGCTTTCGGCCCCGACACCAACGCTTCGACCAGCTGGACCCAGACGGTCTATCAGCTCGACCTGCCGAAGAGCGACGCGGTCCTCCTCGACACCGGCCTGATGCTGATGCGCGAGACGGCCAGCGAGCTCAACATCGATCCCAAGGCGCTGGACACCGAGCGCGGCATCGTTCTCTCCGAGGAGCGGCTGCGCGATACGCCGGACTATCGAGCCGAGAAGGCCCAGATCAACCTGCTGGCCCACGATCAGCGGATTACCGAGCGCTTCCCGATCGGCAAGGTCGATGTGATCAAGACCGCGCCGGCCAGCCTGATCCGCGAGTTCTACCGCGCCAACTATCGGCCCGACCGCGCCGCCCTGATCGTGGTCGGCGACTTCGATCCGGCCGAGGTCGAGGCCAAGATCAAGGCGCGCTTCTCCGACTGGACGCCGAGGGGGCCGGAAACCGCCGAGCCCGATCTTGGCCAGGTGGAAAAGCGCGGCCTAACGGTCAGCGTCGTCAACCTGCCGGGCGCCCAGACCCTGACCTACATCGCCTGGGTGCGGCCCTATGACGCCTCGCCCGACACCCGCGAGAAGCGCCGGCGCGAGACGGTGGAGAACCTGGCCCTGGCCGTGCTCAATCGCCGGCTCGGCAAGTTGGCCGCCGCCGCCAATCCGCCGTTCATCGAGGCCGACGGCGCCTTCGAGAACCTGCTGCATTCGGCCAAGATCGCCATGGTCGAGGCCGCCACCGCGCCCGGCGCCTGGCGCCCAGCCTTGTCGGCGATCGAACAGGAGGTGCGCCGCCTGACCACCTATGGCGTCTCCGAAGCCGAGATCGCCCGCGAGATCGCCCAGGCTCGGGCGGGCTTGGTGAATGCCGCCACCGGCGCCGCCACGCGTCCGACGCCGGAACTGGCCAGCGGCCTGGCCGATTCGGTGGACGAGAACCTGGTCTTCACCCACCCCAATGAGGACCTCGATCTCTTCGACGCCGCCACCAAGGACGTCACGCCCGAGGAGGTGGACGCCGCCGCGCGCCGCATCTTCGCGGGCTCCGGGCCGCTGGTCGAACTGGAGACCCCGACACCGGTCGACGGCGGCGAAGCGGCGGTCGCCGAGGCCTACGCCGCCTCGGCCAAGGTTGCCGTCGCCGCGCCGGCGGCGGAGACGGCGATCGTCTGGCCCTATACCGGGTTCGGCAAGGCGGGGGCGGTTGCGTCGCGCCACGAGATCGCCGACCTCGGGGCCACGGTCGTGCGCTTCGCCAACGGCGTGGCGCTGACCGTCAAGTCGACCGACTATCGCAAGGACCAGATCCTCATCGCCGTGGATATCGGTCACGGGCGCGAGGACCTGCCGCGCGCCCGGCCCGTGGCCACATGGGCGGCGTCGGCCCTTGTCGACGGCGGCTTCGAGGCCATGAGCCTGGAGGACAGCCAGCGCGCCCTGACCGGCAAGCTGTACAGCGCGCAGATGTCAGTCACCGACGACGCGTTTCAGCTGCGCGGGACCACCCGGCCCAAGGATCTCGACACCCAGATGCAGGTGCTGGCCGCCTATGTCGCCCATCCCGGCTTCCGGCCGGAGGCGTTCGAGCGGTTGAAGCAGGGCTATCTCACCGCCCTGCCGCAACTGGCCGCGACGCCCGGCGGCGTGCTGCAGCGCGACTTCGAAAAGCTCCTGCACGGCGGCGATCCCCGCTGGGCGACGCCGACCGAGGGCGAGCTGCAAGCGGCCAAGCTCGACGACCTGAAGGCCCTGCTCGAAAAGCCGCTCACCACGGCGCCGATCGAGATCACCATCGTCGGCAATGTCACGGTGGAGGACGCCATCGCCCAGGTGGCGGCCACCTTCGGCGCCCTGCCGACGCGTCCCGAACGCGCGCCCTGGCCCGCCGGCGGCGACAAGGTCCAATTCCCCATCCCGACCGCAACGCCGGTCCTGCTGACGGACGGCGGCCGGCCGGACCAGGCCATGGCCGTCGTCGCCTGGCCGGTGACCGATTTCTACAAGGACCTGCAGGCCTCGCGCGCCGACATGCTGGCCGGCGAGGTGTTGCAGGACCGCGTGGTCGACCGCCTGCGCCTCACCCAGGGCGCCACCTACAGTCCCGAGACCGTAGTGTCGCTGTCGGAGATTTTCCCGGCCTATGGCGCCGCCTTCTCGGCCGTGGAGATGCCGCCGGAGAAGCTGCCGGGTTTCTTCACCGACGTCGCCGCCATCGCCGCCGACATGCGCGACAATGGGGTGACCGCCGACGAACTGGAGCGCGCGCGCAACCCGCGCGTGGCCACACTCAAAAAGTCGATGCTGACCAACGACTATTGGCTTCTGCGCCTCGAAGGCTCGATCGCCGATCCCAAGCGGCTGGACATCATCCGCACCACCCTGCCGGACTACGCCAAGGTGACGGCGGCGGAGGTCCAGGATGCGGCCAAGGCCTACCTCACCGACAACAAGGCCTGGAAGCTCGTGATCAAGGCCCCGGGCGCGCCTTAGGGCGTCGCGGTTGCGGTCGGAGCCGCAGGCGCCGCCGCCGCGTCGGGCGGTGCGGGCTCCTGCAGCAGGGGCACGAGCAGGTCGTTCAACGCGTCGAGATCGAATGCGCCAGCTTTGGCGTAGCGAACAATGCCGGCTCGATCGATGACATAGTTCGTCGGAACCTGGGTCGGATCGCCGTAGGGGCCGAAAAAGTGCCTGGCCACGGGCAGGGAAAGCATCTTCGCCACCGGCCGCAGCCGATCCGTCGGTGCTGAATCCTCCGTGGTCACGGCCACGATGGCCAGCCCATATTTTCCCTGGATCCGCTCATAGGCGTCGAGCAGGGGCAGTTCCTTGCGACACGGCCCGCACCACGTCGCCCAGAAGTTGAGGATCAGCACCTGACCCTTGAAGTCGGCCAGGGTCAGCCGCTTGCCGTCCAGGGTGAACGCGTGAAAGTCGGGCGCCGGCTTGCCGACCTCGACCTTGCCCGCGGCGGCCGACGAAGCTAGGGCGCACACAGCCGCGGCTGCGGCGATCAAGCGGCGAAAATCCATCAGCAACGGGCCCTCTTCCCGACGATTCGGTCCGTAAGCGAACGCGACTCTACTTCGCCTGCGGCCCGTGTTTGAAATATTTGAAAAAGTCGCTGTCGGGCGACAGCACCAGCGTGGTCTCGCCGTGGGCCAGGGAGTCTTCGTAGGCGCGCATGGAGCGGTAGAAGGCGGCGAAGGCCGGGTCCTTGCCGTAGCTCGAGGCGTACAGCGTGCCGGCCTGGGCGTCGCCCGCCCCGCGCAGGGCGAGGGCCTGTTCATCGGCCTTGGCGCGGATGACCGTCACCTGCTTGTCGGCGTCGGCGACGATCTCGCGCTTGGACGCCTCGCCCTGGGCGCGGATCTGCGCCGCCCTCTGCTGCAGATTGGAGCGCATGCGCTGATAGACGGCTTCGGCGTTGGCGGCCGGCAGGTCGGCGCGCTTGATGCGGAGATCGACCACATCGATGCCCAGACGGGCGGCTGCGGCGCGGGCGCGCACGTCGGCGAGGGTGCGAGCCATCAGCTGATCGCGCTGGCGCGAGATGATGTCGGGGGCGGTGGCCCCGCCGAGGATCTGTCGCAGCGAGGAATTGATCAGGGGCTCCAGCCGGTCGCGGGCGTTCGTCTCGTTACGGAGCGTTCGGTAGAAGGCCAGAGGATCGGAAATCCGGTAGCGGACGAAGGCGTCCACCACCAGGCGCTGCTGGTCGGATGAGATGATCTCTTCCTGGCTGGCCTCGATGGCCTGGTTGCGCTTGTCGAGGACGACCACCGACTCGACGAACGGAATCTTGACCTTGAGGCCGGGGTCGTAGGCGCCGGGCGGATTGATCACCCGCACCGGCTCACCGAGGTTCACCACCACCGCCTGCCGGCGCTGATCGACGATGAAGAAGGTGTTGGCGATCACCACCAGCGCGACGGCGGCGGCGATCAGGCCGATGAGCCACGGCCGGCTCATTGGCTGGGTCCCTGCGGCTGTGGGGCGGGGGCCGCCGGCGGCGGCGCGGTCGGCTGGAAGGCCTGGGCCGGCAGGATGATCGGCGCCGTCGCCCCCTTGGCGTCGATGATCACCGTGTGGGCGTGGGCGAGCACGTCCTGCATGGTCTGGATGTAAAGCCGCTCGCGCGTCACCGCCGGCGCGTGGCGATACTGGGCGTAGACCTGGTTGAAGCGCGAGGTCTCGCCAAAGGCCTCTTGGACCACCTGCTCCTGATAGCCGGCCGCCGCCTGGGTGATCTTGGCCGCGTCGCCGGCCGCCTCGGTGACGTTCTTGTTGCGGTAGGTGTCGGCGTCGTTGATTGCCGATTGGGCGTCCTGGCCGGCGCGGGCGATGTCCTGATAGGCCGGCACGACCTCCGTGGGCGGATTGGCGTTCTGGATCTGCACCGCGTCGACCGTGACCCCGGCGTGGTAGCGGTCGAGGATGCGCTGCATGAGGACGACGGCCTGGGCCTGGACCTGGCCGCGGCCGTTGGTGAGGATCGAGGTCAGGTCGTTGTGGCCGATCACCTCGCGCATGGCGCTTTCGGCCACCGCCGTCACGGCGTCGTCGGGGTCGCGGACCTGGAACAGATAGGCGGCCGGATCGGAGATGTGCCACTGCACCGCGAAGCTGAGGTCGACGATGTTCTCGTCGCCGGTCAGCATCAGGCTCTCGTCCGGCGAAGGGGTCCCCAGCGAGCCGCCGATCAGGGTCTTCTGCTCATTGGTCACATCGACCCGTTCGGCCTGTTCGATCGGCGTGGGCAGGTGGTAGCGCAGACCCGGCCCCTCGGTGCGATCATAGGCGCCGAAGCGGGTGACGATGGCCTCCTGATAGGGCTGGACGATGTAGAGGCCGGTGAGGGCCCAAAGCGCGACCACCGCGCCGACGGCCAGCGGGATGGCGGAGCCGCGATACCGCCGTAGGCGCGAGCCGCGCGTCAATCGGTCCCATTCGGCGCGCAGGCGGCGCAGGTATTCGCCGAAGTCCGGGCCGGAGGGTGGCGGGGGCGGGAGGCGTCGGCCAGGGTCCTGGCGCGGCGGCTCGTCCGGCCGGTCGTCGTTGCTGCCCGGCGGCAAACCCCAGGGACCCGGATTGGCGTTGTCGTTCCAGGGCATGAGGCTCTCTTTATCGGCTCCCGCCGGTCGCGGAGCTTGTAAAGCGACGTCCGCGCCCGGATATGAGACGCCGCCCCGCGCACGATGGCGCGCACACACAATATGGAGCCGTCGCCGCCGTGAGCCAACCTGACCGGGCCGAGGTTCTCGCCGCGCTGGAGCGCGTGGCCGATCCCAAGAGCGGCAAGGGCCTCGAATCCGCCGGCCTCGTGCAGGGCTTGGTGGTGAGCGAGGCGCGCGCGGGGTTCATCCTCGAGGTCGCCCGCGCGGACGCGGCGCTCTACGCCCCCGTGCGCGACGCCGCCGAGGCGGCGCTGCTGGCCGTGCCGGGCGTCGAGCGGGCGCAGGTGGTGTTGACCGCCGCCTCCGCCGGCGCGCCGGCGCCCGGGACGGTCCGCGTCAGCAAGGGCGCGCGCGTCGCCGCCGATCCGAGAGCCCAGCCCGAGGCCATGCCTCCGCCCGAGCGCCTGGCCCACGTCCGCCGGGCGATCGCGGTGGCCAGCGGCAAGGGCGGCGTTGGCAAGTCGACCGTCGCCGTCAACCTCGCCTGCGCCCTGGCCGCGCGGGGCCTCAGCGTGGGCTTGCTGGACGCCGACATCTACGGTCCGTCGGCCCCGCGCATGCTGGGGGTGGATGAGCAGCCCCGATTCGAGGACGGCAAGCTCGAGCCGCTAACCGCCTGGGGCCTCAAGGTGATGTCGATCGGCTTTATCGTCGACGAGGGCGCACCGATGATCTGGAGGGGGCCGATGGCGTCCTCGGCGGTGCGGCAGATGATCCAGGATGTGCGTTGGGGGACCGAGGAGGCGCCCCTGGATGTGCTGATCGTGGACCTTCCGCCCGGCACCGGCGACATCCACCTGACCCTGGTTCAGAAGCTGTGCGTCGACGGGGTGGTGGTCGTCTCCACGCCGCAGGAGATCGCCCTCATCGACGCGCGCCGCGCCGTCGCCATGTTCGGCAAGATGAACCCGCCGGTGCCGATCCTGGGGGTGGTGGAGAACATGGCCTTCTTCGCCGACCCGGCCACCGGCGCGCGCATTCCCATCTTCGGCGAGGGCGGGGCCCGGCGCGAGGCCGCCAGCCTCGGCGCCCCCTTCCTGGGCGAGGTGCCGATCGAGGTCGCCCTGCGCCAAGGCGGCGACGACGGCCGGCCGCTGGTCGCCGCCCTGCCGGATCATCCCGCCGCGCGGGTGTTCGTCGACATGGCGGCGGCGCTGGCCTGATCGTTGACGCTCCCGGCGAAGCGGTCGACACTCCAGGCGCGCTCTGGGGGGAAGAGCTCATGAGCCTCGTCGAGACGCCGGCGGCGGCGGTCAATACCGCAACGGTCAAATGGACGGGGGTCGCTCTGGCTTTCGTCGGCGGCGCGGCGGCGCTTGGCGCGATGTTTCTGGGTGGCCCGGCCGCACAGCTGACGGTCGCGTTGGCGCTGGCTGTCCTGGTTGTCCTGCTGGGGCTGATCGCCTGGTTTCCCAACGCCTTCGTGACGGTTTCGCAGAGGGGCTGGAATCAGCCCTTCGCCAACTTCGCCTTTCTCGTGCCGATCGCGTTCCTGGTGGTCGGCGGCCTCAACTTCCACTTGTTGAGATTGGAGGGGCTCGAGCTGGCGGCGGCGGCCATCGGCGTCCTGGCGGTGGTCGCGATGATCTGGGCGCCTCGCCCCGAACCGACGATGACGCCGATCTCCCACATCCTTCTGACCCTCGCCTTCGCCGCCGGCCTGGGCTGGGGCGGTCTGACCCTGGTCAACTGCCTTTTCGACAGCGCGCCCGGCCAGGATTTCCAGGTGAGCGTGCAAGAAAAGCACCAGACCTTCGGTCGCAGCACGCACTATCACCTCACCTTGGCGCCCTTCGGCCCAGTCGACCGCCCCGTGAGCGTGACCGTCAACTACGCGACCTACGCCTCGACCAGCGAGGGCGGCTTTGTCTGTACGGTGCTGCGCCCCGGCGCGCTCGGCTTCGCCTGGTGGCGGGTCGGCGGCTGCTGAGCGTCAGACGGACGGACGAGCGGCGACGCTGACGTCGGCGTTGAGGGATCCCAGAACCGGGGGCTCGGCTGTCCCGGCGTCGAGGGCGTCGAGTTGGGCGCGGATGTCGGCGTGCCGCTTGGCGTCCAGCCCGTAGCCGAAGTAGCAGGCCCCGCCCAGCATCACGAAGACGATCGGCGTGATGATGTAGACCAACTCCATGCCGTGGATCGCCGCCGGCGTGTTGGCGACGCCCTCCTTGGCGTTGTAGCCGATGGCGCCCAGCACCGTGAACGACAGCAGGATGGAGGCGCTGGCCGCCAGTTTCTGCGTCGTGCTGATCATGGCGTAGAGCAGGCCGGTGCGCTGCTTGCCCTTCTCCAGGCGCACGGCGTCGGCGACGTCGGCGACCATGGCCCGGTCGAGCAGGGTGAAGCCGGCGGCGAGAAAGCCCAGCGCCAAGAGCAGGGCGGCGGCGAGGGGATAGTCGCCGTTGGGCAGCAGGGTCGTGCCGCCGAGCATGAGGGAATAGCCGGTGGCGGCCACCTGCATGGCGCGGTGCTTGCCGATCCTCTGGGCGAGCCACGACAGTCCGGCGGCGCCGACCACGCCGGCGGCGATGTAGATCAGCAGCAGGCTGGAGGCGGCCGGCACGGAGAAGCCGCGCGCGTCATGGAAGTAGAAAATGTACATCGCCGACATCCAGCCGGGACCGAGATAGAGGCAGAAGTCGGAGATGATGATCCGCGCCATGTCTGGTCGGCAGACCATCTCCCAATAGTCGCGGAAGCCGAACCGCTCGGCGTGGCTGTCGGCGGGGATCGGCTCACGCGTGAGCAAGGTGGCGGCGGCCACGCCGACAGGCGCCGCGATGACGATGAACCAGCCCATGGCCGGCACCGCCCCGGCGGTGGCGCCGCGCCTGGCCATCAGCGCCGGAATCAACAGGACGAGCGCCGCGCCCAGGGTGCTGACCACCTGGATGGCGCCGAAGACCCGCGAGCGTTCGTGGTACTTGCCGGCGATCACCGACGCCCAGGAGTTCAGCGACAGGAGGATCAGCGACCAGCCGATGTAGTAGGCCAGCAGCCAGCCGGCCAGGTAGGGCATGGAGACGCCGTACGGCGGGTCGAACAGCATATAGACCGCCAGCATCAGCAGCGGCGCGCCGGCCAGCATCCACACCCGGTAGCGGCCGATCCGCGTGCGGGTGCGGTCCATGAAGAGGCCGATCAAGGGGTCGATGAAGGTGTCGCCGAAGCGGACGATGCCGAAGGCCGCGCCCACCGCGGCCAGCGCCAGGCCGAAGTGGGCGGCGTAGTAGTGGGGCAGGTAGACCGCCAGCGCCACCGCCAAGGCGCCGATGGAAAAGCCGGGCAGGCTGAAGGCGACCAGCCTTGGCATGCTGAGACGGTCTTGGGCGGGCGACGCGGTCACTAAGCGGCGTTCCTTGTGTTTCCCCGGGGCGGAGCCACGCTTCTAACGGGCGTTTGAACCCCGAACAGAAACCGGGATGGCGCCCGGCGCAAGCGAAATGAGCGGGGGGCGCCGCCCGCCTCAGCCCGCCGTCATCTTGCGGAAGAACTTCTGGGTCTGCTCGCTGCCGGTGAAATAGGCGGACTGGCTGGCCTCGTCGGCGATCTTGGTCCAGTTGTCGCGCACCGTCTCCACCGAGGCGTGGTCACCGAGATAGACGCCCTCGGTCTCGAAGATGCGGGCCATGGCGAAGGCCCCGCCGCCGGCGGTCAGAATCACGCCCGTCGGCGCTTCTTCCGAGCACAGATAGACGACGCCGGGGGTGACGAATTCCGGGGCCAGCCGCTTGACCATCTCCGGCGGCATCAGGTTTTCGGTCATGCGCGTGCCGGCCACCGGGCAGATGGCGTTGACGTGGATGTTGTTCTTCTGGCCCTCGAGCTTCAGCGAATTCATGAAGCCGACGAGGCCGAGCTTGGCCGCCCCATAGTTGGTCTGGCCAAAGTTGCCGTAGAGCCCGGTGGAGGAGGTGGTGACCACGATGCGCCCATAGTTCTGGGCGCGCATGATCTCCCAGGCAGCCTTGACCGGCTTGACCGTGCCGAACAGGTGCACGTCGACCACGAAATCGAAGTCGGCGATCTCCATCTTGGAGAACGACTTGTCGCGCAGCACCCCGGCGTTGGCGATCAGGATGTCGATGCGGCCCCAGGCGTCCATGGCCTGGCCGATCAGGTGCGCGACGCCGGCGTCGTCGGTGACCGACGCGCCATTGGCGATGGCCTCGCCGCCGGCGGCCTTGATCTCGGCCACGGTGTGGGCCGCCGCTTCCGACGAGCCGCCCGACCCGTCGACCGCGCCGCCCAGGTCGTTGACCACCACCTTGGCTCCGCGCCTGGCCAGTTCCAGTGCGTGCGCCCGTCCGAGGCCGCCGCCGGCGCCGGTGACGATCGCCACCTTGCCGTCGAATCCGATGTCCGCCATGACCGTCCCTTGCGTGAAAATGAGGCGCGGCGGTTCTGCGCGAGGGCGGCGCGCGCCGTCAAGCGCCATCGCGCCTTGCTCCGGCGGCGCGGATCGCTATTCGATCTGAACCAAGACAGTGCGCGCGGGGGGCGAGCGGATGTTCGGACTGGAGAACGCCCAGAGCCTCCTGGGCATCGTTCTGATCATCGCCGCCTGCTGGGCGATCTCGGAGGCGCGCGGGCGCTTTCCCTGGCGCCTGGCGATCGGGGCCGTGGCGGCCCAGGCGGCGCTGGTCCTGCTACTCTTCGCCCTGCCCGCGTCGCGGCTGGTGTTGCAGGCGGCCGGAGCCGCGGTGCAGGGCCTTTCCGCCAGCACCGGGGCGGGGGTCAAGTTCGTGTTCGGCTTCCTGGCCGGCGCCGATGGCCAGCCCTATTCGGTCACCGATCCAAGCGCCCTCTTCACCCTGGGATTCCGCGTCCTGCCGGTGATCCTGGTCATCTGCGCCCTCTCGGCGCTCCTGTGGCACTGGCGGGTGCTCCGCTGGCTGGTCCAGGGCTTCGGCTACATCTTCGAGCGCACCATGGGCCTGCGCGGCGCGCCGGCGCTGGCCACCGCGGCGACTATCTTCATGGGCCAGGTGGAGGGTCCAATCTTCATCCGCGCCTATCTGGCCCACCTGACGCGCTCGGAACTGTTCATGCTGATCACCGTCGGCATGAGCTGCGTGGCCGGTTCGACCGTGGTCGCCTACGCCACCATCCTGCAGGGCGTGCTGCCCAATGCGGCGGCCCATGTGCTCACCGCCTCGCTGATCTCGGCCCCGGCCGGCGTTCTGCTGGCCCGCATCCTGGTGCCGCGCGATCCCGCCGCCGAGACGCCGGAGACCTATGACCTCGCCGGCGCCAAGACCTATGAGAGCTCCATCGACGCCCTTATGCGCGGGACCAATGACGGCCTGCAGATCGTGCTCGCCGTCGCCGCCTCCCTGGTGGTGTTCGTGGCCTTGGTGGCGATGGTTGACGGCCTGCTGGGCATGGCGGGTCCCGTCGCCGGCGCGCCTCTCAGCCTTGAGCGGGGCCTGGGATTGCTGTTCGCGCCGCTGGCCTGGGCGATCGGCATTCCCTGGCGCGAGGCGCGCACGGCCGGCTCGCTCCTGGGCGCCAAGCTGGTGCTGACCGAATTCACCGCCTTCATCCACCTGGCCAAGCTCGCGCCAGACCAGCTCTCGGAGCGCAGCCGAATGATCATGACCTATGCGCTGTGCGGCTTCGCCAACATCGCCTCGGTGGGAATCAATGTCGCCGGCTATTCGATCCTTATCCCCGAGCGGCGCGGCGAGGTGATGGCCATGGTGTGGAAAGCGTGTCTGGCCGGCTTCCTGGCCACCTGCCTCACCGCCGCCGTCGTCGGCGCTCTGCCGGCGTCGATTTATCCGAAGTAGCGCGCCTCAGTAGGCTTCGCGGCTTTCGAGGTGGGCCTCGATCTCGGCGCGCGTGCGCCAGACCTCGCGCAGTTCGTGCTTCGCCAGCAGCGGCGCCTGGTCGGAGATGTGTGGCGAGCCGGGCTGCGAGGCGTTGCCGTAGGTCATCAGGGCTCTGGCCCGGGTCGGGCGATCGAAGCTGACGACGGCGATGAAGCTATCGCCGAAGTTCGCCGCGCGGCGGCTATCCTTCGGCGGCCCGAAATCGATCACGTCGAAGACCCCGAGCCGCCCCGGGCCGCCGCTGGCCGGCAGGTCCTTATCGCCGAGGCGGATTCGCATGGATTGGCCCCAGGGTGCGTCGAGGGCGCCATAGACCGCCAGCGTATGTTCCGCCGCGGCGTCGAGCGCGGCGGCCGCCGCCTTCGGATCCGCCAGGCCGGCGGGCGTGTCGAGTGGCCGGGCGAGGTCATACGGCGTTGCAAAGCCCTCGGCCTTGTAGCCGTCCGCCGCGCCGCGCCGGTCGACCCAGTCGAGGAACAGCAGGGCGCCGCGGCTATCAGCGGCTGTGGTCCGGTCCCACCTCGCCAGCACCTCCGCCGCCCGTCTGGCGAGGTCCGTGCCGTATAGCGCGGCGGCGCGTTCCAGGTCGGGAAGGATGCGGTCGGCGAGCTCAGAGTGATCGGACCACTTCATGGCCGTCAGGTCGTCGAAGCCGATCTTCGGCGTCCCGGCCAGCATGCGGATGCCACTCGCCATGCGCAGGCTGACCGTCCTATCCTCGATCAGGTTGGCGTAGGGCTTCGAATCGAGCGTGACCGGCCACGCGGCGTTCCACGGCGGGTCGTTGGAGTTCTGCACCGTTCCGCCGGCCGGGTCGGAGACCTTCGGCAATTCGTCGTAGGAGAGGTGGGACGTCCACAGCGTGTCGGATCGGTCGCCGGGGACCAGCCCCGACCAGAAGGCGAGGTCGCGGCCGATCTTCTTCGGCACGAGGCCGTTGAACAGATACTGGATATGGCCGTCACGATCGGCGTAAATCACATTGAAACTCGGCACCTGCTGCATGCGCAGGGCCTGCTGGTAGCCGGCGAAGTCGTGGGCCGTCTCCATCCGCCAGTACTGCAGGAGGGCCAGCGGCCGGTCGAGGCCAGCCACCCGCAGGGCCACCGGCGCGCCGCCCGCCTCGGCGACGACCGGCCCCTGCACGGCTCGGCGCACCGTCACCGTTTCGGCCTTCAGCGAGCCGTCGGCCTGCCGCACCCTGATCTCGCGCGTCGCGGTCTCGAAGGACCGAGTCCGGCCGTCGTAAAGGTAGCCGTCGCCCGCCGGCGTGAGGCGGTAGAGGGTGACCCCGCCGGGATAGTCCACGGTCTGGGTGTAGCCGAGCCAGTCGCTGAACACGAAGCGCAGCACCGGCAGGCCCACCTGAGAGGCGCCGTAGAGGTCGACGCCCGGCGCCTTTAGCTGGATCTCGTAGTAGGTCGACCAACCCGTTGGCCAGGGCAGGTGTGGGTTCATCAACAGCATCGCCCGGCCACTCTTCGACCGCGAGGGGGCGATGGCCCAGCCGTTGCTGCCGTTCGGCTCCTTCGCCACGGTGAGGCGGGCGGCCTTGTCAGCGATCGTGGGCGGAGCGAGGTAGACGAACTGGAACAGCTTCTCGGCGTAAGCCACCACGTCCAGGGCGCTCACCGGCAGCACCTGGCGCGTCTGCGGCGACAGGGCGTCCGGATGGGCCGCCGCATACTCATTGACGCCCTCGGCGAAGGCGTCGAGGTCGGCCCGGAAGGCTGGCGGCTGAGCGGCGAGCCAGCGCTTGGCTCGCGCCTCGACGTCGTTGACCGCCATCCAGCGGTCGTTGTCCAGCTCCTCCGGGCCCCAGATCTCCGCCGCCCGCCCGCGGCCCTCGGCGTAGAGCTTCAACAAAAGGTTCCCGTGGCTCTCCGTCTGAGCCCATCCGTAGCCGCGGAACAGGTCGGTCTCGGATCTCGCGAAAACGTGGGCAACGCCGAACCTGTCCCACAGAATCTCGCCATGGCCGGCCGCCTGCGCGGCGATCGGGAGTAGAAGGGCGGCGAGGGCGCCGATGATCCGCATCAGCGCTTCTTTGTCTTCTTCAGGATCGCCGAATAGGTCAGGGCCACGCGGCCGGCGGCGGTGATCTGGCCGCGCATGAAGATGAGCGAGGCGCCGGCCCGCACCACCTCGCCGACGCATTCGACGAGGTCGCCCTCGAAGGCGGCGTCGACGAAGTCGCAGTTCATCTGGGCGGTGACCGAGCCGCTGTCCTGAAGATGCTCCGAGGCGATGCAGAAGATGGCGTAGTCGGCGAAGGTCATCAGGCAGCCGCCGTGCATGGCGCCGTGGCCGTTCATGTGCTTTCGCTCGGCGCGGAAGGCGCAGACGATGTGCTCGCTCTCGTCGCGGCGGGCGTAGAACGGTCCGGCGAGCAGCTCGAACGGATCAGCGCTCCACAGCGTCCAGCCGGCCCATTCGCCGTCGGCGATCGCCTGGGGCGTCCAGCGGCCGTCCGGCTCGTCCATTGTGTTCTCCACGGCGTTTGCGAAGGTCGATATACGACCTTAGGCTCGTCGGCCAATCAGGGGAGATGACCATGGCCCTCGACGCCGACACCTGCGTTCAGCTTCTGGAGGCCGTGCGGCGGTTCGTGGCCGAGCGCCTGCGCCCCATCGAGGCTGAGGTGGCGGAAAACGACGCCATCCCCGACGCCGTGCTGGCCGAGATGCGCGCGCTTGGCCTCTACGGCCTCTCCATTCCGGAGGCCTACGGCGGACTGGACCTGTCGATGGAGGACGAGTGCCTGGTGGCCATGGAACTCGGCCACGCCAGCCCAGCCTTCCGCTCGGCCATCGGCACCAATGTCGGCATCGGCAGCCAGGGCCTGGTGATGTTCGGCTCCGAGGAACAGAAGGCCAAATGGCTGCCCGGCATAGCCTCGGGCGAGACCGTCACCTCCTTCGCCCTAACGGAGCCGGAGGCGGGCTCCGACAGCGCCTCGGTGCGCACGACCGCGCGGCGCGAGGGTGACTTCTATGTGCTGGACGGGACTAAGCGGTTCATCACCAACGCCAACCGCGCTCACCTTTTCACGGTCATGGCCCGCACCGACCCGAGCGTGAAGGGCGGCGGCGGGGTCTCGGCCTTCCTCGCGCCACGCGACCTGCCCGGCCTCTCGGTCGGCAAGCCTGAGAAGAAGATGGGCCAGCAAGGCGCTCATATCTGCGACGTCGTCTTCGACGGCGTGCGCGTTCCGGCCAACAATCGCCTGGGCGCCGAGGGCGAGGGCTTCAAGGTAGCCATGCAGGTGCTTGACAAGGGCCGCCTGCACATCTCGGCGGTGTGCATCGGCGTCGCCGAGCGGCTGATCGCCGACGCGGTGGCCTATGCGGCCGAGCGCAAGCAGTTCGGCCAGCCGATCGCCTCGTTCCAGCTGATCCAGGGGATGATCGCCGACTGCAAGACCGAGGCCCTGGCGGCCCGGGCCCTGACACTGGAGACCGCCCGCAAGCGCGACGCCGGCCAGAACGTGACCCTGGAGGCGGCGGCGGCCAAGTATTTCGCCTCGGAGATGGTCGGGCGCGTGGCCGACAAGGCGGTCCAGATCTTCGGGGGCGCCGGCTATGTCGCCGACTACGGCATCGAGCGGCTCTACCGCGACGTGCGCATCTTTCGGATTTACGAGGGCACCAGCCAGATTCAGCAGATCGTCATCGCCAGAGAGACGATGAAGCGAGGTGGGTAAGTGGCGCGCCTGTGCGGATCCTCAGCGCGGATGCAGATACGATTTCCCCGTCGCGGTGTTTGCTGGCGAGGGGGGTAGTGTGCGTGAATCGGACGAGGAGGACGGTGGCTTGGCTCGTCGACCGTGAACTCTCACGCCGCGCTCGAGATCGCGATCCAATCTGGTGTCGGGCAGGGCCTCGACGCCTCGAACCGGCCGTCCTTTTCGACGAACCCGAGCGTCTTGAACCAGTCGTGGCAGGTGAAGTTCTTGCCCGTGTCCACGACCCCGCCGGTTGCGCACGCCGCCTGGGACAGCGCGATTTCGGTCGCCGAGCTTCCCATCGCGATCTCTGCGCCGAGACCAAACACACGGCACGACAGGACTGCCTGTACTATCTCTCCGTCCTTCACCAGGGTCGCGCCGATGATGCCGTTGTCGATTGTCCTGTCTTTAAGGGCCGTGAGCAGGCACACGCCCCCGCTCGCGAGAAAGTCCTTGAACTCCGACAGCTCCCAACGTTTGCCAGTGGTGTTGAACTGATTGGTCTTGTTGATGAGTTCGAAGCCCCGCTCAAACCGGGGCTTGTCGTCGGGGTCCAGAACGAACAGGCTCTGTTCGATCTCCAATGAACGCAGCCATTCGGCGCGCGACATCCGCTGTTCGAGTTCGATGCGCTCAACGCGGGCGTGGACGAGTTCCGTACGGCGGGCCGATTCCTCGGTGATCCGGGCGACCTGCGTTTCGGGCGCTGTGAGGACCACGCGCCGCCAGTCGAAATGGTCGCCGGTGAGGAACCTCATTTCGGGATAGCGCGCGCGGACCTCGTCGATCTCTCGCGGATTGTCGTCAATGAAGAGCGTGTTCTGGGCGAGGATGTTCGTCTCTCGCAAGATCTCCGCAATGTTCTCGGATTTCGGCGATGAATCGATCTTGATTGAGGCGAAGTCGGCCGGCGTGATCGCTTCCTTCCAGATTTCCGCCATCCTCTGGAGCGTCGGTTCCCGGTCGTTCTTGCTCGCGATCGCGAGCAACCCGCCCCGATTCTTGAAGTAGAGCAGAGCTTCAACGAAGCCGAGCGGCCAACCCTCGGTACGCTCCCAGGGCTTTAGGCCGCCTTCGGCCGCGATTCCGCGCCAGAGCGTGTCGTCGAGGTCCACTATGATCAACTTGATCGGCGCTCGATTGCGGATGATTGTGAGATTGTCGCTGATCTTTCTCAGCAAAGCCTCGCTGAAGAGATCTCCATAGTTCTCGACCATGTAAGTTTGCCGACTGGGGCGGGAAGGCGCGACCCTGTCTCTTTCAAGTTCGACTCCGAAGTCGGCGATGAAGGATGCGTGCGTGGTGTGGGTGGTCACATCATCCTGCAGATGCATCCGCCCGACGTGATTGAGGACGTCGTTCATTTCCAGATAGTAGAGGTTGTCGATTGAGCTCACGATCTCGAATAGCTTCTCGTTCAACTTTCGCACGAACGTCCGCGGCGAATTGGGGCGGAAGGGATCGGTCAGGTCACCCAGGTAGTTGAATGAAGGTTCGAAGAAGGACGCCACGAAGACCGGCAAATGTTTCAGCGGCTCCGCGAACTCCGTGAGCATCGCGGCAAGCAGCGCTGTGCAGGTCTCAAGCAGGTGGTCGCACTCTTCCGCAGTCTGCAGGCGAACGAACACCAGGTCCACGTTCGGCGTGGCCTTTCGAGTGGCGCTTTGCAGGATATGGCGCAGAGTGGGGGCGAAGATGGCGGCGTCCGCGCCCTCGGTATTCACCGGCGGCATGCCGGCCTCGCGAAACGAGTTCACCAACATGTGGTCAACTGTGTAGTTGAGCCGAGGCGCCGCGCGGGCGAGCGGGGCCAGCTGGCAGGTGCCCAGTGACAGGATCCGCAAACTCCCCTCGGCGGGTCCCAGTCTTGCCGCTGGCAGGGGCAGTCTTCGAAGGCCGTCGAACAACTCTTGCAGAAACGACAGGTGGAGAAACCCGAACCGACGTTTGAAGTCCTCGGTATTCAAAAGGCGGTGGATCCAGTGCCGGACCGACTCGACTCCGTCATTCTCGCGCTTGAATTGGTCGCTCCCAATCGGATGGCCCAGGATCGTCTGAAACAAGTCCTCGACCGACTCGGCGTCGGCCAGCTGGGACAGAACGCTGGACGGGCGCTCCGGAATATTGGGCTGCGTCGACATCCGGCCGTCAATCTCCAGGTTGAGGGTCGCCGCCAGCCTTCTAACACGGCGGACGCGCCCTCAAATGCAGCATTGATCTTGAGCCCGACCTTGGACCGCCTGGGCACCGAAGGTCTCGCCTGTCAGCCGCCGAGCGGCCCGAATAGCCCGGCGCCTGGTGCAATCTGATCCGGTGGCGGCTAACCCACGCCCGTCTCGATCGCCAGGCGAACGAGGTCGGCGGTGCGGGTCACGCCGAGCTTGGATTTGATCAACACACAGTTGTTGGCCACGGTCTTGTAGCCGACGCCCACAGCCTCGGCGATTTCGGCCAGGCTGGCCCCGCCGGCCAGCAGCCTCATGATCTCCAGTTCGCGGGCGGTCAACTGGTCGAGCGGCGCGCCGGCCGCGGGCGCGGCCAGGGCCTGGGCCAGCTCCGCCTCCACATAGCGGCCGCCCGCGGTCACCCGGCGCACGGCGGTGAGCAGCTCTTCCGGCGAGGCGTTCTTGGTCACATAGCCGGCCGCCCCGGCGTCGAGGGCGCGCTTGGCGTAGAGCGGCTCGCCATGCATCGACAGCACCAGGATGGGGCCGGCGCCGGCGTGGATCATCCGCCGCAGCAACTCCAGCCCGCCAAGGCCGGGCAGGTTGAGATCGAGGATGACCAGGTCCGGCCGGCGCTGGCGCATCAGGGCCAGGGCCTCGCGGCCGCTGGCGGCCTCGAGGATCTCATCGTGCGGCAGGGTGGCCAGCAGGCGCTTGAGGCCGGCGCGCACCAGGGCGTGATCGTCGACCAGGAGGATGGTGGTCATCCGGTTTCGCCTTCCAGGCTTTGCAGGACCTGTCCATCGCGCCCTCCGAAGCGCGCAGCGCGAAGGAGGGTCACGGCGCGTCCTCCAGTTCCTCGGCGCGGGCGGTCAGGCGGGCGGTCACCGTCCAGCCAAGTCCGCGTTCGATGAGGAGCGTCCCCTTGGCGGCGGCCACGCGCTCGCGCATGCCGATGAGGCCGAAGCCGCCGCCTTCCGGCTTGCCGGTCGGGGCGCCGTTGTCGGCGACGCGGGCGAAGACTTCGCCGTCGGTCAGGCGGCCGACCCTGACCTCGATGCGGCCCGGCCGACCGTGCCGAACGGCGTTGGCGAGGCCCTCCTGGACCACGCGGTAGAGCGTCTCGCGCGCGTTCTCGGTGAGGGCCAGGGTCTCGTCCTCGGCCACGTCGATCTCGAAGGCGATGGCCGGATGGCGGGCGCGCCAGAAATCGACCAGCTCGCCGATCGCCGCCGCCAGGCCGAGATCGATGAGTTCGGTTGGCCTCAGGCGCCCGAGGATGTCGCGCACCAGCCGCTGCATGTGGGCGACCGACTGTTGGATGGCGCCCATCTGCCGCCCGGCCTCCGCCGACTTGCCTTCGTCGATCAGCCGCCGGGCCATCGCGGCATCGACGTTGACCGCAAAGAGGTGCGGCCCGATCTCGTCGTGCAGATCGCGGGCCAGGTCTGCGCGTTCCTCGTCCTGCAGGGTGGCGATCTGCTGCTCCAGGCGATGGGTGCGGTCCTGCATGGCCGCCAGGCGCGCCGCCATGACGTTCACCGCCCGGCCGACGCGGGCGAGCTCGGAGGGGCCGGCTTCGCGCACCTTGGCGGCGTAGTCGCCGGCGCCGATGCGCTCGAAGGCGGCGGAGAAGTCGGAGAGCGGCCGAAGCGCCCGCCCGACGGTCAGCCACAGCAGGATCGCGCCGATGGCGAAGGAGACCGCCAGCACGCCCACGAGGTCGACGAACTCGGTCCACACCGCGGCGACGTCATTGGCCGCCACGGGCGTGAGGACGATGGCGCCCCGGCCTTGCAGATCGATCCGCTCGGCCGCCACGTCGGGATGGAAGAGGCCCGCGAACCATGCCGGCGCGGGCTCGACCGGCAAAGGATGGGAGATGGCGAGCGTTGCGCCCGCCGTGTCGGTCAGGCTGGCGCGCAGATGGCGGGCGCCGTCGAACGAGGCCACCAGGCGCGTGAGGTCCCCGGCCGGATCCTCCGAACGGGGGAGGGACTGGACAGCGCCGGCGATGGTCAGCCGCCCGCCGGCCATGGCCGCGACCAGTTCCTCGCGCAGCACCTTGTCGGCCTGCCAGCCGGCCAGCGCCAGGCCCACCGCCGAACCGGTGAGGAACAGCAGGGCGATGGCCAGGACGATCCGTACGCGCAGCGACATGACGCCGCTTTTCTAGCGCGGCCGGGGCCTCCGGCCCACCGGTCAGGTCCGATCGGGAAAAATTCCCGATGAGAACGGGAACGCGCGCCCTGGGAGCGGCGGGCAGACCCCCCTAAGCCACGGTGGCGCGGTCATCGGTTCGAGACGCGTCCCGGCGGAAATCGATGAAGCAAGTCTCCTTGGCAGTGTTGACCCTTGCGCTGGGTGGCGCTCCCGCCGCCGCGATGGCGCAGGCGACGAGCGTTCCGCCCGCCAAGAGCACAGGAGGGACGGTCGCCGAGGTCGTGGTCACGGCCCGGCGCCTCGACGCGGCCCGCGCCCAGATTCAGCCGCAGGTAGGGGCCTCGGTCTATACCATCACCTCCCAGGCGATCTCGGCCATGCCCGGCGGCGATAACACCTCGATGAACCAGGTGGTGCTGCAGTCGCCCGGCGTCGCCCAGGATTCCTACGGCCAGGTGCACATCCGCGGCGAGCACAACGGACTGCAGTACCGGCTGAACGGCATCATCCTGCCCGAAGGTCTGTCGGTGTTCAGCCAGGCGCTCAATCCGCGCCTCGCCGACAAGGTCGAACTGATCACCGGCGCCCTGCCGGCCGAGTACGGACTGCGCACCGCGGGCATCGTCGATATCACCACCCAGAGCGGCGCCTCGGCGAACGGCGGGTCGATGTCGATCTATGGCGGCAGCCACGACGAGATCGAGCCCAGCGTCGAGTTCAAGGGCGGGTCCGGGGCGTTCAGCTATTTCGCCTCGCTGAGCTATCTGCATGACGCGCTCGGCATCGAATCGCCCGACGCCAGCTCGACGCCGCTGCACGACCGGACCGACCAGTATCAGGGCTTCGCCTACCTGGAGGATATTCTGGACCCGGACGATCGAGTGTCCCTAATCCTGGGCGCGTCGAACCAGCGCTTCCAGATCCCCAACCAGACCGGCTTGACGCCGTCGCTGATGTTCGGCCCGAACGGCGATGAGCCGCTGACGGTCAACGGCCAGACCACCTATCCGAGCGCGGATCTCAACGAGAGTCAGAAGGAGATCACCTACTACGGCGTGGTCAGCCTGCTGCACACCGCCGGTCCGTTCACCGGCCAGCTGTCGGTGTTCTCGCGTTATTCGACCCTGCAGTTCGTTCCTGACCCGCTGGGTGATTTGCTGTTCAACGGCATCTCCCAGGCGGCGCGCAAGAGCGACACCGCCGGGGGCGTGCAGGCCGAGTCATCGTACAAGCTGGGCGACACCCATACGCTGCGCGCCGGACTGATCGGCGAGGTCGACCGCTCGATCGGCGACACGGTATCCCAGGTCATCGCCCTCGATCCCGCCGGCAGCCAGGTCTCCGACCAGCCGGTCACCATCGTCGACGACGGCGCCAAGACCGCAGTCACCCTGAGCGCCTACCTCCAGGACGAGTGGAAGCTGCGTGACAATCTGACCCTCAACTACGGCCTGCGCTTCGACCAGTTCGACGGCTATCGCCGCGAGAACCAGCTCAGCCCGCGGGTGAACGCCGTGTGGCTGCCGTTCGCGGGCACGACCGTGCATGCCGGCTACGCGCGCTATTTCTCGCCGCCGCCGTTCGAGCTGATCGGCCAGAAGACCCTCGACAAGTTCGCCAACACTACGGCCGCCGCGCCGCCAAATAGCCTCGACGTCACGCCCTTTGCCGAGAGAGCCAACTACTTCGACGTCGGCGTCAGCCAGACCTTGCTCGGCCACGCCTTCACCATCGGCGTCGACACCTACTACAAGCAGGATAAGAATCTGGTCGACGAGGGCCAGTTCGGCGCGCCGATCATCCTGACGCCGTTCAACTACGCCAAAGGCCGCCAGTACGGCGCGGAATTCACGGCCTCCTATGCGCATGGACCGTTCAGCGCCTATGCCAACTTCGCCGCCCAGAGCGCCAAGGGCGAGGACATCATCTCCAGCCAGTTCAACTTCAGCGCGGCGGACCTCGCCTACATCGCCAACCACTTCATCGACCTCGACCACAGCGCCAGCTACACGGCCTCGGCCGGCCTCTCCTATCTCTGGCGCGGCACGCGGGTGGGCGCGGACATGCTCTACGGCAGCGGCTTGCGCGCCAACTTGGAATTGCCTGCCGGAAGCGCCTACCCCGACATCCCCAACGGCGAGACCCTGCCCGGCTATGTCCAGGTGAACCTCTCGCTTTCCCACAAGTTCGAGAACGCCCCGGGTGGGCCGCTGACCCTGCGCTTCGACGTCATCAATGTGGCCGACAGGATCATCGAACTGCGCAACGGCACCGGCGTGGGCGTGTTCGCGCCGCAGTACGGGCCGCGCCGCGGCTTCTTCGGCGGGATCACCAAGGATTTCTGAGCCGGCCGGCTCAGGCTAGACGGGAGGCATGGCCTTCGACCGTCCGGATCTGCTCCTGCCCCTGCTCGGCCTCGCGGCCGCGGCCGCGACGCTGCTCGGCGGGGCGCTGGCCTTGCGCCTGGCGGACCGCATCCATCTGATCCTGGGCTTGAGCGCTGGCGCGGTGGTTGGCGTCGCCCTCCTCGATCTCCTGCCCGAGGCCCTGTCGCTGGGTGGCCGCGGGCCTGGCCAGGTGATGCTGTTCACGGCCATCGGCTTCATGGCCTATCTCACCGCTGACCGGGCCCTGGCCCTGACCGGGCCGGGCGGGCGGCGCGGGCATCTCGGCGCCGGCAGCCTCACTCTGCACAGCGTGATGGACGGTCTCGCCATCGGTCTGTCGTTCCAGGTTTCGGCGGCCACCGCGGCGGTGGTCACCTTGGCGGTCCTGGCCCACGATCTCTCGGACGGGGTCAATACGGTCAATGTCAGTCTCGCCGGCGGGGCGGGCCGCGCCTGGGCGCGACGCTGGCTGCTGGCCGACGCCGCCGCGCCGCTGGTCGGCATCGCGGTGAGTCGCCTGGTCCACGTTCCGCGCGCGGACTTCGCCCTAATCCTCGCCGTCTTCGCCGGCTTCTTCCTGTGCATTGGGGCCAGCGAGCTGATCCCGGCCAGCCACGAGCGGCGTCCGGGCGCCTGGACGACGCTCAGCACCCTGATCGGCTGCGCCTTCATCTGGATCGTCGTGCGCGTGGCCGGCGCGGGCGCGTCGCCCTGACCCCCGATCTGAGCTAGAGAACCGCCAAACATCGCAGGACAGAGGGAACCCCACGCATGATCGTCTACGGCTCGTCGCTTTCGCCGTTCGTTCGCAAGACCCTGGCCTACATTTCGGAGAAGGGCCTGACCGTCGAGCTCAAGCCGATCGCGCTTCAGGCTGCCGATCCCGAGTTTCGCGAGGCCAGCCCGTTCGGCAAGATGCCGGGCTTTCGCGACGGCGATTTCGCCATCTCCGATTCCACAGCCATCATCACCTACCTCGAGGCCAAGCATCCGGAGCCGGCGCTGATCCCGGCCGAGCCGAAGGCGCGCGCGCGGACCGTCTGGTATGAGGAATTCGCCGACACCATTCTCATTGCCGCCATGGGCAAGGTGTTCTTCAACCGGGTGGTCTCGCCGATGTTCCTCGGCAAGCCGGGCGACATGGCCGCCGCCGAAGCGGGGGAGAAGGTCGATTTTCCGCCGCTGATCGATTACCTCGAACGCATCATTCCGGCGTCCGGCTTCCTGGTCGAGGATCGCCTCACCCTCGCCGACCTGGCCGTCGCCAGTCCGTTCGTGAACTTCGCCCATTGCGGGATCGCGGTCGATGTGGCGCGTCATCCGAAGACGGCGGCCTATGTCGACACCATTCTGGCCCGGCCGTCGTTCGCGCCGATCATCGCCCAGGAAAAGCGATTCCTCGCCAGATGACGCCGCTCGAGCCCCTCGAAAACCTCCTCGCAGAGATCGGCGTCTGCCGCGCCTGCGCCGATGAATTCGGCCACGAACCACGCCCGGTGGTGCGGGTGAGCAAGGAGACTCGGCTGCTCATTTGCGGCCAGGCGCCGGGTCGGCGCGCGCATGAGAGCGGCCTGCCGTTCGACGATCCGTCCGGCAACCGGTTGCGCGGCTGGATGGGCGTCGACCGCGCCACCTTCTACCGCGATCCGGCGATCGGCGTGGCGGCCATGGCCTTCTGCTATCCCGGAACGGCCCCGGCCGGCGGAGATCTGCCGCCGCCGGCAAGGTGCGCGGCCCTCTGGCGCCGGCGGCTGCTCGCGGCCCTGCCCAACGTCGAACTGACCCTGCTCGCCGGCCGTCCGGCTCAGATGTGGGCGCTGGGCGCGCGGGCCGGCGGATCCATGGTCGAGACGGTCCGTGCCTGGCGCGCCTTCCTGCCCGACATCCTCGTCCTGCCCCATCCCTCGTGGCGCAACACCGGCTGGCTGAAACGCAATCCATGGTTCGAGGCCGAGGTCGCGCCGTGGTTGCGGGCGCGGGTCGCGGGGATGATCGCCGCATGAGGGGCGCGGTCGCCGTCCTGGCGTTGGCACTGGCCCTGGGGGCCTGCGCGCCAACGCTGCAGTTGGCGGAGCGGCCGGAGGTGGGCTTCGCCGGACCGCGCCTGGAGCCGCACGCCTTCGTCAGTTTCGACGGCGCGCGCCTGGGCCTCACCGAATGGGACGCCGAGAGCGGCGCGCCCTGGGCGGTGGTCGTCGGCGTGCACGGCATGAACGACTACGCCAACGCCTTCCACCTGGCGGCCGCCGATTGGGCGCGGCGAGGCATCACCACGCTCGCCTTCGACCAGCGCGGTTTCGGCCGCTCGCCGGATCGCGGGGTGTGGGCGCCGGCGTCGCTGTCCACCGAAGACCTGCGCACCATCGTCGCCCTGGCGCGGGCGAAATATTCGGGCGCGATCATCGCCGTGGCCGGCGAGAGCCTGGGTGGGGCCGTGGCCATCGAGGCCTTCGCCTCGGGCCGCCCGCCGGCCGCGGACCGGCTGATCTTGCTGTCGCCGGCGGTGTGGGGCTGGTCGCGTCAGCCGGTCACCTACAGCACGGCCCTGTGGCTCGCCGACCACCTGGCCCCGGGATGGAAGCTCGATCCGCCCGGCTGGCTGACCGAAGAGATCTGGCCCACCGACAACATCGACGAACTTAGGGCCATGAGCCACGACAAGCTGATGCTGTGGGGCGCGCGCACGGACGCGCTCTACGGCCTGGTGGGAACCATGGAAACAGCCTGGAGGGAGACCGGCGACCTGCGCGTTCCGACCATCTATCTCTACGGCGCCCACGACGAGATCATCCCGCAGCGCCCCGCGTTCGAGGCGGCCTCCCGCCTGACGGCCGGCGGTCGCACCGCCTTCTACGCCCACGGCTGGCACCTGCTGCTGCGCGATCGCCAGGCGGAGAAGGTGTGGGCCGACGTCGCCGCCTTTATCCGCGATCCGGCCGGGCCTTTGCCGTCCGGCGCGCCGGCCATCCCGCCGCCCAGGGACGCGCGCTCGCGAGAAACCGGCGGGGTTGTGGCCGCCGCCCCCGCGTCGTAGAGGGCGCGCGCCAGTCCGGTCCGCATTCGGGGCCGTCCGCATCAAGAGCCCACATGAGCCTGTTCGATTCCCCGGCCTTCGAAGGCCACGAAGACGTCCATTTCTTCAGCGACAGCCCCAGCGGCCTTCGAAGCGTCATCGCCATCCATTCCACCGCGCGGGGTCCCGCCGCGGGCGGCTGCCGCATGTTTCCCTACGCCGACGAGCAGGCGGCCATCGACGACGCCCTGCGCCTGTCGCGGGCGATGTCGCACAAGAACGCGGTCGCCGACCTCGACCTCGGCGGCGGCAAGGCGGTGATCATCGGCGATCCGCGCAAGGTGAAATCGGGGCCGCTGTTCGAGGCCTTCGGGCGTTCGGTGGAGCGGCTCGGCGGCCGTTACTGGTCGGCCGAGGATGTCGGCGTGTCGCCGGACGATCTGGCCCACGCCCGCACTCAGACCCAGTTCGTCGCCGGTCTGGAGGGACATGCGGCCGCCTCCGGCGATCCTTCGCCGGTCACCGCCGAGGGCGTGAAGCGCGGGATCGCCCTGTGCGTGAGGCGCGCGCTCGGGCGCGATCTCGCCGGCGTCACCGTGGCCATTCAGGGCGTCGGCCATGTCGGCGCCTATCTGGCCGACAAGCTCGCCGCCGAGGGCGCCAAACTCATCGTCACCGACGTCGACCAGGCCGCTCTGGCGGCGGTCGCCGCCCGGACGGGCGCGCGGGTCGTCGCGCCCGGCGAGATCTTCGACGTCGAAACCGACGTATTCGCTCCCTGCGCCATGGGCGGAGCGATCACCCGCGAGACGGTCGACCGGCTCAAGGGCAACGTGGTGGCCGGCGGGGCCAACAATCAGCTGGGCGATGCGGACGCCGGCCGACTGCTGGAAGAGCGCGGCGTGCTCTATGCGCCGGACTTCGTCATCAATGGCGGCGGCATCATCAATGTCGCGGCCGAGATCCGCGGGCTGCAGTTGGGCGAGCCCTACGACCCGGCCTGGGTGGCCGCCAAGCTCGACCGCCTGATGGAGACTCTGGCCGAGGTGCTGGACCGTGCCGCGCGCGAGCGGCGCACACCGCATGAGGTCGCCGTCGCCGTGGCCCAGGCCCGTATCGCCGAGGCGCGCAAAAACTAGGCCAGGAAGCCGGCCTCGGCGAAGTCGATCATTCGCCCGAGCAGCACATCCACGTCGCTCTCGCGGGTCAGCCCGTCCGAGAGCACGTGCAGGCGGTCGAATTCGGCGAAACGGTTGTTGTGGATCATGCCCAACGCGAAGTGCAGCCGCCAGTAGATCTCCTCGGGAGGCATGCGGGGCAGGGCGGCGATCAGGGCGTCGGCGAAGCGACGCAGGTGCGAGACGTCGGTGCGCAGCACCTCCTTCATCGCCTCCGTGCCCTCGCTGCGCGCGCGGATGATGAACTGCACTGAGATGCGCCGCTCATGGGCCGGGTTCGACCAGCGTAGCGGCGGTTCGAACAGCGCCGCCAGGATCTCGCGCACCGGCGGCTTGCCGCCATGCCGGTCGGCGGCCTGGTGCAGCATGCGCGCGCGCTCTCGGTTCAGCTCCGCCGTGCGCCGCCGGAAGATCTCGAACAGCAGGGCGTCCTTGGAGCCGAAGTGATAGTTCACGCTGGCGAGGTTCACCCCCGCGGCGGCGGTGATGTCGCGCACCGACACGTTCTGAAAGCCGTTGAGCGCGAAGAGGCGTTCGGCGGTGGCGAAGACGGCGGCCTTGGTGGCGGCCTCACGTTCGGGGTCGGCCGCATGCTCCTCAGTGTAACTGAGCGGTTCGGTCATGACGCTTTTGATACCCCCGAGGGCGGCAGTGATAATCCGGGCGCGGAGGGTTGCAAGCCCGGTCCGGCCTACCTCACCAACTCGCGCATGGCCCGGTCGAGCCCTTCGATGGTGAGCGGGAACATGCGCTCGTGCAGCAACTCGCGCATCACGCTGATGGACGGCGTATGGTCCCAGTGCCGCGCCGGCGTCGGATTGATCCACACCACGCTGTCCCAGGTCCGGGCCGCGCGGTCGACCCACACCGCGCCGGGTTCCTCGTTCCAATGCTCCACCGAGCCGCCCGGATAGGTGATCTCGTAGGGACTCATGGTGGCGTCGCCGACGAACACCACCTTGTAGTCCCGGCCGTACTTATTGAGCACGTCCCAGGTGTCCATCTTCTCGGTGTGACGGCGGCGGTTGTCCTTCCACACGCTCTCGTACAGGCAGTTGTGGAAGTAGAAGAACTCCATGGTCTTGAATTCAGTGCGCGCGGCCGAGAACAGCTCCTCGCAGACGCGGATGTGGCTATCCATTGAGCCGCCGATGTCGAAGAACAGCAGCACCTTGATGGTGTTGCGCCGTTCGGGCTGCATCACCAGGTCGAGATAGCCCTTGTTGGCCGTCTGCTTGATCGTGCCCTTCATGTCGAGTTCGTCGGGCGAGCCCTGGCGGGCGAACTTGCGCAGGCGGCGCAGGGCGATCTTGATGTTGCGCGTGCCGAGCTCGACCTGATCGTCGAGGTTCTTGTACTCGCGCTTGTCCCAGACCTTGATCGCCCGGCCGTGGCGGCCCTTGTCCTGGCCGATGCGGATGCCCTCCGGGTGATAGCCGCCGGCGCCGATGGGGAAGTTGCGGCCATTGCCGCGGGCGTTCTCATCGCCCTCCTCGTCGTCGCCCTCGCCCTGGCCCTGCTTCATGCGCTCCTGGAGCATCTCCATGAACTTGTCGAAACCGCCCATGGCCTCGATCTGCTTCTTCTCCTCGTCGGAGAGAAAGCTCTCGGTCAGGCGCTTCAGCCATTCGGTGGGAATTTCCTCGGCCTTCTGCGCCGAGATCAGCTCCAGGCCCTTGAAGACGTGGCCGAAGACCACGTCGAAGCGGTCCAGGTGCTTCTCGTCCTTCACCAGGATCGCGCGCGAGAGGTAGTAGAAATCCTCCACCCGCCGGTCGATGACCGACTTGTCCATGCCCTCCATGAGCATCAGGTATTCCTTCAAGGTCACCGGCACCTTGGCGGCCCGAAGCTCGGCGAAGAAGTTGAGGAACATGGGTGGAACCGTTCGAACGATCGTTTGAAGGGAGGATGGGGGCGCGAAGCCTCCGTGTCCAGAGTTTATCCCCGGCTCAGAATGAACTCGTGGTCGACGCTTTGGCCGACCCGGAAGCCATATTCTCCCACCTTGCGGAAGCCGGCGCGCTCGTAGAGGCGTTGGGCGCCGAGGTTCTCCGACCACACCCCGATCCACAGGCGTCGGGGTCCATCGCGCTCCAGCCACGCCAGCGCCGCGTCCATCAGCCGCGCGCCGACGCCGCCGCCCTGCTGACCGGCCTCGACATAGATGCGCTTGAGCTCGCCGCACGCCGGCGTGACCTCGGGGTGGGGCAGGGCGCACGGTCCGGCCAGGGCGTAGCCCACCGCCGTCCCGTCGCACTCCGCCAGCCAAGCGGCCATCGCCGGATCGGCCAACTCGCCGGCCACCTTCGTCACCGCGTGGGTTTCCTTGATGAAGGCGGCCAGGTCTTCCGGCGAATAGAGATGTCCGAAAGCGGCGGCGAAGGTGCGCGCGCCGAGCTGGGCCACCACCGGGGCGTCGGCTGCGTCGGCTGGGCGAATCTTGGTCTTCGTCATGGTGGAGACGCCGTTGCAAGGATAAGGACAGTCCATGGACCTCGTCCTCTATAGCCATCCGGACATGGCCTTGCATCGCCCCAGGCCCTCCCACCCCGAGCGGCCCGAGCGATTGGCGGCCGTGCTGGAGGCGCTGGCCGACGCGCCGAACCTCACGCTGGACCGGCGCGAGGCGCCGATGGCCTCGCCCGCCGACCTGGGGCTGGTGCACAGCGTGGCGTTCGTCAGCCGGATCGAGGCCCTCGCGCCCACCAGCGGCGTGGCCTTCGCCGACCCCGACACCCAGGTCTCGGCCGGATCGATCGGCGCCGCCCTCAGGGCCGCGGGCGGCGGAGCGGCGGCCGCACGCGCCGTGGCGGCGGGCGAGATTCGGCGGGCCTTCTGCGCCGTGTGCCCCCCGGGGCACCACGCCGGGCCGGCCAGCGCCATGGGCTTCTGCCTGTTCTCCAACATCGCCATCGCCGCCCGGGCCGCCCAGGGCGCGGGGCTGCCCAGGGTGGCCATCGCCGACTTCGACGTCCACCACGGCAACGGCACGCAGGCGGTGTTCGAGGCCGATCCGACGGTGTTCTTCGCCTCGGTCCATCAGAGCCCTTGCTACCCCGGCACCGGGGCGCCGAGCGAGACCGGCGTCGGCAACATCGCCAACGCCACCGTGGCGCCGGGCGCGACGCGCCAGGCTTGGCGGGCGGCCTTCGAGGGCCTGGTGGAGCGGATCGACGCGTTCGCGGCCGACGTCATCCTGGTGTCGGCCGGTTTCGACGCCCACGCCCGCGACCCCCTGGCCGAGCAGTCGCTGGAGGCGGAGGACTACGCCTGGGCGACCCACGCGCTGGTGGAGGTCGCCGATCACCGCTGCGGCGGCCGCATGGTCTCTCTGCTTGAGGGCGGCTACGACCTCGAGGCCCTCGGCCGTTCGGCGGCGGCGCACGCCCGCGCCCTGGCGGAGGCATGACTTGAGCTCAGGGGGGGCGAACGCCAGGTCCGGCGCGATCATTCTCGTGCGGCACGGCCGACCGGCTCTGTCGCGCAAGGTAATGCTGTCGGCCGAGGACTATCGAGCCTGGTGGGCGCGGTATGAGATCGGCGGCCTGAAGCCCGGTCAGACGGCGCCGGAGGATCTGAAGGTCCTCGCCAGCGAGGCGAGCGCCGTCCTCTGTTCCACTCGGCTCCGCTCGCTCGAGACCGCTCGCTTGGTGTGCGCGGAGCGCCAGTTCGTCTCCGACCCGGCGCTGATCGAGGCGCCGCTGCCGCCGCCGCCATGGCCAAGCTGGCTCAAACTGCCGCCGATCGTCTGGGGTTTCCTATCCCGCTTCATCTGGTGGTGGTTCAACTACAATGCCGGCGAGGAAAGCCGGCGCCAGGCCGAGGCGCGGGCGGAGGCGGTGGCCGCGCGGCTCGCCGAGCAGGCCGCCACCGGCGGCGACGTGCTGGTGCTGGCCCACGGTTTCTTCAACGCCATGGTCGCCCGCGTGCTGAAGCGCCGCGGCTGGCGGCTGACCGTCAACGGCGGCTACACATACTGGGCGGCGCGCAGGTTCGAAGTAGGCTCCTAATCCCCAAAGGGCGACGCTTTCACGCCGGCTTCACCTGAGCAATGACGTCGTCGAATTCCGGATCTCCGTGGAGGCCTTTGAATACGAAGTCGACCTTCAGCGAGGTGAGATCGGCCTCGCGCCGCGCCAGCGACTGCCGAAGCCAGGCAAGCGCTTGCGGCTTATCCCCCAGAAGGCTGTAGAGACTGGCCACCGAATAGGCCGAGGCGCCGCCGGCGCGGGCGCGGTCCAGCCTCTCGGCGAGGAGCGCGCGCAGCAGGCCCTGATGTCCGCCGGCCGCGTAGCCTCGCCTGGCCGCGGCGAGGTCGGACCGCCGGCTGAGATCGGCGGTGAGGTCGGCCACGGCGGCGCTCTCCTTGAGGTAGGCCTGATCTGCGCCGTCGGCGAGAGCGATCTTCTCCAGGTAAAGGTGAGGCGTCAGGAATGCGGGGTCGGCGGCCTCGGCGGCTTCCAGGGCGGTGATCCCTTCGGCGTGCCGCGCCGTGTGCGCAAGCAGGGTCGCGGCGTCGGCGCGAATGGACCTGGAGGTCGGGTCGAGGGCCCGCGCGCGCTCGATCTCGCGCAGGGAGCCGTCGAAGTCGCCCATCGCATCCAGGAAAGTCGCGTACCAGTGGTGGGCGAGCTCGGAGGACGGGTCCAGCTCGACCGCGCGCTGGAACTCGCGCCGCGCCGCGTCGGCGTCCCAAAAGCCCCAATAGTCGGCGAAGCCCAGGGCCGAGTGTGCGTCCGACAGGCGATCGTTCAGGGTCAAGGCGTGCCTGGCCGCCTGGCGCGCCAAGGGATAGGCCTGGGCGTCCGGCATCTGGGTGTACTGGCGCATGAGGTCGAAGGTGCAGGCGAGGCCGGCGTAGGCCTCGGCGTAGTCGGGGTCGATGCGCAGGGCGGCGTTGAAGTCGTCCAGGGCCTGGTTGAGGCTAGCGGGCGTGCGCTGTTCCCAGGCGCGAGCGCCTTCAGCGTAGAGTTTCCGGGCGGCCGGTGGCGGAGGCGGGGGTGGTTTGACGGGGGAAGTTCGCCAAAGCGTCAGGCCGACGGCCACGCCTTCAGCCACGATGATGGCCACCGCTGCGCCGGCCAAAGCCATGAAAATGCGCGAACGGCGGGTGCGGGCCGCGGGACGCGGCGGCCCCTGGCCCTCCGCCTCCGGCAGGTCGCCGCTGCGGCGCCATGCCTCGAGCTCGGCGACCTCGGCGTAGATCCGGCTGCGGCTGCCGCCGGGCAGGCGGCGGATCGGCAGGCCGCGCTCGGCCTCCCAACGGCGCACGGTGCGCTCGTCGCGCCCGAAATAAAGCGCAACCGCCTTCCAGGACTCCAGCCTCGTGGTCACGCGATCGGACGCCCCCATCCGCCGTTACCCACGCTCGGCGCCCGTTTATGCCCGTTCCCGCCCGGTCGCGCCAGCTTCGCCGGCGCCGAACTGGCGCCCAGACTAGCGACGCTTCGCCGCAGGGCGCCGGGCTGAGCAGACTTGGGTGGGGATGAGATGGGCTTTCGCATCAAATCCGCGCCGATGGTCATGGCCTCTCTGGGCGACGCCCGACGCCTACCCCAAATGAAACGAGCTGGCGCATGACCACCATCACTGTCTCTTCCGGCGTCACCAGTTCCAGTCTCACCGTTTCCAGCGGCGATGAGTTGCTGGTGCTCTCGGGAGGGACAGCCGACAGCACGACGGTCCTCAGCGGGGGACTCCTGGTCGCGTCTTCCGGATCGCTGGTCGACGACGTGACGGTATCCTCTGGCGGGAAGCTGGACGGCGCTGGCGAGCTGGCGGGCGGAATCGCCGACTACGGTCAGGTGAGCGGCGTCACGGTGGGCGATGCGGCCGGAAACTATAATGGCTCTCTGATAGTCGAGTCCGGTGGCTCGGCCAGCGGCGTGACGGTCGCCGACGGCTATCTGCAGGTCGGTTCCGGGGGAACCGCGACCAGCACGGTGCTGAGCGGCGCCGTCCAGGAATATGTCGACTCCGACGGCGTCGCCAGCGGCACGGTTGTCGATTCCGGCGCCTATGAGGTCGTCTACGCCGGCGGCTTGGCGAGTGGCGGGACGGTTCAGAGCGGCGGCTCTGCCTATGTCAGCGGCGTCATCTCGGGGACGACGATCAGCAACGGCGCCAGCCTGACGATTTACCAGGGCGGTTCAGCCGGCGGCGTGACGATCGAGAGCGGCGGCTCGGCCACATATGGACTGACGGTGAGCAGCGGCGAGAGCCTCGGTGTGGGCGCCGGCGTGGGGACCAGCGCGGTGTCGGCCACGACCACCATAGCCGGGGTGACGGTCTCCAGCGGTGGCGCGCTCAGCATCAGCGGCTCGGTGGTGCTGAGCGGCGGGACTCTGACGCTGTCCGCCGGCGCGCTGGGTGACAACATGGCGGTTTCATCGGGTGGTACTCTGACCCTGTCGTCGGGCGCCGTGGGCAGCAACCTGACGGTGTCTTCCGGCGGCAAGCTGGACGGCGCCGGCGAGTTGGCGGGCGGCTATGACTACGTCTACGGCCAGGCGGTCGGCGTGTCGGTGGGTGATTTGGCCGAAGACTACTCGGGCGAACTGACGGTGGCGTCCGGCGGCTCGATCAGCGGGGTGACGGTCGCCTACGGCTATCTCACCCTCTATTCGGGGACGACCGCGACCGGCACGGTGCTGAGCGGCCCCTACGCCAACGACCAGCTCTCTGGCGTTGGCAGCGGCACGATCATCGATTCCGGCGGCTTTGAAGTTGTCAATTCCGGCGGCGAGAGCGTGGGCGACGTCGTCAACAGCGGCGGGGCCGAAACCGCCTACTCCGGCGGCGTGGTCAGCGGGGCCACGATCAACAGCGGCGGCAGCCTGACGATCTCGCAAGGCGGCTCGGTCGCGGGGGTAACGGTCAAGAGCGGCGGCGAGGCCACATATGACCTGGTGGTGAGCAGCGGCCAGACCCTGGGCGTGGAAACCGGGATCGGCACGAGCGCGGTGACGTCCACAACGAGCCTGGCGGGGGTGACGGTCTCCAGCGGCGGGGCGCTCTCGCTTTACGACTCGGTGGTGCTCAGCGGCGGGACCCTGACCCTGTCGTCGGGAACGGTAGCCGATGGCGTGACGGTGTCCTCCGGCGGCAAGCTGGACGGCGCTGGCGAACTGGAGAACTGGACCTCCGTCTTCGGCCAGGTGAGCGGTGTGTCGGTGGGCGACGCGGCCGGAACCTATCAGGGCGGATTGGTGGTGGAATCCGGCGGCGCGGCCGTCGACGTGACGGTCGCCTACTACGACTTCGTAATAGACTCGGGAGGGACCGCGACCGGCACCGTGGTGAGCGGCGTCGCCGGCAATACCCAAGCCGATGTCTACGGTGTCGCCAGCGGCACGGTCGTCGATTCCGGCGGGATTGAGTACGTCGACTCTACCGGGGAGAGCGTGGGCGCCGTCATCAACAGCGGCGGCTATGAATACGGCTGGCAATCGGGCGGCCTGGTCAGCGGGGCCACGATCAACGCCGGCGGCAGCTTGACGATTTACCAGGGCAGTTTGGCCGCCGGCGTGACGATCGAGAGCGGCGGCTCGGGCGGATATCAACTGACGGTGAGCAGCGGCCAGACCGTAGGCGTGGGCGCCGGGGTCGGCACGAGCGCGGTGACGGTCGCGACAACCGTGGACGGGGTGACGGTCTCCAGCGGCGGGACGCTCAACATCGCCGAGTCGGTGGTGCTGAGCGGCGGCACGCTGACGTTGTCCTCTGGGGCGGTGGGCAGCAGCCTGATGGTGTCTTCCGGCGGCAAGCTGGACGGCGCCGGCGAACTGGCGGGGGGCACTACCTACGATTACGGCCAGGTGAACGGCGTGTCGGTGGGCGACTCGGCCGGAACCTATTACGGCTATCTGACGGTGGAATCCGGCGGCGCGGCCAGCGGCGTGACGGTCGCGAATGGCGAGGTGACCATCTACTCGGGGGCGACCGTCACCGGCACGGTGCTGAGTGGAATCGCCGGCGGGTACGAATTTGTCGAAGCCGGCGGCGTGGCCAGCGGCACGATCGTCGGGTCCGGGGACAATGAAACCCTCCAATTTGGCGCGGAGACAGTGGGCGCCGACGTCTTGAGCGGCGGGAACGAGTATGTCTCCGGCCTGATCAGCGGAGCCACGATCAGCGCTGGCGGCAGTCTGACGATCTATCAGGCCGGTTCGGCCGCCGGCGTGACGGTCAAGAGCGGCGGTTCGGCGACATATGAGTTGACGGTGAGCAGCGGCCAGAGCGTGGGCTTGGCCGCCGGGGTGGGCGGCTCCAGCGGGGTGTCGGCCACGACCACCGCGGCGGGTGTGACTGTCTCCAGCGGTGGGATGCTTCTGATCGAATACGCGACGGTGCTGAGCGGGGGAATCCTGACGCTGTCTTCCGGCGCGGCGGCCACCGACGTCACGGTGTCCTCCGGCGGAACGTTGAACGGTCCCGGCGAGCTGGTGGGGGTCGCCTACGACTACGGCCAGGTGAGCGGCGCGGCGGTGAGCGGCGCACTGTACGTCTCATCCGGCGGCGCGGCCATCGGGGTGACGAACGACTATGGCAGCTATGTCCAGATCGAGGCGGGCGGGACCGCGACTGGCACGGTTGCGAGCGGCGCCTACACCAATGTCTATGTCTATGGCGTGGCCAGCGGCACGGTCGCCGCTTCCGGCGGCGTTGTCTCTGTCTACTCCGGTGGGGAGGCGGTGGGCGACGTCATCTCCGGCGGCGGACAAGAATACATCTCCAGCGACGGCCTGATCAGTGGGGCGACGATCAGCTCGGGCGGGACCTTGACGGTCTCCAGCGGCGCCGAGGCCAGCGGCCAATTGACCGTGCTGTCGGGGGGCTTGCTGCTCGGGGATCCCAGTGGGCCGGGGGCGATCCAGGCGGGCACGGCGACGGTGTCGTCCGGTGGGCTCGAGTCCGGTTTCACCGTCATCGCCGGCGGCGATGAGATTCTCTTTGTCGGGGGGACCGTGTCCGCCGTGACCATTCTCGCCGGCGGCGCCCTCACCCTCGCCGGCGGGGTGATCTCCAGCGGCGTCATCTCCGTGGCGCAAGTGATCACGACGTCCACGACCATCAGCGGTGCGACGCTTTCGTCGGGAGCGATTCTGGATTTCCTGGACGAGACGGTGCTCGGCGGCGGTAACCTGACGGTCTCCAGCGGCGCGCTTGCCAGCGCGACAACCATCTCCAGCGGCGGGGTCGAGGTCGTGCTGACCGGCGGGACCGACAGCGGGAGTCTGACTTCCGCGGGCGGAACCGAGACCGTTTCCAGCGGTGGCGTGGCCAAGGCGGACCTGGTCGGCGGGTCGCTGACCGTGTCTAGCGGCGGCACGGCGAGCGCGGCGACAGTGCTGAGCGGCGGACTTGAAACCGTGCTCGCCGGCGGGACCAACAGCGGAAGTGTGATCTCCAGCGGCGGCGCCGAAAGGGTGGCCGGGACCGATAGCGGGACAACGATCTCCGCCGGCGGAACCGTGACCGTCTCCAGTGGCGGCCTGACCAAGGCGGACATCGTCCTTACAGGCGGAGCTCTGACCGTGCTGGCCGGCGCCACCGATAGCGGGACGACGATCTCCGCCGGCGGGACGGCGACCGTCTCCAGCGGCGGCTTGGCCAAGGGGGACACGGTCGGCGGATCGCTGATCGTCTCCAACGGCGGGACGGCGAGTGCAGCGACGGTGCGAGGCGGCGCCGAGACTGTGCTCGTCGGCGGGACCGCCGACGGGACGGTGCTTTCCAGCGGCGGGAGGGCGATCATCTCCGCCGGCGGTGTGGCCAGCGGGACAGTGATCTCCAGTGGCGGCGCCGAAACGGTGGACGGGACGGACAGCGGAACGACGATCTCCGGCGGTGGGACCGAGACCGTTTCCAGCGGCGGCTTGGCCAAGGGGGACACGGTCCTTGCGGGTGGCGCGCTCCTGATTTCCTCCGGGGGTGCGGCGAGTGGGGCTCTGTTGAGAGGGGGAACCGAGACGGTGCTCGCCGGTGGGACCGCGGACGGCGCGACGGTAAGTTCGGGCGGAACGCTGGCGATCTCCAGCGGCGGCGTCGATTCGGCGGTTGCCGTCTCCAGCGGCGGCGCCGTGAAGGTGCTGGCCGGTGGGACCGACAGCGGCACGACAATAGCCGCCGGCGGGACAGTCACCGTTTCCAGCGGCGGTTTGGCCGAGGGAGACATGGTCGGCGGCTCGTTGATCGTCGCCAGCGGTGGGACGGCGAGCGCGGCGACCGTGCTGAGCGGCGGACTTGAAATCGTGCTCGCCGGCGGGATCGACGACAGCGCGACGATCTCCAGTGGCGGGACCGAAACCGTAGCCGGGACCGACAGCGGGACGACGATCACCGCCAGCGGGACGGCGACTGTGTCCAGCGGCGGCTTGGCGAAGGCCGACACGATCGGCGGGACGCTGACCGTCTCCAAGGGCGGTACGGCGAGCGGAACGACGGTGCTGGGCGGCGGCGCCGAAACTGTGGCCGGGACCGACAGCGGCGCGACGATCTCCGCCGGTGGGACCGAGACCGTCGCCAGCGGCGGCTTGGCCAAGACGGACACGGTCGGCGGTTCGCTGATCGTCTCCAGCGGCGGGACCGCAAACGCGGCGACGATCCTGAGCGGCGGACTTGAAACCGTGCTGGCTGGCGGGACCGGCGTTGGCACGCTGATTTCGAGCGGCGGCGTCGAACGCATCTCCTCTGGCGGGATCGACAGCGGCGCGACGGTGCTGAACGGCGGTCGCGAGATTGTGTCTTCGGGCGGGAGCGCCAGCGAGGCGACGATCTCGAGCGGCGGTCAGCTGGCGGTCTCCAGCGGCGGCTCGGCGAGCGGGACGACGATCGTCAGCGGCGGACTGGAGACGGTCTACGCCACCGGTCTGGATAGCGGCGCGATCATCCTCAAGGGCGGCCGGGACGTGGCCTCCTCCGGCGGAAGCGTCGACGGCGCGACGATCTCCAGCGGCGGCCAGCTGGCGATCTCCAGCGGCGCGTCGGCGAGTGC
>Ga0302314_10001663_pt1 | contig 41492 bp, 45 predicted proteins | sample III_Palsa_N2_3_FD_200533 | JGI IMG/M metagenome (GOLD analysis project Ga0302314, IMG submission 200533) | Peat permafrost microbial communities from Stordalen Mire near Abisko, Sweden - III_Palsa_N2_3 | ecosystem: Environmental > Terrestrial > Soil > Palsa > Peat permafrost | place: Sweden... | reverse complement strand
CGGCCTCCAAGGGCATCCCCGGCCTGCGCCGCGCCATGGCCGGCTACTACGAGCGCCGCTTCGGCGTGAAGCTCGACCCCGACCGCGAGGTGATCGCCACCCTCGGCTCCAAGGAGGGCTTCGCCAACCTGGCCCAGGCCGTCACCGGGCCGGGCGACGTGATCATCTGCCCCGATCCCGCCTATCCGATCCACGCCTACGGCTTCATCATCGCCGGCGGGGTGATCCGCCAGGCGCCGGCGCTGTCGCCGGAAGAATATCTCGCCGGCGTCAGCCGCGCGGTGCGCGACTCGGCGCCGCCGCCGAAGGTGCTGGTGCTCAGCTACCCGTCCAATCCCACCGCCCAGTGGGTCGACCTCGACTTCTACAAGGACGCGGTGGCGCTGGCGAAGAAGCACGACCTGCTGGTGCTGTCCGACATCGCCTATTCGGAGATCTATTTCGAGAATAACCCGCCGCCCTCGATCCTGCAGGTCGACGGCGCCAAGGACATCGCCGTCGAGGTCAATTCGCTCTCCAAGACCTACGCCATGGCCGGCTGGCGGGTCGGCATGGTGGTGGGCAACGAGCGCATGTGCGCGGCGCTGGCGCGGGTGAAGTCCTACCTCGACTACGGCGCCTTCACGCCGATTCAAGTCGCGGCGGTGGCCGCGCTCAACGGACCGCAGGACTGCGTCGACGTGATCCGCGCCACCTACAAATCGCGCCGCGATGTGCTGGTGAGTTCCATGGCCCGCGCCGGCTGGGAGATTCCCGTGCCGGCGGCCTCGATGTTCGCCTGGGCGCCGCTGCCCGAGGCGTTCCGCGAGGCCGGCTCCATGGCCTTTTCCAAGCTCTTGATCGAGAAGGCCGGTGTCGCGGTCTCGCCGGGCGTCGCCTTCGGCGAACACGGGGAGGGCTATGTGCGCATCGGCCTGGTCGAGAACGAGCACCGCATCCGTCAGGCCGCGCGCAATGTGAAGAAGTTCCTCGAGCAGTCCGGCCAGCACCTCAGCGCGGCGCGTGAAGCCGCCCTGGCCGGAGCCTCGAAATGAGCGGGAAATCCTTGCGCATCGGCGTCGCCGGCCTGGGCACCGTCGGCGCCGGCCTGTTGAAGCTGATCGACGAGCGGCCGCTGTTCGCGCCGGCCGGCCGCGAGGTGGTGGTCACCGGCGTCTCCGCGCGTTCCCGAAAACGCCCGCGTCCGTTCGACATCTCCAACCTGCCCTGGTTCGACGACCCGGCGGCGCTGGCCGCCTCGCCGGACAACGATCTCTTCGTCGAGCTGATCGGCGGCTCCGACGGCCCGGCCAAGGTCGCGGTGGAGACGGCGCTCAAGGCGGGCAAGCCCGTGGTCACCGCCAACAAGGCGCTGATCGCCGAGCACGGGGCCGAGCTGGCCGCGCTCGCCGAGGCCAATGACGTCCCGCTGCTGTTCGAAGCGGCGGTGATGGGCGGCACGCCGGCGGTGAAGATGCTGCGCGAGGCCATGGTCGGCGACGAGGTCGAGCAGGTGGCCGGCATCCTCAACGGCACCTGCAACTACATCCTCACCGAGATGGAGGCGACCGGCCGCTCGTTCGCCGACGTGCTGGCCGACGCCCAGCGCCTGGGCTACGCCGAAGCCGACCCGACCATGGACGTCGGCGGCTTCGACGCCGCGCACAAGATCACCATCCTGGCCGCCCTGGCCTTCGGCTGCGCCCCCACCTACGCCGCCGCGGAGATCGAGGGCGTCGAGGCGATCGAGCCGATCGACATCCGCATGGCCAAGGATCTCGGCTATCGGATCAAGCTGGTGGCCAGCGCGGTGAAGTCGGCGGAGGGCGTGGCGGTGAGCGTCCACCCGGCGCTGGCGCCGCTGGCCCATCCGCTCGCCCAGGCCGGCGGCCCGCTCAACGCCCTCTTCATCGAGGGCCGGCGGATCGGCCGCATCTTCATCCAGGGCGCAGGCGCCGGCGCCGGTCCCACCGCCGCGGCGGTGGCCGCCGACATCGCCGACGTGATGACCGCCGCGCGCCGGCCGGTGTTCCAGGTCCCGGCCGCGCAGCTGAAGCCGTTCGCCGCCGTCGACGCCAAGCGCCAGGTCGGCCGCGCCTATGTGCGCCTGCTGGTCCGCGACCAGCCGGGTGTGCTGGCGGGCGTCACCGAGACCCTGGCCGAGGGCGGCATCTCGATCGACAGCTTCCTGCAGCGCCCGGTCGAGGACGCCGGCGGCGTGCCGATCGTGCTGACCACCCACGCGGCGCCGGAAGAGACGCTGCTGGCCGCGCTCAGGCGCATGCAGAAGCTGAAGGCGCTGATCCAGCCGCCGCGCATGATCCGCATCGCTCACATCTGAGAATCCGCCGACAATGCACAAAATCGGCGCTGGAGACGGCTTGATGAGTTCAGACATGCTGGATCGCAACCTGGTGATGGAGGCGGTCCGCGTCACCGAAGCGGCCGCCATCGCCGCCTGGGCGCTGGCCGGGCGCGGCGACGAGAAGGCCGCCGACCAGGCCGCCGTGGACGCCATGCGCACCGCGCTTAACGAGCTCTCGATCGACGGCGTCATCGTCATCGGCGAGGGCGAGCGCGACGAAGCGCCGATGCTCTACATCGGCGAGAAGGTGGGCAAGGGCGACGGCCCGCGCATCGACATCGCCCTCGATCCGCTGGAAGGCACCACGCTCACCGCCAAGGCCATGGCCAACGCCCTGGCGGTGATGGCCTGGGCGCCGGCCGGCACCATGCTGAACGCGCCCGACACCTACATGGACAAGATCGCCTGCGGCCCGGGCCTGCCAGCCGGCGTCATCGATCTCGACGCCAGCCCCGCCGACAACGCCCGCGCCATCGCCAAGGCCAAGGGCCTCGATGTGCATGAGATCACCGTCTGCGTGCTGGATCGCCCGCGCCACGCCGAGATCATCGCCTCGCTGCGCGAGGCCGGCGCCCGCGTCCACCTGATCACCGACGGCGACGTCGCCGGGGTGATCAACACCACCGATCCCGACACCGGCGTCGATCTCTATGTCGGCCAGGGCGGCGCGCCCGAGGGCGTGCTGGCCTGTGCGGCGCTGAAGTGCGTCGGCGGCCAGTTTCAGGGCCGCCTGGTGTTCCGCAACGCCGACGAACGGCTGCGGGCCGAGCGGCTGGGGATCACCGACCTCGACAAGAAGTACGACCTGCACGAGATGGTCCGTTCCGACGCCATCTTCGCCGCCACCGGCGTCACCAATGGCGCCCTGCTGGAGGGCGTGAAGTTCGCCGGCGGCTTCGTCACCACCGACAGCCTGGTGATGAATTCCTCGACCCGCACGGTGCGCCAGGTCCGCATGAAGCGGGCGCTCTGAGCGTGGCGCCGGCCGCGGCCCGCCAGGTCGACCTCGCGCCCACGGAGGATGACTTCCTGGGCGTGGCCCGATCGGTGAGCGGTCGCCGCTGGCGCCGGCGACCGGCCGACGAGCGCCAGGTGCACGAGATCGGCCTGCGGCACGGCCTGGACGAGCCCCTGGCCCGCGCCCTGGCCTCGCGCGGCGTCACCGCCGAGACCGGCGAGAGCTACCTCAGACCGACGCTGAAAGCCTTGTTCCCCGACCCCTCCAGCTTCACCGGCATGGACGAGGCCGCGCGGGTGCTGCTCGACGCCCTCGATACCGGCCGGCCCACCGTCGTCTTCGCCGACTACGACGTCGATGGCGCCTCCAGCGCGGCGCTGCTGGTGCGCTGGTGGCGCGCGATGGGGCGCGAGCTGCCGATCTACGTCCCCGACCGGATCACCGAGGGCTATGGCCCCAGCCCCGCGGCGTTCCGCCGCCTGCGCGAGGCCGGCTACGAGCTGGCGGTGACGGTGGACTGCGGCGCCGCCGCCTATGACGCCCTCAACGCCGCCGGCGAGATCGGGCTCGAGGTGGTGGTGATCGATCACCACCTGATGCGCGAGGAGCCGCCGCTGGCCCGCGTCCTGGTCAATCCGAACCAGCCGGGCTGCTTGTCGGGGCAGGGGGTGCTGGCCGCCGCCGGGGTCACCTTCGTGTTGCTGGCGGCGCTGACCCGCGAGGCGCGTCGGCGCGGCTGGTTCGAGACCAAGCCCGAGCCGGATCTGCGCCAGTGGCTCGACCTGGCCGCCCTGGGCGCCATCTGCGACGTGACCCAACTCACCGGCTTCAACCGCGCCCTGGCGTCCCAGGGCCTGAAGGTGATGTCCAACTGGGCAAATGTGGGCCTGAAGGCGCTGCTCGACGTCGCCGGCTCCAAAGGGCCGGCGGGCGTCTTCCACGCCGGCTTCGTGCTCGGCCCGCGCATCAACGCCGGCGGCCGCATCGGCCGCGCCGATCTCGGCGCCCGGCTGCTTTCCACCGACGATGCGGCCGAGGCGCGGATGCTGGCCGAGGAGCTCGACGCGCTCAACGCCCAGCGCAAGGGTGTCGAGACCCAGATCCTCGAAGCCGCCATCGCCAACATCGAGGCCGGCGCCAACTTCGATCCCGCCGCGCCCGCCATCGTGGTGGCGGAGGAGGGCTGGCATCCGGGCGTCATCGGCATCGTCGCCAGCCGCCTGCGCGAGCGCTACCGCCGTCCGGTGGTGGTGATCGGCCTCGACCGCGCCGCCGACATCGGCAAGGGCTCCGGCCGCTCGCAGCCGGGCGTCAACCTCGGCCGCGCGATCCAGGCGGCCTACGACGAGGGCCTGCTGCTGGCCGGCGGCGGCCACGCCATGGCGGCGGGCCTGACGATGCGCCCCGCGTCCGTGCCTGAGTTCCGCGCCTTCCTCTGCGAGCGCCTCGCCGCCGAGATGGTCACCGCCACCGCCGAGGACGCGCTCGAAATCGACGCCCTGGTCACCCCCGGCGCTGCGGCGCGGCCGCTGTTCGAGAGCTTCCAGGCCCTGGAGCCGTTCGGCCCCGGCAATCCGGAGCCGATCTTCGCTATCGCCGACGTGCGCATCGAGCGGGTGACCCCGATGCGCGGCGGCCACGTGCGCTGCAGCCTGGTCGACTCCAGCGGCCGCAGCGTGCGCGCCATCGCCTGGCGCAGCGCCGACACCCCGATCGGCCGCCGCATCGAGGCCGGCGGCGGCTCCGTCCACGCGGTCGGCAAGCTGAAGCCCGACGATTGGAACGGCCGCAACACCGTCGAACTGGAAATCGAAGACCTCGCCGATCCGCGCAGCGTCTGAGACCTTCGCCGGCCCGCTTGCGTGGCGCGGCGACGGCGGATATATCCGCCGCTCCCTCCCGCGAGGGCCCTTCGTCTATCGGTTAGGACATCAGATTTTCACTCTGGAAAGAGGGGTTCGACTCCCCTAGGGCCTACCAAACAGCCGCTGTGGATATGCGGCCGACCTCCGAGAGCCCGCCAAACAGGCCTGATGTGGCGCGGGCGAAATATGCACTGGCCTTCAACAGCTTATGCATCGTCCGGCGCCGTCATAATCCGGCTTGTTGTCAGCTGGTTTGACGGCGGCCACCTCTGATTGTCCAGCCACCACCTCCGGGGAGCGCATGCAGGTCAAGATTTTCAAGAGTACGTCGACCGAGAAGATCGAGCAGGAAGTCAACTCATGGCTGGCCCTCCTTAGTGACGAGGCGGTCATCACAAAGACCGAAACCTCGGTGGCGGATCGCTCGACCATCAACAGCACGACGTCGCAAACCGTGATCGTCTTGACTGTCTGGTACGAGGAACCAGACAGATTCGAATGAGTTGGCGGGGCCTCGGTTCGCGAGCCTTCAACCGCTAACGAAAGGGCCGCCCCGAGGGGAGGGACGGCGCCGCGGCGGCGTATCGCCCTGGCGGCGTGCTTCGCCGGCGCCGGCGACAAGACGCCCACAGCTTGCGGCTGCACGGCAGCGTTGCCGCGTTAGCGTTGTCCGTGCATAGATGGCGTCGGTCGGGGGACTGGGCCATGAAACGATTGGCGGCGGTCGCCGCTTTGGCGGTGCTGGCCGCTTGCTCGCCCAAGGGCGCACAGATTCCACCCGACCCGGCGCATTGGGACCAGATCGCCGACAAGGTCAAACAGCTTTCGCCTGAAGATCGCCGCTGAGCCGACCGGGACGAAGTAGAGCGGCGCGTGAAGACTGGCGCGCGCCGCGTTGAGCAGTATGGCGCGGCTCCGCCGCGCGCCGACACCTGCATCGAAAGTCGTTCCACGCCGATCGACCGAGCCAAGCGGCCGGCGATCACTCGACAGCAAGCAGGACGCCGCCCGCGCGACGCCGATCAGTCGCGCGCAGGCGATGTCCGCCCTAACACCACGGATTTCCCGAGGTGTTCCAACTATATGAACAGCGTCAACCCTCGCACTTTTGCGGTATCGGCGCGGTGCGATACCGAGCTTGAGCGTGCGACCGAAGACCGCGCAAGCGTTCATCCTTGCGGCAAAATATTGACGGGTCTGCAATCCCGAGAACAATGTTATAGTGAGGGGCTCGTCCGAACTTAAATTCTAGGGCGGGACGAATTCGAGGGGCGGATGTCGGAACAGGTTTTTGGGGAGGCGCAGCCATTCGACGACCCGGTGCGGATCAGCGGCCGGGTGAAATGGTTCGATGCCGGCAAGGGTTACGGGTTCGTGGTGCCTGACGATCCGAGCCAGACAGGGGCGAGGGACGTGCTGCTGCACGTGACATCGCTGCGCAACATGGGCCGCGAGCAGGCGCTCGAAGGCTCGGTCATCGTCTGCGATGTGGTGAAACGGCCGAAGGGCTGGCAGGTCTCCGACATCGTCGATCTCGACGAGACCTCGGCCGCCCCGGCCCCCGAGCGTCCGCGCCGTCCCTTCGACGACGGCGGCGGTCACGGGTTCCGCCGCGATCGGGGCGGCGACGACGGACGTCACCGGGGCGGCCCGGCCGCCGGTGGCAGCCGGTTCGAGACCGTGCGCACCCAGCGGCGTCCATCGGCTCCGCGCGGGCCGCTGGAACGGGCCAAGGTCAAGTGGTTCAATCGCACCAAGGGCTACGGTTTCGTGGTCCGCGACGGCGAGCCGGGCGACATCTTCGTCCACATCGAGACCCTGCGCCGCAGCGGCCTCGAAGACCTGCAGCCGGGCGCCGACGTCATGGTCCGCTTCGCCGAGGGTCCGAAGGGCTTGGTGGTGGCGGAGATCGAAGTCGATCGGCTATAGGGCGCGCAAGCCCGGCGTCCCGGCCGGCCAGGGTCGGAGGCGCGGCGTTTCGATGCGAGTACCTTGGTCGCCGCTCGTGGCGCTGCTGGCCGTGTGGCTGCTGGCCTCGCCCGCCTTCGCGGCGATCCCGGTCTATGGCGTCGAGGTGGTCCGCGCCTATCCGCATGATCCCGGCGCCTTCACCGAGGGCCTCTTCTACGAGGACGGCTTTCTCTACGAGAGCACCGGGCTGGAGGGGCATTCGACGCTGCGCAAGGTCGACCTCGCCACCGGCAAGGTGCTGAAGAGCCTCGCCCTCGCGCCGCAATACTTCGGCGAAGGCATCGTCGACTGGAAGGGCCGGCTCTATCAGCTCACCTGGATGAACCACGTCGGATTCATCTACGACCTCGCCACCTTCGTCCAGCGCGGCAGCTTCACCTATCCGGGCGAGGGCTGGGCGCTGACCGAGGACGGCCACGATATCATCATGAGCGACGGCACCCCGCAGCTGCGCTTCCTCGATCCGAACACCCTGAAGCCGGTCCGCCTGCTCACGGTCAGGGCCGACGGCGTGCCGGTGAAGAACCTCAACGAGCTGGAGTGGGTGAAGGGCGAGATCCTGGCCAATATCTGGCTCACCACCCGCATCGCCCGCATCGATCCGGCGACCGGCAAGGTCACCGGCTGGATCGACCTGACCGGCCTGACGCCGCCCGAGGCGGTGGGCAACGAGGAGGCAGTGCCGAACGGCATCGCCTACGATGCCGCGCACGACCGGCTGTTCGTCACCGGCAAGCTGTGGCCGAAGCTGTTCGAAGTCCGCCTCGTCAAGCGCGCGGACTGACCCATGAGCGACCCCGAGACCGAAGACGACGCGCCGCCGCCGCCCGAAGGCTTCGCCCTGTCCACCGAGCGCGGCGCCTTCAGCACCCGCAACGGCCCCTATTTCCACGACGCCGCGGGCCGCCAGGCCTTCTACGCCCGCAAGCGCCACTGCAACGGCATGGGCCTGATCCACGGCGGCATGCTCTCGGCCTTCCTCGACGGGGTGCTGGCCGGCGCCTCGGGGCGCGGCACGGGGGCGGTGGGTGTCACCGTGCACCTCTCGGTCGACTTCCTCGACATGGGCCGCGCCGGCGACTGGGTGATCGGTGAGGCGAGTCTGACCCGCGCCGCCCGCGACCTCGCGTTCGTCGAGGGCCGCGCGCACATCAATGGCCGCATCCTCGCCCGCGCCACCGGCGTCTTCAAGCTGATGCGCCGGCGCGAGAGCTGAGCCGGCTTCGGCCAGGTTTGACCGCCGTTAAAGACCCAGCGCGTCCATTTGCGGCTTCTCGTAGGTGTCGTCCTCGCCGGGGTAGCGCAGCTGGTCCTCGAAGCGGCCGCTCGCCTTGGCCGCCGCCCACATCAGGCTCTGGCCGGAGGGCAACGCATCGTAATCGACGTTCAGTTCCGGCGTTGCGAACGCCGCGGCTGCGTCGACCAGCCGCCAGCCGCGGTCGCGGAACATGGTCAGGCCGTCGTCCAGGAAGAGGCCGGTGGCGAGGCGGTGGTGCAGCAGGATGGTGTGGTCGATCGAGTGGCCCAGCACCGCCCGCGCCAGCCCGTCGTAGTAGTTCGCCCGGTCCCAGATGTGCTGTAGCCAATAGGCGCGATAGGGCGCGGCGTCGGCCGTGGGATCGGCCGTCAGCCGCTGCACCAGCCGGTGGTCGACGTACCAGTCCGAGGTGTCGATGGTGACGTGGGCGTTGCGATAGCGGTGCGCGCGCAGCAGCGCCCGCAGCGCGTCGCGCCCCTCCGCCGTCTTGCCCTCGGCGAGGTAGGGAAAGCGGAACAGCCGACGAAAGCCGGGGTAGGGGGTCAGTAGCGGCTCGCATCTGAGGATATCCGCCATCTCGCCGGCCGGATCGTCGCCGCCGTAGTAGCTGTGCGAGAAGCTGTGATTGCCGAGGATTTGGCCCTCCGCCGACCACGCCGCGAGCGCCGGCCGGCCGCCCGCGTTCACGAACTTGCCGGCCACGAAGCCGGCCGCCTTGACGCCGTGCCGGCGCAGCGCCGCCCGGATCGCCGCGTCCCGCGCCAGGCCGGTCATCAGCGGCGTGTCGGAGAGGTCGAAGTCGTCGATGGTGATCGCGATCCCCGGCGTCCGCGCCGCGGCCGCCGCCGCGGACGCTCCGGCGAGGAGGGTCGTTGCGCCCGCGGCGCGGAGCAGGGTGCGGCGTGTCGGTCCGGCGATCATCCGGCCAACCTAGCCGAGGTCGAAGCCGGACTGCTACGTCGTCTCCGATGCCCAGCGTTCTCTTCCCGATTCCCAGCCTCGACTTCGATCCGACCGAGATCGCCGTCAGCTGGCGGGTGCTGACGCAGCTGGGCCACGCCGTCCAGTTCGCCACTCCCGATGGCGTCCCGGGTCAGGGCGACCCGATCATGCTCGATGGCGTTGGCCTCGATCCCTGGAGCCGCGTGCCCGGCCTGCGGAGGCTGAGGCTGATCGGTCTGCTGCTCCGCGCCAACGCGAAGGCGCGCGCCGCTTACCGCGAATTGACGAACGATCCGGCCTTCCGAAATCCGCTGCGCTGGGACGCGGTTTCCGCGGGCGGCTTCGACGCCCTGCTGCTCGGCGGCGGCCATTGCGCCCGCGGCATGCGCGAATACCTCGAAAGCCCGGTCCTCCAGTCGCTGGTCGCCGACTTCTTCGCCGCCGACAAGCCCGTCGCCGCGATCTGCCACGGCGTGCTGCTCGCGGCGCGCAGCCTCGCGCCCTCGGGCCGATCCGTGCTGCACGGCCGCAAGACCACGGCGCTCACCTGGAACCAGGAGTCCGCCGCCGACGCGCTCGCCCGCATCGGCCGCTGGTGGGGCCCCGGCTACTACCGCACCTATCCCGACGCGCCAGGCCAGCCGCCGGGCTATATGTCGGTGCAGCAGGAGGTGACGCGGGCGCTGGCCGCGCCGGCCGACTTCATCGACGTCCCCAAGGGTGCGCCCGACCACTTCCGCAAGACCTCGGGCCTCCATCGCGACACCGAGGAAGACGCGCGTCCCGCCTGGGTGGTCACCGACGGCCGCTACGTCTCCGCCCGCTGGCCCGGCGACGCGCACCGGTTCGCCAAGGCGTTCGCGGCGATGCTGGATCCGTCGCGCTAAGATTTGCGGCGCGGGGCGGCGCGTGGCAAATGGGGCGCTCGCCGAAGGCCACGGGGCGTAGCGCAGTCTGGTAGCGCATCTGCTTTGGGAGCAGAGGGTCGGAGGTTCGAATCCTCTCGCCCCGACCATCGGCGTAACGAAGGGTGAGACGAGGACGCCATGCTCGCGCGCATTTTTCTTCCGGCCAGGAACGCCATGCAGTCCGGGCGCGCCAACACCAAGGAGTGGGTGCTGGAGTTCGAGCCGGCCAGCGCGCGGGTGTCCGACCCGCTGATGGGTTGGACCCAGACCGGCGACATGAACGGCCAGGTGCGGATCCAGTTCGACACCCGCGAGGAGGCCGCCGCCTACGCCCAGCGCCACGGCATCGCCTTCGAGGTGATCGCCACGCCGGCGCACCGCAAGATCGTCAAGGCCTATGCGGACAACTTCGCCTTCAGCCGCAGAGAACCCTGGACCCACTGACCATCGCGCACGGCGGCTATCCGGCGCGTCGGCCGCGCCGCGGTGGGACGGCGAGCCCCAGGAAGACCAGCAGTGCGCGGTTCAGGCGCAGGATGTCGTCTTGGTCCAGGCGGCCGATATGCGTCCCCAGCTTGGCTCTCGATACGCTGGTGATCTTGTCCACCATGAGTTGGCACGGCGCTCTCAGCCCATTTTGCTCCGTCGGTTCCACCGGCAGTCGCAACAGCGGCGCCTCGGCGGCTTGGGTGGTGAACGCGCAGACCGTCACCGAGCCGATCGCCTCGAAGCTATCGTCCTGAATGATGACCGCGGGCCTCGCCTTGCCGACGTAGTCGCCGCCGCCGGAAACGGTCCAGATATCGCCGCGGCTCATTCATCGTTCCAGTCCGACACCGCGTCGATGAACGCCTGGTTCTCGGCCTCATCCTTGCGGGCGGCGATCAGCAGCGACTGCCGACGGGCCTCGGCGCGGAACGCCGGCGTGCGCACGTCCGGCGCCCAGATCTGGATGGGCCGCAGGCCCTGGGCGCGCAGCCGCTCGCGATGCGCGCTCACCTTGGCGCGGGACGGCTTCGGCTTGGTGTTTGGCGCCACGGCTTCCTCATCGAGTGGTTACATGTAACCTAGTCAATTCCGAGCCCTTCGGCTAGACCCGCGACGCCGGCCCATGCAAAGAGGCTTGGCTGGCAGGCGCAGGCCTTCGGTTCGCCGCCGCTGCCGCCCGTAGCTCAACCGGATAGAGCATCCGCCTTCTAAGCGGACGGTTGCAGGTTCGAGTCCTGCCGGGCGGGCCAGTCTCGCGACGCCGCGGCGTAAGCCTCCAGCCCCTGGCGGAGGTCGGCGATCAGGTCGTCGGGGTCTTCGAGGCCGATGTTCAGCCGGATCAGCGGGCCGCCGTAGTCGTGCTGGAACTGGCGCGCGCCAAGCTGCGGGTCGCCGTTCAGCGCCAGGCTCTCGAAGCCGCCCCAGGAAAAGCCGAGGCCGAATAGCCTGAGCGCATCGAGGAACGCCTCGACCGCAAGCTTCGACGCCGGCTTCAGCACCACGCCGAACACCCCCGCCGCGCCGGCGTAGTCGCGCCGCCAGTGCTCGTGGCCCGGCGCGCCGGGCAAGGCAGGGTGGAGCACGCAGACCACCTCCGGCTGCTCGGCCAGCCACGCCGCGACCTTCAGCCCCGACGCGCCGTGACGTTCCAGCCGCAGCGGCAGGGTGCGCAGGCCGCGCAGCATCTGGAAGGCGTCGTCGGCGGCCACCGACCAGCCGAAGTCGGCGATGTTGTGCTCCAGCGCCCGCGCGACTTCGGGGGTCTTCGTCGCCGCCGCGCCCATGAACACGTCCGAATGGCCGCCCACGTACTTGGTCAGCGACTGCACGCTGAGATCGACGCCGTGCGCCAGCGGCTTGAACAGCAGCCCGGCCCCCCAGGTGTTGTCGAGCAGGGTCAGGATCCCACGCTCGCGGGCCAGACGCGGGATGGCCGGCACGTCCTGCATCTCGAAACTGAGCGAGCCGGGCGATTCCATCACGATCAGCCGCGTGGCCGGGCTCGCCATCGCCATTACCGCCTCGGGCGCGGCGTCGGCGGCGAAGTAGCGGACGGCGACGCCGAAGCGGCCCAGCACCCGGTCGCAGAACCGGCGGACGGGCTTGTAGATGCAATCGGCGGCCAGCACCTCGTCGCCGGCCTTCACCACCGCGACGATCGCCCCCGCCACGGCCGCCAGGCCCGACGGATAGAGCTTCACCGTGGTCGCGCCCTCGAGCTCGGCGAGGGCCGAGATCAGTGTTTCCTGAGCCGCGAGGCCGGCGCGGCCATAGGTGGGGCGGCTCTCGTCGTAGAGGTCGGCGGCGCGGCCGACCAGCACGGTCGAGCCCTTCTGCACCGGCGGGCCGACGGTGCGCAGCAGATCGTTCGGCGCGTGGCCGGCATGGACCACCCGCGTGGATTCGCGGTCCTCGCCGGCGCTCATCAGGCCGGGCCGGTCGCGACCGGCGTGTCGGATCTCGCGCCCCACTCGCTCCAGGAGCCGTCGTAGACGGCGACGTCCGGGCGGCCCAGCCGGGCCAGGCCGAGCGCCAGGATGGCCGCGCTGATCCCCGACCCGCAGGTGGTGATGATCGGGGCGCTGAGGTCGACGCCCGCGCCGACGAAGGCGGTGTAGAGCGTCTCGGGGTCGGCCAGGCCGCCGTCCGCCGCCAGCATGCCGGACCAGGGCACGTTGCACGCGCCCGGCATGTGGCCTTCTCGCAGCCCCGGCCGAGGTTCGGGCGCTTCGCCGCGGAAGCGGATCGCCGAGCGGGCGTCGACCACCTGTGCCGAGCCGCTGTCCAGCGCCCGCCGCACGCCGTCGAGGTCGGCGAGCAGGTCCGGCGCCGGATGCGCCTTGAACTCGCCGTGCTCCGGCTCGCGCCAGCCGGCTTCCACCGCGCGGCCCTCGGCCAGCCAGGCCTTCAGTCCGCCGTCGAGCACGAACACCTTGTCGTGGCCCATGGCGCGGAAGTTCCACCAGACCCGCGGCGCGGAGAACAGGCCCACGGTGTCATAGACCACCACCGTCGAGCCGGGCTGGACGCCGAGGCGCCGCACCGCGGTGGCGTAGGCCTGCGGCGGCGCCAGCATGTGCGGCAGCTCGCTGGCGTGGTCGGAAATTCCGTCGATGTCGAAGAACGCAGCGCCGGGGATGTGCGCCTGGGCGTATTCGGCCTTCGGATCGCGGCCGTCGGCGGGCATGTGCCAGCTGCCGTCGAGCACCACCAGGTCAGCATCGCCCAGATGCTCGGCGAGCCAGTCGGTGGAGACCAGGGGGCCGGTCAAGTCGCTCATGCGTCCACCCATGGCGGGACCGGCAGGCCCCGCTCCTTCAGGAATTCCGGGTTGAAGAGCTTGCTCTGATAGCGAGAGCCGTAGTCGGCGAGGATGGTCACGATGGTGTGGCCGGGACCGAGTTCGCGCGCCATCCGCACCGCGCCGGCGACGTTGATGCCGGTCGAGCCGCCCATGATCAGGCCTTCGTCGCCGAGTTCGATGATCGCCCGCATCATCTCCTCGTCGCTGACGCGGTAGGGATAGTCCACCGTCAAGCCCTCGATATTGGCGGTGATCCGCGCCTGGCCGATGCCTTCGCTGATCGAGGTCCCCTCGGCCTTCAGCTCGCCGTGGGCGTAGTATTCGTAGAGCGACGCGCCGCCGGGGTCGGCGAGGCCGATGGCGATGTCGGGTTTCTGTTCGCGCAGCGCCATCGCGACGCCGGCCAAGGTGCCGCCGCTGCCGATCGCGCAGATGAAGCCGTCGACGCGGCCGTGGGTCTGGGCCCAGATCTCCGGCCCGGTGGAGTCGATGTGGGCCTGGCGGTTGGCGACGTTGTCGAACTGGTTGGCCCAGATCGCGCCGGCCGGCTCCTTGGCGTTCAGCTCTTCCGCCAGCCGTCCGGAGACGCGGACGTAGTTGCCGGGGTTGGAGTAGGGGAGCGCATCGACCTCGACCAGTTCGGCGCCCATCAGCCGGATGGCGTCCTTCTTCTCCTGGCTCTGGGTGCGCGGGATGACGATGGTGGTGCGGTAGCCCAGCGCGCGGGCGACCATGGCCAGGCCAATGCCGGTGTTGCCGGCGGTGCCCTCGACGATGCGGCCGCCGGGCTTCAGCGTCCCGCGCCGTTCGGCGTCGCGGATGATCCACAGCGCGGCGCGATCCTTCACCGACTGGCCGGGATTGAGGAACTCGGCCTTGCCGAGGATCTCGCACCCCGTGGCCTCGCTCGCCTGGCGCAGGCGGATGAGGGGCGTGTCGCCGATGAGGTCCAGCACCGAAGCCGCGATCATGATCGCTAAATCGCGGGCTGCGGCGCAGCGCGCAAGAGGGAAGATCGGCCGCGGCTACGCCCAGGGCTGGCAGTTCACCTCTCCGGCGTCAGGCGGCGGCCACTTTGAACCCCGTCGCCGCCTGCACCGCCCGCGCCAGGATGGCCGGATCGGAGACGCCCTGGGTGTCCTGACGCGGGGTATAGGACGCCTCCAGTCTGGCGGTCTCGTCGTCGGTCAGGGTGACCGCGAGCGCCGCGACCGCGTCGTCGATGTGCTGGGTCTTGAGCGCGCCCACGATCGGCGCGGCGACGACCGGATTGCGCCGCAGCCACGCCAAGGCGATCTGCGCCTGGCCGACGCCGCGGTCCGCCGCGACCGCGCCCACGGCCTCGACGATTTTCTGATCGCTCGCCACCGTCGGCGCGTCGCGATAGGCGTAATTGGCTTCGGCCTCCGAGCGGGCGGTGGTCTCGCCCCACGGCCGAGCCAGGCGGCCGCGCGCCAGCGGGCTATAGACGATGGTCTGCACGCCTTCGTCGGCGCAGAGCGGCAGCATCTCGTGCTCTTCCTCGCGGGCGAGCAGACTGTAGGTGTCCTGCATCGACTGGAAGCGGGCCCAGCCGTTCGCCTTCTGCAGATGCAGCGCCTTGCTGAACTCCCAGGCCATCATCGAAGAGGCGCCGAGATAGCGCACCTTGCCGATCTTCACGAGGTCATGCAGCGCCTCCAGCGTCTCTTCCCAGGGCGTCCGCTGATCGCGACGATGGATCTGGTAGAGGTCGATATAGTCGGTCCCGAGCCGTCTCAGGCTGTGATCGATCTCGGTCATGATCGCCTTGCGCGACAGGCCGGCGGCGTTGGGGCCATTGCGCATGGGCGCCGATAGCTTGGTGGCGATGACCACGCCGTCGCGATCGGCGAACTCCTTCAGCGCCCGGCCGAGGATCTCCTCGCTCGACCCGCGCGAATAGAGATTGGCGGTGTCGAAGAAATTGACGCCGGCTTCGATCGCGTGGCGGATCAGCGGGCGGCTGGCCGCCTCGTCGAGCGACCAGGGCGGGTAGCCACCTTCGCCAAAGCCCATGCAGCCGATGCAGATCGGGGAGACGTCGAGGCCTGTGTGACCGAGCTTTACGTATTGCATGTGACCTCCTCGCCGGGATAAAAAATGGAGAGTTCTCCGGTTGTCGATGATGATTACCGGAGAGTTCTCCGCTTAGTCAAGGGGACGGATGGTCGACCAGGACGAGACGCTGCGGGCCGACGCACGGGCCAACCGGGATCGCATTCTGGATGTGGCGCGCGAGGCGCTTGCCGCCGATCCGGCGGTGTCCCTCAACGCCATCGCCAAATCGGCCGGGGTCGGCGCGGGCACGCTCTACCGTCACTTCCCGAGCCGCGAGGCCCTGGTGCTAGGTGTCTACCGCAAGGAGATCGACGCGCTGGTCGACCTCGCGCCGACCCTGCTCGCCCAGCACCCGCCGCTCCAGGCCTTCCGGCTCTGGTGCGATCGGCTGGTCCTGTTGGGCAGGGTGAAGCACGGAATCGCCAACGTGCTGCACGCGGTGATCTCGGATCAGGACTTCAGGGAAACCTATTGGCCGATGCTAGGCGCTGTCCGCGGCTTGATGGAGGCGTGCGAAGCCTCGGGCGACATCCGTCCGGGCGGCGATCCGCAGGATGTCCTGACGCTTCTGGGATTGCTGTGGCGCATCCCGCCAGGCTCGGATGGGGAAGCGCGCATGAAGCGACTGCTCGCGCTCGTCTTCCGTGGCTTGGGCGCTGAAGACGCGGCGGCGTCGGAGCGATCCTAGGGCCGAAGTATGCCCTTCACGGCAGCGAGATCGCCGTCGTTCGGTTCGCCCTGGATGCCGAGCACGTGGGTCAGCAGCGGGTAGACGTCGACGTTCGCAAATGGCTGGACGACGAGGCCGCGCCGGAACGCCGGGCCCGAGGCGAGGAACAGCGCGCCCATCTCCGGCGCGGCGTTGTCATAGCCGTGCTCGCCCAGCAGCGGCCGGGTGCGGCGGGCGACACTGGCCCGGGTCTCTACCAGCCAGCCGACCTCGGCGGCGCAGACGATATCGGGCACGCGCGGATTGGCGCCGTAGTGCAGGCGCGGCGGGATGTCGGCCTTGCGCCAGCACTGGATGTGGTCGTGCGGCGCCAGCAGCCTGGCCGCCGCCGCGTCGCCGGCTGGCGTGTGCGGCGCATCGATGCCCGAGACCGCGTCGGTGAACACGACATGCGCTGCCGCCAGGTCGGTCAAATCGTCGAGCAGGATTGTCCGCTCGGGCGCCGTCGCCGTCATGCCGTGGTCGGAGACGATCACCAGATTGGCGTCGATCCCGCGGCTTTTCAGGCCCGCGAGCAGGCGGCCGATCGAGGCGTCGGTGGTTTTGACCGCCGCGTTCACCGCGTCGGAGTCGGGGCCGCCGAGGTGGCCGGCGGTGTCGACGATGTCGAAATAGAGGGTGATGAACCGCGGCCGCTCAGCCGGCGGCAGGTCGAGCCAGCCCAGCACGGTGTCGACCCGCGCATCGCCGCTCTTCGACTGGTCGAACGGCTCCCAGTGACCCGGCCGCATGCCGCCGAACGACACCTCGGAGCCGGGCCAGAACTCGGTGGCGCTGGGCACACCGGCTCGCTCGGCGGTGATCCACAGCGGCGTCGCCTCGTCCCACCAGGCCTCGTCCTTGGAGTTCATGTGAAAGGCGCCCGGCAGATGCGGGTCCTCGAAGGTGTTGCCGACGATCCCGTGGTGGTCGGGATAGAGGCCGGTCACCAGGGTGTAGTGGTTGGGAAAGGTGATCGACGGAAACGACGGCAGCATCCGCGTCGCCCGGACGCCGTGCGCGGCCAACTCCGAGAGGTTGGGGGTGATGCCGCGATCCAGGTAGTCGGGCTTGAAGCCGTCGATCGAGATCAGGATCAGCGGTGTCTCCGGGCTCGGGGCCGCGCCCGCCGCTCCGATCAGGCCGAAACTGAGCGCCAGCGCGAAGGCCCAGGCGAGCAACGGCCTCGCGCTTCCGGTCCCGCGATCACCCATCTTCCAGCTCCCGGCGCTGCATAGCGCCGCCCCATATCGCGGCTGGCGGCGGCGCGCTATGCCCTCCAGAGCGCGGCGTTGGCCTTGGCGAATGCGTCGAAATCCGTGGGCGGACGACCGGTCAGTTCCTGGACACAGTCAGTCACCCGATCCTCCGCGCCGCCGGCGATCATCATGTCCGCCATCCCGAGCATCTGCGCGAGAGGGGCAGGGGCGCCGATGACCTGGTGACGGGCCGCGAGGCTTTCCGCGCTGATCCGGCGATGCGCGATCGGCCGGCCGGCGGCCCTGCCGATAAGCCGCGCCGCGTCGTCGTAGGAGATCGGCTCCGGGCCGGTCAGGATGAAATCCCGGTTGAGCGGCTCAGGGCCGGTCAGGGCCGCGACCGCGGAGGCGGCGATGTCGTCGGCGCTGATGAACGGGACGCGGCCGTCCTCGGTGGCCGAATAGATCGCCCCCTCGTCGCAAATGGTCGCCAGATGCGGGCCCTCGCTGAAGTTCTGCATGAACCAGCTCGGCCGCATCACCGCCCAGTCGGCGGCGTTTTCATGCAGCCAGCGGTGCGTCTGCCCGACGCCGGGGCCGCCCTCGGGCATCGGCGAGCCGCTGAGCAGCACGAAACGCCGCGCGCCGCGCGCCATGGCCGCCTGCACGAACGCGATCACCGTCGCCGAGACGTCGCCGCCCCTGGGAGGTCCGACAAGGTAGGCGGCCGAGACGCCGTCCAGGGCGGCGTCCCAGGTGGCGGGGTCAGACCAGTCAAACGGATGCGGCCCGCCGCGCGAGGCGATGCGAACCTCGGCGCCGGCCGCCGCGAGCTGTTCCGCCACCCGCCGCCCGGTCTTTCCGGTGCCGCCCGTCACCAGCACGATACCGCTCACGCTCCCGGCTCCTCGGGAAAGCCGAAGCCCTCGGCCCATTTGTCCCGACCGCCGATGGCGTCGATCGTGATCAGCGGGTTCCAGTACTCGCGATAGTGCTGGAGCTTGCCGTCTTTGGTTTCGAAGAAGATGACGATGCTTTGGTTGTAGGGCGCACCATTGGCGAGGGCGCGTCCTTTGAACGACAGTTCGACCACCGCGATGTCGGGGTCCTGCATCGGGAAGACCCGCATCTGCTCGACGGTGTCCATGGCGACCCTGCCGGTCGCGTGCTTCATGTAGGCGAGGATGTCGGCCTTGCCCTTGTAGGCGCGTTTGCGGCCGGCGGGCGCGTAGGGGAACTCGAGCACCCCGTCGTCGGCCCATAGGTCGGCCCATTCGTCGAAGCGCCCCTGGGCGAACAGCGTCTGATAGTCGCCCATCAGCTTCAGCGTCGCGGCGCGCCGCTCGTCGTCGTTCGAACTCATATGCTTCCTATCCGCGCTGGGCGCCTATACGGTTGGTTCACCGCTCAGTATCTACTATACTGACGAGTGAGGTTCGTGCTGTCAAGACGGCGGAGGGACGATGACGCAGACAGAGACCGCGCGCGGCCCGCTCTGGGGCCGGACCCCGGCTTCGCAGCAGCGGCGCCGTGACATCCTGCTGGCCGGGAAGAAGGTGTTCTTCCAGAGCGGCTACCAGCTCGCCAGCGTCGATCGCATCGCCGAGGTCGCCGGCACCACCAAGCGGACGGTCTACGACCATTTCGGCTCCAAGGAGGCGCTGTTCGCCGAGGTGATCGCCTTCGCCGGCGGCCAGTTCGTGGGCCTGCTGCCGAGCGCGGATGACCTGCCGGAGGCGCCGGCGGAGGGACTGCGCGCCTTCGCCGCGCGGCTAGCGGACCTGGTCGGCTCCCCGGACAGCCTCAGGTTCCAGCGCCTGGTCATCGCGGAGGCCGAACGCCATCCCGCCATGGGCCGCGCGCTCTACGAGACCGCGGTTCTGGGCGCCGAGCGCGTGCTGGCGACCTATCTGGAGGCGTGCGTCGCGCGCGGCCATCTACGTCCCCACGACGCCGCGGCGACGGCGCGGATCGTGCTCGACGTCGCGACCAGCGGGGCTCGGCTGCGCGGCCTGCTGGCGCTGGCGGGCGACGAGGCGGACCCGATCGGCGAGCGGGCGCTGGATAAGATCATCTCGACACTGTCGCTACGGCTCGCCCCCGAACCCCGCTGACCCGCCACCGTCGCCCGCGCGAAAAGCGGAACCGTATCAGAAGCTTCGCATTACGGCCCTGCGGCCAAGCACGGCGCGCGCAACTTCGGATCGGAGCACCGTCATGAACAAAGAACAGATTGAAGGCGCGGCGCAAAAGGGCGTCGGCGCGGTCAAGGAAGCCGCCGGCAAGGCTATCGGCAACACCAAGCTGCAAGCCGAAGGCGTGACCGACAAGGCCATCGGTTCGGCCAAGGAAGCCGCCGGCGACGTGAAGGCGGCCGTCCACAAGGCGACCAAGTAAGACGAAAACGGCGCGGCGGCCGCTGGCGATACGCCTCGGCCGCCGTCGCTATATTGGGGCGACCTCGATGAACCAGTCCGACGATGAACTTGACGCGATCCAGGCGCGCATCGACGCCGACCTGAAAGAGGCGAAGGCGCTGAAGGCGCCCATCAAGAAGGCCGAGGACGAGGAACCACGCCCGGCGCCCGCGATCGATCATTCAAACGAGGGCGGAGTCATCTGACCCCGCGTCGGGTCAGGCGAACTCCGGCACGTGCCGCGTTTCGAGCTGGCTGCGGATGCGGGACGGGATTTCGATCGAGCGGCGCGCGTCGAGGTCCAGCGCGATGCTGACGTTGTCGTTCAGCGACACCAGGTGGCCGCTCGTGCGGTTGAACAGCCAGCGGCGCGAGTGGCGCACCTTCGGATGCAGGCCGATCTCGGCGCCGATCGAGCACAGCGTATCGCCGGCTCGGGCCGGGCTGACGCGGACCATGCGGGTTTCCAGCGACGCCCAGCCGAGGCGGCGGCCTTCGTCGCCGAAGGTCATCGGACCGTGCTTGCGCATATCGTCGGCCGAGGGCTGGCGCGGGCCGCCGAACATCAGCGCGCCGCTGTCGACCAGGAAGCCGTTCGCGTCGCAAAGCTCGGGTCCGACGGTCCACTCCGAGCGGCGCGACATCGGGTCGGTGGGGTCGTCGGCGAGGCGCGCGGCCACCACCTCATAGGCCAGATCGACCCGCGGCGCGCCCAGCTCGATGGTGCGCGGCCGGCCGTAGTCGGGCAGCTCGATGTGCATCGCGATCGCGGCGGCGCGGGCGGCGTCCGGCAGCGGCGACGACGCGCCGGTGACGCGGTCGGTCAGCGCATTGACGATGATGAAGGTGGCGGCGATCTCGCCCTTGGCCGGGTTGGTGACCTCATAGAAGGTCGAGATCTCGTCGTCGCGGACCTCCAGCACCCCGCCGTTCACCGTCAGGGTCGAGCCCTGGAACTGTTCGCGGTGATAGCGGCAATAGGTGTCGACCTGGGCGAGGCGGATGTCCTGCGCCGCGGCGTCGTCGCCGCGCAGGCCCAGTTCGGCGGTCAACGCCCGGTTCGCCCGCTGCGCCCGCTCCATATAGAAGCGGACGTTCATGTGCCCGAGGCCGTCGATCTCGTTCGGCTGGATTTCAGATGTATCAAATATGCGCATCGAACCTATGTCACCAATTCAATATAAATCGCTTGTTATGCGCCGGGCGTAGCAGCGGCGACGCGGCCGGTCAACGCAGGTGCAGCATGAGCCGGCGGAGCCATGCTCGGCGCCCGGAAAGAGGCGGGAAAAGCCGAAATACGGCCGATCAGGCGCTTTCGGCGCGCACCCCGGCCAGCCAGGCGTCGACGCCGCGCATCACCGGCTCGGCCGCCTGGTAGCCGCGCGTGACCAGGGCGTAGGTGCCATCGGCGTTGGGGCCGAGGATCAGGGTCGGGAAGCCGGTAGCGCCGGCGCGCTGGGAGACGGCGTAGTCGCGCCAGGTCTCCTGCTTCAGCCCCTCGTCCGCCAGGGCGGTGAGGAAGGCGGAACGGTCGAAGCCCTGGCTCTCGGCGATGTCGGCCAGCACCTCCGGCGAGGTCACGTCGCGGCCTTCGGCGTAGAAGGCGCGGTGCGCGGCGGCGAGGTAGTCGAGCGCCGCGTCCTGGCTGGTGCGGCGGGCCAGCACCACGGCCCGGGCGGCCGGATCGGTGTCGTAGACGAAGCCCTCGCGCTCGGCGAGGCTGGGGTCGAACGGCTGGCCGGTCAGGGCGCCGATCTCGTCCCAGTGCTTCACCAAGCCGCGCCGCGTGGCCTCCGGCATCGGATCGGTGGTTCCGGGGCGCAGGCCGCCCATCACCAGCCGGATCGGCGCGATGTCGCCGTAGCGCCGGCGCAGCGCCTCGGCCACCGGCGAGAAGCCGTAGCACCACGAGCACATCGGGTCGGCGAAATAGATGAAATGCAGATCGTTCAATGCGTTCGCAGCCATATCCTCAGGTCCGCGTCAGGCTCAGCTGCACCACATTGGTCCGCTCAGTGCGGAAACCGGCCTCGCAATATCCGAGATAGAAACGCCACAGCCGCCGGAAGCGTTCATCGAAGCCGAGGCCCTTGATCTCGTCCCAAGCCGCCTCGAAGCAGCGGGCCCACTCGTGCAGCGTGTCGGCGTAGTTCTGGCCGAAGCGGATGATGTCGCGCCATTCCAGCCCGGCCCGCGCCGTCTCTTCCATCAGCCGCGTCTCCGAGGGCAGCATGCCGCCCGGGAAGACGTATTTCTGGATGAAATCCGCCCGCCGGCGATACTCCAGGAAGAGCTCGTCGCGGATGGTGATGATCTGCAGCCCGGCGCGGCCGCCCGGCGACAGCACCTCGTGGATCTTGCGGAAATAGGTCGGCCAGTATTCCTCGCCCACCGCCTCGAACATCTCGATCGAGGCGACGCGGTCGAACTGGCCTTTGACGTCGCGGTAGTCGATCAGCTGGATGTCGGCCCGCTCGGCCAAGCCCTGGTCGAAAAGCCGCTTTTTGGCGAATTCGTACTGGGCCGGGGAGATGGTGATGCCGGTGACCCTGGCGCCGACCTCGGCCGCGGCGAATTCGGCGAAGCCGCCCCAGCCACAGCCGATTTCGAGCACATGGTTGTCGGGGCCGAGTTCCAGCTGGCGCGCCAAGCTGGCGTATTTGTTGCGCTGCGCCTCGCGCAGCGGCTGGCCGGGCCGCTCAAATCGGGCCGACGAATAGGTCATCGTCGGGTCGAGCCAGCGCGAATAGAAGGCGTTGCCGAGGTCGTAGTGGGCCAGGATGTTGCGCTTGGACCCGGCGCGGCTGTTGCGGTGCAGGGTGTGCGACAGGAAGTTGATCGCCCGGTAGAACACGCCGCCTTCGAGCAGCCGGCGCAGCCGGTCGAGATTGGCGGTGAAGGCCTCCAGCAGGGCCGAGAGGTCGGGTGTGTCCCACTCGCCGGCCATGAAGCCCTCGCCGAAGCCGATGTCGCCGGCGATCAGCACTCGGGTCAGGAAGCGGAAGTCGCGGATGATCAGCCGAGCCGTGGGGCCTGGCTTCTCGCCGACGATCCGCACCTCGCGGCCCGAGGGCAGCACGAAGGTCAGCCGTCCGAATTCCCAGTTCTCGGACGCTATTTTCAACACGGTACGGAACGCCGCCGGCGCCTTGCGCAGCTCGGGGTCGTCCGAACCGACAACGGCGGCCACCTCACCGTTCAAAGTCGCCTCCACCCATCTTTTATGTGTCAGCATAACACCGCTCTGTCACAAGGCGAATGGCGTCGGCCGGCGCGGGTTGCGCGCGGCTTCACCTCACGCCATCTCTACGCGCCAAGCGCCTGATCGGATCGGAGCCGCCCTTGTCAGTAGAGCCCAACGCCGTGGTCGAGGTGGCGACGCCCGGCGGCGCGCCGGTGCGGATCGGCAACCGCCTGCCGCTGTCGATCATCGCCGGCCCCTGCCAGATGGAGAGCCGCCAGCACGCGCTGGAGACCGCGCACGCGCTGAAGGAGATGTCCGAGCGGCTGGGCGTCGGCCTGATCTACAAGACCTCCTTCGACAAGGCCAACCGAACCTCGGGCGAGCGGCCGCGCGGCGTCGGCCTCGGCCAGGCGCTGCCGATCTTCGCCGAGGTGCGCGAAGCCACCGGCCTGCCGGTGCTGACCGACGTGCACGAGATCGACCACTGCGCCCCGGCCGCCGAAGTCATCGACGTGCTGCAGATACCGGCCTTCCTGTCGCGCCAGACCGACCTGATCCTCGCCGCCGCCCGCACCGGCCGCGTCGTCAACATCAAGAAGGGCCAGTTCCTGGCCCCCGGCGACATGAAGCACGTGATCGCCAAAGCGCTTTCCACCGGCAATCGCAATGTGATGGCGACCGAGCGCGGCGTCTCGTTCGGCTACAACACCCTGATCTCCGACATGCGCGCCCTGCCGATCATGGCCGAGATCGGCTGTCCGGTGGTCTTTGACGCCACCCACTCGGTGCAGCAGCCGGGCGGCTCGGGCGACGCCTCGGGCGGCGAGCGGCGCTTCGTGCCGGTGCTGGCGCGCGCCGCGGTGGCGGTCGGCGTCGCGGCGGTGTTCATGGAGACCCACGAGGATCCTGATCGCGCGCCCAGCGACGGGCCCAACATGATCCCGCTGAAGTCGCTCGAGCCGCTGCTGCGCGAGCTGATGGAATACGACGCGTTGGCCAAGCGCCGCGCCGCGGCCTGACCTCCGCATCACAACTTCCGCGCGTCTTCGTGCGTTGACGGCCTGGGAGCCAGGGCGCAGCTTGTTTCCGCATGCGGAGGGACAGGCCGATGCCGATTTCGCTCACCGGACGGCTGCTCTGCGCGGCGCAGCAGACCTACCAGATCAGCGTCTCCGGCCCCGCGCCGGATAGCCCGGCGGCGCCCGCGCCGCCGCCGTCCAGCCTCGTCGGCTGGGTCGCGCCGCCGGCCTGCCTGGTCTCGGGCGACGACGGCATCAGCGCCGTGCTGGTGGGCCAGACCCCGACCGAGATCATCGTCGCCTATCGCGGCACCGAACCGTTCGACAGCCTCGACCACGAACAGATGATCCTCGACTGGCTCGACGATCTCGCCGTGCCCCTGGTCGCCTCGCCGAACGTCCAGGGCTCCGTGCATCAGGGGTTCAGCCACGCCGTTGACGAACTCTGGTCGTGGCTGGTGATGACGCTCGCAGGCCTGCCGACCGGCCTGCCGCTCTATGTCACCGGCCACAGCAAGGGCGGCGCGATGGCCAATATCGCCGCCGTCAAGCTCGTCGTCGCCGGCTATACGCCCTTCGTCTGCACCTTCGAGGCCGCGCGCTGCGGCGACCCGGACTTCGCCGCCGGCTTCAACGCCACGGTGACCCACGCCACCCGGTACGAGTACCAGGATGACATCGTGCCGCTGCTGCCGCCCAGCGACACCTTCCTGCCGTTCTTCAAACAGCTGCCGCTGGCGAGCGACCTGCTTAACCTGATGATCTCCAACTACGTGCCCGTCGGCGATCTTCGCTACATCGACTGGCAGGACCAGATCGTGGCCGACTCGCCGACCCTCGAGGCGCAGCGGGTCGCCCACATGATGACCCAACTCGACAGCCTCAACTGCGGTCAGGTCATCGACGACCACGCGATCGGGCCCGGCTCCGGCGCCGCGTCCGTGATCTGCCCCGGAATCTGGCCCCTGGCCCCGTCGCCAAGCGCGCCCCCGGCCGCCGGATCGGCCCTCGCGACGGGGGTGCCGTTCTAGCCAAACCGGCTCGGCGCTGGACAATTGACCCCGCGTCCGTTTGAACAATCGCGAGGGGCGCGCCTGCCCCCAGGAGCGATCATGGATCTTGCCGGCCTGCAGCAGCTGCTTCAGCGCGTCGCCGGCGCCCGCGTCGTGGCGGTGGGCGACCTGATGGTCGACCGCTTCGTCTATGGCGAGGTCACCCGCATCTCCGCCGAGGCGCCGATCCCGGTGATGTCGCGCAGCCGCGAGATCGTCATGCTCGGCGCCGCCGGCAATGTGGCCCGCAACGTCGCCGCGCTGGGCGGCGAGGTGGCGCTGGTCGGCGTGATCGGGCGCGACAGCGCCGGGCGCGAGGCGAAGGACCTGATCGCCGCCGAGCCGCGCATCGAAGGCTATCTGATCACCGACGCCGAGCGTCCGACCACGATCAAGACCCGGTTCGTCTCGTCCGGCCAGCAGCTCCTGCGCGTGGACGAGGAGACGACGCGGCCGGTCGCCGGCGACATCGAGCGCCAGCTGGTGCGCACCATCGATGACGCCGCCCGCGGCGCCAAGGCGATCCTGCTCTCCGACTACGGCAAGGGCGTCGTCACCCAGGCGGTGATCGAGGCGGCGCGCGCGGCGGCCGAGCGCGAAGGCGCGGCCCTGATCGTCGATTCCAAGGCCCGCTCCTTCGCCCGTTACGGCGCCGCCGATATCATCAAGCCCAACGCCGCCGAGCTGGCGCACGCCACCGACCTGCCGACCGAGACCGACGCCGAGGTCGAGGCGGCGCTCGCTCAGGCGCTGGCGCTTTGCGAGTGCAAGGCGGTGCTGGTCACCCGCTCGGCCAAGGGCATGTCGCTGGCGCGGCGCGGCGAGCCGGTGCGCCACTTCCGCCGGCCGCCGCCGGAGGTCTACGACACCTCCGGCGCCGGCGACACGGCGCTCGCGGCTCTGGGCCTCTCCCTGGCCACCGGCGCGACGCTTGACGACGCCGTCGACGTCGCCCTGCTCGCCTCCGGCGTGGTGGTGCAGAAGGTCGGCACCGCCACCGCCACCCCCGACGAGATGGTCGAGGCCGAGATCATCGGCCGCGTCGCGCCGGCCGAGGCCAAGATCGCCACCCCCGACCGGATGGCGCGCGAGGCGGCGCGCTGGCGCGAGCGCGGGCTGAAAGTCGGCTTCACCAACGGCTGCTTTGACATCCTGCACCGCGGCCACATCGTCTATCTCAGCCAGGCCAGCGAATGGTGCGACCGGCTGATCGTCGGCCTCAACACCGACCGCTCGGTGCGCGAGCTGAAGGGCGAGGGACGGCCGGTCAACGACCTGGAATCGCGCGCCCTGGTGCTGGCTGGTCTGCGCTCGGTCGACCTCGTGGTGCCGTTCGACGACGAGACGCCGCTCGGATTGATCGAGGCGGCGCGCCCCGACGTGCTGATCAAGGGCTCCGACTACAACCTCGACGGCGTGGTCGGCCGCGATGTGGTGGAGCAATGGGGCGGCGAGGTGCGGCTGGCCGACTTTGTCGATGGCCACTCCACCACCGCGACGATCGAGAAGCTCTCGCGCCGCGCATGAGCCGGAGAGTGGTTCTCGTCACCGGCGGCGCCGGCTTCATCGGCTCCAACGTCGTCGCTCGCCTCGCCAGGGATTGGAGCCGCGAGGTCGTGGTCTGCGACTGGCTGGGCGCCGCGGAGGAGGGGCGCTGGCGCAATATCGCCAAGCGTCCGATCGCCGACATCATTCCCCCTGAGAGCCTGTTCGACTGGCTGGGCCGGCGCGGCGAAGATCTTGAGCTGATCGTGCACCTTGGCGCGATCTCCTCGACCACCGAACCCGACGTCGACAAGATCGTCCGCAACAATTTCATCCTGTCGCGCGACATCTTCGGCTGGTGCGCGGAGCACAGCCGCCGGCTGATCTACGCCTCCTCGGCCGCCACCTATGGCGACGGCGACCTCGGCTTCGACGACGACAACGGCCTGGACGCCCTGGCGGCGCTGCGGCCGCTGAACGCCTATGGCTGGTCAAAGGCGCTGTTCGACGTCCACGCGGTTCGCGCGGCCCAGCGGGGCGGCGCGCCGCCGCAGTGGGTGGGACTGAAGTTCTTCAACGTCTATGGCCCCAACGAGGCGCACAAGGGCTCGATGAAATCGGTCGTCGCCCAGATCTGGCCGGACGTGGCGCGCGGCCGGATGGTGCAGCTGTTCAAATCCCACCGGCCCGACGTCGCCGACGGCGGCCAGCTGCGCGATTTCGTCTATGTCCGCGATGTGGTGGACGTGATCGCGTGGCTGGCGGAGCGGCCGGACGTCAGCGGCGTTTTCAATCTGGGCTCCGGCCGCGCCCGCTCGTTTCGGGAACTGGCCGAGGCCGTCTTCGCCGCCGCCGGCAAGCCGCCGCAGATCGAGTACAAGCCGATGCCGGAAGCGCTCCAGGGCCGCTACCAGTACTTCACCGAGGCGCGGATGGAGCGGCTACGCGCCGCCGGCTACGACGGCCAGTTCACCAGCCTGGAGGACGGCGTCGGCGACTATGTGCGCGGCTATCTCTCCCAGCCGGACCCCTATCTGTGACCGAGGTCGCCACCACCTGCTGCATCGCCGGCGGCGGCCCGGCGGGCATGATGCTGGGCTACCTGCTGGCCCGCGCCGGTGTCGACGTGGTCGTACTTGAAAAGCACGCCGATTTCCTCAGGGATTTCAGGGGTGACACCGTGCATCTTTCCACGCTGGAGGTGATGCGCGAGCTGGGCCTGCTGGACGAGTTCCTGCAGCGCCCGCACCAGGAGGTGCGGCGCCTGTCCGCCCAGGTTGGCGACGACGTCATCCACGCCGCCGACTTCGGCCGCCTCTCGATCCAGACCAAGTTCATGGTCCTGATGCCACAGTGGGACTTCCTCAATTTTCTCAGCGAGAAGGCCAAGGCGTTCAAGGGTTTCCATCTGATCATGCAGGGAGAGGCGACGGGCCTGATCCGCGATGGCGACCGCATCGCTGGCCTCACCGCCAGGACGCCGGACGGCGAGCTGACGATCCGCGCCGATCTCGTCGTCGGCTGCGACGGCCGCACCTCGACCGTGCGCGACCTCGCCGGATTGAAGGTCGAGGATCTCGGCGCGCCGATGGACGTGCTCTGGATGCGTCTGCCGCGCCAACCGCAAGAGGATGAGGCCGCGCCGCTCGGCCACGCCACCGCCGGCGGCATATTCGTGATGATCCCGCGCGGCGACTACTTCCAGTGCGGTTTCGTGGTGAAGAAGGGCGGCGCCGACGAGATCAAGGCGAAAGGGCTGGAGGCGTTCAAACAGTCCATCGAGGCGATCGAACCGATGATGCACGGCCGCACCGACGCGCTGAAGAGCTGGGACGACGTCAAGTTGCTCACCGTCACCGTCGATCGGCTGAAAACCTGGTGCGTCCCGGGCCTGCTGTGCATCGGCGATGCGGCCCACGCCATGTCGCCGGTGGGCGGCGTCGGCATCAACCTCGCCATCCAGGACGCCGTCGCGACCGCCAACCTGCTCTACGCGCCGTTACGCACGGGCCGCGTGTCACTGGAAGACCTCCAGGCGGTGCAGGCCCGCCGCGAATGGCCCACCAAGGTCACCCAGGCGGTCCAGATCTTCATCCAGAAGCGCGCCATCGCCCCGACCCTCGCCGGCGCCTCGCCCAAGGCCCCCTGGATCGCCAAGCTGATCAGCGCCTTCCCGCCGCTGCAAGGCCTCACCGCCCGCGCGGCCGGCATGGGCGCCCGCTTCGAAAAGGTCCGCTCGCCGGCGGTTTAAGGTGTGGCGCGTCAGGCCGCGGATCGGCCGCCTCGAACGGGGTGATGCAAAAGCCTGTCAAACAGGAACACCGCCGCCGCAGCGCCTGCGACCTGGGCGACGATGAAGACGGGTGCGGAACTCGGCGCGATGCCGGCGAAGGTGTCCGAGAGGCTGCGGGCGATGGTGACGGCTGGGTTGGCGAACGAGGTCGAGGCGGTGAACCAATAGGCCGAGGTGATGTAGAGGCCGACCACCCACGGCGTGGCCTCGGCGCGGAACCGCAGCGTCGCCAGGATCGCGCCAACGAGGCCGAAGGTCGCCACGAACTCCGCCAGCGCCTGTCCGGGCCCGTCCCTGAGTTTGCTCGAGACCTGCCAGATCGGTTCGGCGAACATGGCGTGCGCAGCCCAGACGCCAACGATCCCGGCCACGACCTGCACGGCGACGTAGCCGAGCGCCAGGCGCCAGCCGATCTCGCGCTTCAAGGCGAACGCCAACGTCACCGCCGGGTTGAAGTGGGCGCCGGAAATCGGCCCGAAGACGACGATCAGCACCACCAGCCCCGCGCCGGTCGCCAGCGTGTTGCCCAAGAGGGCGATGGCGTCGTTTCCGCCAGCAAGTCGTTCGCCCATGATCCCGGAGCCGACCACGATCATCAGCAGGAAGGTGGTTCCGAGCGCCTCGGCGGCCAGTCTGCGCCCCGTCCCGTAGCCGGCCAGCGGCGGCTCCAGGCTGGCGTGCGCCGCGGCGCCGGTCATGCCTGTTCGGGCGTCTCGCGGCGGCGGCCGATCTCGACCAGCCGGCGCTGCAGCGACAGGCGATCCAGCGTGCCGAGCGGGAGTTCGAAAAACAGCTTGATCCGGTTGTTCAGCAGCCGGTACGCACCGGCGAAGGCCGCGCCCACCTGAGCCGGCGTTCCCTCGACGGCCGCCGGGTCGGGCACGCCCCAATGCGCCGTGATCGGCTGGCCCGGCCAGACTGGACACACTTCAGCGGCGGCGCCGTCACAGACGGTGAAGACGAAATCGAGCTTCGGCGCATCAGGCCCGCCGAACTCTTCCCAGGATTTCGACCGCAAGTCCTCGGTCGGATAGCCCAGGCCGCGCAGCAGGTTCAACGCCTGCGGATGCACCTCGCCCTTGGGCATCGAGCCGGCGGAGTAGGCGCGAAAGCGCCCCTGGCTGTCCCGGTTGACGATCGCCTCGGCCAGGATCGAGCGGGCCGAGTTGCCCGTGCAGAGGAACAGCATATTCAGCGGTTCGGTCATGCCTGCTCCTAGGCGCAGACCGCCGGCCGGCACGCGGCGCGGTCGGCGATGGCGGCCAGCGGCGCGCAGATCTCCGGCTTTCCGGCGCAGCAGTCCTCCATCAGGAAGGCCAACAGCTCGCGCATCCGGTCATAGGCGGCGGCGTAGATGATCGAGCGCCCGTCGCGCCGGCTGGTGACGAGGCCGGCGCCGGCGAGCAGGTTCAGGTTGGTCGAGAGCGTGTTGGCGAGGCTGCCGGTCGCGCGGGCGATCTCGCCGGCCGCCAGGCCATCCGGCCCGGCCCGCACCAGCAGGCGAAACACCTCAAGCCGGCCGGGGTGGGCGAGGGCGGAAAGCGGGCCGATGGCGTCCGTCTGTTCCATCGTGGTCAGCAGCACGCCGGCGCGGGTTTCGCCGCCGCGCCGCAGCAACCTGAGACCGCTGTCGTCGCCTCGGCCGGGTCCTCGCCGTAGGCGGTCGCTTCGCCGAAGGTGAAAAAAGTTTCCCAGCGCACGCCGGCGGGGTCGTTCACCCAGCTTTTGTCGGACTGGGCGTAACAGCAGGTCGTCGCTTCCTGGTCGAAGGTGCGCTCGCCCGCCGCCTTCAGCCGCCCCGCCAGCGCGCCCAACTCCTCGGCGCTGTCCACCTGGATGCCGACGTGGTCGACGCCATCCGGGCCGCCGCGCCGCGAGATGGCGAAGTTCACGCGCGGGTCGTCCAGCATCCACTTGGCGTAGTCGTCCTTCACCACCGTTGGCGCGGCGCCGAACAGGGTCGCGTAGAACTGGATCGATTGGGCGAGGTCCGGCACGCTCACGTGCAGATGCAGGCGCTTCATGATTGACTCCTGGGAGATGTTCAGTTCAATATTTCTGGAATTATAGAAGAGTCAAGCGTCATGCCGAATCCATCTGGGGCCATTGGGGAATTGGCGGCGCGGCCCGCTCGGCGGGAGGACGCCGCCGCGATCGCCGAGATCTACAACCAGGGCATCGAAGATCGGATCGCGACCTTCGAGACCGAGCCGCGATCCACGGCCGATATCGAACCCTGGTTCGACGCCGCTCTCGCCTTCGTTTCCGTGGTCGATGCGGCCGGCGACGTCGTCGGCTATGCGGTCGCGCATCCCTATGCCGACCGCGACTGCTATCGCGGCATCGGTGCGTTCTCGGTCTATGTGCGACGCTTTCACCGAGGGCGCGGGGTCGGCCATGTCGCGATGTCCGCGCTCATCGAAGCGTCATCCGCCGGCGGCCTCCGGAAACTGGTCTCGCGCATCTTCCCAGAGAACCGCGCCAGCCTCAGCCTCATGGCGCGGGTGGGATTTCGGGAGATCGGCGTCTACGAAAAGCATGGCAAGCTCGACGGCGTCTGGAAGGACTGCGTGATTGTCGAGCGCCTGATCCCGGAGAATATCGACTGACGCGTGGCGCTCAGCGCGGCGGCGGTTGAGGGGGGCGGATCAGCTCGACTGACAGAGTCCGCACCGGCGGCATGGCGTTGCAGACGTCGATGGCGCCGGCGGGACGCAGGAAGAAGCTGTCCTGTCGGTTGGCGCGGATGTGGACCCAGGCGCGGAACGTGTCGCTGGTCTCTTTGAGCGCCTGGAAATGCGGCTGGTCGGCAACCGGGAGATCGGCGGCGATGCGCACTTGGCGGATCGCCACGCGCTGGGCCGGGTCGGCGTAGAAGCCGAGGTCGGCGGTCCCGCGCGGCAGGGCGGCGAGCAGGTCCATCCCCGCCACCACCCGGCCCACCACGGCGATGTTGCGGTCGAGGCCGCGCGGCGACTGGCCGATCACCGCATAGAGCTCGGCGCCCGTGCCGGTGTCGGGATTGAGGTCGCGGCCGACGCCGACCATGCCGTAGCAATGGGTGAGCCAAGCCTCGCCGCCGCCCTCGGCCGCCGGAAAAGGCCCGCTGGCGCCGACATGCTCGGCGAACGTATCCGGATAGGGCAGGGCGGTGAACGACAAGCCGGCCGCGGGGCGCTCGTATTCGGCCGGCGCCGGCTGGGTGATCCCCGGCGGCAGCGGCTTCTTGCCGTCAGGATCGCCCCATTGGGTGACGTAGTCGTCCTGCACCCGCTCGATGGCGAGGCCGTCGTACCAGTGCAGATGCGCCAGCGTCCGCATGTTGGCGATGTGGACGGGGGCGAAGGCGTCGGCCAGCGCGATCACCACGCGGCCGCCGCGTTGCAGGTCGATCACCAGGAGGTCGTTCGGATCGATGTCGGCCCAGTCGCCGGCGGGCGCCGACGCCAGGACAGAGGTCGGCGTGACCGGCGTCGGCGCCGAGATCGCGGCCGGCGCGGCGATAACGGTGGCGGCGCAGAGGGTCACGGCGAGGCGGCGGCGGATGTTCATCGCTGAAGCTTGCCACGCAACGCGTCGCCCCGAAAGCGCCGCCGCCCTTTAGCCCGCCACCCGCATGCGCTAACCCTGGCGCCATGGCCGCCCGCCGACGGGGACTGAAGTTCTGGTGCCTCGTCGTTGGCGGGGCGGTGCTCGCGCTCGTCGCGGGCGCGCTCTACCTGTGGCGCGACGACGTGATCAAGGCGCTGCTCGATCCGAAAGTGCCGTTCGGCAAGGACCGCCAGCCGCCGGCGCCGGACTACACGTTGCGCAGCGCCTGGGTGCTGCTGCCGCTGCCGGGCGCGACCCCGGCGCCGGTGGACGTCTTCTTCATCCACCCGACCTCCTATCCGGCGTCGTTCACCTCCTACAACGGCGGGCGGCACTGGAACGCGCCGATCAACGACCATGGCGCGGGTGTGGTGCTCACCCGGGTGATGCTGCCCAACTACGCCGCGCCGTTCGACGCGGTCGGCGACCTCTATGCGCCGCGCTATCGGCAGGCGAGCCTCTACACCAAGTCCACCCTCTGGGATGACGCCCTGGAAGCGCGCCAGTTCGCCTATGGCGATGTGAAGGCGTCGTTCGAAGATTTCCTCACCCAGCTCAGCGGCGGGCGCCCATTCATCCTGGTCGGGGTGGAGCAGGGCGGAGAGCTTGGCGCGCGGCTGCTGTCGGAGGTGATCGCGCCCGATCCGGCCCTGCGCGCTCGGCTGGTCGGCGCCTATCTGATCGACACCATCGTGCCGGCCGCCGACCATGGCCCCGCCGCCCCCGTGCCGGCCTGCGCGCGCCGCGCCGAGATCGGCTGCCTGGTGGCCTGGTCGGCGGTGCGCGAGGGCGACTTCACCGGCGTGCGCCGGCTGCTGAGCCGCGCCATGGTCTGGAACGCCCAGGACCAGCTCGAGCCGCTGGGCCAGCGCGAGCCGCTATGCGTTAACCCGCTGCTCGGCTCCAACGGCCAGGAGCTGGCGCCCGAGCGGCTCAACCTCGGCGCCGTCGCCGCCACCGGGCTCGAATGGGGCGTCCAGCCGGGCTTCATGGTGCGCCAGGTGGCGGCCCAGTGCGTCAATGGCGTGCTGCGCGTCTCGCGCCCGCGCTCGGCCTCGCTGCGGCCGTCCGGCGACTGGATCGAGCGTGAGCGTGAGCCGGCCTACAACCTGTTCTGGGCCGACCTGGAGGCTGATTCCGAGGCGCGCTGGGCCGCCTGGCAGGCGGCTCACCCGGCCTCGGCGCCCGCGCCTGGCCGCCAGTCGAAGAGCTCCTGAAGCAGGGCCACGGCGCGTCCGCGTTCGGACGTCAGCGCTGGATCGCGCGCCAGCATCAGCCGCGCGTCGTCCGCCGCCACGGCGATCAGGTCGCGGTGGGCGGCCGGATCGGCCAGCCGATAGGCGGGAAAGCCGCTCTGCTTCAGCCCCAAGGGGTCGCCGCCGCCGCGCAGCTCCAGGTCCTTCTCGGCGATGGCGAAGCCGTCGTCGGTGCGGCGCAGGATGTCGAGCCGGGTCTTGGCGACCTCCGACAGCGGCGGATCGTAGAGCAGCACGCAGGCGCTCTCGGCCTTGCCGCGCCCGACCCGGCCGCGCAGCTGGTGCAGCTGGGCGAGGCCGAAGCGCTCGGCCTGCTCGATCACCATGATCGTCGCCGCCGGCACGTCGACGCCCACCTCGACCACGGTCGTCGCCACCAGCACTGCGAGCCGCCCCTCGGCGAACTCGCTCATCACCTGGTCCTTCTCGGAGGCGGGCAGGCGGCCGTGGATCAGCCCGACCCGCGCCCCGAACACCTGCCGCAGCTCCGCCGCGCGCCCCTCGGCGGCGGCCAGGTCGATGGTCTCCGACTCCGAGACCAGCGGGCAGATCCAGAACGCCTGGGCGCCGCCCTCGATCGCCGTCCCCAGCCGCGCCACGATCTCGTCCACCCGCGACATCGGCGAGGCGCGGGTCGCCACCGGCGTGCGGCCGGGCGGCTTCTCGTCGATGCGCGAGACGTCGAGGTCGCCGAACACCGTCAGCTCCAGGGTGCGTGGGATCGGCGTCGCCGACATGGCGATCAGGTGCGTCGCCTCGCCCTTGGCCTGCAGCCGCGCCCGCTCGTTGACGCCGAAGCGATGCTGCTCGTCGATCACCGTCAGGGCCAGGGCGTGGAAGACGACGTCGTCCTGGAAGAGGGCATGGGTGCCGACCGCCACGGCCGCGCCGCCGCCGGCCAGCGCCGCCAGCTTCTCCGCTCGCCCGGCGCCCTTGTCGCGGCCGGTCAGCAGCACCGCCTTGATCCCGTGGCTGGCCAGCGGCCCCGCCAGGGTCTCGAAATGCTGGCGCGCCAGGATCTCGGTGGGCGCCATCAGCGCCGATTGCAGCCCGGCCGCGGCGACGTCGGCCATCGCCAGCATCGCCACCACCGTCTTGCCGGAGCCGACGTCGCCCTGCACCAGCCGGCTCATCCGCTCGCCGGACGCCAGGTCGGCGCGGATTTCCGAAAGGCTGCGCACCTGGGCGCCGGTCAGCTTGAACGGCAGATCGGCCTCGACCCGGTCGGCCAGCGGACTGGCGGCGATCGCCCGCGCCGGCTGTGCCCGGCGGCTCGCCTTGCGCTGGGCGAGCGCCAGCTGGTGGGCGAAGAGTTCGTCATAGGCGAGGCGGCGGCGGGCGGGCGATTGCAGCGCGATCTCGGCCTCTCCGTTCGGGTGGTGCAGGCTCTCCAGCGCCTCGCGCCAGGCCGGCCAGCGTTCGCGGACGAGCCAGGCCGGGTCCTGCCACTCCGGCAGCGCCGGCGCGCGGTCGAGCGCCTCGAGGGCGAAGCGGCCCACGGCGCGCGAGGGCAGGCCGGCGGTCGCCGGATAGATCGGCTCGATCTCCGGCACGTCGGCGGCGCGCTCGGCCGGCCAGAGATAGTCCGGATGGACGATCTGCAGTTCGTGGTCGAAGCCGCTGCGCTCGACCCGGCCGCTCACCACCCGTTTGGCGCCCTTCGGATGCGCCTGCTCCAGGTGCGCGCCGTGGCCGCGGAAGAACACCAGGTGGACGAAGCCGGTCTCATCGAAGGCGCGGATCTTCCACGGCTGACCCTGCCGGCCCGGCCGCTGGTGGCTGTCGATGGTGACCAGCAGCGTCTGTTCCTCGCCTTCGACCGCGCTGGCCGTCTTGGCGAGGCCGCGCCGCACCAGGCTCTGTGGCGCCACGAACAGCAGATCGCGCACCAGCGGCCCGGCGACCCGCTCCAGCAGCGGCGCGACGCGCGGCCCGACGCCTTTCAGCGCCGTGATCGGCGCGAACAGGGGGAAGAGAATCTCCGGCCGCATGGCCCCAGTCTAGCGGCTCGTTCGCGGGTTTGGCCGCTCGTGCAGGACGACCTCGGACTTCATGTAGGGCGAGCGGCCATAGATCCGGTAACCGGCCTTCGCCGCGACCCGCAGCGAGGCGGCGTTGTCCGGATCGATGATGCAGACCGTGCGCGGCCCCTCGAACTTGGCATCGCCCCAGGCGAGCGCGGCGGCGACCGCCTCGCTGGCGAACCCCTGGCCGTGCGACCAGGGCGCCAGCACCCATCCGGCCTCGGGCGCGTCGCCGAACGAGGGTGTGATCTCGCGCTTGAAATTCCCGAACCCGATCTCGCCGACGAACCGGCCCGACGCCGTCTCGCGCACCGTCCAGGCGCCGAATCCAAGCAGCGCCCAGCCGCCCACCTGGCGCTGGAAACGTCCCCACGCTTCGGTTCGGGTCGAGGGGACGCCGGTGATGTAGCGCACCACCTCGGGATCGGCCCACAGCGCCGCGCTGTCCTCGAAATCCGCCATCTCCGGCGGGCTCAGCGTCAGGCGCGGGGTGGTCAGAACATGGGTCGAAGGGGACATCCGCCGGAAGCTAGACCTTCGGCCTGACGCTCGCCAGGGGCGAGCGCGGTCTTGCCGGGACAGTGCTGGCGCCCTTAGGTCCGCCGCCAGTAGGTTCATGGGAGCTGTGGGTCGGATGTTCAGGGTATTTGCGAGTGTTTGCGCCGGCGCGGCGCTGGGTTTGACGGCGTTTTCCGCGTTCGCCCAGCCCGCCGCTCCGCCGCCGTCCGCCACCTGGCGCCCGCCCGTACCACCGCCCGTCGAGGGCGACTTCGTGATGAAGGACTTCCACTTCGCCGACGGCGAGAGCCTGCCGCAGCTGAAAATCCACTACACCACCTTCGGCGCGCCCCGCCGCGACATGGCCGGCCACGTCACCAACGCCGTGCTGATCCTGCACGGCACCGGCGGCTCGGGGCACAGCCTGATCCGGCCCGAATTCTCCGGCCAGCTGTTCGGCCCCGGCCAGTTGCTCGACGCGCGGCTCTACTATCTGATCCTCCCGGACGGGATCGGCCACGGCCAGTCGTCCAAGCCCAGCGACGGCCTGCGCGCCCATTTCCCGCACTATGGCTACGCCGACATGGTCGAGGCCGAGCACCGGCTAGTCACCGAGGGGCTGAGGCTCGATCACCTGCGCCTGGTGGTGGGCACCTCGATGGGCTGCATGCACGCCTTCATGTGGGGCGAGAACTGGCCGGGCCAGGTCGACGCGCTGATGCCGCTCGCCTGCCTGCCGGTGCAGATCGCCGGCCGCAACCGGGTCTGGCGCGACCTGGAGGTCCAGGCGATCAAGAGCGACCCGGCTTGGAAGAACGGCGACTATGAGACCGAGCCGCTACAGGCGCTCACCACCGCCGAGGCCCTGACCATCATCGCCGGCAGTGCGCCGCAGCAGATGCAGAAGGCCCTGCCGACGCGCGATGACGCCGACGCCTATGTGACGCGCATCCTGGCCACGCAACTCCCCAAGCTCGACGCCAACGACGACCTCTATCAGGTCGACTCGTCGCGCGATTACGACCCGTCGGCGCGGCTCGGCGAGATCACCGCCCAGGTGATGTGGATCAATTCCGCCGACGACTTCATCAACCCGCCCGAACTCGGCATCGCCGAGGAGAAGGTGAAAGAGATCAAGCACGCCCGCTTCGTGCTGCTGCCGATCGGCCCCAACACCCACGGCCACGGCACCCACACCTATGCGGTGGCGTGGAAGGACTACCTCGCCGAGCTCTTGAAGGAGTCGGCTCGGTGAGACCGCTCCCCGCCAGCTTCGCGCTGCTGACGCTGTGGGTGGTGTCGTGGTTCGTGGCGGCGCTGTGGAGCCGGCGCACGGTGGCGCGTCCGAGCTTCGCCCAGAACGCGCCGAACCTCGTGGTCACCGCGATCGGCGCGGGCCTCTTCGTCTTCGCGGCGGAATTCCGCTTCGGCGCCTTCACCGCCGGCGCCGCCCTGCCGCCGCTCTGGCGCCTGCCGCTCGTCGCCGGCTGGGGGCTGACCGCCCTCGTCGTTGCCGGGCTCGCCTTCGCCTGGTGGGCGCGGCTGACGCTCGGCGATCTCTGGTCGGGCAACGTCACCCGCAAGGAGAACCACGTGCTGATCCAGACCGGTCCCTACCGGCTGGTGCGCCATCCCATCTACACCGGCCTGATCCTGGCGCTCGGCGCGGTGGCGATCCAGATCGGCCTGCCCGTAGGCGTGCTCGGCGTCGCGCTGGTCTCCCTCGGTTTCTGGCTGAAGGCGCGGCTCGAGGAGCGCTTCCTCGTCGCCGCAGTGGGTGAGGCGGCCTATGCCGACTTCCGCCGCCACACCCCGATGCTGGTGCCGTTCTGGCCGACGCGCGGTTGAGGCCGGGCCTCACCGGGTCCTGAACTGCGCGATCGCCTTCACCCCCGGATCGCTGGCGAAGCTGGCCGGGGCGATGAAGCCGCGGCCGTCCCACTTGATCTCGATCCCCACCGCCGCGAAACACCCGGCCGCGTATTCCGAGCAGATGAACGCATTTTTCGACACGAGGAACTTCGGCGTCTTGCGCCCCATGCGGCCGAAGGCGATGCGCGCCGCGATCTTCAGGATCTCGAAGCCGTCGAACCGGTCGCCGAAGCGGTCCACGGCGAAGTCGGCCAGCCGGTTCATCGCCGCGCCGCCGGCCTTGCCGCTCTTATCCGCATAGTCTTCGTGCCGCGCGAGGATGATCTTGCCCGGATAGGGCTTCTGGCCGGTGCTGGTCTGGCTAATGAAACGGTCCAGCGTCACCGCGTGCACGCCGATCGTCTGCACCGCCTCGAACACCATGATCCGGCTGACCGAACGCCAGCGATAGGCGAGGGCGACGTGGCTCCAGGGGCTCTTGGTCGACCAGCCGATCAGGCGCGAGAAGGGGTCCGTCGCCGAACAAAGCAGGATGTCGCCGTCCCGCACCCGCCCTACGATGTCGCCGAGCGGCTCCGGTTTCAGGGTCTTCAGCACACTGTCGTCGATCGCCATCGGTCCCCGCCATGGTCAGGCTTGTCAGCGCCAAACGTAGCCTTGCGGCGGATGGTTCCCGTCGCGCCGCCACGTCGAGCCCCCTGGCCGAGCGGCAGCAATCGCCCTATATGCCGCCGTTCCGGCATGGATGAGACGAGGCTGAAGCGGCTGCGATTCCGCGCCTGGCGGCGCGGTTTTCTGGAAGCGGACCTGGTTTTGGGCCCGTTCGCGGACAGCCATGCCCGGGACCTGACCGACACCGAGGTCGACGCCTTCGAGCGGCTGCTCGATCGCACCGACCACGACGTCTACGGCTGGATCGTCGAGGGCGGCGATGCGCCGACCGACGACGAGACCCAGCTCATCGCCCGCATCCGCGCCTTCCACGCGCATCCCCCGCGCCCCTGACCGCCCGTTTGGAAACCTCGATTGTCCCTCGCTGAAGATATCAAGCGCGTCGCCCAGGCGCGCGATTCTCTGGAGCTGACCGGCGTTCCCGAGGGCTTCGACGCCCTGGTGATGGCCGACCTGGCCCGCGCCCGCGGCGGCCTCAATGTGTTCGTCGCCCGCGACGGCTCGCGCGCCACCGCCTTCGAGACCGCGATGGCCTTCTTCGCCCCGGAGATGGAGCTGCTGCGGCTGCCGGCGTGGGATTGCCTGCCCTACGACCGCATGGGTCCCTCGGCCGGCGTCTCGGCCGAGCGGATGGCGACGCTGACCCGGCTGGGGCGCGGCGAATGGGGCAAGAAGCCGGCGCTGCTGGTCACCCAGGCCGCCGCCCTGCTGCAGCGGCTGCCGCCGAAGGCCGCGGTGCTGGCCGCCGGCTATTCCGCCTCGGTCGGCGCGACGGTGGAGATGGCGGCGCTGGAGCGCTATTTCGCCATCAACGGCTATCACCGCGCCTCCACCGTCTCCGAGCGCGGCGAGTTCGCGGTGCGCGGCGGGGTGATCGACGTCTTCCCGCCCGGCGCGGACGAGCCGGTGCGCCTCGACCTGTTCGGCGACACGCTGGAGACCATCCGCGCCTTCGACCGAGAGACCCAGCGCTCCACCCGCCAGCTCAAGACCGTCGATCTCTTGCCGGTCAGCGAGGCCCTGCTCGACGCCGACGCCATCGCCAGATTCCGCAAGGGCTATGTGGCCGCGTTCGGCGCGGCCGGCGACGATCCGCTCTACGCGGCGGTCAGCGACGGCGTGCGCCGCGCCGGCCTCGAGCACTGGCTGCCGCTGCTCTATCCGCAAATGGCGAATCTCTTCGACTACCTGCCGGCCGACGCCCTGATCGGGATCGATCACCTGGCCACCGCCGCCCGCGACGAGCGCCTGGCGATGATCGCCGACGCCTATGACGCCAGAGCCGCCGCCGATCGCAAGGCCCACTACCGCCCGCTGCCGCCCTCGACCCTCTACCTCACCAACGCCGAGTGGGACGCGGCGCTGAGCGCCCATCCGGTGCGCCGGCTGGAACCGTTCCGCCAGGACGAGGCCGCCGGCGTCGTCGACCTGGGCGCCAAGCTCGGGCGAAACTTCGCCGCCGAGCGGGCGCAGGACAGCGTCAACCTGTTCGAGGCCGCCGCCGACCATGCGCGCCGGCTGATCGGCGCCGGCAAGCGGGTGCTGTTCGCCTCCTGGTCCGAAGGCGCCTCGGAGCGGCTGGCCGGCATGCTGGCCGATCACGGGCTGAAGGACGTCCAGTTCTCGGCCTATTGGCAGGCGGCCAAGGCGGCCGATCCGAAGAAGCTGCAGCGGGTGGTGCTGCCGCTCGAGGCCGGCTTCGAGACCGACAATCTCGCGGTCATCTCCGAGACCGACATTCTTGGCGACCGGCTGGCGCGTCCGCGCCGCCGCCGCCGCGCCGCCAACTTCCTCGCCGAGGCCACCGCGCTCGCGCCCGGCGACATCGTCGTCCACATCGACCACGGCATCGGCCGCTATGCCGGCCTGAAGACGCTGCAGGTGCAGGAGGCGCCGCACGACTGCCTGGAGATCCACTACGCCGCCGAGTCGAAGCTCTACCTGCCGGTGGAGAACATCGACCTCCTGACCCGCTACGGCTCCGACAGCGAGGACGTGCAGCTCGACAAGCTGGGCGGCGCGGCCTGGCAGGCCCGCAAGGCCAGGGCCAAGGAGCGGCTGCGCGAGATGGCCGAGGGCCTGATCGCCATCGCCGCCGCCCGCGCGCTCAAGCACACCGAGGAGGCCCACCCGCCGCACGGTGTCTTCGACGAGTTCTGCGCCCGCTTCCCCTACGAGGAGACCGACGACCAGCTGAACGCCATCACCGACGTGCTCTCGGACATGGAGGCCGGCAAGCCGATGGACCGGCTGATCTGCGGCGACGTCGGTTTCGGCAAGACCGAGGTGGCGCTCAGGGCCGCCTTCGTGATGGCGATGAGCGGCCGCCAGGTCGCCGTGGTCTGCCCGACGACGCTGCTGGCGCGCCAGCACTATGCGACGTTCGTGGCCCGCTTCCAGGGCTGGCCGGTGCGCATCGGCCGGCTCTCGCGCCTGGTCCCCGCCGCCGAGGCCACAGCGACCCGCGAGGGCCTCGGGAAGGGCGAGATCGAGATCGTCATCGGCACCCACGCGGTGCTGTCCAAGCAGGTCGCGTTCAAGGACCTCGGCATGGTGATCGTCGACGAGGAGCAGCACTTCGGGGTCAAGCACAAGGAGGCGCTG
>Ga0302314_10001662_pt1 | contig 41497 bp, 38 predicted proteins | sample III_Palsa_N2_3_FD_200533 | JGI IMG/M metagenome (GOLD analysis project Ga0302314, IMG submission 200533) | Peat permafrost microbial communities from Stordalen Mire near Abisko, Sweden - III_Palsa_N2_3 | ecosystem: Environmental > Terrestrial > Soil > Palsa > Peat permafrost | place: Sweden... | reverse complement strand
TCTCGCAGTGAAGACGCCCATAGTTCCAGTGTCGTCTCGATCGATGCAACCGACATCCCATGACCTCCGAATCATGGTCACCCATCGATTCAGAGGTCGATCGTCAGTGCAACTGTAATGCTAGGCTCGCTCGGAGAGGTTGTCGGCCAACAAGGTGATGCGAACCCCGAGTCCGGCGCCCGCCCGGTTGCTCGCGTCGATCGTTCCTCCCTGGGCCGTGACCGCGCGCTTGGCGACGGCTAAACCGAGCCCAAACCCGGGACTCGTTTCGTCGGCGCGGACGAACGGTTCGAATAGTGTGGCAAGCGCGGATGCCGGCGCACCAGGTCCTTCGTCGACGACATCGATCTCGTAGCGCCGAGCGGCTTTGTCGTAGGTCAGTTTCACGCGCACCGTTTGACCCCTGGTGGAAAAGCGAAGGGCGTTGCGCAGGACGTTGTCGATCGCCCAGCGCACGAGTTCGGTGCTGCCGCGCAGGTGCGGAGTGTCGCCGCCCACCGCCGCGTCGACGTCGGACACGATCACGACACCGGCCGCGTCCGCCTCGAAACGCGCGTCGGCCAGCACATTCTCCAACAGCGCGGTGAGATCAAAATAATCCTCACCTGGTGATTGCCTGCTCTCCGCCCTCGCCAGGCTGAGCAGTTCGCGGACCACCGAGTCGAGCCTGCGGCCTTCATATTCGATCCGGTCCAGAGAAGCCTTGACGCCGGACCGATCCTGACGCGCCAGGCCAATGGCGAGCTGAAGACGGCTCAGCGGCGAGCGGAGTTCGTGCGACACGTCGTGCAGCAGCTGTTCGCGCGCCTGGATCGACTGCCCCAGCTGCTCGGCCATGACATCGAAGTCTCGGGCGAGGTCAGCGATCTCGTCATGTCGCCCGCCCATGTCTGGCGCAAGGCGCACGGTCAGGTCCCCGGCGGCCAGGCGCTCAAACCCCTGCCGGAGGCGCCTTATCGGAGAAACGAGGTACCAGGCCAGGACGACCCCGAAGATCGGGCCGAAGATCAGGGCCAGGATCATGGGCTCGATCGGCATTGTCAGCAGGAAGCGCGTGTCGCCCTGATAGTGATAGCGGAGGCGGAACGTTACGCCGTCCGGGCCAGTGACCCGGCGCTCGATCACCGCATCAGACCGGGTCAGCGGGGCAGGTTGTACGGACGGCGGCAGGATCTCCACCCTGGTGCGTTCCGAGGCGGGCAGGGAATCGCGCAACCTGATGGCGGAAAGCTCGCCTGTCCGGCGCAAGGCCGTTCCCACAGCGTCAAGGACGATGGGAGCCGCACGCCGAGCAACAATGTCTTCACGCGTGGAGGCAGGGGGTTCGAAGATCACAAGCACCCAGACCAGCTGGGTGATGACGAAGAAGGCCACCCAGAAGGCCAGCAGAATCTTCCAGAACAGACCGCCCTTCACTGGCCGGCCTTGGCGCGGTACCCGACGCCTCTTACCGTCTCGATCTCCAGGCCTCCTTCCGAGGCGTTCATGAGCTTCTGCCGCAGGTTGTTGACGTGGACGTCAATACTTCGGTCGTAGCTCTCCCAGGGCCGTCCCAGGACGTTTCGAGAGAGCTGGTCGCGGGTTGCGACCCGGTCACCGAACTGAAGCAGCGCCACGAGCATGTTGAATTCGGTCGTTGTGAGTTGGACCGGCGCGCCCCGCCAGGTGACCCGGCGCGCAGGCGCATTGACCTTGAGGTCGGAAAGTCCGAGCTCGACGTCTTCGTTTGCGCCGGAGCGCGCGCCGTCGCGTCTGCGCAGCACCGCTCGCAGTCGCGCGACCATCTCGGGCGGATAGTATGGCTTGGGAATGTAATCGTCCGCACCGAGCTCCAGGCCGATCACCCGGTCAACCTGGTCGCCCTTCGCCGTCAGCATGATGATCGGGATTGTACTTTCCTGTCGAATGCGCCGGAGCAGTTCGATCCCGGTGATCGTCGGCAGCATGACATCGAGTATGACGGCGTCATAGACGCCACTGGTGGCGGCGGCGACGGCTTCCTTGCCGTTGAAGTCCACGGTGACCCTGAAACCCTCGTTTTCGAGATACTGCCGCAACATCGTGCTCAGATCGACATCGTCGTCGACCAGCAAAACATGCGCGCCGGCGCTGTTCGTCTTCATTCGTCGAACTCTGCCGCACTGAGCCCGGTCCGTCATCAGGCTTTTCCAAACCTTTACAGAAAGCTGTCCTTGTCATGACAGCCCTCCACCGATCGACCAGCTATGGTCATTGAGCCACGGGTCCGGCGCCAAAGAAGCCCGGCCCAGAGACCAGGAGGAAGCCGTGCACCACCGTCTCTTCCTGCGGGCAGCCGCAATCATCAGGGGCCTCTTCGCCTCGGCGCCCCTCGTCCGCACGCTGATCCCTGCGCAATCCCGATCTCGACGCGGCGTCGACCGCGGCGTGTGGACCTAGGAAGGAGTCGGCTGCGAATGGGAGCGGATTTGTGTCTCGGCTTTTCACCAGGGAAGGTTCTCGATGACGTGCGGCAGCTATCGTCGTGCATCATTGGCGCCGGGAATCCCACGGGCAACATGGCCCACGAAGCGGTGTTGGCCGTCGAAATGCATCTGTTGCAGAGGGGCTGGCCGGTCGGCGAGGCCCTTGGCGCTTTGCCGAATGTCCAGAAGGCTCTAGGTCTCGGTCGGCCAACATGTCGCGAAGCCCTGATCATGCTGGAGGCTCGCGGCCTCCTGACCGTCCGGCGGGGTCCGGGCGGAGGGGTGTTCGTCGCGGCCCCAACGGCCGATGAGGTGGTTGGCGCCATATTGATGTACCTCACCATCAGCGGCGCAAGCCTGGAATGTATTCAGGAATTCCGGCTCCAGGTCTGGCGGATGATTACCGAAGCCGCTATCGACCGCGGCGTCGGCGCGCTGCCAAATGCCGCCAATGCCGGCGAATGGGGTTTCGCTGTCGATCTTGCGCGGCAGGTCGGCAACCCGGCGATGGCATTGGCGGCCCAGATCGCGGAAATGCTCGTCCGAGCCTGCGAAGGGCGTTCGGCGCCGGCGCATGATGCCCGTCTTGAGCGCGCCTTGGAGGCCAGCGACATACGGCGGGCGTTCGCCACGCTGGACGATCTGGCCAGCCCTATGGATCAAGTCGCTCCCTTGCTCGCACTGCAGGCGATGGAGCGCAAGTTCGGGTCTGGGCACAAGTCGGCCATGGCTCTTGCGGCGAGAATGATGCGGGAAATGATCCATCGGCCGGAAAAGCTCGAGGCGGAATGGGAGACAGCCGAGCGGCTGGGCTACACAGGCCCGGTGGTCCGGCAGGCGCGGCGGATTCTCCAGGACTTTGGGGTCGTCCGTTGCCAGCGTGGACGCAAGGGCGCGCTATGGGGCCAGCCGATCAGTCCAGCCGCGGTGATTAGGCTTCTGGCCCCCTACCTAATCGCCAATGGCGTTTCCGCACGCGACAATGGCGATGCGGCATTCTACCTGGCCAGCAGCGCTGCAAGCCTCGCCGCCAAGCGCACCAGCGAAGGGCCGGGCGTGCCGGTCAAATTACTTCCATCGTTCGAACAGAGCATAAGTCTTATCGACCTGTTCCGAGTTGAGAACCTGTTGCTCGAATTGGGCGGTAATCCGCTCCTGGCCATCATGGTCCGGTCGCTGGGCCTGGCGAACTTTCGGACGGACGGTACGCCACTCGCGCCGGCGGTCAGCGCTGAAATTGCCGCATTCAACCGCCGCATTCTGCGGGCGATCGAGAGGGGCGACATCGAGGCTGCCGGTGCGCTCGCCCGATCAAAAGCCCATGTGATGCGACGCCCTGAAGATAAAATTCGAACGTTGGCTTAGCTGGCCGCCGCTAGTCAGAAACGGCAATAGATGCACCTAACTCGGCGCACGCAGCCAATATAGGTTTCCTGCAAGCTTCGAGACCTCCTGGCCTCGGTCAGAGCCAATCGATGCAGTCAACATATGGGTGCTCATTATCGCGAACGGCGCCTCCGCCACTCCCGGCCCCGGACGCCCGATGATCGGCGCTGTTGCCGAAATGGCTGAGGCGAGCACAAAGCCCATCGTATCGCCCCATCCCTGTCCCAATCAAAAAAGCCGCGAGGAAGTACATTGGCGCAATCCACTTTCGTCACGCCAACGGCTGAAGGGTCGGCCGGGCGGTTCACACGCAACAACCCCGTTACCGGAGAGGTCGCCAGCCAGGCCCAGGCCATGACTCCAGACGAAGCCGTCGCCGTGGTGGATGTCGCGGCCGACGCTTTCCCGGCTTGGGCCGCCACAGGGCCCAACACCCGTCGGGCGCTGCTGAACAAGGCCGCTGAAGGTCTGGCCGCTCGGGCCGACGATTTCGTCAAGGCGATGATGGCGGAAGTGGGCGCCACCGAAGGCTGGGTGCGGTTCAACGTCATGCTGGCGGTGGGTATCGTCCGTGAAGCGGCCGCCCTCACCACCCAGATCGGCGGCGAGGTGATCCCCTCCGACAAGCCGGGCTGCATGGCCTGGTCGGTGCGCGAGCCGGTCGGCGTCGTCCTGGGCATCGCCCCCTGGAATGCGCCGATCATCCTCGGCGTCCGCGCCATCGCCACACCGCTGGCCTGCGGCAACACGGTGGTGCTCAAGGCGTCAGAGCTTTGCCCCAGGACTCATGCCCTGATCATCGACGTCTTCACGGACGCTGGATTTCCTTCGGGCGTGGTCGGCGTCGTCACCAATGCGCCGGCGGACGCCGGTGAGGTGGTAGGCGCGTTGATCGACCACCCCGCCGTGCGCCGGGTAAACTTCACCGGTTCCACGGCGGTCGGCAAGATAATCGCCAGGCGGGCTGCGGAAAATCTCAAGCCTGTCCTGTTAGAGCTCGGCGGCAAGGCGCCGCTGATCGTGCTCGCTGACGCCGACCTGGACGAAGCGGTGAAGGCCGCGGCCTTCGGGGCCTTCATGAACCAGGGCCAGATATGCATGTCCACCGAGCGGATCATCGTGGTCGACGCCATCGCGGACGCCTTCGTAGAAAAGTTCCGCGCCAAGGCTGCGAGCATGCCCGCCGGCGACCCGCGCGAAGGCAAGACTCCGCTGGGCGCAGTGGTCGACCTGAAGACCATCAAGCACGTCGAGAGCTTGATCGCCGACGCGGTATCGAAAGGTGCAACGCAAGTCGCGGGCAGCGCAGCGGTCGGGGTGATGATGCCCGCCACGGTGATCGATGGCGTGGAGAAATCCATGAGACTCTACAGCGAAGAAAGCTTCGGGCCGGTGGTCGCCATCCTGCGGGCCAAGGATGAAGACGATGCTGTGCGCCTCGCCAACGATAGCGAGTACGGCCTCTCCGCCGCTGTCTTCACCCAGGATTCGGCGCGCGGGATCAGCGTCGCGCGGCGAATCAAGTCCGGCATTTGTCACATCAATGGACCGACGGTGCATGACGAGGCGCAGATGCCCTTCGGCGGTGTCGGCGCCTCCGGCTACGGCCGCTTCGGGGGCAAGGCGGGAATCGAGCAGTTCACCGACCTGCGCTGGATGACGCTGGAGACCCTGCCCGGCCACTATCCTATCTGAGGCCGAGGGCCACCTGACCAAGAGCCGCCACACGGCCTCGTCGCCCATTCAGATCGGATCGCCGGGCTGAGCTTAGCGGGCTGGAACAGCCCACTGTATGAGCCGGACGCTCAACCGGCGCCGGCCAGCCCTGAGGGGCTTCGAATTCCGCGACGTGGTCCGGTCCAGCGCGCCATTCGATCCGCCTCAGAAGGTCGCCGTCACCGTCAGCCGCGCGGAGATCGGCTCCAGCGGGTGCACCTGCAATCCATCCACCGGCGCGCTCGTCGGCGTCAGGCGCGAGGTATAGTCGTACTCGGCCGCATAGGCCTTTTCGTTCAACAGGTTATAGACGCTGGCCTGCAGTTTCAGCCTGGTGCTGACCTTGTAACCGACGTCCAGGTTCACCTCGCTGTAGCCCTTTCCTTGTGGATACTGCTGGCCGTCCACGACCGGGTAGGGGCCGAGGTCGCGCCACTGCAGGCCGCCGAACCAGGGCCCCAGATTGTCCACCAGCACGCCGAACGAGCCGATGAAGCTGGGCGCATTGGCGATGAAGGGTCCGCTCAGACCGAACTCGGCCAGTTCCGCCGGCGAGGCGTTGTAGCGGGCCTTGGAAAAAGCCAGGTCGCTGTTCAGCTCGATCCAGTCGAACGGATGGTATTGGCCGGATAGCTCGACGCCCTGCCGCCGACTGGGAGCGCTGGGCGTGTCCTCGCCCTGGTCCTGGTCGTAGGCCAGCTCGGACTGGAAATCCTCCTGGAACACCGCCACCTGCACCCGGACCTTGGGGACGATGTTGGAGCGCAGCCCGACCTCCTCGCCGGTCGCCTCGGCCAGGAACGGCGTCTTGCCCGCCACGCCCGGAAAGCCTTCCAGCGGCGCGGTGCCGAACACGCCCCGCACATCGTCGGAATGGAAGCCGCGCCCGGCGCTGACGTAGAATTCGGTCTTCAGCCACGGGCCCAGGACCAGGCTGCCCTTGGGCTGCGGCAGGGTCTGCGAGCCGGAGCCGTTGAAGCCGGTGGTCAGGCTGTGGTCAGTGGCCTGATAGTCCTCTTCGCGGAAGCCCAGCACCGTGCGCAGCCAGCCGGTCCAATGGGTGGTGTTCTGCACATAGGCCCCCAGGTCGTTCAGGCGCACCCGATCGGCGGTGCAGGCGTAGCCGACGGCGGCGTATGGCGTGGCCGAGACCCCGTCTGGGTTGGCCAGTTCGCAATAGCTCAGCGCCATCCGGTCGTGGGTGTGGCGGCGGTCGATGTAAAGGCTGTCGTAGCGCTCCTGAACGCCCACTAAGGTCTCGGTGCGGATCTGGCCGAAATCGTGGGTCACGGTGAAGGCCACATCGCCGCTGAACGTGTCGCGGGTCTCGTCCTGCTGTTCCTGGTCGCCGTTCACCGGGTCGAACAGATAGTGGGTGAAGTCGTTCCACAGGGTCATCGTCGAGTGGATGACGGACAGATTCGAGGCGAGACGCCAGTCCTGGCCCGTGGCGCCGTAGTGGCCCGACAGGCTATAGCGTTCGGAACGGCTTGCGTCGGTGGGATCTAGCACGCCGTAGCGGCCGATCAGCCCGTCCGCGATCGCATAGACGGACTGGTCGGTCTCCAGCCTGCCGGCGCTGTTGTAGTACATGCCGGTCAGGCTGAAGCCGTCGGCGTCGTCGCCGTGGCTGAATCGCGTCATGGCGACGAGCTTGTGGAAGTCGCTCGGCGGCGACCAGGGACCGTCCAGGTGATCGACGTCGATGGCGCCCCAAAGCCGGTCGTCGGCGTCGAAATGATAGGTTCCCCCGGCGAACGCCTCCTGGTCGCGCAGGGTGCCGACGCTGGCCGCGACCTGGTTGGGCAGGTCGTCGATCAGCCGCACATGCGCCGAGCCCACCGCGCCGAAATCGCCGATCGCCGCATAGTAGGGACCCTTGGTATAGTCGATGCCGCCGACCACTTGGGGGATCAGGAAGTTCTGATCCGAATAGCCCTGGCCATGGGTGTTGGTCGGCCGGTTCACCGGCATGCCGTCGACGAAGGAGGCGAAGTCGGTGCCGTGGTCCAGGTTGAACCCGCGCAACAGATACTGATTGGCCTTGCCCTCGCCGGAATGGATGGTCACCACCAGGCCAGGGATGGTCTCGTAGAGCTGACCGATGCGGAAGATCGGCCGCAGCTCGGCCTCCTTGCGAGTGATCGAGCCCTGGCTGGCCGTCGTCGCCACGCCGAGCAGGTTGGCGCGGGAAGCGGTGACGACGACTTCGGAGACCGAGGTTGGCTTGCCGGCCGATTTCAGGTTTGCCGCTGGCGTCGTGGTCTGGGCCCGCGCGCCCGCAGCCGACCCGAGCGCAAGCGCAATCGCCAAAACCCAAGTGGTCCTCACGCCCATTGATGCGCGCATTCCCAAGCCAGGTTGGGGACTAATCCGACGCGGCGGCAGAATTCCAAGGCGATGACGGTTCTGTTCTGTTCATGAAAAGGCCGTTTGCGTTGTCTCCAAGCCACCGAACCCTTCTCCTCCAGGGACAGAAGGGCGAAGTTCGCTGGCCCGAAGGGGGCGGAGCCGGTGATGGCGACTCCTCCGGCAACGGAATAAATTCGTCGTGGCCTGGCTGCCCATACCGCTCTGTATTTTTGCAAGGGTGCGCCGCTCGTTTCCCAACCGGTACTCGTCCAAACCGTTGCTTCGGTCGGCTTCAGGTCAGCTGAAGCAGCCTACCCGCGCCCGGCGAACCGGATAGATGCATCAATTCCCGCGGCCGCACGCCTTGCCAGGCGCCCCTCGATCGAGCTGAACCACCTCGTCGCCCTAACGGGTGCCAGCCTACCCGCACGCACCTCGGCCGGGTTCTCTCGCATTTTGGCGAACTTGGAGCGGCTGTGGATGAAGGCGAGTTTTCGTCCAGCGTCATCTGCGCGACGAGCGCATCCATGCGAACGCCGCCTTTGGCGCCGACGCCAAGCCAAACCGTCGTCCTCGGCGCATGCTGGCTCGCCAAGCCCGGGCCAGTCCTTCGGATGAGCCTGTTCCGAAAACGTGCCGGTCGGGTCTCACCAGGACGGCTTCGACTTCCATCGCGTCCAGCCACGCCGAGATCACGTCGCGATAGGGCGACAGTTCATTGGCGTCGAGCGACAGCCGCCGAAGGCCGTCGGTCAACCCGTTGGTCGTCTTGCGTCCGATCAGGACCGCATGTGTTCCGAAAACACGATCAAGCCGACCATCCGGTGTCACCGGTTGCGGGAAGAGGGCGCCGGCCGCTTTCGAAGGATGGAGCAGGCCTTCGACAAGGTCCGGGTAGTGCACCGAGACGTCCTGAACGCCGGCCCGCTTACGGGCGAGCATTTCCTCGTTGCGCGCGGCCGCGGCGATGGGATCGAGCATGCAGATCACCTTGCCCATGGCGATGGCCGTTTCGATGATGGCCCGCACGTGCGGCCCGCGCTCCTGCTGGTAGGTGTCCAGCATCGCTTCATCCGCTTGGCCTCGCGCCACCGCCGCGATCTTCCACGCAAGGTTCGCCGCGTCGCGAATGCCGGAGCACATGCCCTGGCCGGCGAAGGGCGGCATCTGGTGCGCTGCATCGCCGGCGATGAACACCCGGCGATCCCGCCACCTCTCCGCGACAAGGCCATGGAAGCGATAGACGGCGCGGCGTTCGATCACCATGCGGTCGAAACATTTCCAGGGGGCGAGCAACTCGCGGATTTTCTCGTCCGTGACCATCGCCTCCGGGGATTCGCCGGGCTTGAGCATGAACTCCCAGCGGAAGCGCTTTCCGCTCATGGCCATGTAGGTGACAGGACGGGCGGGATCGCAAATCTGCTGGCAGGCGATGGGCAGGTCGCCCACTTCGTCGACAATGGTGTCCAGCACAAGCCAGGGCTCGTCGAACTTGTAGTCCTGTAGCTTCACGCCCAGTGTCTCGCGCACGGGGCTCCAGGCTCCGTCGCAGCCGACAACATAGCCGGCGCGCAAGACATAGGGGCCTTGCGGTCCTTCCACTTCGACAGTGACGCCGTCAGCATCCTGGATCTGGGACAGAAATCGTGCGCCCAGGCGCACGTCGACGCCGAGATCGTCCAGCCGCGCGCGCAAGCTCTCCTCTACGGCCGGCTGGTGAAGGGCGTAGGTTTCGGCCCAGCCGAACGGTCCCTCTGGCGCGACCGGAAAGTCCAGCAGCACTTGGCCATCGGCGGTAAGGAAGCGATAGCGATCGGGAATGCGGCAGACCTTCTCGATCCGCTCCGCCACGCCGATCATCTGGAAAATGCGCATGATCTCGTGGTCGAACACAGCCGCCCGGGGCAACGGGTAGATTTCACGGGCGAGCTCGAGAGCGATGACCCGCAGGCCGTTGAGCTTCGCCAGGGCCGCCATGGCGTCGCCGACGGGCCCAAGACCGATGACGAGAAGATCGCAATCGAGCGGCTTCAACGGCTCGCCTCCGGTGACGTCAGGTGCGGCCGATTCGCGGGCACAAGTCCCCAGTTGAATAGACGTTGGAAACGATAGTCGGCCGTGCGCGCGCGGCTGGCAGTCATCGATGAAACTCCAAGATTACGTGCGTCGAGCGCGTCCAGGTGAACAGCCGGTTGAGATGATGTGGGTGGTAGAAAGCTTGAAAAGCGGCGTTATCAAGGGCTTGTTTCACGACCGTACTGGTGCGCGCGACGGCGCCGCAGTTTTAGATGATCCTCAGTTCAGGGCTCTGCAGCTCTTCACCGACGATGGTGATCGGCATGAGGCCACCGCATCGACGATGCGCAACAGTCCAACGGCTCCCTTCCCATATTTTGTACTAGACAGTCATTTTTGGGCGCGTTAGTCAATCGCAGAAATCGACGTCAGGCGTGGCGGGAGATCGTTCGGTTCGCTTCGCTCGCGGGCCAGACCGTCCTCGCCCAACTCAGAACCTTTATGGGCTTCGCTTTGATTTCGCAGCGCCGGCCGCCCGAGTGCCCGGCCAGACCACATGGAGGATACCAATGAAGCTCGCACGCTATACGAAGGACGACGAAACCCGACTGGGCAAGATCGTCGGCGACCAGGTGATAGACCTGACGGCGATCGCCCCTGAGTTGGCCGATTCCATGCGCGCGCTGCTGACGCGTCGGCACGAGCTCAACGCGGCGCTTGAGGCCGCGACATCGCCGGCTTACGCCCTGGCGGCGGTCAGGCTGGAGGCGCCGATCAACGACCCGCAGAAGTTCCTGGCGATCGGGATGAACTATAAGGCCCACGCCGAGGAGGCGGCCGCGGCCGGGGTCGCGGTCCCAACCAGCCAGCTCTGGTTCAACAAGCAGGTCAGCTGCATCAATGCGCCCTATGGCGATGTGGAACTGCCGAGCGTCTCGGACCAGGTCGACTACGAGGCCGAGATGGGCGTGGTCATCGGCAAACGCTGTCGCAATGTCAGCCGTGCGGACGCCCGCAAAGTGATTGCCGGCTATCTCGTCTGCAACGACGTGACCGCCCGCGACTGGCAGTTCCGCTCGCCGACCTACACCCTCGGCAAGTCGTTCGACACGCATGGGCCGATCGGTCCATGGATCACGACCGACGACGAGGTTGCCGATCCTCATGCCCTGACAATGACCTTGGATCTGAACGGGGAGGAGCGCCAGCGCACCTCCACCGGAGACATGATCTACGACATCTTCGACCAGATAGAATACCTGTCCACGGTCATGACCCTGGAGCCGGGCGATGTCATCGCCACCGGCACGCCCGGCAATGTCGGCATCGCCACGGGCACCTTCATGAAGCCGGGCGATGTGGTCACGGTGGCGATCGAGGGTCTTGGAGAGATCAGAAATACCTTTGTGCAGGCGAAGAGTGGGAAAGCCGCATGATCCTGCTGCATCACACGCCGGGAGCCTGTTCACGGGTGACCATGACGGCGCTCGTACAGATCGGCCTCGCCTTCGAAGACCGGCCGGTGGACATCTTCAAGGGTGAACAGCGCAGCCCGGCCTACCTGGCCGTCAATCCCAAGGGCAAGGTGCCGACCCTGGAGATCGACTGCGAATGCCTGACGGAGACCCCGGCGATCATCTGGGCGCTCGCCAAGCGTTATCCGGACGCGGGGCTGCTGCCAGCGACGGGCGGCGAGCCGGACATTCAGGGGTTGATCGACCTCACCTGGATATCAAACACGCTGCACATCCTGGCGCGCGCCGCCAGGGTGCCCGCGCGCCTTACGGCGGGAGACCCCGAACCCGTGCGCGCCAACGCGCTGCAGCAGCTGGCGCCCATCCTCGCCGGCCTGGCGGAGAGGCTGGACCAGAGCCCCTGGTGGTATGGCGAGCGTTGGTCGGTGGTTGACGTCTATCTGGATTGGGTGATCGGCATGGCCGTGGGCGGCGGCGGCGCCATCGACGACAAGCCGTCGCTTGTCGCGCACGCGGCGCGGCTTCGGGAATGGCCCAGTTTTCAGGGGGCGGTCGCGCGCGAGCAGGCGGCCCTCGATCGCTCCGGCATCGTCTTGCCGGGCGGGGGGAAGCTTTGATTTTCCCCGGCGCCGAATGCGGCGCGGCGCGGGGTCGAGCGTCTGATCCAACGTCGCGTCCAACGTTGACCAAAGAGGATAATCCTGTCGGTGATTGCGCCAGCGCCCGTCAGGCTTCGGCCGTTGAGCTTGAGGTCGCGTCCTCAAGGGGAGAGTGCAGATGAGCGTCACCAAGGCTGTCGACGTCGCCTACGTGCGTTTTCGGACGCCGGATCTCAAGCTGACCCACCAGTTCCTGCTCGATTTCGGCATGGCTGACGCCACGCCCGCCCAGCCGGCGGGCAAGCCCCTTTACATGCGCGGCGCGGGTCGCGGCCCATTTGTCTATGTGGCGGAGCAGGGCGAGCCAGGGTTTGCGGGCTTCGGGATCTGGGTCAGGGATCGCGAGGAGCTTGACCGTCTCGCAAGCCACGATGGCGCCACGGTTGAGCCGATGGACGCGCCTGGCGGCGGTTATTGCGTGCGCCTGAAGGACCCGGACGGCTTCCGAGTCGAGGTGGTGGCGGGACAGGACATGGCCGCGCCCTTACCTTCGCCCACGACAGCGCCGGCTAACTATGTTGGCGACCATCACCGCATCGGCGCAACGAGCCGTGTCAAGCGTGGCCCCTCGCACGTGCAGCGCCTTGGCCATTTGGTTCTCGGCGTGACCGACTTCCGGGCGTCCGAGGCTTGGTACAAGGAGCGCTTCGGCTTTCTGACCTCCGACGAGATACAGCCCGCGCCTGGCGTCGCCATCGGCGCCTTCATGCGCTGTGATCGCGGCGAGACACCTTGTGACCATCACACACTGTTTCTTTTTCAGCAGCCCGCCACGCCCGCATTCATGCACGCGGCCTTCGAAGTGTGCGATCTGGACGACCTGATGGCAGGCCATGATCATCTCAAGCAAGCGGGCTATCGGCCCCTCTGGGGCGTGGGCCGGCATTTCCTGGGCAGCCAGATCTTCGACTATTGGCTCGATCCCTGGGGGCATGAAATCGAACATTGGACAGACGGCGACCAGCTGCGCGCGTCCGATGGCGGCGGGATTGGCTCGCTCACGGAACTCTTGGGCGTCCAGTGGGGCATGCCGATGCCGCCGATTCCGGGCGTGTCGGCTTCCTGAAACCGGCGGCGCCGCCGCCTCAGAGCGCCGCCATGGCGTCCTTGGCGAGCGCAGCGGCATCGTCCCGCGATAGACCGAGGGCGACGAGTAGAGCCTCCGCCAGGCTTTCGCCGAGCGCACGCACCTTGCGTTTCTGGACCAGATCCAGGGCCCGGTTGACGCCGCCCGATATGACGCTCAGCACCAACACCACGCCCGCCTCGTCCGTCACCCCGGCGAATCGCCCCGCCTTCACGCCGGCGTGCACGTCGCTTCGAACTCCGGCGTTAGTCGGCGCGTCGGGGTCGGCGAAGTGCGGGGTCATGCGCACGAGCGTCCGAGCCTTGTCCGGTTCGGCGAGCGCCCAGTCGAGCATGGCGGCGAAGGCCCTCGCCACTCGCCGGGCCGGATCGGTGACGTCGATGTTTGTCGCGGAGATGCGCTGTTCGAGCTCGGCGCGGGCCGATTCCTCCACCTCCCGCACCAGCGCGTCCTTGTCGGTGAAGTAGTTGTAGAAGGTCCCCTTGGCGACGTCCGCGAGCTCAACGATCTCGTCGACGTTCACCCCTTCCGCGGGCCGGGTCGAGAGCAGCTGCCGGGCCGCGCCCAGCAGAGCGCCGCGGGTGCGAGCCCGCTTGCGTTCCACGCGCGGGGAGGAGGCTGTGGCGGCTTTGGCCGGGGGCGGGCGGGCGGGCAACGGCGACTCTCCTCACGACTGCGTGACCTTAGCGCACGGCTTTGACCTGCCAAAGGGCAAGTCCTTCGACGGCTCCCGCGGGTCGAGCCCGCAGATTGCGGGTTGACACTTGGGGTCCCAAGAGTGACCAATTCGTCCATAAACGACCAGTTGGTCAAGTCTTGGACTTGGCGCCGCTCCCGGCCCCGCCCGCAATCTTCGTCACTAGCCTAGGAAGCTTCCGATGCCTTTCGAATTTCAGCCCGGCGCGCGCTATCGCATGCCTGTCGTCTTCGGACCCGCGCCCGGTCCCCGCCAGCATCCGGAGGGGCGCATGTGGACCCGCGAAGAAGGGGGGACAATGACAGCCGAATGGATGAAGGTCGGCTACCGGACCGACGCAGCCAAATTGGAAAAGCTGCTGCCGCCGGGCTTCTCGCTCCGGGGCGATCCGATCGTCTCGGTCTCATGCGCCTGGTTCAAGAACCTGTACTGGCTGGCGGGCCGGGGTTACGGCATTCTGTCGGTCGACTTCCCGGTGAGCTACCAGGGCAAGACGGAGCGTCATGACGGCGCCTTCTGCCCGGTCTTGTGGGAAGGCCACCCTGAAGCCATCACCACCGGGCGCGAGGAGCTCGGATTTCCGAAGCTTTACGCGGACTTCACGGAGATCGCCTGGGACCAGGAGAAGGGGACGGCGGCCTGCACCGCCTCTTGGCTGGGCCACAGATTCTTCGACATCGGGCTCAGCGACATGGTCGAGGAAGTCGGCGCGGAAAAGAAATTGCCGGGTTCCGGCGGCGGGGCGCAGCTCTATTTCAAGTACATGCCCCGTACGAGCCCGGGCGGGCGCGATGGCGCCGATGTGGCCTACGCCACAACCGCCGCCCCGCCGCCAGGGACGGTCAGCGCGGCGCAGAACATCAACTTCGACGACTTCGACTTCCGCAAGTGGAACGCCAAGGGCTCGCTCGGCTGGAGCCGGGCCACCTTCGAACAGATGCCGGTCTCCTTCCACGTGGTGAACGGCATGGCCGACCTTCCGATTCTGGAGTTTGTGGACGCCGAGATGGTCGCCTTCTCCGGCCCGGGCATCGCGATCTCGGTCAACGCCATGCGGGCGATCGATCCACAATAGGCTGTCTAGTCGTCGAGTCTTCGTGGCGGCGAACTGGAGACGCATCCAGGCTCGTCGCCATTTCGCACCTTGCCGCCCATGGCGCAGCTTCGGCGAAGTGCGTGCGCTGGATGGTCGGCAAGGGGCGTTGAGACTGGCTTCTGGAGCGCCGCGGACGGAGCTCAAAGGCGGCCCTAACCGATGGAACGGCCGGGCCAGTTGATCCGAAAAGCCTGGTCGCCTCGACGGCGGAGAGGAGCGACGAGCTGCTTCCGCGGTCAGCGGCGCCGCGCTGTCCAATCACGCCGCGCGCCAGGACGAGGTCTGAAGGATGCGCGACGATCTACGCCGCCGCATCGCCCTTTATGACGCGAATGGCCGCGTGGGCGCCCTCCAGGTGCGGGTGCGCGCCGTTTGGAAGCGCAGCGCTATATCTTGACTACATCGCCCAAATATGACCGAGTAGTTCAAAAATATGGGGCCGAGACGCGCCGGGATGGAGACAGTGACATGACATGCGAGCCGAACCTGATCGAGGCGCGACCGCAGGCGCGAGCCCACCAAGTTGGGGCGCAGCAGCTCGTCATCGGGAAACGAGGACTGCAGATAAAACGGGTCGCGTCGGCGGCCGCGCTGGCGACGGGTCTCTTGGCGACCGTCCAAGTGAACGCCCAGCCGCCCGGTCCGCCGCCAATGGGTCCGGCCCCGATTGTCATCAAGAATCCAGCCGCGGCCCCGGCGGGGCAGTATGACATCGACCTAGAACACAGCGCGGTGATCGCCCGGGTGCTGCATGCCGGCGCGTCCTACAGCAGCTTGCGTTTCGGCGTGACCAAGGGCGTCCTGACCTGGGACCCCGCCAACCCCGCCGCGATCAAGCTGGACGTCGTCGTCGACACCAAGCCTCACACCGACCCCATCGTTTACCGGCTCAAGCCGGAGTCGCCGCAATTCCTCAATGTCGCCCAGTTTCCGCAAGCCACCTTCACCTCGACGGCCGTGCGGGTGACCGGCCCAGACCGGGCTGATGTTGAAGGGCGGCTGACCTTGATGGGCGTCACCACGCCCGAGCTGATCCACGCCGAACTGGTCGGCGTCGGCCACACCTTCCAAGGCGGACCGTCGGTCGGCTTCACCGGAACCATGGTCATCAAGTGGTCGGATTTCGCTAAGCCGCTCATGCCGGGGGCCATTGGCGACGACATCACCCTGGTTCTCGACGGCGAATTCATCAAGCGCTAGCCGGGAGGTCGAAAGGACGCACATGACGATCGGCATCCTATTCCCTGACGCCGTCCAGAATGATGCGCGCCGCCTGAGCGCCTGCATCACCGGCGTCGCCGACGAGACGGGCAACTTGGCGCACCAAGTCGTCTCGTCCGTGGAGCTGCAGCTCCTGCAACAGCGCTGGCCGGTGGGCGAGGCCCTGGGCCCGCTGCCGGAGGTGCAAAAGGGGCTCGGAATCGGCCGGCCGGTCTTCCGGGAGGCCATCACGATCCTGGAAATGCACGGCCTGCTTGATGTCCGGCGTGGGCCGGGCGGAGGACTGTTCGTCTCGGCCCCCTCCGCGGAAGATGTGGTTGGGGCGTTGCTGATGTATCTGGCCCTCACCGGCGCGCGTCAGGATTGTGTCCACGAATTCCGCCTGGTCGTCTGGCGTATGATCGTCGAGGCCGCCTGTGAAGCGGGCGTTCATGACCTGGCGTCAGGGGCCGAGCCTGGCCCGTGGGGCTTCGCGTTCGATCTGGCGCAACTGATCGATAACAGCGCCATGATGACCGCTGCGCGCTTCGCCGAGATGCTGGTCCGAACCTGTGATGGAGGCGGAGCGCCGGCCCACGACGCCGCCCTCGAAAGCGCTTTGAAGGCGCGCAACCTTGCTGGCGCATTCAGCCGGCTGGAAACCCTTGCTGGCGCCACGGACCATGATGCGCCGATCATTACGTTGGAAGCGATCGAACGGAGCCTCTCGTGGTCGAAACGGAAGTCGGCCATGGCGCTGGCCGCACGACTCACGGGCGAAATGAACAGGGACCCGGACGCGCTCGAGGCGGAGTGGGAGACCGCCGAGCGTCTTGGCTACACCGGCGCGGTGGTCCGGCAGGCGAGGCGGATCCTCCAGGATTTCGGGATCGTCCGTTGCCAGCGGGGACGCAAGGGCGCGCTGTGGGGCCAACCGGTCAACCCATCGGGGGTGATCCGACTCGTGGCGCCCTACCTGATCGCCAATGGCGTGTCCGCCTGCGATAACGGTGATGCGGCCTTCTTCCTGGCCAGCAGCGCACCAGGCTTGGCGGCCAAACGCGCCAGCGAAGGGCGGCCGGTGCCGGTCAAGCTTCTCCCGCCGTTCGCACAGAGCACGGACCTTATCGACCTGTTCCATGTCGAAAACCTGCTTCTCGATTTGAGCGGCAATCCGATCCTGGCCATCATGGTCCGGTCGCTGGGCCTGGCGAACTTCCTGACGGACGGCACGCCGCTCGCGCCGGCGGTGGGCGCCGAGATCACCGCCTTCAACCGCCGCATTCTGCGGGCGATCGAGAGCGGCGACATCAAGGCGGCCGGCGCGCTCGCCCGATCAAAAGCCCGGGCGATGCGGCGTCCTGAAGCCAATCTTCGAAGGTTGGCTTAGCCGGCCACGGTCAGTCGAAAACGCCAATAGAGACACCTAACTCGGCGTCCGCGGCCAATATAGGCTTCCGACAAGCTTCGAGGCTTCCTGTCTTCGCCACCGTTCAGCGATCGCCGGACGCCCGGGGTGATCCTGACCACCTGCTTCCAGGCCTGCGCGTCCGCCGCGCGGTTCGATCTGGCGGATGGGCCCCGTTTTTGAGAGTTGTCAATGCGAAGCAAATCCCTGGCTGCGTTCCTCGGGCCTTCGATCGTCGCTCTCGCGGCGCTCGTCGCCGTCCCCGCTTCGGCGCACCATTCCTTCAATTCCTATGACATGCGCAAGGTGCTGTCCGCCGCCGGAACAATCAAGGAGTTCCGCTGGGGCGCGCCGCATTCTTCCATGGTGCTGATCTACAAGGACGCGTCCGGCAAGCCGGCCGAGATGATCATTGTCAGCGGCAGCCCGCTGAGCTTTTCCAAGCAGGGCATGGCGCCGCGCGATTTCCACTCCGGCGACAAGGTCACGGTGTCATACCACCCGAACATCAATGGCGATCCTGGCGGCGCCCTGGCCACCCTGTCCCTGCCGAATGGCAAGAAGTATTCGGACGCCGAAGCCGCCGCGGCCGCGCCTGGCGCGCCTGGACTCGCTGCGCCTGGGGGGCCGCCCGGCGCTCCTCCGGCGAAACCGTAGGGCCGTGATCATGATCGTGTCCAAGTCGCACGTCTTGCAGGCCCTGGCGGGGCTCTTGGTTTGGGTCGCCGTGGGGGCGTCGGCCGGCGCCCAACCGGTTCCCGCGCCCAATCTGGAGGGCGTCTGGAAGATCGCAAAGCCACAGTCGAGCTTGCGCCCTATCGACGGCCCGATCCCCTTCACCACCGAGGGGCGCAAGCGCTTCGCAGCGAACCAGCGTATGAAGGCCCGCGGCGACTTTGACGACTACGACATCACGACGTCCCGCTGTTCCAGCCCCGGCACGCCGAGGCTGATGCTGACGCCGGAGCGCTTCAAGATCTGGCAGCGCATGGGGGTTGTGACCTTCGATTTTGAGTGGAACCAGGCCATTCGCCAGATCGACCTGCGCGGCCTGCCGCCCGCGCCGGATTTCATGGGCTACGCGCTGGTGCCGACCATGACGGGTACGTCCAAAGGGCACTGGGAGGGCGACACCCTCGTCGCAGTCACCACCGACATCTCCGAACGGACGCTGCTCGACGACCTTACGCCGCACACTGATGCGATGAAGGTCACCGAACACCTGCGGCTGGTCGGTCCGGACACCCTCGAAGACCGCATCACCATTGATGATCCAGCCACGTTCACGAGACCGTGGGAGTCCGTGGTCGCCTACAGGCGGCAACCGGCCGCGCTGTTCCCCGAAGACGTCTGCCTCGACCGCCACGACGCGCATCAGCCGGCCATTCCGTCGCAATGACCCGGCTTCTTTCGGATTGGGAGCAAGTCCGCATGAGGGCTGATATCGCAGGCCTGGGTCGTCTCAAGGGTCTTGTTCTGACGGGCGCGGCGGCCCTGTCGGTGGTCGCCGCCGGCGCCTTCGCGCAGACGCCGCCCCCGGGCGCTCCACCGCAAAGCGCGCCAGAAGGCGGCCCGCCCAGTCAGTTCGGCCCGCCGCCGCCGCCGCCGCTGACGGAGGCCCAAAAACTGGCCGCCTCGCTGCCGCCGCCCATGCCGGGCGGGATGCCGCCGCTGCCGCCGGAGCCGCCAGGCGCGCCCAAACCGGCATCGGACCCGCGGGATCTGCAGGGGGCCTGGGTCCACGACCAGAATCTTGAGTTCCGCATGCAGAACGACATGTACGGGCGCCCTATACCGTACACCATGGAGGGCGCCGAGGTTCTCGCCCGCCGGGTCAGGTCTTTGAACGCCGGCAAGCCGTTCATCAACGCCTCGTCCAAGTGTCGGCCGCCGGGCGTCGAATGGCAGCGCGACCTGAACATGCCGTTTCAGATCTTCCAATCGAAGGACTGGATCGAATTCATCTTCGAGGAATACCACGGCCGTTGGCGCGTGCTCATGAACCCCGACTCTGCGCCGGCCCCGGCGGCCAGGGACTATATGGGCCGCTCCGTCGGACATTGGGACGGCAGCACGCTCGTGGTCGAAACCACGGACATGAAACAGGGGGTCTATCTCGATACGGACGGGACGCCTTTGTCCCACGACGGCAAGATCACCTCGCGCATTCGCAAGGTGGATAACGGTGATGGCCATCCCTTCCTTGAGATCGTCTCGACCTTCGAAGATCCCCGTTACTACACGCACCCCTGGTCGGTGGTGCGCACCTTCGGATGGACTCCGAGCCTTGCCGTTTTCCACGAATACAATTGCGAAGAACAGATCGGCGATCCGAGTACGCCGCCGGATCCGGGGCTTATTCCCGAACCCCAGGACTGATTGTGCCACGCCAGGATCAAATCATGCGCGACATGAGCAATTTATTGCGAAAGAGCGGACTCGGCTTGGCCCTTGTTCTGAGCCTTGTCACAGCTTCGGCCGTATCGGCCGAGACCCCGGCTGAGCAGGCCAACAAGAAGTTGGTGCTCGATTTCTACGCCGCGCTGAACCAGGCCGATGCGACCCATTCCACGAAGGAACGCATCCAAGGCATCGCCGAGCAGTTTCTGGCCCCGGACTATAGGCAGCACTCCGAAATGTTCCAGAAGCTGCCGGGACCGGGTACGGCGCGCGACAAGCTCATTCGGATGTTCCAGAGCATGCCGCCCATGTCCCAGGCGGACATGGGGACGCCGGCGACCGTCGCCATCATGGCCGAGGGCGATCTGGTGATGATGCTCACCAGCCGCGTGCGGGCCGACCCCAGCACCAGCGAGATCAAGACTGCCTATATCTTCAATATGTTCCGCGTCAGGGGCGGCAAGCTGGTGGAGCACTGGGACGTGGCGGCCTCGCCGATGGGCGGCCCGCCTCCAGGGGGTCCGCCCGCGGGGGCGCCCCCGAGCAGACCGCCCGGTCCCTGATCCCACGTTTCCAGCTGCTGTCCCTGTAGGAATTAATGGGAATGACCCTCAACCAATTTTCCAATGCCCTGTACGCCTCGCCGATCAGCACCGATATCCGCACCGTGGTGTGGGTCATTCCAACGACCCAGAGCATCCATATCCTGGCCATTGCGGTGGTCGTGGGCGCCGCGATCGTCACCGACCTGCGCCTGGCGGGGATCTTGGCGACCGACGAGACGCCGCGCACCGTGGTGAAGCGCTATCTGCCCTGGATGTGGTCGGCGCTTGGGGTCCTTCTGGCGACCGGCTTGATCATGACGGTCGGCGAACCCAACCGGGTGCTCAATAACTGGGTGTTCTGGACCAAGATGGCCCTGGTCCTGGCCGCCTTCACCCTAACGCTGTTGTTCAGGATGCCAATCCTGCATCCCGAGTTCCGGCTCGAACACGCCGTTTGGGCCAAATTGGCCAAGCCAATGGCCTGGGCATCTCTCCTGGTCTGGATCGCCGTCATCTGCTGCGGGCGTTGGATCGCCTACGCAATTTGAACGTCAGCCCTTAGTTTCGAGAACCCGCCATGACCTGGACTGATCTCCTGCAAAGCATTAACGACTCGCCCGTCGGTGCGGGCATTCGTGAAAGCACTGTGCTGTTCCCGTGGATCGAAACCGTCCACGTCATTATGACAACCACCGTCGTCGGCACGATCGCAATCGTCGACCTTCGCTTGCTCGGCTATGCCTCGCACCGGCGTGGCGCGCGCCAGCTGATCATCGACCTGTTGCCATTCACGTGGGTGGCTTTTGCTTGCGCGGTGATCACGGGTCTGCTGCTCTTTTCATCCAACGCCTTGAATTACTGGGCGGATGTACCGTTCCTGGCCAAGATGTGCGCCCTGGCGTTCGCCGGCATCAACATGGCCTTCTTCCATCTGACGGCTTATCGGAAGATCGGCCAGTGGGATGACGCGCTGCCGCCCCCCGCCGCCGCCCGGATAGCTGGCGCAACCTCGCTCGGCCTTTGGATCCTGATCGTGTTTCTCGGCCGGTGGATCGGATTCACCATCCAGCAGTAGCTCGACCGGGCGTCCGTGGGAGCGGCTGTGCGGGGCGTCGGAATGAAGCAGCTAACTAGGCCAGACCGCGCCTCTATAATCGCCCTTCATGCGCTCGCGTCTCTTCGTCCTTCTCGCCGTGCTTGTCGCTCTGGTGACCGCCTCTGTCGTCATGGTGACGGTTCAAAGGCGGCAGCGAACAGTGTTTCTGCAGGCTGACATTGATCGCATGCTCAGCGATCCCCAAGTGGCGCCGAACGTCATCGCCAAGGGCCGCAGGGTGTTCCTGGCCTGGTGCGCCAGTTGCCACGGCGCGGACGGACGTGGCAGCACCGCGACCGGGGCGCCAAACCTAACCGACCAGGATTTTCTGTACGGGTCCGGCCGCGCCAGCGAGATCGAACAGATCGTCCTGCACGGCATTCGCGCTGGCGACGACAAGGGTTGGGACCTTGCCTGGATGCCGGCTTTTGGCCAGGCCGTACCCTATGTCCGCGAGCCGCTGCCCTCGCTCTCGCCGGCTGAGATTGATCAGCTCACCAGTTACGTCCGGGCGATGAACGGAGCCGCCGGGGAAGCGCCGGCAGCGGTATCGGCCGGGCATGATCTGTTCGTCAACCGGGCCGGGTGTTGGGATTGCCACGGACGCGACGCGCAGGGTGACCCCTCCATCGGCGCGCCCAATCTCACCGACGGGATATGGCTGCGAGGCGATGGCAGCCGTCGGGATATCAGCCGCGTCATTCGCGAAGGCCTTCACGGCGTCAGCCCCGCCTTCCGCGGTCGCCTGGACGCAGTGAGCATCCGCTCTGTCGCCGTCTACGTCGCGTCTCTTCACGCCCCCAAGGAAGCACGATGAGCTCTCCGACCCCTGACACCAAGCCTAGCCTACGCGACTGGTGGCGGCCGGATGTGCACAACGAGCGCAGATCCCTGACGCTGTGCGCCATGGCCGCGGTGCTGGGCCTGACCATAGCCGGCGCCGGCCTGTTCAGCGCAAGAGGCACGCGCATCGCCGGCGTTCCGCCGGAAGACGTGGCCGTCGTGAACCAGAGCCCCATCGCGCTCAGCGACTTCGACGCACAGCTTCGCGCGCTGTACAATGTCTCGCCTTCGCAGGCCACGCCGGCGCAAAAGCGGGCCGTCTTGGACGGCATGATCCGCGAGGAACTCTATGTTCAGCGTGGCGTCGAGCTGGGGCTACAGAACGATTTTATTGAGGTCCGGACCGCGCTGGTGAGCGCCGTCGAGTCGCAGCAGGACATCGACGCCAACGCGACGGTGCCGACCGAGCAAGAGCTTCGCGACTTCTACCAGCGCAACATTGTCCGCTATCTGCCTGAAGGCGAGATGACCCTGACCGATTATATCGCGCCCGACCTGGCGAGCGCTCAGCGCGCCGTGCTGGCCGCACGATCGGGCGGAGGCGCGGCTGCGGCAATGGCGGCCGCGGGCTTGAAATCCAGCGGCGCCACCGATGACGGTGACGAATTCTACTTTGCAACGGCGCTTCACCTCGGGCCGCAGCTGTTTGCGGTCGCGAAGCGCCTTCACAACGGGGAGGTGTCCGACCCGATTCCGGTCGGAGGACGAATCCACGTCCTGATCATGCAGAAAAACCAGCCTCCGGTCGCGGCGGTCTATGCCGACGCCCGTGATCGCGTGCTGGCGGACTATCGCGCCGACAAGATCGCGCGCCTGAGGGTTGGCACGGACCGCTTCCTGCGCGACCGCGCCGACGTTCAGATTGCGAAGGCGTTTCAATGAGCCTTTCGCGACTACTCATTCTGGTCGCCAGCCTTCTGCTAATGGCGATCGGCTCTTCCGCGCAGGCTCACACGCGCAGCGAATCCCACTCCAACTGGCTGATCGACCAGCAGCTGGTTCGAGCGACGATCACCTTTCCCGACAAGGAAGCCGAAAACATCACCCGCGGCCGGCGGCCGTCCGACCAGGAGGTGGTCAGCTATCTGAGACCCCGCCTGGGCGTGTCCGCCAACGGCGCGGCCTGTCGCCTCACGGGCCCCGGTCGCATCGTGCTGGCCGCGACCGGATATCGCCGCAGCGAGTTCGTGTTCGACTGCCCAAGCGACAAGAACCTCGTGCTGCAATTCACCGCCTTCTTCGACCTCGTTCCATCCCACTTCGACTTCGCGCAGATCCAGTTCGCCAATGGCGAAGTTGTCGAACAGCTGTTCACCAAGGACGTCACCAAGTTCGACCTCAGCGAGAGCCAGGGCGGCAAGTTCAAGAGCGCCGGGTTCATTGATTTCGTGCAGATGGGGATCATGCACATCTTCACCGGCGTGGACCACATGTCCTTCCTGCTGGGACTGGTGCTGATCTCGCGCCGGCTGCGGGACCTCGTCTTCGTCGTGTCCGGCTTCACCCTGGGCCATAGCCTTACGCTCGCCCTGGCGGTCACCGGAATCATCCGGCCGCACGCCCAGTACATTGACGCCCTCGTCGCGCTCACCATCGCCCTGGTCGGCGTCGAGAACATCGTCGTTTCGCTGGACCGGCCCACCAAGCTCGCCTTCGCCACCGGCGGTTTCCTGCTGGTCATGGCGTTCCTGAGCCTCTTTGGCGTTGGTCTGCTCCCACCGGCCCTGCTGTTCGGCGCGGCGCTCTTCAGCGCGGCCTATCTGCTCATTTCCGGACAGCTGAACGAAAGCGGCCGCCTCAGAATGGTGGTCACGACGGTCTTCGGATTGATCCATGGTTTCGGGTTCGCCGCCGACCTGCTGGAGGCCAAGCTCCCGCCGCAGAAGCTCGCGGAGATCCTGTTCGGCTTCAACATCGGGGTCGAGGTGGGCCAGCTGACGGTCGTGCTCACCGTAACGGGACTGGTGTGGCTCGTCAGGCGGGCAGGGGCGGCGACGCCCAGGCCGATCACCGTCGACATTTTGGCCTCCGCGCTCGTCGCCGAAGGCCTGGCCTGGTTTGTCAGTCGCAGCTTCGCCTGAGGTGGTCGCCCGTGACCGGACGGCGTCCGACCTGGCGCCCTGGCCCGGAAATTCAGGCGCCTATGTTCCGCATCCGCCCGCACCATAAGGTGCCTCGGCCCGCCGGCTCAGCAACCCTCCGGCGGATCAGGGGAGGGCGGTGTTGAAAGATTTTTCGCGAACGTGCGTTTCGACCGACAGTCGTCAGGCTCAGGCATGACCGCTTCATCTCTCGATAGTCCGTCGGCATTGGCGCACCAGGACGACGGCTCTGGCGCTCAAGGCGACCGGTACACGCGGATTGCGATTATCCTGCACTGGGCGATCGCCGGGTTCATCATCTTCAATCTCGGCACCGGCTTCTTCATGGAAAGCTGGCCGCTCCCGATCAGAATGCTGGCTGTGATGCTGCACGCGTCGTCGGGCCTGACGGTGCTTGCCCTCACCGTGGCGCGCGTCATCTGGAGGCTTCTCAACCACCCGCCGCCGTATCCCGCGGGAATGAAGCGGTGGGAGCGCCACACCGCGCACTTCGCCCACTTCCTGCTTTACGCGGCGATGGTGCTCATGCCGCTCTCCGGCTGGGCGATCCTGTCGGCGCATCCGCCGCCGGGATCGACGGGCGCCGCCGTCGCGTTCGCCAACCTTCCTGGCGCGGCTCCGGGGATGAAACCAGGGTCAGCTCCCCCCCGGGGGATGCCAGGGCGACCGCTAGGACCGCCGCCGGTCATGAAAATCTGGAACCTGGTTCCGATGCCCGCGATCGCCCCCATCGAGGCCATCGGCAAGGATCCGGGCGGGGTCGCGCCGCAACACAGGCTGCACGAAGAATTCGTGGATTGGCACAGCGTTGGCGCCTTCCTTCTGCTGGGCCTGCTCATTCTGCATGTCGCCGGCGCGCTCAAGCACCAGTTCATCGACAGGCAATCCGAGTTCGCGCGGATGGGGATCGGCCGCAGGAGGCAAACTTGAGCCGGGGTTTGTCTGACGGCCGCGTGGGTCGGATGGCGCCAATCTGGCTCGTCATCCTCCGGGTGGTCGGACGTCGCCCGCACCGATCCCTCAACACCTCGTTGAGCGCATCCCGATGAACGTTGCCGAACGCAAAGCCGGCGCCCTCCAGGGGGTGCTCCTGCTTCTGCCGATCACCATGGCCGTCATGGGGTTGATCGTCCTGGTCCCGGTGTTGCCGGGCATGATGGCGCAATTTCATGACGTCCCCGGGGTGAACTACCTGGTGCCGCTGATGCTGACGCTGCCGGCCCTCTGCGTCGCCGTGCTGGCGCCCGTCGCCGGCGTCGTCGTGGACTTCCTCGGTCGGCGCAGGACCTGCATCGGCGCCCTGATGGTCTACGCCGTCGTCGGCGTGCTGCCGATCTTCCTGAGCAGCCTTACCGACATCATCATCAGCCGCCTGGTGCTGGGCGCGATGGAGGCGCTGATCCTGACCTCCAGCACCACCCTGATCGGCGACTATTTCCACGGCCGGGAGCGGGAGAAGTGGCTGGCGAACCAGACCGCGGTCGCGTCCATCGCCTCGATTTTTCTCGCCCTCCTCGGCGGCGCCTTGGGAAACCTCAGCTGGCGCGGTCCGTTCGCCGCCTACGGGGTCAGCATCCTGTTCGCCATCGGGCTGATGCTATGGACCTGGGAGCCGCGCAAGAGCGAGGAGCCGAGCTCTGAGGCCGGCGGGTCGAAGGCGCGCTTCCCATGGCGCGGCATCCTGCCGATCGCGCTTTTGGCCATATTCGGCGGGCTCATGTTCTTCACGATGCAGATCCAGGTCAGCAACGTGCTGAGCGACAACTACGGCATCCGCGCGCCGAGCCAGCTGGGTCTGTACACCGGTCTCGCCGGACTGGCCGTCGCGGGCGGCACGCTGCTCTATCGCCGGTTCACCGCCCGCCTGGTGGTTCCCACACAGCTCCTGATCGCCTTCGGTCTGCTCGGCGTCACCTATGTCATGATGAATCACGCGCCGACGTCGACGCAGTTCACCGGCTGGCTGGTGGTCAACCAGATCGGCTGCGGCATGCTGCTGCCGGCTCTGGTGGTGTGGGCGATGGGCCGGCTTCCCTTCGAGGTGCGCGGCCGTGGCACGGGCTTGTTCATGACCGGATGGTGGCTCGGCCAGCCGCTGAGCACCCAGGCGGTGGCGTTCCTGCGCGGTCAGATGAACGGCAGCCTGCCGGCGACGCTGCAGATTCTTGGCGTCCTGTGCCTTTTGGCTGCTGCCGCGGCCCTGATCGGCCGGTTCCGCGGCGCCGCGCGCCCGAGGGTCGCCGCGACGTGAGTCCTAGAAGGTCGGCTGGTTAGCCCTGTCCGGTCCCCAGTAGATTAGGAGAGATTTTATGCCGGTCGCACTCGTTACAGGCTGCAGTTCTGGCTTCGGCGAAGCCATCGCGGTCGCTTTGGCCCAGGGCGGTTATCAGGTCGTCGCGACGATGCGCAAGCCGGAGGCCGCCCCGTCGAGCCTGAAGGCCCTGGCCGCAGAGAAGGCCGCCGACGTGGTCATCGCGCCCCTCGACGTTACGAACCCGGCGATGAGAAAGGCTGCGATCGATCTCGCCATACAGCGCTTCGGTCGCATCGACCTGCTGATCAACAACGCCGGCGTCACCGCCCGGGGCTCGGTTGAAGATACCCCCGACGACCTATGGAGGGAGATATTCGATACCAACCTGTTCGGCCCGCTCGAATTGATCCGGCTCGTGCTGCCCATCATGCGGCGGCAGGGCGCCGGCCGCATCATCAACATCACCTCGGTCGCCGCGGTGCTGAAGACGCCGTTGCTGTCGGCCTACGCGGCCAGCAAGCATGCGCTCGACACGGCGTCCGCCGCGCTGGACATTGAGACGCGCAGCTTCGGCGTTCGCGTGGCGTGCGTGATGCCCGGGCCCTTCAAGACGGCCCTGCCGCAGAACTCCGATGATCGCGACGCCAGTGCGCCGTACGCGGCCATCACCGAGCGTTTCATTGCGACCTTCGGCGCCATGGAGGCCAAGGCGCCGGAGGATTTTACGCCGGTGATCAACGCCGTCCTGGCTGCCGCCACCGAACCGGACCCGGCGATCCGCTACACGGCCGGAACCGATGCGATCGCCATTCTGCCGCCCATCCTGCAATCCCTGGCGCCGCTGCAGCACCTCGGCCTGCACCTGACCGGACAAGCCTGAATGGCGCGGTGGCTGAAGCGCGGCGCGGCCGCCGAAGCGAAGGCGGAAACCGACCGCAAGGTCCGCGATAGTGTGGAAGCGATCCTGGCCGACATCGAGGCGCGGGGCGATGCGGCCGTGCGCGAGCTGTCGATCAGGTTCGACGGATGGGATCGCGACAGTTACCTCCTGACCGGCGCCGAAAAGCAGGCGTGCCTGGACCAGCTTTCCGCGCAGGACCTCAAGGACATCGAATTTGCCCAGGCCCAGGTGCGCAACTTCGCGCGGATCCAGCGCGCCTCGATGACGGACGTGGAAGTCGAGACCCTGCCGGGCGTGATCCTCGGCCACAGGAACATCCCGGTGAACGCGGCCGGCTGCTATGTGCCGGGCGGCAAATACCCGCTGCTGGCGTCCGCCCACATGTCGGTCATCACCGCCAAGGTGGCCGGGGTGCCGCGCGTCATCACCTGTGCGCCGCCGTTCCACGGCAAGCCGGCGCCGGCGATCGTGGCCGCCCAGGTCTTGGCCGGAGCGGACGAAATCTATTGTTTGGGCGGCATCCAGGCGGTCGGCGCCATGGCGCTCGGCACCGCCAGCATCCGGCCGGTAGACATACTGGTGGGACCTGGCAATGCGTTCGTGGCGGAAGCCAAGCGCCAGTTGTTCGGCCGCGTCGGCATCGACCTGTTCGCGGGCCCCACCGAGACCCTGGTGATCGCCGACGACAGTGTGGACGCGGAGCTCTGCGCGACCGACCTGCTTGGCCAGGCCGAGCACGGACCCGACAGCCCCGCGGTTCTGCTCACCACCTCCGAGACGCTCGCTCGCGAGACCATGGCCGAGGTGGAGCGCTTGCTCACCATCCTTCCGACCGCCGATCACGCCGGCAAGGCTTGGCAGACCTACGGCGAGGTGATCGTGGCCGACAGCGACGAGGAAATGGTCCGGGTCGCCGACGACATCGCCTCCGAGCACGTGCAGGTGATGACCGCCGACCCGGACTACTTCCTGCGGCACATGACCAACTACGGGGCCCTATTCCTCGGAGCGCGCACCAACGTCGCCTATGTCGACAAGGTGATCGGCACCAACCACACCCTGCCGACCAGGAAGGCGGCGCGCTACACCGGCGGCCTTTGGGTCGGCAAGTTTCTCAAAACCTGCACCTACCAGAAGGTGCTCACCGACGAGGCCTCGGCCATGGTCGGCGAGTACTGCTCGCGCCTCTGCGACCTGGAAGGCTTTGCTGGTCACGGCGAGCAGGCCAACATCCGCGTGCGCCGCTATGGTGGCCGCAACGTGCCGTACGCCGGGCGGGCCGAGCCCTTGACGGTGGGCTGAGCATGGCCGCCCTGCCGAAGACGCCTAGCTTCAGGCTCGACGGCACGCGCGCGCTGGTGACCGGGGCTGGCCGCGGCATCGGCTTGGCTTGCGCGGCGGCCCTGGCTGAGGCGGGCGCGCACGTGGCCTTGGCGGCGCGCTCGCTGGACGAACTTGAGGACGCGGCGGCGGCCATTCGCGCCGAAGGCGGCTCGGCCGAGGTGCTGCCGCTGAACGTGATGGATCTCGCCGGCGTGAGGGCCGCGATCAAACAGGCCGAGCCTTTCGACATCCTGGTCAACAACGCCGGGGGCAACCGGCCCATGTCTTTCGTTGACGCGACCGAGGAAGACTTCGACGCCGTCGTCGACCTCAACCTCAAGGCCGCCTTTTTCGTCGCGCAGGCAGTTGTCACGCGCATGATCGAGGCTGGCGTCAAAGGCTCGATCATCCACATGGGCTCCCAGATGGGCCACGTGGGTGGCGCGCGCCGCAGTCTCTATTGCGCCTCCAAATGGGCGATCGAGGGCCTGAACAAGGCTATCGCCTTGGACCTCGCGCCGCACGGCATCCGCAGCAACACCATCGCCCCAACGTTCATCGAAACGCCGATGACCCGGCCGTTCTTTGAGGACAAGGCCTTCGTCGACAGCGTGCTCTCCAAAATCAAGCTCGGCCGGCTCGGACAGGTCGAGGACCTGATGGGAGCGGTCGTGTTCCTGGCTTCCGGCGCCTCGGCCTTGATGACCGGCGCCAGCCTGGTCGTGGATGGCGGCTGGACGGCGGAATAGCAGGCGTCATGGGCGGTGCATGAATAGCGTCCGTCATTTTTCAGGAGCGACCACATGAAGCTGACCACCCTACGTGGCGGAGGACCGGACGGCCGCCTCGTTGTCGTCTCGCGCGATGGCCTTCGCTACCTGCCGGCGAACCTTGTCGCGCCGACCCTTCAATCAGCGCTGGAGGACTGGGACAGCGTCTTGGAGCCGCTGAAACATCTCAGCGAGGCCCTGGAGGCGGGACAAGGAGAGGCGCTCGACGCGAGCCTCCTGGCCGCGCCTCTTCCGCGCGCCTGGCAATGGTTGGACGGATCGGCATTCCCGACCCACGGCGCCCTGATGCAGAAGGCGTTCAACCTGCCGCCGATCGAGACTGACGCGCCGCTGATGTACCAGGGGATGTCGCACCGATTCCTCGGGCCTCACGACGATGTGCCAGCGCCATCGGAAGCCGACGGCATCGACTTCGAGGGCGAGTTCGGCGTGATCACCGACGCCGTTCCAATGGGCGTGAGCGCCAAGACGGCGGCCGACCATATCAAGCTGATCGTGCTGATCAACGACTGGTCGCTCCGCGTGATCGCACCGGTCGAGATGAAAACCGGTTTCGGCTGGGTCCGGGCGAAGCCCGCCTGCAGCGTGGCGCCCTTCGCCGTGACCCCCGAGGAGTTAGGCCCGGCGTGGCGCGACAGCCGCGTCTGCCTCGACCTTCGGATCGACTGGAACGGTAATCGCTTCGGCGCGGCCAACGGATCGGCCATGGAGTTCGGCTTCAACGAACTTGTCGCCCACGCCGCTTACAGCCGCGACCTGCCCGCGGGTACGATCATCGGCTCCGGAACGGTGTCGAACGAAAACTGCTGCGAGGTTGGCTCGTCTTGCATAGCCGAACGACGAGGCATCGAAACCATCGACCTCGGCGCCCCGAAGACCGGCTTCATGCGCTTCGGCGACCAGGTGCGCATGGAAGCCGAGCCCGTCGCGGGCTGGAGTCCCTTCGGCGCCATCGAACAACGAGTCGTCGCCCCGTAATGACCGGCCAGGTGGTCGCCTTTCGAGACCTAGGTCGTAACAGACGATCTTGGCGATCCGGCTGTTGTTCCGAAGGGATCGATCGGTTGCCCGTGAGGCTTCGCCCCAGCTCAGCATGGCCACCGCCTCGGCGGTAGAGAACGGCGAAACGGTTTGCCGAGTCCGGCCCATCAAAAAGTTCTCGTGCGGCGGGTTCGGCGTACGGCGCCGCGTGCAGATCAGCATCCGGCGCGGCTTCGCTCTGGCGTGGGTAGGCCGCCGCCCAACGTCCATCCGTATCATACCAGCCCTCAGGAAGGCTGTGTCCGGCGCTGAAGAAGAAGCTCGGCCTGACGATCACCTCGGAGGCGTCTGAGAACGGGCGAATCTACCGCATCGTCGATCAGGGCGCCGTTTGATGAGCGGTGATCAGGTCACCGACGATGTCCAGGCGCTCACCCGCCTGGACCTTGAGGGCTTGAGGGCCGAATGGCGCCGGATGAGGGACTCGAACCCCCGACCTTCGGTTTACAAAACCGCTGCTCTACCAACTGAGCTAATCCGGCATCCTCAGGAAAATCAGATGGTTACGCCGTTGAGAAGACGAACCTGTTCCCGTAGCCGAGGGATGGCATACAAAGCCGATCCTAGACAATCCCCTTTGCGTCCATGTCCGGCGGCGCGGGGGTGTTCAAGCGGGGAGGCGAGCATGCTCAAGGGTTGGTCTTGGCGGGGTCTGCGCGGTTTCTTGGCGGCCCTGGCTCTGCTGGCGATCATGGCGGGCCGCCCAGCCCTGGCCGCCGATCGCGCGCCGGACCTTGTGCTGAAGGGCGAGATCGCTGGCGTCGACAACCAGACCTATCGGCGGGTTTCCTTCGACGTCCCGGCCGGGATCAAGCGGCTGACCGTGGTGTTCAGCTACACCGGCAAGGCGGACCACACCACCATCGACATGGGCCTGTGGGACGGCCAGCGGTTCCGCGGCTGGAGCGGCGGCGCGCGCGACCGGTTCACCCTGTCGGCGGAGGACGCCACGCCCGGCTATCTGCCGGGCCTGTTGCCGGCGGGCAAATGGACGCTGATGCTGGGCGTGCCCAACATCCGCAAGGCCAGTCACGCCAGCTACGAGGCCAAGGTCTTCTTCGATCGCACCTCGGGCATTGACGCCGTCGTCAACGCGCCCCTGTCGGACAAGCCCGGCTGGTATCGCGGCGACCTGCACATGCACACCGCCCACTCCGACGCCACCTGCGCCGGCCAGGACGGGATGCGCGCGCCCTGTCCGGTCTATCGCACGGTGGAGGCGGCGGCGGCGCGGGGCCTGGATTTCATCGCCATCACCGACCACAACACCGTCTCGCAGTTCGACGCCGAGCGCGAGCTGCAGCCGGCCTTCTCGCACCTGCTGCTGATCCCCGGCCGTGAGATCACCACCTTCAAGGGCCACGCCAACCTGTTTGGCCCGACGGCCTTCATTGACTTCCGCCTGGGCGACAAGGCGGTCCCGGACATGAAGGCGCTGGAGGCGGCGACCATGGCGTCCGGCGGGCTGTTCTCGGTGAACCACCCGATGCTGCCCTCGGGCGAGACCTGCATGGGCTGCGGCTGGACCGTGACCGACACCGACTGGCGCCATGTGCAGGCGATCGAGGTGGTGAACGGCGGCGTGCTGGCCTATTCCGACGCCGGGGACGGGGTCTTCTCCGGTCTGCCGTTCTGGCAGGCCAGGCTCAGCGCCGGCTATCGCATCACCGGAATTGGCGGCAGCGACAATCACGACGCGGGTCTCAACCCTAAGGCCCCCGCGGCTGTCGGCCGACCGACCACGGTGGTGTTCGCAAAGGCCCTGTCGACGCCGGCGATCCTGGACGCGATCCGCTCGGGCCGGGTGTTCATCGACACCGACGGGACCCGCGATCGGATGCTGGATATCTCGGCGATGGCGGGCGCCAAGGCTGCGGAGATGGGCGGCGTGATCGCCGCGCCCAAGGGCGTCGTGGTGCATTTGGCCCTGCACATGGAGAACCTGCCGGGCGGCTCGCTTGAACTGGTCGAGGACGGGAAACCGATCGCGCTGGCGGCCGACGGCGGCCTGGACTGGACCAGCGACGGCGCCCGCCACTGGTTCCGCCCCGGCGCCCGCGACGCCAAGGCCCGCCTCGTCCTGATCGGCAACCCGATCTATGTGAACTTTGGGCCTTAAATTACGGTGACATGGCGTAATTGCCGCGCTCCGTCGCCCGAGCATGAAGAACCCCGCCACCCCTGCGGCCACCAACCCAATCATCAGGGTGCAAACGGCGTTGATCTCCGCCTCGAACCCCGCGAGCAGGCGCAGCAGGGTGGTCTTGCCGCAGCCGGACGGGCCGAGCAGGGCGAAGAACTCGCCAGCGTGGATGTCCAGATGGACCCTGTCCAGCGCCACCTGATCGGGGAAGGTCTTACCGACCCCCTCGAACCGGACCAGGGGCGCGGCGCGCTCATTGCCCGGTCAGCACCTGGGTCCACAGCCGGTTGACCTGCCGCAACAAAGCCTGGTCCTTGGTGGTGGTGACGAACAGCCGCTTGAATGTCGCCGGCGGCGGATAGACGTTCGGATCATCCCGGATCGATGGATCGACCAGCGCGCGCGCTGGCCCATTGGCGTTGGCGTAATGGGTGTAATCCGACGCCTTGGCGATCACCTTCGGCTCCAGCATGTAGTTCAGGAAGGCGTAGGCCTCCTCGCGGTCCGGCGCGTCCTTCGGCATCGTGAAGACGTCGAACCAGACCTGGCTGCCTTCCTTGGGGATGGCGTAGGCGATGTGCACGCCCTTGCCTGCCGCGTCGGCGCGGGTCTTGGCCTGCAGCACGTCGCCGGAATAGCCGATGGCGATGCAGATATCGCCGTTGGCCAGGGCGTCGATGTATTCCGATGAGTGGAACTTGCGCACATAGGGGCGCACGGCGGCCAGCTTCTGCTCGGCCTGCTGGTAGTCCGCGAGGTTCCTCGAATTCGGGTCCAGGCCCATGTAGTCCATGGTCACCGCGAACATGTCTTCCGAGGCGTCGAGGAAATAGACTCCGCAGTCCTTCAGCTTGGCCAGGTTCCGCGGCTCCAGCACCACGGCCCAGGAGTCGATGTTCACCCCGGGAAGCCGCTTGGCGATGGCGTCGCGATTGTAGCCGATGCCGATGGCGCCCCACATGTAGGGCACGGCGTACTTCGCCCCCGGATCGAACGGCGCCATGTAGGCCATGATTGGTGGCCACAGGTTCTTCTCGTTGGGCAGCCTGGCCTTGTCCAACGGCTGGATCGCGCCGGCGGCGATGTAGCGCGGCACATTGTGGTTGGACGGAACCACCAGGTCGTAGCCCGTCCCCCCGGTCAGCACCTTGGTCTCCAGCACCTCGTTGGAATCGAAGGTGTCGTAGCTGACCTTGATCCCCGTCCTGGCGGTGAAGTCGGCCAGCAGCGCCGGGTCGATATAGTCCGACCAGTTGTAGATATGCAGGACCTTGGGCGCGGGCTGGCCGCAGGCGGTGAGGGTCAGGGCGGCGGCGACCGTCGCGATCAAGGCGCGAATCCAGCGATGTTGGCTCATATCCTAGCCCCGCTCAGCCGAACTCGCCCGGCCAGTTTTGGGCGCCATGGAGCACTGCCAGCAGTTCGACGACTTGGTCTCGAACCCTGTAAGGAACGATGTAGGGCGTCGAGGTTATGACGAGCTCCCGTGTATCTGGAATCCGCCCTGGTCGACCCAGATGCGGATGAAGCGCCAGGGCGTCAGTTTGGTCAAAGATGGCCGTCGAAACGCGAGTCGCCGCGGACGGGCTGTCCTGGGCAATGTAGGCGTCGATTTCCTCCAGGTCGCGGCGCGCGCCCGGCGTCCAGCGAATCCTCATCTGTCGCGCGTGAGCCTAGCTCTCAGTTCGGCCATCTCTTCATCGGTTACAAAGTCGCCGCGATCGGCGGCGGCTATGCCCTCCTCGATCTTGGCGACCTGCCAGGCGTTCAACGAGACGTAGGATTCGATTGCCCGAGCTACCAACCAGTTGCGGGACCGCTCGGTCTTTTCCGCGAGCGTATCCAATGCGCTCAGGGTTTCTTCTTCAAGGCGGACGGTGAACGGTGCGGTCATGACAGTAGTCCGATGCGATGCGGTTCGCTTGTAATCCTAACGCACCGAAAGACGAAATCAATGCAACCCGGCTTTGGCATTCCTACCCCGGCGCCCTATATGACCGCTCCCTGTTAAGCCTCGAGCGTCGCCATGGCCCGCATCCTGATCACCTCCGCGCTGCCCTACATCAACGGGATCAAGCACCTGGGGAATCTGGCCGGCTCCATGCTGCCCGCCGATGTCTACGCCCGCTTCCAGCGCGCCCGGGGCAATGAGACCATGTTCATCTGCGCCACCGACGAGCACGGCACCCCGGCCGAGCTGGCCGCCGCCGCCGCCGGCCAGGACGTCTTCACCTATTGCGAGGAACAGCATCGGGCCCAGCACGACGTGGCGCGCGGCTTCGGCCTGTCCTTCGACTGGTTCGGCCGCTCGTCCTCGCCGCAGAACCATCGCCTGACTCAGCACTTCGCCGACGTGCTGGAGGACAATGGCCTGATCGAGGAACGCACCGATCGGATGATCTATTCCAACGCCGACGGCCGCTTCCTGCCGGACCGGTATGTGGAGGGCATCTGCCCAGTTTGCGCCTATCCCCACGCGCGCGGCGACCAGTGCGACAACTGCGGCTCCCTGCTGGACCCCATCGACCTGAAGGACCCCTATTCGGTCATCTCCGGCTCGCGGGACCTGGAGGTGCGCGAGACGCGCCACCTCTATCTCCTTCAAACCAAGCTTCAGGACCGCATCAGGGCCTGGGTCGACAGCCGCGAGAATTGGCCGACCCTGGCCAAGTCCATCGCCTACAAACACCTGGACGAAGGCCTGATCGACCGGGGCATCACCCGCGACCTGGCTTGGGGCGTGCCGGTGACCCGGGACGGCGCGCCGCGCATCGGCTTTGAGGACAAAGTCTTCTACGTCTGGTTCGACGCGCCGATCGAATACATCGCCGCCACCGAGGAGTGGGCCGATGAGATCGGCGGAAATTCGGGCGGCTGGGAGCGCTGGTGGCGCGCCGACAAGGGCGCCGATGACGTCCGCTACGTCGAATTCATGGGCAAGGACAACGTCGCCTTCCACACGGTCAGCTTCCCGGCGACCATCCTGGGCTCCGAGGAGCCGTGGAAGTCGGTGGACATGCTCAAGGCCTTCAACTGGCTGAACTGGTACGGCCAGCCCTTCTCGACCTCGAAGAAGCGCGGCGTCTTCATGGACAAGGCGCTGGAGATCGCCCCGCCGGACGACTGGCGCTGGTACCTCACCGCCAACAGCCCCGAGCATTCGGATAGCGCCTTCACCTGGGAGCAGTTCCAGCAGGCGGTGAACCGCGACCTGGCCGACGTGTTAGGCAACTTCGTCAACCGGATCATCAAGTTCGCCGAGACGCGCTTCGACGGCGTGGTGCCGGCGGGCGGCGAGCCGGGGCCGCTGGAGCAGAAGCTCCATGCCGACGTCGCCGCCAAGATCGCCGAGTTGACCGAGCAGATGGAGGCGATCGAGGTCCGCAAGTCGACCCAGGCGCTCAGGGCGCTATGGGTGCTGGGCAACGAGTATCTGCAGGAAGCCGCGCCCTGGACCGCGATCAAGACCGATCGCGACCGGGCCGCGGTGGTGGTGCGCACGGGCCTGAACCTGGTCTCTCTGTTCGCGCGGGTGTCGGCGCCCTTCATCCCCTTCGCGGCCGAGAAGATCGCCGAGGCGGTGGGCGAGCCCTATCCGCCGTCGTGGCCGAGCCTGGATGCGGCCAAGGAACTGTCCCGCCTGCCCGAAGGCCGCATGATCGCCGCCCCGCCCGTGCTGTTCGCCAAGATCGAGGACGCCCAGGTGACGGAGTGGACAGAGCGGTTTGCGGGGGCCAGCTAACACCGCTCATCCCCGCCTTCGCGGGGGTGAGCGGGTTTTTCTTACTTTCCCTGCCTGTGCCGCGCCACTTCGGCAGGCTTGATGTCCAACAGTTCGCCGGGCATGAAGGCGTTGTACGCGTCGACCAGATGCAGCTCGACCACGTCGCCGCGATAGCCCTGCCAGATCATGTGCAGGGCGACGTAGACCACCACGGCCACGCCGACATAGCTCAGCCAGCGCATGCGATGCAGCACGCCGGCGATCAGGTTGGCCGCCACGCCCATCAGGCCGATCGACAGCAAAAGCCCGAACAGCAGAACGATGGGGTGGCTCAGCGCCGCCCCGGCCACGGCCAGGACGTTGTCCAGCGACATGGCCAGGTCCGCCAGCAGGATCTGGAAGAAGGCTTGCCAGAAGGTCTTGGCCGGCTTGGCGCCGGGCTCAGCTTTCGCCTTGGCCTCGTTGCGCAGGTCGCGCCACATCCGCCAGCCAACCACCAGCAGGATGAACCCGCCGGCCAGCTTCAGGCCGATGAGGCGGAGCAACTGCTGCGCCAGAAGGGCGAAGATCAGCCGCATGACCACGGCCGCGCCGAGGCCGGAGGCGATCACCCGACGCCGCCGCGCCGGATCGAGGCCGGATGCGGCCATGCCCACAGCCACCGCGTTGTCGCCGGCTAGCACCAGATCGATCAGCATCACCTGGAGCAGGGCGGCCAGCATCCCGATCCAGTCGACGCCGAGAGGGCCGGCGGTCAAGGCATGGTTCATGCGCGAGTCATGCCGCGCTGGAACGGGGCTGGCAAGCGCGCGTCAACCTGAACCTTGGGGTGGTCAGATCGACTCCAGCTCGAGTGGACGGTGCTCGCCGTGACCTTGGTGATGGTCGTTATGCCCGTGATCACCGGCATGATCGTCGCCATGCGACTCGGCCGCTTGGGTTTCGGCGTGGTCGTCGACGGCGTGCACGACCGTATGATGGTCGGCGGCCTGCCCAAGCTCGCCGATCAGCATATAGTCGCCCTCCGCCGCCGGTGCGGCGTGCCCGTGCTGCTCCGCGACGGCCGGTTCAAGGGCGTGGTGCGCTTCGGCGTGCTGCTCGACCACCTGCTCGGCTTCCGCATGATGATCGGCATGGCCGTCATCAACAGCGTGATGCTCCGCCGCCAGGTCAGGCCCTTCATAATGCCGCGGCGGCGGCTCAGGCGCGTGATGGTCCGCCTCGTGAGCGTGCAAGACCGGGGCCTCTGCGGGATGCTCATGCTCCACGGCCGGCGCCAACACAGGCTCGACATGGGGCTCGTCGGCGAGGCCCAAGACCGGCGTGGCCGCCATGGTGCGATAACGGCGGCGACTTGCGGCGCTCTCACGCCGGTTTGCCGATCCCCGGGCGAACAGGGCCAGCAGGAATAGGATCGCCAGCACGATCAGCGCGCCGATCACCGACTTGGACGGCGTCTTGCCGACCACCGGCAGGGTCAGGTCCTTGTGTCCGGGGATGCTCAGCATATCCAGGCTGGGCAGCTTGAAGCCGTGCGAGGCGTCAGCCGCCTTGACCGCGGCGTCTACGGCAGCCACCGCCTGTTTCAGCTTGGCCAGGGTGAAGGATTGCGCATCGCCGGCGCCCTTCAGCACGGCGTTCACGTCGGCCCGCAGCGGGCCCTTGGCGTTCGGGCCGGGCGTGACCTGCCAAGTGAAGGTGGTCGGCTTGCCGGGCGCCAGGGGAGCTGTCTGCGGTCCCGGCGGCGTGACGGTGTAGCCGTCGCCATGCAGCGTGGCGGTGACGTCGGTCTTCTTCGCGGCGTGGCCGAGGCCGAGCTTGGCCGCTTCCTGGCGGATCACGGCGAACAGGTCGGCGGGCAGGGACAGGGTCACCGCGCCGGGTTTCTTGGCTGACAGATCGGCGGGCGCCGACAAGGTCGCGCCCTTCCATTTGTCCGTGATGGTGGAAGCGAGTCGGGCCAGCGGCGTCGGCGCCGCCACGGGCGGGGTCGCCGCGACGGGACGGGGCGCGGCGACAATCCTGGGCGGCGGGGCGACTGCCGGCGCTGGCGCGGCGGCATGGACCACCTGCGGCCCGCCGGCGCCGTAGCCGTGCGCCCGCAGCCACCAGCCGGGGCTGTGGTCGCCGTGACGATGGCGCCAGTGGTGGGCGCCGTAGCCGTGAGCTGGCGGATTGGGAATCGGCGCCATGGCGGTGAATTGCCGTGGCGGCGGCGCGCCGAGCAGAGCCGGGGGAGGCGGCGCGGGCTGATAGGCGGCGGCCGGCGGCGGAGGCGGCGCCGGCGGAGACTCGTTGCAGCCGGCCAAGTCAGCCAGCGCCGCCACCGCGACGCCGCCCAGGCTCATCCGCCACGCGAGTTTAGATATGCTGCCCATTCCGCACACCCCCATGAGCGGTCAGCCCAAGACTGAACGTTAACCTTGACCGCGCGCAGAGAACCATGTGCGGGCCGGAATGCAATAGGCTACCGCTGTTATGTGAAGCGCTCGTGATGTCATGCGACCGCAACTCGCGCCGCAGACGAAGTTTTGTCCTGATTTTACTCTTAAACCGCGAGCTTCCGCGGGCGAGAGACCTCGTACAGGGCGATCGCCGCCGCGGCCGAGACGTTCAGGCTCTCGAATCCGCCCGGCATGGGAATGCGGCCGAGGGCGTCGCAATGCTCGCTGACCAGCCGCCGGATCCCTTCGCCTTCCGAGCCCAGCACCAGCACCGTGGGACGCGAATCCAGCACCGCTTCGAGGGGCTCGTCCGCATCCCCGCTCAAGCCCACCGCCCGCCAGCCCAGATCGCTCAGCTGCTCCAACGCCCGCGACAGGTTGGTCACCCGGGCATAGGGAATGGCGTCCACCGCGCCGGCGGCGGCCTTGGCCAGGGCGCCGGTGAGCACGGGGGCATGCCGATCCTGCAGAATCACCCCTCGCGCCCCAAAGGCCGCGGCGGAGCGGAAGATGGCGCCGACGTTCTGCGGGTCGGTGACCTGGTCCAGCATCAGGATGAAGCCGCCGCCGTCGCCGGCCAGTTCGTCGATCGACAACGATTCCAGCGGCTCGGGCTTCAGCGCCACGCCCTGGTGCACGGCGCCCACGGCCAGGGCGTCGCCGATCGCCTTAGCCTCCTTCACCTCCAGGGTGGCGATATAGCCGAACTGCTGGGTCAGCGCCTTGGCCCGGTCGGGGGTGGCCAGCAGCCGGCGCGGCGGGCCTCGGCGCGGGTTCTCCAGCGCCGCCACCACCGCGTGCCAGCCCCACAGCCAGTCGGCGCCGCCGCGTTCGCCCGGCCCGCGCGCATGGCCCGGCCCTCCGGGTTTGCGGCTGTGAAACCGCTCGGAATTGCCGCGTTTGCGGTCGTTGCGTTCAGGGGACGAGGACACTATAAGACGCGCTCCAAATTGGGGCCTTGAAGCCTCCGCGACTAGGCCGGCTGAGCCTTATCATCGGTCGTCACTGTTGGCGGAGGCTTTTGTTCGAAAGACGACGGGTTCGCCCGCCGCACCTTCGAACGAGTTGCAAGGCGCTCCGGTGCGCGCGCGGGGGAATGTCCCGAGTGGCAAAGGGGGCGGACTGTAAATCCGCTGGCGTACGCCTTCGCAGGTTCGAGTCCTGCTTCCCCCACCACGCGCAACCCGGGCGGCCGATCTTTAGGGCCCCCGATCAGACGGTTCGACCTGGGTCGCCATCCCTCGGGACCCCGGGCGGGTATAGCACAATGGTAGTGCAGCAGCCTTCCAAGCTGAGGATGTCGGTTCGATCCCGTCTACCCGCTCCAGGTTTTTTGGACGACTACGCGAACTCAAGCCGCCGCATGGCTTTCCGGTTCGACTGACAGCCGCATCCCGACCGTCTTCAGCACGGCGAGCAGTGTCTTAAGCGTCGGGTTGCCCTTTGGGGACAGCGCTCGATAGAGCGACTCCCGGCTGATGCCGGCCTCAGCCGCCACTAGGCCGAGACCGCCATAGGCCTCCGCCACGGTTCGCAGCGCCAGCAGGCCGCCACCGCGATCGTCAGGATCATCGAGCGCAGTCATAGCCGCACGAAGATATTCAACGGCCAGCGTCCGATCCGCGCGCAACTCGGCGACCTCCCTATCGTGGTGCGAGACGGCTCCGATCGGCATCGTCATGTCTGTCTCCGTTTCCATTCCGACCAAAAGTCCTTCGCCCGCTTTATGTCCGCCGCCTGAGAACTCTTGTCGCCGCCGCAGAGCAGGATGACGACCGTCTTGCCGTGGCGACCGAAATAGGCGCGATACCCCGCGCCGACGTGAATCCGCAGTTCAGTCACGCCCTCGCCGACGGGTTCGCAATCTCCAAAATTTCCGGCCTCGACGCGGCGCAAGCGAACCCGGATGCGAGCTTCGGCAGCTTTGTCGCGCAGACTGGCTAGCCAGTCGGTGAACGGCTCGCCGCCGTCTTCGCGCCGATAGCGAAGCAGTTCCATCAGCATTTTTATGTAACTTATAAGCGACAATTGGTCAAGGTCCGGGAAGTTGAACGGCCCGACACCCGTGTCTTTTCACGGTCGCCTCTTGACGTGAACAAATCGAGAACATATGTTAGGCGCTCACCGGTTGGAGGAGCCATTGAACCATACCGATCAGAGTGCCGTTCCCGTCGGCGAGGGCGGCGGTCTTGGATTGAACTGTTCGCCGGAGGGGCTTTCGCTCGCTGGCGTGCCGCTGTTGCGCATAACGCCCGTTGGGCTCGCCCCCAGATCGGCGAGTGATCTCGCCGAGTTGATGCGGTCCGCCTATGGCCGCGACGTTGACCTGGTGAAGCTGTCCTCCGGACTTGATG
>Ga0302314_10001660_pt1 | contig 41536 bp, 32 predicted proteins | sample III_Palsa_N2_3_FD_200533 | JGI IMG/M metagenome (GOLD analysis project Ga0302314, IMG submission 200533) | Peat permafrost microbial communities from Stordalen Mire near Abisko, Sweden - III_Palsa_N2_3 | ecosystem: Environmental > Terrestrial > Soil > Palsa > Peat permafrost | place: Sweden... | reverse complement strand
GGAACTCGCCGTAGAAGTCGCACTCGTTGCCGAGGCGGTACTTCAGCTCGCCGATGCCGTAGCACTGGCGCGACTTGCCAGAGACGTCGGTGGCGGCAGGGCCGCCGCGCATGTAGCCGGTCCAGTCCACGGCTTGCGCGGCGGTGCTGGCCATCAATGCGCCGCAGGCCGCGGCGAGGGTGGCGATCCGATGCGGTGTCGGGTACTTCATGGGTGTCTCCTGAGTTTGGCTATGGGCTCCGCGCGCGGTCGCCGAAACGCCACTGCACGGTGCCGTTAGCGTAGGAAGCCGCGTCCCGCCGCGCTGCTACTCGGCGGGCCGATCCCGATACCTTGTTGCAGGCGGGCGCCTGGGTTTTCCCGTCCCGCACGCGCGTGAACGATGTCGCGAAGCCCTGTCGGCTCCGATACTTTGTTGCCGAATGCATCGCTCGCTGCGCCGCAGCAACCGCGGTGCGTATCGATGATCTACAGGAAAACCCTCAAAGTTTCGTGCAAGAAAGTATCGGCATTCGCGACCGAGGTACCACTCGCCATTTGCCGGAATGCCGACACTGGCGCTGTGCCGCATATCGACGGCGCCTCACGAAAATACAGGAGACAGAATGACGCGCAACTCCCTTCCCGTGCTGGGCCTGACCCTGGCCGTGTCTCTGGCCGTGTCCGCCCCGATGGCGGCGAATGCGACCGACATCGTCGTGGCTACCGTGAACAACGGCCACATGATCGAGATGCAGAAGCTCACGCATTTCTTCGAGCAGGCGAACCCCGACATCCACGTCAAGTGGGTGACGTTGGAAGAGGGCGTGCTGCGCCAGCGCGCCACCACCGACATCGCCACGCAGGGCGGCCAGTTCGACGTGATGACGATCGGCATGCTCGAGACCCCGATCTGGGGCAAGAAGGGCTGGCTGCAGGAGATCAAGCCCGACGCCAACTACGACATCGACGATCTGCTGCCCGCGATCCGCAACGGCCTGTCCTCGGGCGGCAAGCTGTACGCCGCGCCGTTCTACGGCGAGAGCTCGATGCTGATGTACCGCAAGGATCTCGCCGACAAGGCCGGCGTGAAGTTCGGCGATCGCCCCACGTGGGACCAGGTGCGCGACGCCGCCGCGAAGATGAACGACCCGAAGAGCGGCGTCTACGGCATCTGCCTGCGCGGCAAGCCGGGCTGGGGCGACAACATGGCCTTCCTCACGACCATGGTCAACGCGTTCGGCGGCCAGTGGTTCGACATGTCGTGGAAGCCCCAGCTCGAAAGCAAGCCGTGGCATGACGCGATCACGTTCTACGTGGACATGCTGAAGAAGTCGGGCCCGCCGGGATCGTCGGCCAACAGCTTCAACGAGATCCTCGCGCTGTACAACGAAGGCAAGTGCGGCATGTGGGTCGACGCGACGATCGCGGCGTCCTTCATCACCGACCCGAAGCAGAGCAGGGTGGCCGACAAGGTGGCCTTCGCGCAGGCGCCGTCGGAAGTGACGAGCAAGGGCGCGAACTGGCTGTGGGCCTGGGCGCTGGCGGTGCCGGCGAGCACGAAGAACGGCGAAGCGGCGCAGAAGTTCGTCAACTGGGCGACGTCGAAGGCGTATATCCAGCTGGTCGCGCAGCAAGAGGGCTGGGCGCATGTGCCGACCGGCACGCGCAAGTCGACCTACGCCAACGCCGACTTCCAGAAGGCCGCGGTCTTCGCGGCGGCCGAGAAGGCCGCGATCGACAGCGCCAACCCGCTGGACTCCACGCTGCCCAAGAGCCCGTACACGGGGGTGCAGTTCGCGACGATCCCCGAGTTCCAGTCGATCGGGGTGACGGTGGGCCAGCAGATGAGCGCGGCGCTCGCGGGCAAGGAGACGGTCGATGCGGCGCTGAAGGCGTCGCAGGTAGCCACCGACCGCGAAATGAAGAAGGCCGGTTACTACAAGTGATCTGAGACGGATCGCCGCTCCCGCGCGTGACGCGCGGGGCGGCGCCGTTGTCGCCTTCTTCGCGCCTCACGAAAGTCCGCCATGAGATCAGTCGCCCGGGTGTTGCTCGCGCCGGCCGTCGGTTCGCTCTTCCTCTGGATGATCGTTCCGCTGGCGATGACCATCTACTTCTCGGTCATCCGCTACAACCTGATGGAGCCGGGCGAGCACGCGTTCGTCGGCATCGAGAACTTCAGGTACTTCATCACCGATCCGTCGTTCGGAACGGCCATCATCAACACGCTGCTGCTGCTCGGGAGCGTGATCGCGATCACCGTGGTGCTGGGCATCCTGATCGCGCTGCTGGTCAACGAGCCGTTCCCGGGGCAGGGCATCGTCCGTGTGCTGCTGATCTCGCCGTTCTTCGTGATGCCCACCGTCAATGCGCTTCTGTGGAAGCACATGATGATGAATCCGATCTACGGCGTGCTCGCGCATGTGTGGCGCGCATTCGGCCTGACGCCGATCGACTGGCTCAGCGACTGGCCGCTGCTGTCGGTGATCATCATGGTGGCCTGGCAGTGGCTGCCGTTCGCGATCCTGATCTTCATCACGTCGCTGCAAGGCATGAACCGCGAGCAGCTGGAAGCCGCGCGCATGGACGGCGCCACCTGGTTCCAGCAGTTCCGCTTCCTCGTGCTGCCGCACCTCGCGCGCTCGATCGCGGTGGTCGTGATGATCGAGATGATCTTCCTGCTGAGCGTGTTCGCCGAGATCTCGACGACCACCGCGGGCGGCCCGGGCGACGCCTCGACCAACATCGCGTACCTGATCTTCAAGCAGGCGCTGCTCGGCTTCGACGTGGGCGTGGCCTCGGCGGGCGCGTTGTTCGCGGTGCTGCTGGCCAACATCGCCGCGGCCTTCCTCATCCGCCTCGTCGGCAAGAACATGGACAGGTAGTCATGACAGCCCCCAGCTCACTGCGTTCGCGGCCCCCGAGGGGCGTTCAGACTACTCCGGAGCGGCCGTTCGCCGTCTGAAGATGGACTTCACCTCTGAAACCGGCATCAAGATAGCGCTGGCGATCCGCAGCATCGCGGCGTGGTTCGTCGCGCTGCTGCTGTTCTTCCCGATCCTGTTCATGCTGGTGACGTCGTTCAAGACCGAGCTGCAGGCGATCGCGGTGCCGTCGATCTGGATCTTCACGCCGACGCTGGACAACTACACCCACGTGCAGGAGCGCAGCGACTACCTGCTGTACGCGAAGAACTCGTTCATCACCAGCGTGGTGTCGACGATCGTCGGCCTGCTGATCGCCGCGCCCGCCGCGTACTCGATGGCGTTCTTCCCGACCAAGCGCACCAAGGGCATCCTGATGTGGATGCTGTCCACGAAGATGATGCCGGCGGTCGGCGCGCTGGTACCCGTGTACGTATTGGCGCAGAGCTCGCACCTGCTGGACACGAAGTTCGTGCTGATCGTCGTCTTCATGCTCAGCAACCTGCCGCTGATGGTGTGGATGCTGTACTCGCACTTCAAGGACATCCCGCCCGAGATCCTCGAGGCCGCGCGCATGGACGGCGCCACGCTCGCGTCCGAGTTCCGCCACGTGATCCTGCCGCTGGCGATGGGCGGCATCGCATCGACCGGGCTGCTGTGCCTGGTGCTCGCATGGAACGAGGCGTTCTGGTCGCTCAACCTCACGGCCGCGAACGCGGGCACGCTGGCCGCGCTGATCGCGACCTACTCCAGCCCCGAGGGCCTGTTCTGGTCGACGCTGTCGGCGGCTTCCGTGCTGGCCATCGCGCCCATCGTCGTGTTCGGCTGGTTCAGCCAGAAGCAGTTGGTGCAGGGCCTCACCTTCGGTGCCGTCAAGTAAAGAGAGAACTCCAATGACATTCCTCCAGCTCAAGGGCGTCGAGAAGCAGTTCGGCGAGGTCAAGACGATCAAGGGCATCGACCTGTCGATCGCGCGCGGCCAGTTCACCGTGTTCGTCGGCCCGTCCGGCTGCGGCAAGTCGACGCTGCTGCGCCTGATCGCGGGGCTCGAGACGCTCAGCGCCGGCAGCATCAACCTCGACGGCCGCGACATCACGCGGCTGCCGTCGGCGCAGCGCGACCTGGCGATGGTGTTCCAGAGCTACGCGCTCTATCCGCACATGACGGTGGCCGAGAACATGAGCTTCTCGCTGCGCCTCGCGAAGGCCGATCCCGCGGTGATCAAGAAGAAGGTCGACCGCGCCGCCGAGATCCTCAACCTCGGCCCGTACCTGCAACGCCTGCCGCGCGAGATGTCTGGTGGCCAGCGCCAGCGCGTGGCGATCGGGCGCGCGATCGTGCGTGAGCCCAAGATCTTCCTGTTCGACGAACCGCTGTCCAACCTCGACGCCGCGCTGCGCGGCCAGACGCGCGTGGAGATCGCCAAGCTGCACCGCGAGCTCGGCGCGACGACGATCTACGTGACGCACGACCAGGTCGAGGCCATGACGCTGGCCGACCAGGTGGTGGTGCTGCGCGACGGCGCCATCGAGCAGGTCGGCTCGCCGCTCGAGTTGTACGACCGCCCCGCCAACCGCTTCGTCGCGCAGTTCATCGGCACGCCGCAGATGAACGTCGTCGAGCGCGCCGAACTGCCGCCGGCCAGCGTCGCGGTGTCCAACGCGGCCTTCGTCGGCATCCGGCCCGAGGACCTGCGCCTGACCGAGGCGGGACAGGGCCAGATCGCCGCGCAGGTCGAGCTGGTCGAGGCGCTGGGCGCCGAGACGCTCGTCTACCTGCACACGCCGCGCGGCGCGCAGATCGTGCTGCGCCAGAACGCGCGCACGACGCTGGTGGCGGGCGACAACGTCGGCGTCGACGTCGAGCTCGGCCACCTGCACTGGTTCGACGCGAGCGGCAAGCTGATCGCGGCCGCCCACTGACTCACCTCTTTCGCGGAATTCCCCATGACGACGCCCACGCCTAACGAGCCTTCGGGTGAACGCCTTCGCCTGCTGCATCTCGGCCTCGGCTCGTTCCACCGCGCCCACCAGGCGGTCTACATGCATCACCTGATGCAGCTCGGCGACACCCGTTGGCAGTGCGCCGGCGCCAACGTGCGGCCCGACATGGCCGACACCATCGCCGCGCTGCAGCGCCAGGGCGGCGCCTACACGCTCGAGACGGTGTCGCCGCACGGCGAGCGCAAGCTCGAGAAGATCACGTCCATCACCGAGGTCATCGCGTACGAGCCGTCGCTCGCGCGCGTGCTCGAACTGGGCGCCGATCCGACGACGCGCATCGTGTCGTTCACCGTCACCGAGGCCGGCTACGCGCTCGACCATCAAGGCGAGCTGGACCTGCAGCACCCCGAGGTCGTCAGCGATCTCGCGGGCACGACGAAGGCGACGATCTACGGCATCGCCACCGCGATCCTGCGCGTGCGTCGCGCCGCGAACGCGGGCGCGCTGACGTTCATGAACTGCGACAACCTGCGCCACAACGGCGACCACTTCCGCAAGAACCTGCGCGCCTTCATCACCGCGACGGGCGACGCGGACCTGCTCGCATGGATGGAGGCCAACACGACCTGCCCCAACGCGATGGTCGATCGCATCACGCCGCGTCCGGCCGCCGACATGAAGGCGCGTGTCGCCAAGGAGGCGGGCTGGGACGACCAGGCGCCGCTGATGGCCGAGTCCTTCATCCAGTGGGTGATCGAGGAACGCTTCGCCAACGGCCGGCCCGACTGGGAGCGCGTGGGCGTCGAGATGACCGGCGACGTGCAGCCCTACGAAGAGGCCAAGATCCGCATCCTCAATGCGAGCCACAGCGCGATCGCGTGGGCCGGCACGCTGCGCGGATTGACGTACATCCACGAAGGCACGCTGACGCCGGCGATCCGCAACATCGCCGCCGACTACGTCACCGACGACGTGATCCCGTGCCTGACGCAGCCCGGCGAGCCCAGCCCCGTCGACCTGCCGAAGTACCGCGACGTCGTGCTCGACCGCTTCGGCAACGACGCCATCGCCGACACCAACCAGCGCGTCGCCGCCGACGGCTTCGCGAAGATTCCCGGCTTCATCCTGCCGACGATCCGCGAGCGCCTCGCGCGCGGCGAGAGCATCGCGTCCGTCGCACGCCTGCCCGCGCTGTTCCTCACCTTCCTGCAGCGCTGGCACCAGGGCCGGCTGCCGTTCCAGTACCAGGACCAGGCGATGGTGCCGCAGCGCGCGCATGCGATCTGCGAGGCCGTCGATCCGCTCACCGAGTTCGTCGCCGACAAGTCGCTGTGGGCCGAGCTCGCCGGCAGCCTCGCGCTGAAGGACGCGATCGCCGCGGCGCGCATGGATCTCCATGGGATTCTCGGTGACGCCGCGATGAGTTAATGTTGCATTAATAAAAGCTCGACGAGACAACGAGGCCGCCATGCACACGACCCCCCGCGTCCGCGCGCCAGAGATCGAACACGATCACCTGCGCGACCCGATCCTCGGCTATGACCCGCCCGAAGGCTGCGGCTTCCTGCGCTGCCTGGCGCACGGCATCCCGTCGCCGCTGATCCGCTGGCATCACCACGACGAGTACGAGCTGCACCTGATCATGGAGACCTCGGGCAAGGTCTTCGTCGGCGACTACATCGGACACTTCCAGCCCGGCCACCTCGTGCTGACCGGGCCGCGCGTGCCGCACAACTGGATCTCCAGCGACGCGCCGCCCGGCGGCGTTGCGCTGCGCGACCGCGTGATCCAGTTCGCGCACGAGCCCATCGAACAGGCCTGCGAGCTGTTTCCCGAGTTCAAGGAGATCCTGCCGCTGCTGGAGCAGGCCAAGTACGGCATCGAGTTCTTCGGCGTGTCGGAGATGGCGCAGGCGCACTTCGAGCGCGTCGCCGCCAGCCGCGGGCTCGCGCGCATCGCAGGCTTCTGCGAGTTCATGGGCATGCTCGCGCGCTGCAAGGACTTCCGCCTGCTCTCCAGCGTGCAGCTTCAATGTGCCGAGGACGACGAGTCGATGGCCCAGGTCAACGCGGTGGTCAGCTACATCAGCGAGCACTGCGGCGAGCCGCTGTCGATGGGCGAGGTGTGCGAGCGCTTCCGCATGCCCGAGAGCCGCTTCTCGCGCTTCTTCCGCCGCGCGACGGGCAACACGTTCACCGATTTCGTCAACCGCATGCGCATCAGCAAGGCCTGCCAGCTGCTGATGGACACCGACCGCTACGTCACGACGATCTGCTACGAGGTCGGCTTCAACAACGTCGCCAACTTCAATCGCCGCTTCCTCGAGATCAAGGGCATGACGCCCACCGATTTCCGGCGGCAGTCCGCTTCACGCTTCGGCATCGAGACGCACTGATGTACCTCGGCACGTCCGCAGGAATGACTGCCTGGGCTCGCTGCGCTCGCCGCCCCCGAGGGGCTCGGGCCCGCTCCCTCCGGAGCGGCCGCGCGTACGCGGGCCAGTCGCCGTCGTGGTCCATGGGCCGTTGATATGTACCTTGGCATCGATCTCGGCACGTCTGCATTGAAGGCGGTGCTGCTGGCCGAGGACGGCCACATCGTCGCGCAGCAGAGCGCTCCGCTGGAGGTTTCGCGGCCGCATCCGCAGTGGAGCGAGCAGTCGCCCGCCGACTGGTGGCGTGCGCTGAGCATCGCGCTGACCGAGCTGGCGCGCGCACACGCGAGCGCGATGCGCGCGGTGCGCGCGATCGGGTTGTCCGGCCAGATGCACGGCGCGGTGTTGCTCGATGCGGCGGGCGATGTGCTGCGCCCCGCGATCCTGTGGAATGACGGCCGCAGCGAGCCGCAGTGTGCCGAGCTCGCCGAGCGCGTGCCGCGCCTCGCGCAGATCGCCGGCAATCTCGCGATGCCCGGCTTCACCGCGCCCAAGCTGCTGTGGGTGCGCGACCACCAGCCGCAGATCTTCGCCAAGGTCGCCAAGGTGCTGCTGCCCAAGGACTGGCTGCGCTGGAAGTTGAGCGGCGAGTTCTTCAGCGACTGCTCCGATGCGTCCGGCACGCTGTGGCTGGACGTCGCCGCGCGCGACTGGTCGGACGAGCTGCTTGCCGCGTGCGGCATGACGTGCGCGCAGATGCCGGCGCTGGTCGAGGGCAGCGCGCCCGCCGGCCGCCTGAAGCGCGACGTCGCCGAACGCTTCGGTCTGAACGCCGGCATCGTCATCGCCGGCGGCGGCGGCGACAACGCCGCCAGCGCGATCGGCATGGGCGCGACCGCGCCCGGCGACGGCTTCGTCTCTCTCGGCACCTCGGGCGTGATCTTCCTGTGCAGCGACCGCTTCCTGCCGGCGCCGCAGTCGGCGGTGCACGCGTTCTGCCACGCGCTGCCGCACGCGTGGCACCAGATGAGCGTGATGCTGTCGGCCGCGAGCGCTGTGCGCTGGGTCACGCAGCTGACCGATCGCCGCGACGAGGCCGAGTTGCTGGCGGAGGTCGAGGCGCTCGACGAACGCTCGCTCGAGCAGGCCCCGCTGTTCCTGCCGTACCTCGCGGGCGAACGCACGCCGCACAACGACGCGCAGGCGCAGGGCGTGCTGTTCGGCCTGACGCACGAGCACGGCGCCGCGTCCATCGGCTACGCCGTCGTCGAAGGCGTGTCGTTCGGCTTGCTCGATGGCTGGCAGACGCTGGATGAATCGACGCGCGGCCTCGCGAGATCGCTCGATCTCGTCGGCGGCGGTGCGCGCAGCGCGTACTGGGGCCGGCTGCTGGCGACGCTGCTGGATCGTCCGCTGACCAAGCGCGACGGCGGCGAGGCCGGCGGCGCGCTCGGCGCCGCGCGTCTCGCGTGGCTGGCCGATGGCGGCGAACTGGCGCGCGTCTGCGCGAAACAGGAAGTGATCGAATCGTTCCAGCCGCAGCCAGAGCGGCGCGCCGCGTTGATGGCGCGCTACGCGCGGTTTCGCGCGTTGTATCCGTTGCTGAGGGACAGCTTCCGGGTCTAGCGGATGCAGCCGATCGAGTCGTCGCAACTGGCCGCCGGATGCGACAGCCACCAGGCCGCGCCAATCACGACGCCGACCGTGACCACCACCAGCGCGACGCTCAGCGCGATGCGGCTCCACGGGCAGTCGCTGTGGCTCTTGCTCTCTTCGAAGTCCATGGGTGCGCGCTTGCCGAGCAGGCGTTCGCCCAGGAATTCGGCCGCGGCGGCGGCGGGGAAGATCAGCAGGAACAGCGCCAGCCATTGCCCGAAGCCGTTGGGTTGAAGCGGCGACCACTCCATCTGGGTCATCGCACACAACAGCAGGGACAGCCCTGCATAAACGGCGAGCATCCGGACAATCGCGTTCATGCCGCTCCTTTCGAATCAAGCGGCCCAGGATAAGGGCAATCGTCCGCGCGGTGCTTGAATTCAAGCCTTCACGTGCATCCAAACGCTGCTCGGCCGCTCTCCGATTGCCAGATTCGTCACGCGCCTCGGTGGAACTACCTAGCTCGTGAGGTGTCAGGCGGCGGCCAGCGAGTCGGTCGTCACGACCTCCGCGCGCAGCGAATGCGGGTACGCGGCGGTGATGTTGACATCGATCAGCTGGCCCATCAGGCGCGCGGCGTTCGGCCCGGCCGGGAAGTTGACGATGCGGTTGCACTCGGTACGTCCCATCAGGTCGTCGGCGCTCTTGCGGCTGCGTCCCTCGACCAGGATCTTGTGCGTCTGCCCGACCATCGCCTCGCTGAAGCGCAGCACGTTGGCCTCGAGCACCGCCTGCAGGTGCTGCAGGCGCTTCAACTTGACGCTCGAGGCCGTCGGGTCGAGCAGGTTCGCGGCCGGCGTGCCGGGGCGCGGGCTGTAGATGAAGCTGAAGGACGCGTCGAAGCCGACGTCGTCGACCAGCTTCATCAGCTTGTCGAAGTCCTCGTCCTCCTCGCCGGGGAAGCCGACGATGAAGTCGGTGGACAGCCGGATGTCGGGCCGTACCGCGCGCAGCTTGCGGATCGTGCTCTTGTACTCGAGCGCCGTGTAGCCGCGCTTCATCGCCGACAGGATGCGGTCGGAGCCGTGCTGCACGGGCAGGTGCAGATGGTTCACGAGCTTGGGCACGCGGCCGTAGACGTCGACCAGGCGCTGGCCGAATTCCTTCGGATGGCTGGTCGTGAAGCGGATGCGTTCGATGCTCGGGAACTCGGCGATGGTCTCGAGCAGCAGCGCGAAGTCGGCGACTTCATCCGTGTCGCCCATCTTGCCGCGGTAGGCGTTGACGTTCTGCCCGAGCAGCGTGATCTCCTTGAGGCCTTGATCCGCGAGGCCGGCCACTTCGGTCAGCACGTCGTCGAACGGGCGCGAGACTTCCTCGCCGCGCGTGTAGGGCACGACGCAGTAGGTGCAGTACTTGGAGCAGCCTTCCATCACCGAGACGAACGCGCTCGCGCCCTCGACGCGCGCCGGCGGCAGGTGGTCGAACTTCTCGATCTCGGGGAAGCTGATGTCCACCTGCGCCTTCGACAACGCGCGCCGGTTGCTGATCATCTGCGGCAGCCGGTGCAGCGTCTGCGGTCCGAACACGAGGTCGACATACGGCGCGCGCTCGACGATCGCCGCGCCTTCCTGGCTCGCCACGCAGCCGCCCACGCCGATCAGCACGCCCTTGGCCTTCAGGTGCTTGATGCGGCCGAGGTCGGAGAACATCTTCTCGGCGGCCTTCTCGCGCACGGAGCAGCTGTTGTACAGCACGAGGTCGGCCTGCTCGACGTCGTCCGTCTTCTCGTAGCCGTCGGCGGCGTGCAGCACGTCGGCCATCTTGTCCGAGTCGTACTCGTTCATCTGGCAGCCGAACGTGCGAATGAAGACCTTCTTGGTCATGGTGGGCTCCTGCGCGGGCGGGCGCGCGTGGCCTCGTCGCGAGGCCGTTGAAATCGGAAAGGGAGACGCGCGCGCCGTCACGGCGCGCCGTGTCTCAGGGCTTGGTCCAGGTCTGCGCGATCGGGTCGAAGGTCCACGCGGCGGCCTCGGCGGTCGTCCACGGCCAGGGCTTGTTCGCGACCTCGGCGGGCGTCAGCAGCCAGATCTCGTAAGGCTGGCCGTTGAGGTCGACGGTGTAGTCGATGTCCGCGTTCACGCCGACCAGCTGGCCCGACATCAGCAGCAGGTTGTTGTAGCCGTGGACGCGGTAGGCCGCGGCCATCTGCATCACGTTGCCATCGAGCTGGACGAACGGCGGCGTGCCGAAGACGATCTTGCCGCGCAGCGCCTTCTGCGGGAAGTGGCGCTGCAACGACTGGCCGTCCGTCGTGTTCTGCTGCGCGGACTGGGCGGCGGCCAGTGCCGCGGCCTGTGCGGCCTGGTTGGCCTGCGCGGCCTGGGTGGCTTGCGGCGACTCGACGGGGCCGAGCGTCTGGGCGTTCTGCGCGGACGCGTTCGTTGCCGCGAGCGCGGCCAGCGTCAACGAGAGAGAGAGCGAAACACAGCGGTTCATGGTGTAGATCCAGGGGCTGTGGAGGACATGGGCGCCGGCTTTGACAGGCACCCGCAAGAGCGGCGCCCGAAGGCGCCGCGAGGGTCACATTGTACGGGGCGGGCGCCGCGGCGCCACGCTCGTCGGCGTGACGTTCGTCTCAAGCGGTGACGAGGCGGCGCAGCGCGGCCGGGCTCATCTTCGCGAAGCTCCAGGCCTGGCGCAGCACCGTCGGCGACGACGATTCCTCGGGCACCAGCAGCAGGCGCGCGCGGCGCACGCGCTCGCCCAGCGACGTGCTGCCGGTCAGCACCGTGAACGGCACCGCCAGCACCAGCGGCAGGCCCACGGGCATCATCCACAGCACGGCCGACGAGCCGGCCAGGCTCATCGCGGCGGCGATGGCGGCGACGATCAGGCTCACCGGCGCGAAGCGCTGCGCGGCCTCGCTCCAGGCGACGTCGTTGGCCTCGCGCGGGGGCGACTTCCATTCCAGCTTCCAGCCGGTCATCGCGCCGACGACGAACAGCGTGTGCGCGACCATCCGCAGCGGCGCCAGCAGCATGGCGAGCGCGGCCTCGAGGAAGGCGCTGATGACGAGCTTGGAGCCGCCGCCGAAGCGGCCGGTCTCGCGGCGCATGAACACGGCCGCGACGCCCAGCAGGCGCGGCAGCACCAGCATCGTCAACGTGCCGGCCCACAGGCCCGGAATGCCGATCGCCAGCGTGCCTTCGGGCGTGAACAGCACGTTGCCGCCGACCAGCCACAGCAGCGCGCCCAGCACCACGTATAGCAGCCACAGCGGCGCCGAGACGTAGGCCATCGCGCCAGTCGCCAGCATGCCGCGGTGCACCGCGTGCAGGCCTGGCTCGGCGATCAGGCGCGCGTTCTGCAGGTTGCCCTGGCACCAGCGGCGGTCGCGCTGCAGCTCGGCCAGCAGGTGCGGCGGCTGCTGTTCGTAGCTGCCGACGAGGTCGGCGACGAGCCACACGTGGAAGCCGGCGCGGCGCATCAGCGCGGCCTCGACGAAGTCGTGCGACAGGATGTGGCCCGAGAACGCGCCGTTTCCTTGCAGCGGCGCGAGCCCGCAGTGCGCCATGAACGGCTTGACGCGGATGATCGCGTTGTGGCCGAAGTAGTGTGCCTCGCCGAGCTGCCAGTACTGCATGCCGACGGTGAACAGGTTGCCCGTCACGCGGGCCGCGAACTGCTGCGCGCGCGCGTGCAGCGTCGCGTGGCCGACGGCCTGCGGGGCGGTCTGCAGGATGCCCGCGGTCGGGTGCTTCTCCATCAGGCGCACCAGCGTCTGCAGGCAGTCGCCGCTCATGACCGAGTCGGCGTCCATCACGACCATGTACTTGTAGTTGGCGCCCCAGCGGCGGCAGAAGTCGGACACGTTGCCCGCCTTCTTCCTGGTGCGCACGCGGCGCACGCGGTAGAACACGTTGCCGCGGCCGGCGAGCGCGTCGCGCAGGTCGGCGAACGCGGCGCGTTCCTCGGCGATGACGGCCTCGTCCTTGCTGTCGGACAGCACGAAGATGTCGAACGCGTGCAGCGCGCCGCTGCGTTCCAGCGACGCCGCGGTGGCGCGCAGGCCCGCGAACACGGTGGCGACGTCCTCGTGGCAGATCGGCATGATCAGCGCGGTGCGGCCGTCGGCCGGCAGCGGCGCGTCGCCGGCATCGGCGGCGGAGATCGCGTGCCTGTCTCCGCGGACCAGCACGAAGAAGCCCATCAGCGCGGTGAAGCAGCCGGCCGCGACCCATGCGAACAGCAGCGCGAACAGGCCGATCTGCAGGCCTTGCAGGATCGGATGCTGCAGCTCGCGCTGGCCGCTCGCCAGCACCCAGGCGGCGAACGCGGTGGCCACGAGGATCAGCGCCAGCAGCACGCGGCGGCGCACGCGCACGGCGCTTTCCCACGCGAGCGGCTTGGCGGCGAGCGCGGCCGCCTCCGGCGTCACGTGGCGTCCGGCCTTGCCCAGGACGCCATTCCAGAACCCGCTCCACGCGCGCGGCAGCATGGGGCTGCGCACGATGGTCGGCATGGTCGAAGCACGTTCAGAAGTGTTCATCGGGGAGGTATGACGTGTGTCCATGTTTCGCTCAGGATGTCGTTGCCATGCTGAAGAAAGGCGCGCAGCTCGACGGGCTCGTCGGCGTTGCGTTGCTTGAATCGGATCGCGACGCGCCACGTGCCGTTGGCCTCGTTGCGGTAGCAGTTGGTGGAGACGACGTCGACGTTGGCGACGCCGGTCACCACTGCCTTGACCTGCGCGTCGGCCGGCAGCGCGGCCAGCGACGGCCCCGTGAAGTCGACGATGTATTGCTCCTCGCCCTTGCCGAGCGAGGCGAAGCTGCGGCCGCTGCGCGACTGCGTCACCCACGCGCCGGGCGGGTGCTGCTGCTCGTTGCCCTGCCAGCGCATGCGGTACGCGAGATCGAGCGGCTCGCCGGGCGCGGGCAGCTTCGCGGGCACCCAGTACGCGACGATGTTGTCGTTGGTCTCGTCGACGGTGTTCAGTTGCACGAGTTCGACGCGGCCCGGACCCCAGTCGCCGACCGGCGTGATCCACGCGCTCGGGCGCAGCTCGTAGCGCGCCTCGTCGTCCTCGTAGCTCGTGTACGCGCGGTCGCGCTGCATCAGGCCGAAGCCCTTGACCGACGGCATCGCGAACGAGGTCGTGAGAATGCGCTTCGGGTTGCTCAGCGGACGCCACAGCCATTCGCCGGTGCCGGTCTGCACCATCAGGCCGTCGGAGTCGTGCACCTCGGGGCGGAAGTCGCCGGGCTGCGGCTGGTTCTCGCCCGAGAAGAACATGCTGGTCAACGGCGCGATGCCCAGCGTCGTCACGTTCTTGCGCAGGTAGAGGCGCGACTGCACGTCGACGACCGTGTCGGCGCCGGGCGTGACCACGAAGCGATACGCGCCGGTCACGCTCTTCGAATCGAGCAGCGCCGTGATGGTCAGCGACGTCGCGTTGGCGGCCGGCTTCTCGAGCCAGAACTCGGTGAAGCGCGGGAACTCCTCGGCGCCGGCACCGACCGTGTCGACCGCCAGGCCGCGCGCCGACAGGCCGTAGCGCTGGTCCTTGCCGATCGCGCGGAAGTAGCTCGCGCCCTGGAAGACGATGACCTCGTCCTTGTGCGCCGCGTTGTTGATCGGGAAGTGGACGCGAAAGCCCGCGTAGCCCGAGGCCAGCGCCTTCGACGGCGTCTTGTTGTGGCCGTAGTCGAAATTGGCGGTGTCGAACGCGATCGGGTGCGACGTGCCGTCGGCCGTCACTTCGTTGACCTGGACGGTCCCGGTGTTGACGAAGCCCGGGTGGAAGAACTGCACCTCGAACGGCAGCTTCTCGTCGCGCCACAGCGAGCGGTCGGGGCGGAAGCGGATGTCGCGGAACTGGTCGTAGGTCAGCTTGTCGTCGGCGGCGGTCGCGACCGGCTTGGGCTGCGCGACGAAGGGCGCTTCGGCCAGCTGTCGAGCACGCGCGCCGACGTCGTCAAACAGCGCCGCGCACGCCTGCAGGCTCGTCAGCGCGAGGGTCGCGCAGACGAGCAGGCAATGCAGGGCTGCAGAGGAGAAAGGGCGGTTTCGACGACCCGGAATGTGCATCTGGTGAACGAAGGAAAAGCAGGGTTGCTGTCCTTCATTCGCAATGCACGTGCCAACACGAAAATGCTATGTGAATCAATCACTTGGAAAGGTGCGCCCGCGCAAGCTTGCATTCGGCTGTCGAAATCCGTGGAAAGCCGTCGGGCTGCAGCGACGTGTGCACTGCACAATCTCCCAAGCTATTGATTTAAAACGGATTTCCGTTGTCGCTATTCGGCGACATGGCCGTCGCTGCGGAACAACCCGGGCGTGAGGCCATGCTTCTGCATCAGCCGGTAGAACTCGGTGCGGTTGCGGTCGGCCAGGCGCGCCGCGTCGGCCACGTTGCCGTCGGTGATCTTCAACAGGCCAACGAGATAGTCGCGCTCGAAGCGCGTGCGCGCCTCGGTGTAGCTGAGCACCTCCATGCTCGGCACGCGCAGCGCGCGCTGCACCAGCGCGAGCGGCACCAGCGGCGTGGTGGCGAGCGCGGTCACCTGCTCGACGACGTTGTGCAGCTGGCGCACGTTGCCCGGCCAGGACGCGGTCGTCAGCGCCTTCATCGCGTCCGGCGCGAAGCCGTTGACCTTGCGGCCGTACTTCAGCGCGAGCCGCGCCAGGAAGTGCGCGGCCAGCAGCGGAATGTCCTCGCGCCGCTCGGCCAGCGTCGGCAGCGACAGCGACACCACGTTGAGCCGGTAGTACAGATCCTTGCGGAAGCTGCCGTCGATGATCGCGAGGTCGAGATCGCGGTGCGTAGCCGACAGGATGCGCACGTCGATCGGCACCGCATGGCTCGCGCCCACCGGGCGCACCATGCGCTCCTGCAGCACGCGCAGCAGCTTGACCTGCAGCGCGACGGGCATGTCGCCGATCTCGTCGAGGAACAGCGTGCCGCCGTTGGCCGCCTGGAACAGGCCCGGGTGGTTGGCGACCGCGCCGGTGAACGCGCCCTTGACGTGGCCGAACAGCTCCGACTCGAGCAGGTTCTCCGGGATCGCACCGCAGTTGACGGCCACGAACGGCTGGCCAACCCGCGGGCTCGCGCGATGGATCGCCTGCGCCACCAGCTCCTTGCCGCTGCCGCTCTCGCCGCGGATCAGCACGCTTGCGTCCGACGCGGCGACGAGCTTGGCCTCGGCCAGCACCTCGGCCATGCGGTTCGAGCGGCTGACGATCTCCGAGCGCCAGGCCTCGACCTCGCCGCCGTCGGAGGCGGTGTCGGCTGCGCCCTCCATCGCGATCGCGTTGGCGATGACGTCCAGCAGCGCCTTGCCGTCGAACGGCTTGGTCAGGTAGGTGAAGACGCCGCGCGACGTGGCCTCGACGGCGTCGGGAATCGTGCCGTGCGCGGTCAGCAGGATCACCGGCAGCGACGGATGCTGCACGCGGATCGCGTCGAACAGCGCGAGGCCGTCCTTGCCGGGCAGCTGCACGTCGCTGAGCACCAGCTGCGGCCGCTCCATCGCGATCTTGACCAGCGCCTCCTCGGCCGATGCCGTGGCCGTGACGCGGTAGCCCGCGCCCGACAGCCGCATCGACAGCAGCCGCAGCAGGTCGGGATCGTCGTCGACCACCAGAATGTGTGCGCCCGTGCTCATGGCGTCAGGATCTCACTGTTTGGGCGACGACGCCGGCGACGTCTGCCGCGTGTTGAGGCTGCGCTCGATCGCCTTCAGCGCCTCGAGCTTGGCGTTGGCGTCGTCGAGCTTGCGCTGGTTGTCGCGCTGCGCGTCGCGCAACTGCTGCGCGCTGCGCTCGACGGCGTCCTCGGCGCGCTTCTGTTCGCCGAGGCGATAGGCCAGCAGGCGCGCCAGCGAGCGCCACGCATCGGCCTGCGGCGTGTTGTTGTGCAGCACCTGGTCGAGCACGCCTTGCGCGCGCGCGAGATCGCCCGGGTTGTGCGTCATGCTCATCGCGAGCGCCTGGTCCATCTGCTGTTCGAGCGACGCGCCTTCCAGCGGACGGCTCGCCTCGGCGGCGAGGTCGGCGGTGTTGAGCGCGCTGTAGCGATCCTCGGTGGCCAGCAGATGGCGCGCGGCGAGATCCTGCGCGTTGCGCGCGGGGTCGCACTTGACCACGGGCGCGACGACCACCGGCGGTGGCGGCGGCGGAGGCGGCGGCGGCTTCGGCGTGACGCAGCCGGCCAGGCTCAGTGCCGCGAACGCGGCCGCCAGGCCTGCGCGCGTCGACTTGGAGGGAACTTCAATCGCTGACATGAGGAAGCTCGATTCGAAAATGGGCACCGGGCCCGTCGGACAACAGGTCGACGCGGCCGCCGTGTGCCTGGATGTATTCGCGCACGATCGACAGCCCGATGCCGGTGCCGCGCACCGCGCCGTCGGGCTGCACTTCGCCGCGGAAGAAAGGCTCGAAGATGCGCTCGCGATCGGCTGGGGCAACGCCGGGGCCCTGGTCCTGCAGGTCGATGCGCACCGTTCCGGGCGACGACGACAGCGTGATGAACAGGGTCCCGGCGACGGGGCTGAAGCGTATCGAATTGGACAACAAGTTGCCGAGCGCTGCCGACAGCTTGTCCGCGTCGACCGCCAACTCAGGCGCCTCGCCCTCCAGCTCGATCGTCAGATGTCGCGCCTGCCATTGCAGCCGCTGCTCTTCCACGAGCAGGTGCAGCAGCTGGCGCAGGTCGGTCTCGCTGCGATTCAGGCGACGCGCCTCGAACGCGGCGGCGTTGAAGCGCAGCAACGCCTCGATCTGGTTCTGCAGCGTCGCGGTGTTGTGGCCGAGGATGCGCGCGATCTCGCGCTGGTCGGCGGTCATCGGACCGGCGACGCCGTCCTCCAGCAGCGCCACGCCCTCGCGCAGCGCGGCCAGCGGCGTCTTCAGCTCGTGCGAGGTGTAGCGCAGGAAGCGCGCCTTGTCCTCGTCGAGTTCCTTCAGCCGCAGCCGCAGCCATTCGAGGCGGCGCCCGAGCGAGCGCATGTCGCTCGGGCCGCGGATGTCCACCGGATGATCCATGCGGTTCTCGCCGAGCCCGGCGATCGCGCGCTCGAGGCGCTTGAGCGGCCGCGTGAGCCAGACGCCGAACGCGAGCGCCAGCAGCGCCGCGAGCACGATGGCGCCCAGCACCTGCGTGCCCACCGACGCCCGGCCGGCCTCGAGCTGCGCCTGCAGCGCGGTGCTGCGTTCGTCGTCGATGCGGCGCACGGCCTCGGCGATCTGGCCGTTGAGACGATCCAGCGTGCGGAAGCTCTCGTCGAGCGCGTCCTCGCGCTGCTGGATCGAGGCCTTGGGGCCACCCAGCTCGTCCTTGATGGGGGCGATCTGCGCGAGCCATTGCGTCGACAGCGGCTTGGGCAGGTCATGGCGAACCATCTCGCCGAGCAGCCGCGCCGCGTCGTCGCCGGCCTGCGTGAAGCCGCGCAGCAGCGACGGGTCGTCCAGCACGATGTACTGGCGCGCGCTGCGCTCCATCGCCACGCGCAGCTCGGCCAGTTGGCGCGCGTCGGCGGTCAGCAGCAGCGCGCTGGCCGTGGCCACGCGGCTCTGCGCCATCACGCGTTCGAGCGTGAACAGGCCGCCCAGCGACGCGGCCGCGAGCAGGCCGGCGATCAGCAGGAAGGCGGCGAGCAGGGTCTGCCGGAACGACAGGCGCAGGACGTTGGACAAGCGGGCGAGGGCGGATGCGGCGAAGCGCGCATTGTCACGCGAGCGCGCCGCACGGCGTTACCGGGTCATTACGGCCGTGCGCTGCGTCCGCCGGCGCGTTGTTCGATACTGCCCTGCAACACTGAAGCGAGGGTGCCGCCATGAAGATCCTGATCGTCGGAGCCGGTTCGACCGGCGGCTATTTCGGCGCCCGCCTGACGCAGGCCGGACGTGACGTCACCTTCCTCGTGCGGCCCGCGCGCGCGGCCGCGCTGCGCGAGGGCGGCCTGCAGGTGCTGAGCCCGCGCGGCAATTTCAGCGTCACCCCGAAGCTGGTGCTGGCCAGCGAGATCGACAAGCCGTTCGACATCGTGCTCGTCACCGTCAAGGCCTTCGGCCTGCCCGCCGCGATCGACGACTTCGCCGCCGCGGTCGGCCCCGAGACGATGATCCTGCCCGTCCTCAACGGCATGAAGCACGTCGACGACCTGCAGGCCCGCTTCGGGCCCGAGCGCGTCGTCGGCGGCGTGTGCCGCGTGTCGACGACGCTGGACGCGCAGGGCCGCATCGTGCACCTCGCGCCGCTGCACGAGCTGGTCTACGGCGAGCTCGATGGCCACAGCACGGCGCGCATCGAGGCGCTGCACGCGTTCATGAGCGACGCCGGCTTCGACGCCAGCCTCAGCTCGCACATCGCGCAGGACCTGTGGAACAAGTGGATCCTGCTGGCGACGCTGGGCGGCATCTGCACGCTGGCGCGCGGCAACATCGGCGAGATCGTCGCCACCGACGGCGGCGTCGAGTTCGTGCGCGCGTTCCTGGCCGAGGCCACGGCTGTCGCGACCGCCGCCGGCTTCGCGCCCAGCCCGCCGGCGCTCGACTTCATCCTGAGCGTGCTGAGCGCGCCGGGCTCCCCGATGACGTCGTCGATGTACCGCGACCTGGTGGCCGGCGACCGCGTCGAGGCCGACCAGATCCTGGGCGACCTGCGCGCACGGGCGCGGCGCGCGGGCGTCGCGACGCCGCTGGTGTCCGCCGCGTTCATCCAGCTGGATGTCTACCAGCGCCGGCGACCCGCTGCATAGCCCTGCGCCTCCCTTGAACGGGTGAGCTCGCGACGCACGAAAGCCGTGCGGCCGCGCAGGGGTTCTGGCTAAACTGGGCCATGCCGACTTCGCGCCCGCCGACGTGCCCGCCTTCGTATTCGACGGCCCACCTGGCGCGGCGTCTGGGCGTATCCGTGCCCACGGTGCAGCGCTGGGTCGATCTCGGGCACGTCAAGGCCTGGAAGACGGTCGGCGGCCATCGCCGCATCGATGCCGAGAGCGCGGAGAACTTCATCCGGTCGCACACGCAACGCGGCGGCGAAGGCGCGGCCGCGCCGTTCTCGGTGCTGGTGGTGGAGGACAACCTCGCCGACCGCGACCTGCTTTGCGCCTTGCTGGGCGTCGCCCTGCCCGGAGCGCGCGTCCTCTGCGCCGGCAATGGCTTCGACGCGCTGATCGAGGTCGGCAAGGCGATGCCCGACCTGATCGTCACCGACATCGCGATGCCGTACATGAACGGTGTCGAGATGATCCGCCATCTCTGCGCGCAGGCCGACGCGCGGCCGCCGGCGATCGTCGTGGTGTCGGCACAGTCGCCCGAGCAAGTCGCGAGTCTGGGCGGAATGCCGCCCGGCGTCGCGCTGCTGGCCAAGCCGGTGGAGCCGGCCAGGTTCGTCGAGACGATCAACCAGGCGCTCGACGGCAGCTGAGCCGCGCGTGACGCGCGCTCAGGGCGCGAGCGAGTCCACCAGCTTCGCGAGCGCGGATGCCTGCGCCGGCTTCTGCAGGAAGCCGTCGAACCCGGCGCGGCCGGCCTCGTCGCCGGTCTTCGCCCATTCCTGGCCGGTGAGGGCGATCAGCACGGGCTTCTCGCCCAGGCGCGCGCGGAATTCCTTGGCGGTGTCGAAGCCGTCCAGCATCGGCATCTGGATGTCGATGAAGGCGATGTCGGGCGTGAACTGCGAGGTCAGTTCGACGGCGGTCTCGCCGTCGTAGGCGACCTCCGTCTCGTGCCCGAGCAGCTTGAAGAAGGTCGCCAGCGAGTCGGCGTTGTCGCGGGCGTCGTCGACGAAAAGGATCTTGGCCACGAGGTCGTCCTACAGCTTCTTGGCGATGGTGACGCCGAGCAGGATGAACACCACGACCAGGCCGAGGAAGACGTAGAAGATCGTCTTGGCGACGACCGCGGCACCGGCCGCGATGCCGGTGAAGCCGAGCAGGCCGGCGACGATGGCGATGATGGCGAAGATGAGGGCCCAGCGAAGCATGATGGTCGTCCCGTTGAAAAGAGGATTGGATGGCATGCATCATCGGGCGGCCACGGTCGCGTGAGACTAGGCGGGCAGCGCGACGCGTTGTGGGACTGCGCCGACACGTTCGGTGGCGCGCGACCCAGGCCGTTCAGGCCACCTGAGGCAGCTTGTCGAGGAACTTGTCCAGCGTGATCGGGTACTGGCGCACGCGCGCGCCGGTCGCGTTGTAGACCGCGTTGGCCACGGCGGCGGCCACGCCGCACAGGCCCAGCTCGCCGACGCCCTTGGCCTTCATCGGCGACGAGATCGGATCGGTCTCGTCGAGGAAGATCACGTCCTGGTGCGGGATGTCGGCGTGCACCGGCACCTCGTAGCCCGCGAGGTCGTGGTTGACGAAGAAGCCCTGGCGCCTGTCGACGACCAGTTCCTCCATCAGCGCCGCGCCCACGCCCATCGTCATCGCGCCGATCACCTGGCTGCGCGCCGACAGCGGATTGAGGATGCGGCCCGCGGCGCAGACGGCCAGCATGCGGCGCACGCGGATCTCGCCGGTGGCGGCGTCGACGGCGACCTCGACGAAATGGCCGCCGAACGTCGACTGCTGGTAGGTCTTGTCGAGCTTGCCGTACTCGATGCCGTCCTCGGCCACGAGGCCGTCCGCGCCCGCGGCCTCGGCGAGCGACATCGCGCGCGAGCCCGCGCTCACGCGCCCGTCCGCGAAGCGCGCGTCCGCGGGCGCGACGCCGGCCTTGTTCGCCACCATGTCGCGCAGCTTCATGCATGCCGCGTAGACGCCCGAGGTCGAGTTGTTGGCGCCGAACTGGCCGCCCGAGCCCGACGACACCGGGAAGTCCGAATCGCCCAGCTTCACGACGACCTGCTCCAGCGCGACGCCCATCGTCTCGGCGGCGGTCTGCGCGATGATGGTGTAGCTGCCGGTGCCGATGTCGGTCATGTCGGTCTCGACGGTGACGATGCCGCGACGATCGAGCTTCACGCGCGCCGCGGATTTCATCAGCAGGTTGTTGCGGAACGCCGCGGCCATGCCGTAGCCGACGAGCCACTGGCCGTCGCGCACCTGGCCTGGTCTCGGATTGCGCCTGCTCCAGCCGAAGCGCTCCGCGCCGAGCCGCAGGCACTTGACCAGTTGCCGTTGCGAGAACGGCCGGCCCGGTTTTTCAGGATCGACCTGCGTGTCGTTCAGCACGCGGAATTCGACCGGATCGATGCCGGCCTTTTCCGCCGCCTCGTCGATCGCGATCTCGAGCGCCATCAGGCCCGACGCCTCGCCCGGCGCGCGCATCGCGTTGCCCTCGGGCAGGTCCAGCTCGGCGAGCCGCATCGACGTCAGGCGGTTCGCGCCGGCGTACAGCAGGCGCGTCTGGCCGACGGCGGTCTCGGGGCCGCCGCCCTTCAGGTCGCCCGACCAGCTCTCGTGGCCGATCGCCGTGATGACGCCGTCCTTCGTCGTGCCGATGCGGATGCTCTGGATCGTCGCCGGCCGGTGCGTGGCGTTGTTGAAGATGAAGGGTCGCGCCAGCGCCACCTTCACCGGCCGCCCGACGGCCTTCGCGCCGAGCGCGGCCATCACCGCGTCGGAACGCACGAACAGCTTGCCGCCGAAGCCGCCGCCGATGAACGGCGACACGAGCCGCACGTTCTTCTTCGGAATGCCCAGCGTCTTGGCGACGTCGCCGACGCCCCAGGCGATCATCTGGTTGGATGTCCACAGCGTCAGGTGGTCGCCGTTCCACGCCGCGATCGTCGCGTGCGGTTCCATCATCGCGTGCGAGTGGTCGGGCGTCGTGTAGGTGGCGTCGAGCTGCACCGGCGCGGCGGCGAACGCGGCGTCGAAGTCGCCGACCCTGCTGATCGGCGGGCCGGTCAGCGGCGTCTGCCTGGTCAGCGGGGCGCCGTCCTTTTCGGCGGCGAGGTCGAAGCGGCCCTGGTCCTTTTCATAGTCGATCTTGAGCAGCATCGCGGCGTCGCGCGCCTGCTCGAAGGTCTCGGCGACGACGATCGCGACGGCCTGGTGGTAGTGCTGGATCTCGGGCCCGCCGAGCAGCTTCGCGGTGTTCTTGTCGCCCTTGCCGAGCTTGCCGGCGTTGCGCGACGTGACGATCGCGAGCACGCCCGGCGCGGCCTTCGCGGCGGTTTGATCCATGCCGACGATGCGGCCCTTGGCGATCGCGCTGCCGACGATCACGCCGTAGGCCGGGTTCTTCACCCCATCGTGGCGCTCGTAGGCGTACGGCGCGGTGCCGGTGGTCTTCAGGCCGCCGTCGATGCGCTGCGTCGGCTTGCCGACGATGCGCAACTGGTCGATCGGATTGGTGGTGGCGGGGGTGTCGAACTTCATGCTGCGGCCCTCGCTTGCGACAACGCCGCCGCGAGCGCGCGCTCGGCCAGCGGCAGCTTGAACGCGTTCTCGCCGGTCGGCTGCGCGCCGGCCAGCAGCTTGTCCGTCACGGCCTTCGCGCCGCGCGGCATCTCGGCCTCGGCCGACTCGTCGCGCCACGGCTTGGCCGCGACGCCGCCGAGCGCCACACGCCCGCTGCCGTCCTTCTGCACGATCGCGGCGACCGACACCAGCGCGAACGCGTAGGACGCGCGATCGCGCACCTTGCGGTAGACGTGCACGCCGCCGACGGGCTTGGGCAAGGTCACCGCCGTGATCAGCTCGCCGGGTTCGAGCCCGGTCTCGATCTGCGGCGTGCCTTCGGGCAGCTTGTGGAAGTCGGCGATCGGAATGACGCGCGTGCGGCCGTCCGCGTGGACCGTCTCGACCGACGCGTCGAGCACGCGCATCGCGACGGCCATGTCGCTGGGATGCGTCGCGATGCAGGCCGGGCTCGCGCCGATCACCGCGAGCTGCCGGCTGTAGCCGCCGACGGCGCTGCAGCCGCTGCCGGGCTGGCGCTTGTTGCAGGCCTGGTGGGTGTCGTAGAAGTACGGGCAGCGCGTGCGTTGCAGCAGGTTGCCCGCGGTCGTCGCCTTGTTGCGCAGCTGGCCCGACGCGCCGGCCAGCAGCGCGCGCGACAGCACCGCGTAGTCGCGCCGCACGCGCGCGTCGGCCGCGAGGTCGGTGTTGCGCACCAGCGCACCGATGCGCAGGCCGCCGTCACTCGTCGGCTCGATCTTGTCCAGGCCCAGCGCGTTGACGTCGACCAGGTGCGGCGGCGTCTCGATCTGCAGCTTCATCAGGTCCAGCAGGTTGGTGCCGCCGGCGATGAACCGCGCGCCGGGCTGCTTCGCGACGGCGGCGGCCGCCTCGGCCGGCGTGCGTGCGCGTTCGAAAGTGAACGGCTTCATGCGACACCTCCATTCGCGACTTCGGTGATGGCCTCGACGATGTTGGAGTACGCGCCGCAACGGCAGATGTTGCCGCTCATTCGTTCGCGCAGTTCGTCGATCGAGAGCAAGGGCTTGGCGGCCAGGTCGCCCGTGACGTGGCTCGGGATCCCTTGCCGCACCTCATCGAGCATGCCGGCCGCGGAGCAGATCTGCCCCGGCGTGCAGTAGCCGCACTGGTAGCCGTCGTGCTTGACGAACGCGGCCTGCAGCGGATGCAGGTGGCCGGGCGTGCCCAGGCCTTCGATCGTCGTCACCTTCGCGCCCGGATGCATTGCCGCCAGCGTGAGGCACGAGTTGATGCGGCGGCCGTCGACGATCACCGTGCACGCGCCGCACTGGCCGTGGTCGCAGCCCTTCTTCGTGCCGGTCAGCTGCAGGTGTTCGCGCAACGCGTCGAGCAGCGTGGTGCGCGTGTCCAGCGTCAGCGTGTGCGGCTTGCCGTTGACGGCCAAGGTCACCTGCGCGGTGGGCACGCCAGGCCTGGGCGATGCAGGCCTCGTGCTCGAAGCTGCGGCATCGACGGCGGTCGTCGCGACCATCGCCGACGACGCGCTGGCGAGCAGCAGCTCGCGGCGCGTGATCGGCAGATGGCATCCCTTGTCCTGTTCAACCATGGGCTGGCTCCTTCCGGCAGCTGGCAGGCGCCTTGCGCGCGCGTGTCGCGCGGGCGAAGGCCAAGGCTGTCGGAAGCAAGGCGGATGCCCCGCCGAGCTGGGGATCAGGCGCGCCTGACGGCCACCGACTGCAGCAGGCGCTCGAGCGCCTCCGGATTCGGCGGCTTGACCATGTAATGGTCGAAGCCGGCCTGCGCCGCCTTCTCGCGATCGGCGGCGCCGCCGTAGCCGGTCAGCGCGATCAGCGTCGCCGCGCGGCCCTCCGGCGTCGCGCGCAGGCGGCGCGCGAGCTCGTGGCCGTCCATGCGCGGCAGGCCGATGTCGAGCAGGCAGACGTCGGGCCGCGTCGCCTGCGCGCGTTCGAACGCGACGAGCGGGTCGCTCTCGGTCATCACCTCGTGGCCGTCGTCCTCCAGCAGCATTGCGAGCATGTGGGCGGCGTCCTTGTTGTCGTCGACGACCAGGATGCACAGCTTCGCGGCGGCAGCCGGCGCGGCCGCGATCGTCTCGGCGACGTTGTCGTTCGCGGCCGCCGACGCGTCGGCCAGCGGCAGCCGCAGGCGGAACTCGCTGCCCTGGCCGGTGCCGGCGCTGGTGCAGGCGAGCGTGCCGCCGTGCAGCTCGACGAGTCGGCGCGCGAGCGCGAGGCCGATGCCCAGGCCGCCTTGCGCGCGATCGGCGCTGCGCTGGCCTTGCACGAACAGGTCGAAGATGCGCTCGCGCAATTCGGCCGGCACGCCGATGCCGTTGTCGCGCACCAGCAGCGTGGCCTGCGCATCGTCGTGCGTCAGCGAGAGTTCGATGTGGCCGCCGTCGGGCGTGTACTTGGTGGCGTTGTCCAGCAGGTTCGTCAGGGTCTGGACGAGCCGCTTGCGGTCGCCCGACACGCGCACCGGCGCGTCGCCGACCGCGACGCGCAACTGGTGGCGCCGGCTCTCCACCTGCGGCGTGACCTGTTCGACGGCCGCCGTGACGATCTCGCGCAGATCCTCCACGCGCCGTTCCACGGTGACCAGCCCGCGCGTCACGCGCGAGGCGTCGAGCAGGTCGTCGATCAGCATCGCCATGTGGCGCACCTGGCGCGTGACGATCTCGCTGGTGCGACGCAGCCGCGGGTCGTCCGCGTGGCCCAGGCGCAGCACCTCGGCCGCGGCGCTGATCGGCGCGAGCGGGTTGCGCAACTCGTGCGCCAGCATCGCGAGGAAGTCGTCCTTGCGGCGATGCTCGGCGCGCAGTTCGTCGGCGAGGTGCTCGACGCGGCGGCGCGCGTTCACCTGCTCCGTGACCTCGTAGGCAAACATCATGATGCCCGTGGTCAGCCCCAGCTCGTCGCGCAGCGGCTGGTAGATGAAGTTGAAGAAGGCGTCCTCGATGTCGCCGTCCGGCCCCCGTTTCAGGCGCGCGAGCATCTCGTTGCCGATCTCGGGCTCGCCGGTGCGGTAGACGCGATCGAGCATCGACGGGAAGACCTGGTCGCGCAGCTCCGGCAACGCCTCGACGAGCGGCTTGCCGACCACGCCGCGCAGGCCGGTGAACTGGTCGTAGGTCGGGTTGACCATCTCGAAGACGTGCTGCGGCCCGCTGACCACCGCGATGCCGGCGGGCGCGCGCGCGAAAAGCTCGCTGAGGTAGTTGCGTTGACGCTCCGCCTCGCGGGCGGCCTTGGCGCGTTGCACGCCGACCGCCACCTGGCGCGCGACCAGCTCGAGGAACTTGCGGTACTTGTCGTCGAACTGCCGGCGCCGGCTGACGCCGAAGGCGATGACGCCGCTGGGCGGCGTGCCGGGCGAGCCCTCGAGCTGCAGCAGGAGGACGCCGCGCGCGAGTCCGGCCTCGACGGCGGGCAGCGCGTCCACGAAGCGCGCCGCGTTCTCGCTCCACGCGGTGCGCGCGATCTCGTCGAGGCGGCCGATGTCCTGCGGCGACAGCGGCGCGCCGGTCGTGCCCGCCGGCAGCAGTTCCATCGCGTCGGCGTTCCATTGCCACACGCGCACGAAGGGCAGGTCGGCCGGATTGCCGGCCAGCGCGGCCAGCGCGTCGTCGATCGGCCAGTCGGAGGGTTGTTCGGGCAGCAGCACGCGCAGCGTCTCGGCGCGGCGATCGGCCACCACCGATTCGGTCACCTCGAAGACGGGCTGCAGGATGCCGGCGATGCGCCCGTCGTCGTCGCGCAGCGCGCTGAACGTGAACGTGAAGAAGGCCTCCTCGTCGAAGCCGTAGCGCGTGAGCGGGATGTGCTCGCGCTCGACGCGCCAGGTGCCGCCGTTGTCGAGCACGTGGCGCATCCACGGATAGATGATGGGGTAGGTGTCCGGCCAGGCCTCGCGGTACGCCATGCCGAAGGCGCCGGGATGGCGCGGGCCGAGGATCGAGGCGTAGCCCGCGTTGTAGATCTGCGTCTGCTCCGGACCCCAGAACAGGATGGCCGGGGTGGGCATGTCCAGCACCATCTCGGCGTAGCCGCGCAAGGTCCTGGGCCAGCCGGCCAGCGGCCCGAGCGGCGTCCGCGACCAGTCGGTGGTCTGCAGCAGCGTGCGGGTGTCCGCGGTCGGGGGGAGCGAGTCGGTCATACGCGTCCGGGCGTCGTGGCCTCGATGTTATCCAGCCTCGCGGCCGGCCGGCCAGCTCGGCAGGAATCGTGCCTTGACCGTCGCGATCGCCTCGTCCGTCGGGCGCATACCCTATATGGTGTATTTGGAGCGGGACTGCCAGCGGGCGTCACGTCGAAGTCATTGCGTGCCGGTCTACTGCGCGGCGCATCGGCGCATCGTCGCCTGGTCGCATGTCGCGCCAGACCGTGCCTACGTCAACAAACAAACAATCCGGACCGCCCATGACCCAAGAATCCCGCCGCGGCTTTCTCGCCGCGTCCGCCGCCAGCGCGCTCGCCGGCGTGCTTCCGCTCGGCCTGCGCAACGCCATCGCGGCGACGCCCGCCGGCACCTCGCTCTCCGCCGTCAAGCACGTCGTCGTCTTCATGCAGGAGAACCGCTCGTTCGACCACTACTTCGGCACGCTGCAGGGCGTGCGCGGCTATGGCGACCGCTCGGCGCTTCTGCTGCAGAACGGCAACCCCGTCTTCAAGCAGTCGGGCGTGCTGGGCACCTACCTGCCGTTCCACCTCGACACGACGAAGACCAGCGCCCAGTGCATGGTCGACCTCGATCATTCGTGGATCACGCAGCACCTGGCCGTCAACGGCGGCCGGATGGACCAATGGATCAACGCGAAGACGCCGCTGACCATGGGCGGCTTCCAGCGCAGCGACATCCCGTTCCACTTCGCGCTGGCCGACGCCTTCACGATCTGCGACCAGTACTTCAGCTCGATCCAGGGCCCGACCAACCCGAACCGCCTCTATCTGTGGACGGGCATGATCGACCCGCACGGCACCGGCGGTGGCCCGGTGACCGACAACAGCGAGTCGGGCTACTCGTGGACGACCTACCCCGAGCGCCTGCAGGCCGCGGGCGTCAGCTGGAAGGTCTACCAGAACACCGCCGACAACTTCGACGACAACGCGCTCGCGTGGTTCAAGCAGTACCAGTCGGCGCAGCCGGGCAATCCGCTGCACGACCGCGGCATGGCGTCGGTGCCCGTCGTCAGCGGCAACAGCGTGCAGGACATCGCCGCCGCGATCCGCGCCGACGTGCTGGGCGGCACGCTGCCGCAGGTCTCGTGGATCGTCGCGCCCGAGACGTCCAGCGAGCATCCGAGCCACGCGCCGGCCGCCGGTGCCGACATGATCAACCAGGTGCTGGAGGCGCTGACCGCCGACCCGTCGGTGTGGGCATCGACGGTGATGTTCATCAACTACGACGAGAACGACGGGCTGTTCGACCACGTCGAGCCGCCGCTGCCGCCGGCGGGCACCGCCGACGAGTTCGTCTCGGGCCTGCCGATCGGGCTCGGCGTGCGCGTGCCGATGACCGTGGTCTCGCCCTGGAGCCGCGGCGGCCACGTGTGCTCGCAGGTGTTCGACCACACGTCCGTCATCCGCTTCATCGAGGCCTGGACCGGCGTGCACGAGCCCAACATCTCGGCCTGGCGGCGCCAGGTCTGCGGCGACCTGACCTCCGCGCTCGACTTCACGAGCACCTCGGTCAGCGTGCCGGCGATGCCCGACACCGCCGCCTTGGCGCAGCAGGCCGCCAACCAGTGCGCGATGCTGCCGCCGCCGTTGCCGCCGGCCACCGGCGCGCTGCCCGCGCAGGAGGCCGGCACGCGGCCGGCGCGCGCGCTGCCGTACCAGGCCAACGCGAACGCCAGCATCGACAAGCTGCTCGGCCGGGTCTGGATCAAGATGACCAACGCGGGGACGCAGTCGGTGCACTGCGCGGTGCACGCCAACAACTACCGCATCGACGGTCCGTGGCAGTACGACGTCGCCGCCGGCGCCACCGTGCAGGACTACTTCAGCGCGCAGCTGTTCGGCGCGGGCAAGTACGACCTGTCGCTGTACGGCCCGAACGGCTTCAGGCGCCGCTTCGTCGGCAACATCGACGCGGCGGGCGCGAAGGTGGAGGCGAGCGCGTCGTACGACCTGAGCACGGCCGGACACGCGAAGCTGGTGCTGGCGCTGGCCAACACGAGCAGCGCCGCGGTCGTGTTCACCGTCGCCGCGAACGCGTATCGCGGCGATGGCCCGTGGCTGTACTCGGTTGCGCCGGGTGCGACGGTGACGGCGTCGTGGGACGTGCAGTCCGGCACGCAGGGCTGGTACGACTTCACCGCGACCGTCGATAGCGACGCGCTGTTCTCGCGCACGTTCGCGGGCCACGTCGAGCTGGGGCAGGCGAGCATCACGGGCTGAGGCTCGCGCTCGAAGCGGTCGCGGGGGCGAGGCGTTGCGCCATCGACTCCCCGCGACCCTTCCCGCTGCAATCGATGAACGCGATGACGCGTCTCGGGATCCTGATCGCGCTGCTTCGCGCGGCCAGCCTGGGCGTCAACGGGCGGCTCGTCTCGCGCTGTCGCCGCCGGGAGCAGCCGCGTCGGCAGCCGCAATGGAAAAGGGCTTGTGAGTCGTCGACTCACAAGCCCTTCGGGGTTTGGTGGCGCTTCAGGGATTCGAACCCCGGACCTGCGGATTATGATTCCGTCGCTCTAACCGGCTGAGCTAAAGCGCCAAGCCCGCCATTATATGCAACTTTTTAGGCGCTAGGGAAGAGGTTGCCGGCACAATGGCGAAAAAGAGCTTTTGGGCTTGCATCGCGCCCGTCTGCCCCGACCATTGGGCATTCGCCGGCCCGCCTCCAGAGATCGTTTCCGCCTCATGTTCAGCTTCTTCCGCAAGAAAAACGACGCCGGCTCCCCGTGGGAGACGCAGCGCATGCCGGACGTCGTGCCGGCGGCCGAGTCGCCGGCGCCCGTCGTCGCTCCCATTCCCGTTGTTGCGCCCGCGCCGGAGCCGGTGTCCGCGCCGCTCGAATTCCTCAAGCGCGTCTTCACCGGCGCGCCCGAGCCCGTGGCGGCGCCGCCCGCGGCCGTCGTGGCGCCTGCTGCCGCACCGGCCGTCGAGGCGCCGCGCGAGGCCTGGTTCCAGCGCCTGCGCAAGGGCTTGGCGCGCACCGGCTCGGGCATCGCGCAGGTGTTCGCCGGCGCGCGCATCGACGATGAGCTGTACGAGGAGCTCGAATCCGCGCTGCTGATGGCCGACGCCGGCGTGCGCGCGACCGAGCATCTGCTGAAGGACCTGAAGCAGCGCGTGAAGGCCGCCGGCTCGACCGAGCCGTCGCAGGTGAAGGCCTTGCTGGCCGACGCGATCGTCGACCTGCTCGCGCCGCTGGAGCGCTCGCTGATGGTGGGCGAACACCAGCCGACCGTGGTGATGGTGGCCGGCGTCAACGGCGCCGGCAAGACGACCAGCATCGGCAAGCTGACGCGCCATCTGGCCGAGGCCAAGTGCAAGGTGCTGCTGGCCGCGGCCGACACGTTCCGCGCCGCGGCGCGCGAGCAGCTGGAGGTCTGGGCCGATCGCAACCAGGTGGAGATCGTCAGCCAGGAGGGCGGCGATCCGGCGTCGGTGACGTTCGACGCGGTCAAGGCCGGCAAGGCGCGCGGCTGCGACGTCGTCATCGCCGACACCGCCGGCCGCCTGCCGACGCAGCTGCACCTGATGGAAGAGCTGAAGAAGATCAAGCGCGTGATCACCAAGGCCGACGGCACGGCGCCGCACGAGGTGCTGCTGGTGATCGACGGCAACACCGGCCAGAACGCGCTGGAGCAGGTGAAGTCGTTCGACGCCGCGCTCGACCTCACCGGCCTGATCGTCACCAAGCTCGACGGCACGGCCAAGGGCGGCGTGCTCGCGGCCATCGCGCTGTGGTCGCGCGACCGGGCGGCGCAGTCGGGCAAGAAGGTGATTCCGGTCTATTTCATCGGCGTGGGCGAGAAGCTGGAAGACCTGCAGACGTTCAACGCGCGAGAGTTCGCGAGCGCGCTGTTGAATTGAGCCCCCACGCTCCCGCTGGTTGCTGCCCCCCGAGGGGGAGCTCGGTTCGGCTCGGGTGGTGACCCTCGCTTCCCGAGAGCTTGGTCGGGCCTGCGGCCGGCCTTACTGCTTGTGGGTGGCGCGCCAGTCCTCGACGGCCTTCATCGTGTTCTTCACGTGGTCGGCCGGATCGAGGCTCGAGTATTCGTAGAGGATCTTGTCGTCCGGCGAGATCACGTACGAGATGCGGCCCGACATCGGCAGCATCGCCATCTTCGCGTCGTAGGACTTGATGATGGCCGACTCCGGATCCGCGGCCACGGCGAACTTGTCGCGGCACTCTTCCTTGGAGAACTTGATCTGCGTGGCGATGTCGTCGTGCGAGACGCCGACGACGGTGGCGCCGAGCGCGGCGAACTTCTCGGTCGCGTCGGCGAACAGGTGCGCCTCCAGCGTGCAGCCGCTGGTGAACGCCTTCGGGAAGAAGTACAGGACGACCGGGCCCTTCTTGAGCGCATCCGACAGCACCAGCGGCATCTGCTTGCCGCCGACGGCGGCGTCGGTGGTGAACAGCGGCGCGGCGTCGCCGGGCTTGAGCGCGGCGTGGGCGGTGGCGGCCAGGCCGAGGAGGGCGGCCGCGGCGAGCAGCGGGGTCAGGCGACGAGGCATGGTGGTTCTCCAACGGCGATTCGTTTGAACGAGGCCGCGATCGTAGCCCGCCGAGCTGAATCCTGCTGATGACCCCGATTGAACCGAAAGTCGCGCCGGCGGAATGCGCCCGCCGCCGGCGGTCACATCTTGGGCATGCCGCCGCCCATCATTCCCTTCATGCCGCCCATCTTCTTCATCATCTTCATCAGGCCGCCGCCGCGCATCTTCTTCATCATGTCGCGCATCTGCTCGTATTGATTGAGCAGGCGGTTGACGTCCTGTACCTGCACGCCGGCGCCCTTGGCGATGCGGAACTTGCGCTTGGCCTTGAGCAGGTCGGGCTTGCGGCGCTCCAGCGGCGTCATCGAGTTGATGATGCCTTCCATGCGGCGCATGTCGCGCTCGGCCTTGTCCATGTCGGGCTGACCGGCCTTGGCGGTCATCTCGGTGGGCAGCTTGTCCATCAGGCCGGCGAGGCCGCCCATCTTCTTCATCTGGCTCAGCTGCGAGAGGAAGTCGTTCAGGTCGAAGTCGCTGCCCGAGCGTACCTTCTCGGCGAGCTTCTGCGCGGCCTCGACGTCGAGGCCCTTGGTGACGCCCTCGACCAGCGCGACGATGTCGCCCATGCCCAGCACACGGCCGGCGTGGCGGTCGGCGTCGAACACCTCGAGGCCGTCAATCTTCTCGGACGTGCCGGCGAACTTGATCGGCGCGCCGGTGACCTGGCGCACCGACAGCGCCGCGCCGCCGCGCGAATCGCCGTCGAGCTTGGTCAGCACGATGCCGGTGAGCGGCAGCGCCTCGCTGAAGGCCTTGGCCGTGTTGATCGCGTCCTGGCCCTGCATCGCGTCGACGACGAACAGCGTCTCGACCGGATGCAGCAGCGCGTGCAGGTCCTTGATCTCGGCCATCAACAGTTCGTCGATGGCGAGACGGCCGGCAGTGTCGACCAGCAGCACGTCGAAGTAATGGCGCTTCGCATAGTCGATCGCGGCGACGGCGATGTCGTGCGGCTTCTGGTCGGGCGTCGACGGGAACCACTCGGCGCCGGCCTGTCTGGTGACCGTCTTCAGCTGTTCGATGGCGGCCGGGCGGTAGACGTCGCCCGACACCGTCAGCACCTTCTTCTTGCGCTTCTCGATCAGGTACTTCGCGAGCTTGGCGGTGGTGGTCGTCTTGCCGGCGCCCTGCAGGCCGGCCATCAGGATGACGGCGGGCGGCTGCACGGCGAGGTTGATGTCGGAGACGCCCTCGCCCATCGTCGCGGCGAGCTCCTTCTGCACGATGCTGACGAGCACCTGGCCCGGCGTCAGCGACGCGACGACCTCCTGGCCCAGCGCCTTTTCCTTGACCCGCGCGATGAAGTCGCGCACGACGGGCAGCGCCACGTCGGCCTCCAGCAGCGCCATGCGCACTTCGCGCAGCATGTCCTGGACGTTGGATTCGGTGATGCGGGCCTGGCCGCGCATCGTCTTGACGAGGCGTGACAGGCGGTCGGTGAGAGCTGAGGCCATTGGGTGCGGGCAGCGAAAACGAGCGCGGCGCGCCCCGGTAAACTGCAGGGATGATTCTATCGTCTGCCCTTGTCCACGCCCTGGCGTGGGCCGCCGTCGCGGCCTACGTGTTGTCGGCGTTCGGCAATGCTGTCTGGGGCGGTCGCGCGCAGGTCGCGGCGCTGGTGCTGCACGGGCTGTCGCTCGCCGCGGCCTTCACCGGCGAGGCCGATGCCGGGCAAGGTATCCGCTGGGGCTTCGCGCCGGTGCTGTCGCTCACCGCCTGGCTGGTGCTGACCGTGCACTTCACCGAGTCGCGCTTCGTGCCGATCTCCGGACTGCGCCGCATCTTCGCGGCGATCGGCGCGGCAAGCGTCCTGCTTGCGCTGGCGTTCCCGGGCGAGATCGTCATCGTCTCGTATTCGGTCTACGCGCCGCTGCACTGGACGCTGGGCATCGCGGCGTACGGGCTGTTCGGCGTCGCGGTGGTGCACGCCGCGATGCTGGATCGCGCCGAGAGCCAGATGCGCCAGAAGGGCGGCGCGGGGCTGCTGGGCATGCCGCTGCTCTCGCTGGAGCGGCTGACGTTCCTGTTCGTCGAGGCCGGCTTCGTGGTGCTGACGCTGGCCATCGTCATCGGCCTGTTCACGATGGGGCACTGGCGCTGGGGCGACCACAAGACGGTGCTGTCGCTGGCGAGCTGGGCCACGTTCGCGGCGCTGATCGTCGGCCGCCGCACGCGCGGCTGGCGCGGCCGCCAGGCCACGCGCTGGGTCTATGCCGGCGCGGTGCTGATGCTGCTGGCCTACGTCGGCTCGCGCTTCGTGTTTGAGGTCGTGCTGCAGCGCGCGCCGACCGGGCTGGGGAATTGATGGTGGGACGTCTGCTGCTGTGGGCGATCATCGGTTTCGTGGCCTGGTGGCTGCTGCGTCCGCGTCGCAGGGTGTCGCCGCCGCCGCAGGGCCCGGTCGCGACGGGCAGTCCCGTCGCGCCGCCCGAGGCGATGGTCGACTGCGCCGCCTGCGGCCTGCACTTCCCGGCGTCCGAAGCCGTGCGTGACGGCGCGCGCGTGTACTGTTGCACCGCGCATCGCGACGCAGGCCCGCGGCGTGGCGAGTGATCGCGCCTTGAACGGGACGGAGGCCGTGCATGTGGGGTAGCCGCCAGCGCAAGGCGCGCCGCGCCGCGCAGTCGCGCGAGGGCGCCAACGCGGGCCTGCCCGAGGAGTCGTGGTTCAGCGCGCTCGAAGGGGCGGTCGATCCGGCACCGGCGGCAGACGGCGGACGCTGGAGCGCCACCAGTCCGGTGCTGCGCCCCCTGGCCGGCCATGCGCTGCGCCGCATCTTCGGCACCTACGTCGCGGCACGCGCCGCGCTGGGCGTGGCGCTGGTGCTGGCGATCTCGCTGATGGGCGCGCTGACGGCGCGCTACCTCACGCCGCCGCTGATCCTGTGCGCCGCCTATGTCGTGCAGGCCTTCGTCTGGTGGCTGACCGACCAGCTGCGCGTGTTCAAGGCCCTGCAGTCGGCGCGCTGGCAATGGTGGATGACGATCGGCGTCGACCTGCTCGTCTTCGGCGCGATCCACTGGATCGATCCGACCTCCAACCTCAACTTCGCCGCGCTGCTGGTGCTGCCGGTGCTGATGGCCGGCATCCTCACGCCGCGCCTGCCCGCCCTGGCGACGGCGGCGGGCGTCGCGCTGATGCTGCTGGCCGCGGCCGGGCGGGTCGCGGGCTCGGTGCCGGACTCCGCGGCGTTGATGTCGCAGGCCGGCCTGAGCGGCATCGGGCTGTTCGTGGTGGCGCTGTTGTCGGGCGAGCTGTCGATGCGGCTCGCGCACGAGGAACGCACCGCCCGCGACAGCCGCGAGCGCGCGCGCCAGCAGGCCCAGCTGAGCCGGCTGGTGATCGAGGACATGGCCGACGGCGTGCTGGTGATCGACCGCCAGCTGCGCGTGCGGGCCGCCAATCCGTCGGCACGCCGCCTGCTCGTGGCGCAGGCCTCGCGCTGCCCGTCGCCGCCGTTCTCGCTGCGGCTGCATCCCGGCTGGCTGGTGCTGGCCGACGAGGTGGAGCAGGCGTTCGGTCGCGGCAACTGGCCGGCGGCGCCGATCGATCTCAACATCCAGCTGGAGGACGGCTCGCGCCGCGCGCTGCACATCCGCGCGCGCTTCACGCGCAGCCGTTCCGACGGCAACGACACCGCGCCGGCCGACGAGCCGCTGTGCGTGCTGTTCATCGAGGAGCTGCGCGCCGTGCAGGCACGCCTGCGGCAGGAGCGGCTGGCGGCGATGGGCCGCATCTCGGCCGGCGTCGCGCACGAGATCCGCAACCCGCTGGCCGCGATCTCGCAGGCCAACGCGCTGCTGGAAGAAGACGAGCTTCGGCCCGACCAGCGGCGCCTGATCCGCATCATGACCGACAACATCGACCGCCTGCGCCGCATCGTCGACGACGTGATGGAGGCGGCACCGGGCTCGCTCGCGCCCTCGCGCACGCTGGACGTGACGGCCGAGATCGCGAGCATCTGCAGCGAATGGGCGCGCACCGTGGGCCTGATCCTGGGCAGCGCGAGCCGGCTGCAGGTGCTGCTGCCGGCCACGCCGGTGGGCGTCGTCTTCGACTCCGACCATCTGCGCCGCGTGCTGGTCAACCTGCTGGACAACGCGATCCGCCACGCGACGCCGGCGCCGGGCGGCGTGCGCATCTCGCTCGAGACCAGCGAGGACGGCGCGTGGGCGTTGATGTCCGTCGCCAGCGATGGGCCGCCGATCCCGCAGGACGTCGAACCCTACCTGTTCGAGCCCTTCCATTCCACACGCAGCCGGGGGACAGGCCTCGGGTTGTACATTTGTCGCGAGCTTTGCGAACGCCACGGCGCCCGCATCGACTTCCGGCGTCACGACGAGCGCCATTGCAATGTGTTCGAGGTGATGATGCCGCGAGAGTCGCTGACATCAGCTGAAGGACGATTGGTTCTATGAGCGTACGCCCGGCCGCTCCGAAGGGAGCTCGAACCGCAGGCCGCAGGCCGAAGGTTTTCCCATGACTTCCACCGCGAATGCCGCCCCGCCGGGAACGAGTGCCGTGCACGCCAGCAGCGTGCTGGTGGTCGACGACGAGCCGGACCTGCTGACGCTGTACGAGCTGACGCTGCTGCGCGAAGGCCTCGAGGTCGAGACGGCATCCAGCGTCGCGCAGGCGCGCGAGATGCTGCAGGCGCGCGTGTTCCGCGCCGTGATCAGCGACATGCGCCTGCCGGACGGCACCGGCCTCGACCTGCTGCAGTGGCTGGAGAAAAGCGGCCGGCCCGAGAAGGTGATCGTCGTCACGGCCTACGGCTCGCCCGAGAACGCCGTCACCGCGCTGAAGGCCGGCGCGTTCGACTACCTGACCAAGCCGGTCGACCTGCGCCAGTTCCGCGCGGTGGTCGCGTCGGCGATGGGCCGCTCGCGCGCGACGCCGGCGCCGCCCGCCGACGTCGCGCCGACCGACGGCCGCGGCGATCCGCTGCGCCGTCTCGTCGGCGACTCGGACGCGATGGCGCACGTGCGCAGCCTGGTCGAGAAGGTGGCGCGCAGCATGGCGCCGGTGCTGGTGCAGGGCGAGTCGGGCACCGGCAAGGAGCTCGTCGCCCGCGCGATCCACGACGTCAGCGCGCGCGCCGGCCAGCCCTTCGTCGCCGTCAACTGCGGCGCGATTCCCGAGAACCTGCTGGAGTCCGAATTCTTCGGCGTGCGCAAGGGCGCGTTCACCGGCGCCAACGCCGACCGCGACGGCTTCTTCCAGGCCGCCAACGGCGGCACGCTGTTCCTCGACGAGATCGGCGACCTGCCGTTCGCGATGCAGTCCAAGCTGCTGCGCGCGATCCAGGAGCGCGCGGTGCGCGCGGTCGGCGGAACGTCCGAGCAGACGATGAACGTGCGCATCGTCAGCGCCACGCACAAGGATCTGGCCGCCGAGGTGCAGGCCGGCCGCTTCCGGCAGGATCTGTTCTACCGGCTCAACGTGATCGACATCAAAGTGCCGCCGCTGCGCGAGCGCCTCGTCGACCTGCCGGCGATCGCCGACGCGCTGCTCGCGCGTCTCGCGCGCGAGGCCGGCGTGTCGCCGCCGCCGCGGCTGGCCGCCGACGCGCGCGCGCTGCTGGCGCGCTACGCGTTCCCGGGCAACGTGCGCGAGCTGGAGAACCTGCTGCACCGCGCGGTGGCGCTGAGCGACGGCGAGGCCATCAGCGGCGCCGACCTCGCACTGCCCGAGGCGCTGCTGGCCGGCGCGGCGGTGGCGCGCGATCCGCACGCCAGCGAGATCGCCGCGGTGGTCGTCGACGATCCCGCCGGGCCGACCGTGGCCGAGGCGATGGGCGCGGCGCCGCAGGCGGTACCCGCGGCGCCGGCCGCGATGGAGCCGGTGCCCGACGACCTGGTGCGCTATCTCGACGAGGTCGAGCGCGTGATCCTCGTGCGCGCCCTGGAGCGTCAGAACTTCAACCGCACCGCCGCCGGCGCCAGCCTCGGGTTGTCGCTGCGGCAGATGCGCTACCGGATGGCGCGGCTCGGCATCACCGAGTCGGAGTCCTCCGAACCTTGATGGACAACGACTGGGACGGCGGCTGGTGGCGCGGCGCCACGCGCGTGCCGTCGCCCAACTTCAGCACGCGGCCGGCTGGCGCGCGCGTCGACACCGTCGTGCTGCACTCGATCAGCCTGCCGCCCGGCGAGTACGGCGGCGACGGCATCCGTCAGCTGTTCACCAACACGCTCGACTGGTCGGCGCATCCTTATTACGAGACGATCCGCGGGCTCGAGGTCTCGGCCCACTTCGTCGTGCGGCGCGACGGGACGATCCTGCAGTTCGTCTCGATCGACGAGCGCGCGTGGCACGCCGGACGCTCGAGCTGGCAAGAGCGCGAGGCGGCCAACGACTGGTCGATCGGCGTCGAGCTGGAGGGGCTCGAAGGCGACGCGTTCGAGCCGGCGCAATACGCCGCGCTCGAAAAATTGCTGCCCGCGATCGACCATGTTCGTGGGATTCGCCACGTCGTCGGACACGAGCACGTCGCGCCCGGACGCAAGGTCGACCCGGGCCCCGGCTTCGACTGGGCCGAGCTCGCGGCGCGCCTGCATTGGGATGCGGAGCGCATCCCGCCCGCGAAGCCGCAGCAGTCCTGAATCGGCCTCCACGCCAGCGTGATTCCATGCGGCTTTGCGGCGCGCGATGCGTCGCGAAGCGAGTGTCCATGCGGATCGCGAGGACCGGTGTGCGTCACGGCGCGGGTTTGCCGCGGACCCTCGCTCGCGTGCCCGGGAGACGGCCTCGCAGGCGCTGTCATCAAGATTTCGTCAAGCGTCAGGTGACACTACGGGTAGTGCCTTAGAGGTTTTTTAACGCTACGTATAGCGTTCACTTGCCCTGGGTGGTAAAGTCATTCATCGGTCTAACCGGTTGCACAAACCTCAATGACTACCTCCGTTGACGCACTCTGCGAGGACGCTGCCGGCACCTGCCGGTGCTCGCCACGATCCAGAGCGCAGTCCTCGGCCGCACCGAGCGGGTAGTCCCACCCAACGTCGTCGCACGCATTCGCCTTCATGGCGAGTCGGGCTGCGGCTTTGTGTGCTGAAAAGCAGGGTTGTGCACACGGTGCGCACAAGTCATCCACAGGTTTTCGTTTCAGACAATTCAGCAAGAGGGGTCGCCATGCAAGGAATCGCATCCACCATCCATGAGAGCAGCACCGTCGCGCGCGTCGCGCCGACCCAGACGGCCGCCGGTTCCAGCAACGCCTACCAGGGCTATCAGATCCTGCGTCGCAACGGCGCGGTCGTCTCGTTCGAGCCGAGCAAGATCGCCGTCGCGCTGATGAAGGCCTTCCTGGCCGTCCACGGCACGCAGGGCGCGGCCTCGGCCAGCGTGCGCGAGACCGTCGACGGCCTGACCGAGAGCGTCGTGCGCGCGCTGCTGCGCTCGCGCCCGGCCGGCGGCACGTTCCACATCGAGGACATCCAGGACCAGGTCGAGCTGGGCCTGATGCGCGGCAGCCACCATGAAGTGGCGCGCGCCTATGTGCTGTATCGCGAACGCCGCGCGCAGGATCGCGTGAAGGCCGGCGTGTCCGAAGTCAAGGTCGCCGAGCCGGAGCTGTTCGTCACCGAGAACGGCGAGCGCGTGCCGCTGGACGTGGCCCACCTGCACTCGTTGATCGTCGCCGCCTGCGCCAGCCTCGGCCCGGACGTCACCCCCGAGCCGGTGTTCGCCGAGACGCGCCGCAACCTGTACGACGGCGTGCCGATGGACGAGGTCTACAAGGCCGCGATCCTGGCCTCGCGCACGCTGATCGAGAAGGAGCCGGGCTACACGCGCGCCACCGCGCGCCTGCTGATGCACACGATCCGCCGCGAGATCCTCAAGGAGGAGGTTTCGCAGGAGCAGATGGGCGAGCGCTACGCCGAGTACTTCCCCAAGTTCATCAAGCGCGGCGTCAAGGCCGAGCTGCTGGACGAGAAGCTGCAGCAGTTCGACCTGGCCAAGCTGGGCGCCGCGCTCGACGCGTCGCGCGACATGCAGTTCGACTACCTCGGCCTGCAGACGCTCTACGACCGCTACTTCCTGCACGACAACGACGAGCGCATCGAGCTGCCGCAGGCGTTCTTCATGCGCGTGGCCATGGGCCTGTCGCTGGGCGAGATCGACCGCGAAGCGCGCGCGATCGAGTTCTACAACGTGCTGTCGACGTTCGACTTCATGTCCAGCACGCCCACGCTGTTCAACGCCGGCACGCGCCGCTCGCAGTTGTCCAGCTGCTACCTGACGACCGTCGCCGACGACCTCGACGGCATCTACGAGGCGCTGAAGGAAAACGCGCTGCTGTCGAAGTTCGCCGGCGGCCTGGGCAACGACTGGACCAACGTCCGCGCGCTCGGCTCCTATATCAAGGGTACCAACGGCAAGAGCCAGGGCGTCGTGCCCTTCCTCAAGGTCGTCAACGACACCGCCGTCGCGGTCAACCAGGGCGGCAAGCGCAAGGGCGCGGTCTGCGCGTACCTGGAGACGTGGCACCTGGACATCGAGGAGTTCCTCGAGCTGCGCAAGAACACCGGCGACGACCGCCGCCGCACGCACGACATGAACACGGCGAACTGGATCCCCGACCTGTTCATGCGCCGCGTGATGGAAGGCGGCGACTGGACGCTGTTCTCGCCGTCCACCTGCCCCGACCTGCACGACCTGATCGGCCTGCAGTTCGAGGAGGCCTACACCGCCTACGAGGCCAAGGCCGACCGCGGCGAGATCAAGCTGTTCAAGCGCATCCCGGCCAAGGACCTGTGGCGCCGCATGCTGTCGATGCTGTTCGAGACCGGCCACCCGTGGATCACGTTCAAGGACGCCTGCAACGTGCGCTCGCCGCAGCAGCACGTGGGCGTCGTGCACTCGTCCAACCTGTGCACCGAGATCACGCTGAATACGAGCGAGACGGAAATCGCCGTCTGCAACCTCGGCTCGGTCAACCTCGCGCAGCACCTGGTCGCCACGGCCGACGGCGCGATGACGATCGACCACACGAAGCTGCAGAAGACCGTGCGCACCGCGATGCGCATGCTCGACAACGTGATCGACATCAATTACTACGCGGTCAAGAAGGCGCGCGACTCCAACCTGCGCCATCGTCCGGTCGGCCTCGGCATCATGGGCTTCCAGGATTGCCTGTACCAGCTGCGCACGCCGTACGCGAGCCCGGCTGCCGTCGAATTTGCCGATCGCTCGATGGAAGCCGTCTGCTACTACGCGTACTCCGCGTCGACCGAGCTGGCCGCCGAACGTGGCCGCTACTCGTCGTTCAAGGGCTCGCTGTGGGACAAGGGCATCCTGCCGATCGACTCGATCGACCTGCTCGCCAAGCACCGCGGCGGCTACGTCGAAGTGGATCGCTCGACGACGCTGGACTGGGACGCGCTGCGCGCCAAGATCGCCCAGCACGGCATGCGCAATTCCAACTGCGTCGCCATCGCGCCGACGGCCACGATCTCCAACATCATCGGCGTGGACGCGTCGATCGAACCGGCCTTCGGCAACCTGTCGGTGAAGTCCAACCTGTCGGGCGAGTTCACGGTGGTCAACGAGTACCTGGTGCGCGACCTGAAGCGCCTGGGCCTGTGGGACTCCGTGATGCTGATGGACCTGAAGCACTACA
>Ga0302314_10001659_pt1 | contig 41537 bp, 31 predicted proteins | sample III_Palsa_N2_3_FD_200533 | JGI IMG/M metagenome (GOLD analysis project Ga0302314, IMG submission 200533) | Peat permafrost microbial communities from Stordalen Mire near Abisko, Sweden - III_Palsa_N2_3 | ecosystem: Environmental > Terrestrial > Soil > Palsa > Peat permafrost | place: Sweden... | reverse complement strand
GCTCCGTTAGGCCAGGCCGATCTCGCGCAGGCGCTGGTCAAGGAAGGCGCCGGCGGTGATCGAGGTCGGATAGCGGTCCGGGCGGTCCGGAGAAACGCACTGCGGCAGCGTCCGGATCAGGAAATCGCTGCGGAAATGCAGGAAGAAGGGCATGGAGTAGCGCGCTGCACCGCGCCGCTCGGCGGCGGGGTTCGCCACCCGATGGGTGGTCGACGGCAGGACGTCGTTGGTCAGGCGCGAGAGCATGTCGCCGATGTTGATCACAACCGCCCCCGGCGGTGGATTGACCGGCAGCCAGGCGCCGTCGCGATCCAGGATCTCGAGCCCAGCCTCCTCGGCGCCCAGGAGCAGGGTGATGGCGTTGATGTCCTCGTGCGGGCCGGCGCGCAAGGATGGCCCGTCGAAGTCGACCGCCGGATAGTGCAGCAGGCGCAGCACGCTGTTCCCTTCGTGGACCGCGTCTTCCAGTAGACCTGAGGCGAGCCCGAGATGGGCGCCGATGGCGCCCAGGATCCGGCTGCCGAAGCCCTCGAAGGCGTCGAAGAGCGCAATCGCGTCGCGGCGAAAGGCCGGAACCTCGGTCGGCCAGATATTGTCCACGGCCGGACCCATCGCCGACGAAGTCTCTCGCCCTACGTGCCAGAATTCCTTGAGGTCGGGGTGACGGGCGTCCTTGGCCGTCTCCACCGCGAAGGGCGTGTAGCCGCGCTGGCCGGCGCCGCCGGCGACGCGGTAGGCCAGCTTGGCTGGCTTCGGCAGGGCGAAGAAGGCCTTGGCGTCGGCCAGAACCGCCTCCGACAGGGCCGGACCGATCGTATGATCCGCGACGACCGCGAAACCGTGGCGCTCGAAACTGGCGCCCAGACCGGCCACGAAGGCGGCGGGGCACCTTTCCGCCAATTGGAAGGAGACCGGTTCGATCAAGGATTGAATCATCGCACCCCGAGTTGATCCATGCCCCGCGGTTGAAATCAATCGGCCATCCGGCCTATGGCTGCGGCCGTCCCACAATAGGCGGTCCGGGAGCGCGCAACGTCATGGCGAACAAGGTCTTCGACGACGCCGAGAGCGCCCTGGCGGGGATCCTGTTCGACGGCATGACGATCATGGCCGGCGGCTTCGGCCTGTGCGGCATTCCCGAGAACCTGATCACCGCCATCCGCGAGGCGGGAACGCGCGATCTCAGCGTCATCTCCAACAACTGCGGCGTCGACGGCTTCGGCCTGGGCCTCCTGCTCGAAGGTGGCCAGATCCGGAAAATGACCAGCTCCTATGTCGGTGAGAACAAACTCTTCGAACAGCTCTTCCTGTCGGGCAAGCTCGAGCTGGAGTTCAATCCGCAGGGGACCTTGGCCGAGCGCATCCGCGCCGGCGGCGCCGGCATCCCGGCCTTCTTCACCCGCACCGGTGTCGGCACGCCCGTGGCCGAAGGCAAGGAGACCCGCGTCTTCGACGGCGAGACCTATCTGATGGAGCGGGGGCTGACCGCCGATCTCGCCATCGTCAAGGCGTGGAAGGGCGATACGGAAGGCAATCTCGTCTATCGAAAGACGGCGCGGAACTTCAATCCGATGATGGCCACGGCCGGTAAGGTGACGGTCGCGGAGGTCGAGCAGCTGGTTTCGGCCGGCGAGCTCGACAAGGACGCCATCCACACGCCGGGCATCTTCGTCGATCGCATCTTCCAGGGCGCGCGCTACGAGAAGCGCATCGAGCAGCTCACCGTCCGTGCGCGCGAGGCCGCCTGACATGGCCTGGACCCGCGATCAGATGGCCGCCCGCGCCGCCCGCGAACTCGAGGACGGCTTCTACGTCAACCTCGGCATCGGCATTCCCACCCTGGTGGCCAACCATATCCCGCCTGGCGTCTCGGTGACCCTGCAGAGCGAGAATGGCATGCTCGGCATGGGGCCGTTTCCGTTCGAGGGCGAGGCCGATCCTGATCTCATCAACGCCGGCAAACAGACCATCACCGAACTGCCGGACTCCTCCTATTTCTCCAGCGCCGATAGCTTCGCCATGATCCGCGGCGGCCACATCGCCCTCTCGATCCTGGGCGGCATGCAGGTCTCTCAGGACGGCGACCTCGCCAACTGGATGGTGCCGGGCAAGATGGTGAAGGGCATGGGCGGGGCCATGGACCTCGTTGCCGGCGTCCGCCGGGTGGTGGTGGTGATGGACCACGTGGAAAAGTCCGGCGCGCCCAAGCTGCTCACCCGCTGCACCCTGCCGCTCACCGGGGTGAAGGTAGTGGACCTCCTGATCACCGATCTCGGCGTCTTCGGCATCGACCGCAAGCGGGGTGGCGTCACCCTGACCGAGCTAGCCCCCGACGTCACCGTCGAAGAGGTGAAGGCCAAGACCGAGGCGGCCTTCACGGTCGCCGTCTGAGCCTTGGCCATGCCAGGACCTGTTCCAGCCGAATGGTCGCCGCACCGGGCGATGTGGATCGGCTTTCCGAGCCACGCCGACCTCTGGGAAGAGCACCTCGCACCGGCCCAGGCTGAAACGGCCGTGGTGGCGAAGGCCCTGGCCGGCGTCGGCGGCGAGCATGTGAAGCTCCTGGTCCACGGCGAAGCGGCTCGTGCTTCGGCGGAGCGCCTGCTCTCCGGCTTTCCCAATATCGAGGTGATAGAGGCCAGGTTCGGCGACGTCTGGCTGCGTGACACCGGTCCGATCTTCACCGCGCCTGGCGAGGCGGCGGCCTTCGCCTTCAACGGCTGGGGCGGCAAATTTATCCTCGAAGGCGACGAAGCGGTGGCCGATTTCATCGGCCAGGGAGCGAAGCTCACTCGCCACGAATTCGTCCTCGAAGGCGGCGCCCTCGACCATGACGGCCGCGGCACGGTGCTCACCACCCGCGCCTGCCTGCTCAATCCCAACCGCAACCGGGGCTGGCGCGAGGACGACGCCGAGGAGGCGCTCGCGGGTTCGTTGGGCGCGCGCAAGGTGCTGTGGCTCGATCAGGGCCTGATGAACGATCACACCGACGGTCACGTCGACAATCTGGCCCGCTTCGTCGCGCCCGGGATCGTCGTTTGCCCGGCGAGCTACGGCCAGGACGACCCGAACGCCAACGTCTATGACGCCGCCGCGCGCGCCCTGGCCGGTTTCACCGACGCCGACGGCCACGCATTGGAGGTGGTGCGCATTCCCTCGCCTGGCCGGATCATGAGCGCCGAGCATCGCGTGCTGCCGGCCTCGCATATGAACTTCGTCGTCGCCAATGAGGCGGTGATCGCCCCGATCTACGACGCCCGCGCCGGCGCCTGGGCCGTCGAGGCCCTTGAGGTGCTGTTTCCGAGACACAAGGTCGTCGGTCTGCCCTCGCGCGCGCTCCTTACCGGCGGCGGCTCGTTCCACTGCATCAGCCAGCAGGAGCCGGCCTAGTGACGCGAACGCTGACCCTGGCCGTCGTCCAGGCCGCTTTCGGTGAGGACCTGGGGGCCAATATCGCCACCGCCGAACGCCTGGTGCGCGGGGCCGCCGGGCGGGGCGCGCAAGTGATCCTCGTGCCGGAGCTGTTCCAGGGTCCCTATTTCTGCGTCCGCCAAGAAGAGCGCTGGTTCGCCGCCGCCCATCCCTGGCGCGAGCATCCCTGTGTCGCCGCCTTGGCCCCGCTGGCCGGAGAACTCGGGGTGGTGTTGCCGATCTCGATCTTCGAGCGCGAGGGGCCGCACTATTTCAACAGCCTGGTCATGGCTGACGCCGATGGCGCGCTCCTCGGCGTCTACCGCAAGAGCCACATTCCCGACGGGCCGGGCTACCAGGAGAAATACTACTTCCGGCCCGGCGACACTGGCTTCCGCGTCTGGCCGACGCGTTTCGGCCGCATCGGCGTCGGCGTATGCTGGGACCAATGGTATCCTGAGGCCGCCCGCGCCATGGTCCTGATGGGTGCGCAGGCGCTGCTCTACCCCACCGCCATCGGCACTGAGCCGCACGATCTTAGCCTCGACACGGCCTTACCTTGGCGGCGGGCCATGCAGGGGCACGCCGTGGCCAATGTCATCCCCGTGGCCGGCGCCAACCGCACGGGCTTTGAGCCCTGGCCGGACTATCCCGGCGGCGGCCAGCGCTTTTACGGCTCCAGCTTCATCTGCGACCACCGTGGCGACCTGATCGCCGATCTCGGGCCTGACGAGGTGGGCGTGGGGCTGGCGACCTTCGACCTCGACTTCCTCGACCGCCACCGCGCCGCCTGGGGCTTCTTCCGCGACCGCCGCCCGGATCTCTATGGCGCGCTGACCGCGTCTCGGCCGGTATGATCGAGATGCGGCTGGCCTAAACCGCTCGGGCCAGCCCCGCCGCTTCCGCCGCACGGGCGCGGATGGCGGCGAGGTCCGGTTCGCCCGATGGGACGAGCCAACTCCCGCCCACGCACAGCACAGAGGCCATGGCCAGCCATTCCGGCGCGGTCGCGAGGGTGATCCCGCCGGTGGGGCAGAAGCGCGCCTGGTGGAACGGGGCCGCGAGGCCGGCCAGCGCCTTGCGTCCGCCCGCCGCCTCGGCCGGGAAGAACTTGAAGAAGGAGAGTCCGAGATCGAGACCGCGCATGATATCGCTGGCGTTGGCGACGCCGGGCAGGAAGGGGATACTGGCCGTTATCGCCGCCTCGGCCAGCGGCGCGGTGAGGCCGGGGCTGACAATGAACTTCGCGCCGGCCGCCACCGCCCGATCGAGGTCCCGGCCGTTCAGGACAGTGCCGGCGCCTACCACCGCGCCCTGCACCTTGGACATCTCGGCGATGGCCTCGAGCGCCTCCGGTGTGCGGAGCGTCACTTCCAGGACCCTGAGGCCGCCCGCGATCAGCGCTTCGGCGATCGGCCGCGCCCAGACGGCGTCCTCGATGGTCAGCACCGGGATCACCGGCGAGAGGCGCATGACGCGCTCGGGGCTGGTCATGGGTCGGCTCCAGGATCAGAGGGCGGCGGCGTTCAGCATGGCCGAGGCGCCGTGCTCGGCGCTGTCGGCTCCCGCGCGCATGAAAGCGAACAACTCGCGGCCGAACCCCGGCTGTACGACGGGCGCGCCGACCGGCGCGCGGGCGGCCCATTCCGCGGCGTCGACGAGCGCCGAAAGCTCGCCCCGACGCGCGCACAGCCGGATCATATCGCCATCGCGCAGGCGCGCGATCGGGCCGCGGTCGGCCGCCTCGGGGGTGAGGTGGATGGCGGCGGGCACCTTGCCGGAGGCGCCGGACATGCGCCCGTCGGTGATCAGGACGACGGTGTGGCCCTTGTCCTGCAGCACGCCGAGCGCCGGGGTCAGCTTGTGCAACTCGGGCATGCCGTTGGCGCGCGGACCCTGGAAGCGAACCACGACGGCTACGTCGCGGTTCAGCTCGCCGGCCTGGAAGGCCGCGACGACGTCGTCCTGTTCTGAGAACACGCGTGCGGGCGCTTCGAGGGTCCAGCGCGATTCGTCGACCGCGCTGGTCTTGAAGATCGCCCGGCCGAGGTTGCCGGCCACCAGGCGCATGCCGCCCTCGGGCCGGAAGGGATCGCCGGCGGGGCGCAACAAGTCGCGGTCGGCCGGGATTGCGGGCGGATCGACCCAGGTCACGGCCTCGCCGGTGAGCGTCGGGCGGCGGGCGTAGTCGGCCAGGGACGGCGCGCCGGCGGTCAGCACATCGCCGTGCAGCAGGCCCGCGTCCAGCAAGGTCCCGATCACGAAGCCTATCCCGCCGGCGGCCTCGAACTGGTTCACGTCGCCGGGGCCGTTCGGATAGACGCGCGCGATCAGCGGTGAGACGGCTGAGAGCCGGTCGAGATCCTCCCAGTCGATGACCACGCCGGCCGCCCGGGCGATCGCCGGCAGGTGGATGGCGTGGTTGGTCGAGCCGCCGGTGGCCAGCAGCGCGACCGCCGCATTGACGATCGCCTTCTCGTCGACAACGCGCCCGATCGGGCGATAGTCGTTCCCGCTCGAGCCGATCTTGGCCAGACGGTGGACGGCGGCGCGGGTCAGCGCCTGGCGCAGCCGGGTTCCGGGATTGACGAAGGCGGCGCCGGGGACGTGCAGGCCCATGGCCTCCATCATCACCTGGTTGGAGTTGGCGGTGCCGTAGAAGGTGCAGGTGCCGGCGCCATGGTAGGCGGCGGCCTCGGCTTCCAGCAGCTCATCACGGCTGGCCTTGCCCTCGGCATAGAGCTGGCGCACCCGCTGCTTCTCGCGGTTGGCGATGCCGGACGGCATGGGTCCGGCCGGAACCAGCAGCATCGGCAGCTGGCCGAAGCGCAGGGCGCCGATCAGAAGACCCGGCACGATCTTGTCGCAGATCCCGAGCAACAGGGCGCTCTCGAACATCGAATGGGTCAGGGCCACGGCGGTCGACAGGGCGATGGCGTCGCGGCTGAACAGCGACAGCTCCATGCCTTTCTGGCCCTGGGTGACGCCGTCGCACATGGCCGGGACGCCGCCGGCGACCTGGGCCGTGGCCCCTATCTCGCGAGCGAAAAGCTTGATCTGCTCGGGATAGCGTCCGTACGGCTGGTGGGCCGAGAGCATGTCGTTGAATGAGGTGACAACGCCGATGTTCATCGCCCGTCCGGCGCGGATGGCGGCCTTGTCTTCGCCGGAAGCGGCGAAGCCGTGGGCGAGGTTGCTGCAGCTCAGTCGGGGGCGGTCACCGCCACGGTCGCGCTCGGCGGCGATGAAGTCGAGATAGGCCGCGCGCGTCGCCTTCGAGCGCTCCTGAATCCTCGCGGTGACCCGGGCGATTTCGGGGTGAAGGTTGCTTGTCGACACTTGCGCCTACTCCCGCCTCAGCAACTTCTCGTTCAGCGTCGTGCCCCACCAGGCGGCCTTGAAATCGGCCTTGATCGCCACGGGGTCATAAGCCGGACTCTGCACCCACTCCACGAAGCTTTGGCCGGCCGGCTCACCCTCGGCGAGATAGCGCTCGAAGATGTAGTCGAGGACGCCGGTCAAGCCCGCCTTCACGTGCAGATAGCGCGGCGAGAGCTGGCCGATGGCCTCGCGGATGCTCTGGCCCTGGCGGAAGTGCTTGTAGAACACCGCCATGATGCCGGCCCGATCGGCCCCTGACTTGCAGTGCATGAGAGCGGGGTAGCGCACGGTCTCGAACAGGTCGCGGGCCCCCAGCACCTTCTCGGCCGTGGGCACATCGCGCGAGGCGATGACGAAGTCCACCAGTTCCAGATCCAGCCGCTCGCAGGCGTCGACTTCCATGGCCCGGAAGCTCGTCTCGAACCCGCCGCGCAGGTTGATGATCGTTTTGATCCCGCGGTCCTTCCAGGCCTTGAGCTGGAACGGCCATGGCTGGTTGGTGCGCACCAACTCGTCGCTGATCCAATGGGCGTTGGAAAACGCCAGACGCAGATAGGCGTGGTCGTTCCACAGGTGATCCGCGGTCGTGCGTAGACGCCCGCGGGGCGTAGTGAGGTCGAATTTCGACAAGAGAGGCTTTCTATTCCTTGCGCGTGAAGAAGGCGTCGGCCGCCGCGCGCGACGCCTCCTTACGGGTAAGCTGGGCGCGCGCCCGCTCGATTTCAGCGTTGAGGACGTCGATACGCTCATTGAGTTCCTCGACGCCACAGAGCTCCAGGTCTTCCCTGGCGAGGTCGACGAGCGCCTGTCCGCGCGCGCGACGGGCTTCGGCCGGTTCATCGGACATGGGCGGGTCTCCTTTGCCTTTCCCATGGGCGAGCGGCTATCTGAGGCCGCGCGGCCGTTCGCGCAAGTTGAGGGCGTATGAATGACCGGACCGATGATGACCGCGATTACCGTGGCGAAGGGCAAGGGCCCGGCGAGCTCGCTTCACCCAGTGCAGATTCCTCGCCCCACGCCCAGCGACGCCGAGATCGTCATTCGGGTGCGGGCCGCAGGGGTCAATCGTCCGGACATCCTTCAGCGCCTGGGCTTCTATCCGCCCCCGCCCGGCGCTCCGGGAACGCTCGGCCTGGAGGTCTCCGGCGAGGTGGTCCATCCGGCGGGTCGCTGGCGAGAGGGCGACAAGGTCTGCGCGCTGCTGGGCGGTGGGGGTTATGCCGAATTCGCCGCTTGTGACGCCCACCACGCCTTGCCGATCCCGATGGGGCTTTCGTTTATCGAAGCCGCGGCCCTGCCAGAGACGGTGTTCACAGTCTGGGCCAATCTATTCGAGCAGGGAGGTCTGCAGGCGGGCGAGACGGCCATGATTCACGGCGCCACCTCGGGCATTGGCGTCACGGCCATTCAGATGGCCAAAGCGGCCGGCGCTCGCGTGATCGCCACCGCGCGCAGCGCCGCCAAGGCGGCGGAAGCCAAGGCCCTCGGCGCCGACATTGTCGTCGACGCCAGCACGGAGGATTTCGCCGCGGTCGCCGAGAACGCCGGCGGCGCGGACGTGATTCTCGATATGGTCGCCGGTCCCTATTTCCCAAAGAATCTCGACGCCCTGAGCGTTGGCGGGCGGCTGGTCCACATCGCCTCGCAGGGCGGCAATATCGTCGAACTGCCGATCCTGAAGATCATGCAGAAGCGCCTCATCATCACCGGATCGACGCTGCGGCCGCGCCGCGCGGATGAGAAGGCGCGTCTGGCCGCCGAGGTCGAGCGCGTGGTCTGGCCATGGATCGCCGAAGGCCGCGTCAAGGCGGTGATCGACCGGGTGTTTCCGCTCGCCGACGCCGCCGGCGCCCATACCTACCTGGAATCGGGGACGCACGTCGGCAAGGTCGTGCTGGAGACCTGAGGGCTCGCGCCCTGGCGACGATAAATTGCGGCCGCCAGGGCCGTTCCCTCTTGCGTCGGCGACCGAATGCGGGTTTTTGGCCAGCGGGCCACGCCCTCCCAACGGGGCGCTGCCCATCTGCAAGGATGGGAGACATCGCTATGACACTTCTCGCCAAGCCGGCCATGCGGCCGGCGCGACCGCACTTCTCTTCAGGCCCCTGCGCCAAGCGCCCGGGCTGGAGTCCCGAAACCCTCAGCGCCGCAATCCTCGGACGCTCGCATCGTTCGAGCCCCGGCAAGGCGCGCCTGAAGGCCGCCATCGATCAGACGCGCGCCGTATTGGACGTACCGGCCGACTATCTGATCGGGATCACGCCCGGATCGGACACCGGCGCGGTGGAAATGGCGCTGTGGTCCCTGCTCGGGCCGCGCCCGGTGCAGGTGCTGGCCTTCGAATCCTTCGGCAAGGATTGGGTCACCGATGTCGTCAAGCAGCTGAAGCTGGACGCCGAGGTGCTTGAGGCGCCCTACGGCCGCCTGCCCGACCTCGGCAAGGTGAGCGGTGAGGCCGACCTCGTGTTCACCTGGAACGGCACCACCTCCGGCGTTCGCGTGCCCAACGCCGATTTCATCGCCGCCGACCGCGCCGGACTCACCATCTGCGACGCCACCAGCGCCTGCTTCGCCCAGACGCTCGATTGGGCCAAGCTCGATGTGGTGACCTTCTCCTGGCAGAAGGCCCTCGGCGGCGAGGCGGCGCACGGGGTGCTGATCCTCTCACCCCGCGCCGTGGGGCGGCTAGAGAGTCACACGCCCGCGTGGCCGGTGCCCAAGCTTTTCCGCATGACCAAGGGCGGCAAGCTCAACGCCGAGATTTTCGAGGGCGCGACTATCAATACGCCGTCGATGCTATGCGTGGAGGATTACCTCGACGCCCTTCGCTGGGCGGCGTCGATCGGCGGCCTGGCCGAGCTGAAGGCGCGGGCCGACGGCAATCTCGCCGTGCTCGAAGGCTGGGTCGCCAAGACCCCGTGGGTGGCGTTCCTCGCCGAAGACCCGGCCAGCCGGTCAAACACCTCGGTGTGCTTGAAGGTGGTCGATCCGGCCGTGACCGGCCTGCCGGTCGACGGTCAAGCCGCTTTCGCCAAGCGCCTCGCCCAGGTGTTGGAAAAAGAAGGCGTGGCCCTTGACATCGGCGGCTACCGCGACGCCCCGCCCGGGCTCCGCGTGTGGTGCGGCGCGACGGTCGAGCGCGATGACCTCGAAGCTCTGACGCCTTGGCTCGACTGGGCCTTCGCCGAGACCGCCGCCGAACTCCTGCCGGCCTGACTCTCCCGCAATTCGCCGCGCGCCCTTGATCGTGGCCGCGCGCATCCAACCGAAGGAATACCCATGACCCCTCGCGTGCTCATCGCCGATTCCCTGTCCCCCGCCGCCGTGGAGATCTTCCGCCTGCGCGGCGTCGACGCCGATGTCAGGGTTGGCCTCGGCAAGGAAGAGCTGATCGCCGTGATTGGCGACTACGACGGCCTGGCCGTGCGTTCGGCCACCAAGGCGACCCGCGAGGTGATCGCCGCCGCCAAGCGTCTCAAAGTCATCGGCCGGGCCGGCATCGGCGTCGACAACGTCGATATTCCCGCCGCCACCGCCGCCGGGATCGTGGTGATGAACACGCCGTTCGGCAATTCGATCACCACCGCCGAGCACGCCATCGCCATGATGTTCGCCCTGGCGCGCCAGCTTCCAGCCGCCGATGTCTCCACCCAGGCCGGCAAGTGGGAGAAGAACCGCTTCATGGGCGTGGAACTCTACGCCAAGACGCTGGGCCTGATCGGCGCCGGCAATATCGGCTCGATCGTCGCCGACCGGGCCAACGGCTTGAAGATGAAGGTCATCGCCTACGACCCCTTCCTTTCCCCCGAGCGGGCGGTGGAGATCGGTGTCGAGAAGGTCGAGCTGCCGGAGCTGCTGGCCCGCGCCGACATCATCAGCCTGCACACCCCGCTCACCGACAAGACCCGCAATATCCTCTCCGCCGAAGCCCTGACCGCGGCCAAGAAGGGGGTGTTGATCGTCAACTGCGCGCGCGGCGGCCTCGTCGACGAAGTGGCGCTGCGCAAGGGCCTCGACGACGGCCACATCGGCGGCGCGGGCTTCGACGTCTTCGTCGAAGAGCCCGCCAAGGCCAACGTGCTCTTCGGCGCTCCGGGCTTCATCGCCACGCCGCATCTGGGCGCCTCCACCAGCGAAGCGCAGGAAAACGTCGCCCTGCAGGTCGCCGAGCAGATGAGCGACTATCTGCTCACGGGCGCCGTCTCCAACGCCCTCAACAGCCCCTCGGTCACCGCCGACGAGGCGCCGAAGCTGAAGCCCTACATTGCGCTCGCCGAACGGCTGGGGGCGTTCGCCGGCCAGATGGTCGATGTCGGCCTCAAGGGCGTGGACGTGGCCTTCGAAGGGGAGGTGGCGGGGCTCAATGTGCGACCGCTGGCAGCCGCGGCGCTGGCTGGCGTCATGCGGCCCATGCTGGCGGAGATCAACATGGTCTCCGCCCCGGCGGTGGCGCGCGAGCGCGGGGTCACCGTCTCGGAATCACGCCAGGATCATTCGCCGATCTATGAGAACCTGATGCGGATCACTGTGCAGACAGAGATGGGCCGCCGCTCCTTCGCCGGCACGGTGGTGGCGGGCGCGCCGCGCATCGTCGAGGTCAAGGGCATGGACCTGGAGAGCGCCTTCGCCCCGGCCATGCTCTATGTGAACAACCTCGACAAACCGGGCTTCATCGGCGCCCTGGGCGCGTTGCTGGGCGAGGCCGGCGTCAATATCGCCACGTTCAACCTCGGGCGGGTGGCGGCTGGCGACGACGCCATCGCCCTGGTGGGCGTCGACCAGGCCCCCGATGACGCCCTCATCGCCAAAATCCGCGCCCTGCCGCACGTCAAGGAAGCGCGGGCGCTGAGGTTCTAGCCGCTCACCCGTCGTAGAAGAACATCGGGTGCAGGCCGATCAGGCGACGCTCGCGCTCGCTCTCGGCGCGGGCGGCGGCATCGGGCGCGATGTGGTTCACCTGGTCGGTGGTGTAGATGCGCTGGGCGATATCGCGCCGGGCATAGTGGCATTGCAGGAAGAAGCGGCCGAACTCGGATTCAGCCGGTGTGCCGCGGTGCCAGATGTCGGAAACGAAGGCGATGGCGTCGCCCGCCTTGGCCGGCAGCGTCACCGGCGCGCGGCCGTCGTACGTAAGCGCCATGCCCTGCTCGTCGGCGTCGTGGGGCGGCATGCGGCCCGACCGGTGCGAGCCCGGAATCACCGCCGTCGGGCCGGCTTGCGGCGGGCAGTCGATCAGGAAGAGGTGAACGCCGACGGCGAACACGGGATAGGGAATCGCCTCCGGCCACGCGACGCCGGCCGGGCGAGGGACATGTGGTCCGGCGTCGATGTGCCAGCGCCCGCCCTGATGCCCGGCCGGGTTGCGCCAGGCCGTGTTGGCGATGACGTGGCAGTCTTCGCCCAACAGGGGCTCGAGCGCGTCAAGGATGGCGCGGCTGGCCACCGCCTTCTGCCCCAAGGGTGAGCGGTTGAACATGGCGTAGCGCCACTCGCCCTTCTGGTCGCGCTCGCGGTCGGGCGGCGAAGACTCGTAAACGGCGGCGATCTCGTCGCGGAGCGCCGTCGTCGCCTCCGAATCGAGCACGCCTGGGATATGGGCGTAGCCCTCGCGCTCAAGGTGAGCGGCGGCCTCGGACGCCGGCTCCTTGCGCAGGACGAGGTTGCCGTATCGGCGGGAGATCATGCGGCGAGTATGGCCCGTCCAGAGCGGCGATCAAGCGGCCGCGTCACGTTCGCCTGGTTGCCCCCACGGGAGGATTGCCTCCGGCGCGATCTTCCCCCATGTCCCGGATTGAAACCTGCGGCCCAGAGCCGCGCCGAACCGGGAGGAAGGCCAGGATGTTCTCGCACATCATGATCGGAACCAGCGATCTGGAACGGGCCAAGGCGTTCTATGACAAGGTGCTGGGCGCGCTCGACGTGCCCCCCGGGTTTGTCGATCGCCACCGCATCTTCTACCGCACGCCGACGGGGGTGTTTGGGGTGTCGCTGCCGATCAACGGCGAGCCGGCCACTTTCGCCAACGGCGGCACCATCGGTTTCGCCTGCAGTTCGCCCGAGCAGGCTGATGCGTGGCACGCGGCCGGCGTCGCCGCTGGCGGGACGACCTGCGAGGATCCTCCAGGCGTGCGCGAAGGCGCCACCGGCAAGATTTATCTCGCCTATCTGCGCGATCCCGACGGCAATAAGCTCTGCGGCCTGCACCGGATGAACTGACTCACCAGGCGTCCACGAACCGGCGTCTCGGCGCGTGGCGGGGGCGGCAGGCCTTCAGGCCGTCGACGATCCAGCGGCGCGTATCGGCCGGATCGATGACTGCGTCGATTTCCAGACTGGCGGCGACGTTGATGGCCTTGCCGCGAGCGTAGAGGGCGCCCAGCAGCTTATCGAACAGCGCCTGTTTGGCCTCGGGGTCTGTCTCGGCTTCAAGTTCGCGGCGGTAGCCCAGGCGCACCGAGCCTTCGAGGCCCATGCCGCCGAACTCTCCGGTCGGCCACGCGGCGCAGAAGACCGGCGCCAAGGTCGAGCCGCCGGCCATCGCCTGGGCGCCTAGGCCATAGGCCTTGCGCAGCACCACGGCGAACATCGGCGTGCCCAGCCGGGCGGCGTTGATGAACAGGCGCGAGGTCTTGCGCACGGCGGCCTGGGCCTCGCTCTCCGGTCCGACCATGAACCCTGGGGTGTCGATCAGCGAAACCACCGGCAGGTCGAAGGCGTCGGCGAGCTGGAAGAGGCGCGATCCCTTGTCGGCCCCGTCGCAGTCCACCGCGCCGCCGAGGTGCGTGGGGTCGTTGGCGATGAGGGCGATCGGCCGACCCTCGATACGGGCGAAGCCGGTGATGACGCCGGGCGCGAAGGCAGGCCGCAACTCGAGGAACGACACGTCGTCGACCAGGGTCTCGATCACGGCGCGCACGTCGTAGACCCGCAGCCGGTTTTCCGGGATGGCGCGGCGCAGGGCGCGTTGGTCGCCCACGGTCCAACCGCCTGTCGACCCCTGGAAATAGGACAGGGCCTGTTTGGCCAGCCGCGTGGCGTCGGCTTCGTCCTCGGCCAGAAGGTCGACGACGCCATTGGCCGTCTGCACGGCCATGGGCCCGATCTCCTCGGGTGCGAACACGCCGAGCCCGCCGCCCTCGATCATCGCCGGTCCGCCCATGCCGATGTTGCTGGTCTTGGTGCAGATCAGGATCTCGGAAAGGCCGGCGAAGGAGGCGTTACCGGCGAAGCAGCGGCCGGATACGACGGCGATCTTAGGCACGAGGCCAGCCAGCCGGGCGAAGGCCTTGAAGCTGGGTGTCGCCAGGCCAGAGGCGCCGACTCCGTCGGTGTCGCCCGGCCGCCCGCCGCCGCCTTCGGCGAACCAGACCACCGGCAGCTCCTCCTTCTCGACCATCTCCAGCAGGCGGTCGGTCTTGAGGTGGTTCATATGGCCCTGGGTGCCAGCGAGCACTGTGAAATCATAGGCCAGGGCGGCGCAGCGGGCCTTGTCCTCGCCGACGAGCGCGCCGTTCACCCGCGCCAGGCCGCAGATGAGGCCGTCGGCGGGACTCATCCGCTTGAGCTCTTCTTCCGAGCGGCGTCGGCGCTGGGCGGCGAGGGCGAACGCCCCGTATTCCAGGAAGGTCCCCGGGTCGACGAGGTCGTCGATGTTCTCGCGCGCGGTGCGCTGGCCACGGGCGCGGCGGCGCTCCACCGCCTCGGGCCGGGCCTCGTCACCGAGGAGACGCCAGCGTTCCTGCACCTCGGCGAGGTCGGGACGGATGAAATCGAGATCGACGTCGCCTTCGTCGTCGGCCTCCGCATGCGCGACATGCTCGGGGGCGATGAATGCGACCGCCTGGCCCCTGGCGACCACCTCACCTCTATGGGCGGCCAGGGCCACAATGCGCCCGGCGACGGGCGCGGCCAGCACATGCTCCATCTTCATGGCTTCGAGGATCGCCACGGTCTGGCCCTGGCGCACGAGGTCGCCGGGCTCGACTTCGAAGGCGCCGACAGTGGCCTGCAGCCCGGCGACGACCGCCTCCGCTCCGGGCGGCGTCTCGACTGATGGTTTCAATGGGGTCGGAACATCGGCGGTCATGGCTAGCGCCCGGCCGGGCAGCGTGACGGCGATCGCGACCAGCTCGGCGGCATGGGCGTCGATGAAGCGTGTCGTCGCCTCGCCTGACACCACTTCCGGCCGCGCAAGGAGGGCGCGCAACAGGCCGATGTTGGTCTCCACGCCCTCGATGCGGAATTCGCTGAGCGCCCGCGCGGCTCGGGCCGCGGCGCGCTCGAGAGTGGGCGCGACGCAGATGACCTTGGCCAGCAGGGAGTCGAACTCAGGGCTCGTCGCATAGCCGGCCCAACCGTAGCCATCGACGCGCACGCCTGGACCGGACGGGGGTTCATAGGCCGTCAGGCGCCCGCCTTCCGGCGTCACCGAGCCGTCGGGATTTAGCGTTTCAAGATTGACGCGGGTCTGGATGGCGACGGCGCGGGGTTCGGGCGTGGCGGAGAGGCCGATGTCGGAGAGGCTGTCACCGGCTGCAAGGCGGATCTGGGCCTGGACGAGGTCGAGGCCGGTCGCCTCCTCTGTGACCGTGTGCTCCACCTGCAACCGGGCGTTGGCCTCGATGAAGAAGACGTCCCCGTTCGTCTCGTCCAGCAGGAACTCAATGGTGCCGAGATTGCGGTAGCGCACCGCGGCGGCCAAGGTCGTGGCGGCGTCGTAGAGACGCTCGCGCAGGGCCGGATCGAGATTGGGCGCCGGCGCGATTTCGATGATCTTCTGATGCCGGCGTTGCAGAGAGCAGTCGCGGTCGCCCACGGCCACCACGCCGGTGCGGCCGCCGGCGATCTGCACCTCGATGTGGCGGGCCCGCTCGATCAGTCGCTCGGCGTAGAGTCCGCCGTCGCCGAAGGCGGCCAGGGCTTCGCGCGCGGCCGAAGCATAGGCCGGCGCGATCTCGCCGGCTTCGCGCACCATGCGCATGCCCCGACCGCCGCCGCCGGCGAGGGCCTTGATCATCATAGCCGCGCCTTCCGGCAGGCTGGCGAAGAAGGCCTCGAGATCGGCCTGGCTCGCCGGTCCGTTCACGCCCTCGATCACCGGAACGCCATTGCGGGCGGCCAGCGCCCGGGCGCGCGCCTTGTCGCCGAGAATCTCCAGCGCCTCGGGCGCGGGACCGATGAAGGTGAGGCCGGCGACCATGCAGGCGCTGGCGAAGGCGGCGCTCTCGGACAGGAAGCCATAGCCCGGATGGACTGCATCGCAGCCGGCCGTCTTGGCCGCCTCGATCAGGGCTTCGATGTCGAGATAGCCCGCGGCGCCCGCGCCCGGCAGCGACTGGACGCGGTCGGCGGCCTTGACGTGCAGCGAGCCGCCGTCTCCGGCGGCGAACACTGCGGTGGTGGCGATGCCGAGCTCGCCGGCGGCCCGGGCGATGCGGATGGCGATCTCGCCGCGATTGGCGATCAGGATGTGCTGAATGGGCATGCGACTTCTTTAGAACGCGTCGCGCGACCGCCATAGGCAGGAATGGGGATCACGCCGGCTTAGGCCCGGCGGCGTGCGCCCTGCGAGCCAGCAGGCCTTCGATCCAGGCTGCGGGTCCATCCACCAGACGCGGGAACCACGCCGTGATCGCAAGGAGCGCGATCCCAAACGCGGCCAGGACGAGACCCGCCGTCAGCCCGGTCGGCCAGAAGCTGAGGGTCAGCCGTCCGCGGCTGTTCGGCGGCAGGTCTACGGCGACGAGGACGCCGTCCAGCGCCCTGGCGCGCACCGGCCGGCCGTCAAGGCTGGCTTGCCAGGTTGGATACCAGGCGCGGGCGACGACCAGGGTTCCTGGCGCCGGCGAGTCGTTGTTCGCCTGGAGGACGATCCGGGCCGGCGCGCTCGAAACCACGGCGCCGGCCGCGCCCGGCGAGGCCCAGGTGACGAGGCCTTGCGGCTTGATGCGCGAGAAACGCCATTCGCCGATGGGTCCGCGCGCCTGGCTCCAGCCGGAACCGGCGGCGGCGAAGGCCTTGGCGTCGGCTTCGCGCTGCACGTCCACCTCATCGACCCCCATCAGATCAATCAGGCCCCGGCCGGTCGGGGTTACCGGCTTCGTCACCCGTGCGACGATGTCATCGCAGTCGGTGCCAAATCCGATCTGGCAGAAGTGATCGACGAACGCCTCGCTGGTCATCGAGCTGTAGCCGATGAGACTTCCGCCGGGCCATTGTAGCGCCGTATTGGCCGGACCGTATGTTTTCCAGAAAGGCGCGCCTGGATCGGCCTCGAACGGCGAAAAGATCGCATAGCGCATGGGCGTTTCTGAAAGCCCGGCGACCGCGGTCGGAGCCGAGCCCATCGTGGTCCAGTTGTTGGGGTAGCGGGGATAGCCGCCGAGGAACACGCTCCACAGTGACAGCCAGAACAGGGCGATGGAGCTGACCAGGGCCAATGCCGTCCAGCGCAGGTCGCGCCGCGTCTTGAAGCGCGTGCTCAGCCAGGCGAGCGCGCCGAAGGCGTAGGCCACGGCGAGATAGACGAGCGCCCGTTCGCGGGTCTGGCCGATCGCGAGCCACACCTCGGCGGCGATCACCAACGCCAGTCGGTCGAACTTCCACGGCGCGCCATCCTCATCCGCCTGGGTGAGCGCGAGCCCCGCCAGCATGAGGATGGCAAGCTGATAGTAGGGCAGCAGGCGGAACATCCACCTGAACGGCCCGATGTGCGAAATCATCGACAACGCGGCGAAGGCGACGGCCGAGACCATGACGATGACGGCGGCCGGATTCGCCGCCAGCCGCCGCCAGTTGGCGCTGGCCAGGGCCAAGGGCGCGAACCAGGCGGCGAAGGTCAGCGGCCGGACGACGGTCTCATAGGGATGATGGAAGGCGCCCCAATGGGTCTGGACGAAGGGCATGCCGAACTCGAGCAGGCCGGTCAGGTCGGTGGCCCACATGCCGGCGACGACCGGCCGCTGCGCATAGGCGACATAGAGCTGGACCGGAAGGATGGCCGGCATGGCGATCAGGCCGCCGGCGGCGAGCGCCAGGGTCGGCCAGGCGGCGGCGCGCAGACGCCCCTCGTGCTTGTTGGCGAACAGCACGCGACCGGCGACGAGCGCTGAAAGCAACAGCGCAAGATTGGTGAAGGGCCAGCCTGAGAGAAGCGTCATGGCGGTCATGGCCGCCGCCGCCGGGGCCCAATTCGGCCGTTTGTAGGTCAGGATCAGGAACGCCCAGGCCCAGGCGAGCCAGGCCATGCTGACCAGGGCCGGGATCCAGTCCGCCGCGCCCCAGAAGAAAATCCAGTCCGACAGGGGCGCGAGCACGGCGACGAGAAAGGCGTGTCGCCGCGCGCAACCGAGCACGCGGGCCAGGAAATAGGCCCCGCCGCCCAGGACGGCGACGTGGACCAGGGAGTAGATCGCCGCGGCGAGCGCCAGATCGTTCAACTGGCCGATACCGGCGTAGAGCGCCAGGGAGACGGGATTGAAAACCGCGTACTGATATTCCTGCAGCAGCGCCCCGCCGCTCCAGATGCGGTCGGTCAGCAAGGGGAACTGACCATGGGCGAGCAAACGCGCGATCTCGCGAAAGCCGGGCATGAAATAGGTGGCGTAATCGTCGGTCAGGAAAAAGCGAGGGCTGACCGCGAGCGCGGTCGCCGCCACGGCGACGGCCAGAGCGGCGGCCAGGACGCCGATGGCGACATCCGTGCGCACGCCGCCGGATGGGGGCGGGGCCGGCGCGTGCGCCTTATCCAGCGAAGCGGCGCTCATCGAAACCTTCCCGGCGTCGTCACAGTCGGGCTAACCGGGTTCGCCACGGCCGTCCACCGACCTGGCCAGCGTGGGGAGGCGCGCCTCATCGGAAGGGCCGGCAGGAATAGCGATAGAAGGTGTCGATCTTCAGCGTTCGCGCGGACCCGGCCTGAGCCTGCCAGGCCGGGGCCCGCCAAGATTGGGTCGGGACGCCCACGACGGGCTGACCCAGGACCAGGGTGTCGAGATCGGGCAGGGCGCGGCAGACGGTGGCGAGCTGAGCTGGATCCGTAGGACCCAATGCGCGGGCGTTCTGCTTCTCTATGCACTGTGGGCTGGCCGCCGGAGCGAAGTCTGCCGTATCCAGTCGGCTGAGCGCGGCCCCGCGGCGGGCGTAGTCCATGGCCGTTCCCCGGAAGAACAACGCCTCCGATCCCTGGACGCAGCTGAAGTAGCTGGGGGCGCCATGCCGGAACCACAGCAACTCCAGTCCGCCGTCGCCCTCCCAGTAGGTGTGGCCGGCGCCGGCGAGGAACCGATCCAGACCATCATCGGCCGGGGGTCCGAACACATACCGGTTCCAAGCGGTGCGTTGATCGGCCAGCGTCACGGCCGCCAGAAGCAACAGGCCGGCGGTCGCCGCCAGACGAAGGCTGGCGCCGCGCCGCAGAGACCAGACCAACCCCGCTCCGGCCCCGGCGGCGACGAGGGCGCGCGCAACGTCTGAGATCAGGGTGTCATCCAGCCCGACCCGCAGAAAGATGAGCAAACCGGCGAAGCCGACGCCGATGCCCATGGCGGCGATGGCGGCCACGCGAAGGATTGGACGCGGACCCGTTCGAGCCTCCGCCACGGCGAAGGCACAGCCGGCAATCGTCATCGCCGGCGCGACCAATTCCATGGCGCCCAGGAAGCGGCCCAGCGCGCTGGCCCCCGCGCCCGTTATGAGCAGGGCGCGCGGCCAACCCTGGACGTCGCCGCGCAGCAGGATGACCGGCAGGAAGGCGTTGGCGATGACCGTGGTCAGCCACAGGCTGCGCCAGACCTGCAGGTTGGTGATGAGCACATTGTGGGCCAGATCGGCGCCCAGCAGGGACACGACCAGCAAGGCCAGCGTGACCGCCAGCACCGCGACGATCAGCCGACGCTCGCGCTCGTCAGCGCGGATCAGGCAGAACGACAGGACGGCCAGAACCGCGCCCACTTGGCAGAAGTCCCACCAACACCATTCGGCGATGAACGCCTGGCTGCAGCGCAGCAGCACGACCTGGAACCAGGCGTCGTCATAGCGGGCGAGGGCGTGCGCGAACGGGCCCACCGCCACCGCCAACGCCAACGCGCCGCCGGCGGCGGCCACGCCGATGACGATCCAGACCCGGCGGTCGCCCAGTCGCACCAGCAGCACGCCGGCTCCACAGGCCGCGGCCAGCGGGTGGATGGCGGCGGCCACGACCAGCACGGCGGCGGCCAGCACCCCGCGGCCGCGCAATCCCAGCGCCAGCCCCGCCATTACCAGCGCCTCGGCGAACAGGCGAGGGGTGGCGAACGGCTCGGCATAGGCGAAGATCCCGTCTCCCCCGTACGCCACCCGCAGCAGAATCACCCCGACGATGGCCAGCCAGCGCTCGGATCGCCGGGGGAAGACCGTCCAGACCAACGCCATCAGGGCGGCGAGCCAAAGCGCGCCTCCGCCGTCCGCCGCCACGAAATGCGCGCCGGCCGGCCCGATCCAGGCGACCAGGGGGGCGTAGCCGGCCGTGAAGACGGTGAAGGAGTCCTGGGAGCCGTACTTGAAATAAAGATCCTGGTCGTAGCGGCCGGGCTCGAGAACGCGCAGCGCGTGGAGGAGGTAGAAGCGCGCGTCGCCGACAATGCCGAAATAGGGGCGCGCGGCGACCCATATCGCCAGGACCAGAAGGAGCGGGACGGCGGATTGCAGGCCAGGACGCGCCCGGTCCAAGGAAGCGGCGCTCATCGAGATCCCCCGCGTCGTCGTTGTTTGGGCTAGCCGGGTTCGCCCGAGCCGTCTACCGCCTTAACAAGCCGGGATTCGTCGCCGATAAAGGAGCCGATCAGGGGGCGCGATGACAGAGCCGCAGGCCATGACGGCGGGAACCGGCGCGATCGCGGTCGTGACTCCGGTGCTGAACGACTGGGCCGCGCTCGAGCGCCTGATCGCGGAGCTCGATCGCCTGCCCGCGCTGGCGGGGAGGCGCCTGGTCATCTTCGCGGTCGATGACGGATCGTATCCGCCCCCCAACCTGGAGGCGCTGGCCTCGGCGGCCTCGGCGGGCCTGGGCGCGGTGACGGGGGTCAAGGTGATCCAGCTGTCGGCCAATCTCGGCCACCAGCGGGCGATTGCGGCGGCCCTCGTCGAACTGAGCGACCATCCGGGGTTCGACAGCGTGCTGGTGATGGACGCCGACGGCGAAGACCGACCGGAGGACGTCGCCGCGCTCCTGGCGGCCGCCGATGGCCAGGCGATCGTACTCGCTCTGCGTTCCCGGCGCTCGGAAGGGTTCGGATTCCGGGTGGGATACGGCGTCTACCGCGTTTTGTTTCGGTCGCTGACCGGCAACAGCATTCAATTCGGCAACTTTTGCCTGATCCCGTTCGGATTCCTTGAGGCCCTGACTCACAGTCCGGCGACCTGGAACAACCTGGCCGCGGCCATCATGCGCTCGCGCCTGCCGACCGTGAGCGTTCCGACCGCGCGTGGAGCGCGATATGCGGGCCGCTCCCGGATGAACTTCAGCGCCCTGGCCGTTCACGGGCTCAGCGCCATTTCGGTCTACATCGACGTGATGCTGGTCCGGATCATCGGCGCCGCCTTCGCCGCGAGCGCGCTCGTGTTCGGCGCGTTGGTGGTCGTGGTATGCCTGAAGCTGTTCACCCGCCTGGCCGTGCCCGGCTGGGCGTCGTTCATGGGCGTGTCGCTGCTGGTGCTGTTGTTTCAGACCCTGATGTTCGCGAGCATCGCCTTGTTCCAGTTCCTGAGTTTCCGCTCGATGCCCACGGTCGTGCCGGCGACGCATGCGCCGCAGCTGATCGCGCGGGTGATCGACGCCGATCGAGCGACGATCCCTACGTGACCTCGGGGGCCGCCTACCAGGGAACCGAACTCGAGCTGTTCCAGCACGCCCGCAACTGGAAGCGCTATGTCGCTCAGCGTCTGCGGCCCTATCTGTCGGGGAACGTCGTCGAGGTGGGGGCGGGCCTGGGGGCCACGACCGCCGCTCTGTGCGGGCCGGGGGTTTCGGATTGGCTGTGCCTCGAACCCGATCCCGCCATGGCCGCACAACTGACGGCTTCAATCGCGGAGGGTCAATTGCCGCCGGCCTGCCGCGCGCGGCAGGGGATCCTGGCGGACCTGCCCGAGGCGCCCGAATTCGACGTGGCTCTCTATGTCGACGTGCTCGAACACATCGAGGATGATCGCGCCGAACTGTTGCAGGCCGCCCACCGCCTGCACAGCGGCGGGCGCATTGTGGTGCTTTCACCCGCGCATCAATGGCTGTTCAGTCCGTTCGACGCCGCGATCGGGCACTTCCGCCGCTATCGCCGGGCGGATGCGAAGGCCCTGACGCCTGGGGGCCTGGTGTTAGAGAGGGCGGACTATCTCGATAGCGTCGGCCTGGCGGCGTCCTTCGCCAACAAGGCCCTGTTGCGCTCGTCCATGCCGAGCCTGGGTCAGGTCCTGACTTGGGATCGCCTGATGGTTCCGATCTCGCGCCTGATCGATCCGGTGCTTGGTCGCCGGGTTGGCAAGTCGGTGCTGTTCGTGTGGCGCCGACCCTAGTTGGACTCGGCGGCGAGCAGGGCGTCGAAATAGGCGATGGTCTTCATCAGGCCGTCGCGCAGCGGCGTGGTTGGCGTCCAGCCGAGTTTGGCTCCGGCCTGGGAAATGTCGGGTCGGCGCTGCCTGGGATCGTCCTGCGGCAGCGGTCTGTTGACGATCGGTGACGCGCTCCCGGTCAGCTCCAGCACCAGCTCGGCGAGTTCGAGCATGGTCGATTCATGAGGATTGCCGAGGTTGATCGGCCCGGTGACATCGTCAGGCGTCGCCATCAGACGCGTCAGGGCGTCGACCAGGTCGTCGACATAGCAGAACGAGCGCGTCTGGGCGCCGTCGCCGTAGATGGTGATCGGCTCGCCCTTGAGCGCCTGGACGATGAAATTGGACACCACCCGCCCGTCGTTGGGGTGCATGTGGGGGCCGTAGGTGTTGAAGATCCGCGCGATCTTGATGCGCAGCCGGTGCTGTCGCCAGTAGTCGAAGAACAGCGTCTCGGCGCAGCGCTTGCCCTCGTCGTAGCAAGAGCGTGAGCCGATCGGGTTCACATGCCCCCAGTAGTCCTCGGTCTGCGGATGGACGTGGGGATCGCCATAGACCTCCGAGGTCGACGCCTGGAGGATTCTGGCCCTCACCCGCTTGGCGAGCCCCAGCATGTTGATGGCGCCGTGGACGCTGGTCTTGGTGGTCTGCACCGGATCGTGCTGGTAGTGCACTGGGCTAGCCGGGCAGGCCATATTGTAGATCTCGTCGACCTCCACATAGAGCGGGAAGGTCACGTCGTGGCGAATGACCTCGAAGGCCTTGTCATCCATGAGCTCCAGGATGTTGTTCTTCGAGCCGGTGAAAAAGTTGTCGACGCAGATGACGAAATAGCCGTCGGCGAGCAGACGCCGGCACAGGTGCGAGCCGATGAATCCGGCGCCGCCGGTCACCATGGCGGTCTTGCGCGTCGTCATGATTGCCCCCGAATCCGCGGCCCGCGGCCGCTGGTTCCTTGAACCTAGGACAATCGCGCAGCCGCGCCCAGCGCTTGACTCTCTGTGTTCGGGGCCTAGAACAAAAAGAGAACAAAGGATATCCGAATGTCGCGCGCGGCGCGTCTCATGGCGGTGCGGGCCAGCCTCGCCATTCTCGAAGGCTCGGCGGGTCGCCCGACGTTGCCCTTCGGCGACAGGCGCGTGGACGATCGCCTGCCTGGCGGCGGTCTGCCGCTGGGGCGCTGGCACGAGGCGGCTGGGGAGGGGATGGGGATCGAAACGGCCGCGGCGGCCTCCGCCTTCGTCGCCGCCCTCGCCACGCCGCTCGCCGCCCGAGGCGAGGTGGTGTGGATCATGCGCCGTGACGACCTCTACGCTCCGGGCCTCGCCGGCCTCGGCTTCCCGGCCGAACGTCTCATCCAGGTGTGTGTAAGGGACGAGACGGCCGCCCTGGCCGCCCTGGAGGACGCGCTCGGCGCCGCCGGCGTCGTCGCGGCCATCGGCGAGGCGGAGAGTCCCGATCTCGTCGCCGGGCGGCGGCTGCAGCTGGCCTGCGAGCGTCATGGGGCCACGGGTTTTCTCATTCACCGGCGGCTGTTCGGCGGCGAGACGCGGGGCAAGGGCTCGGCGGCGGCCACGCGCTGGCGGATCGCTTCGGCCCCCAGCGAGCCGGCGCCGGGAGAGCCGGGCCTGGGCGCGCCGCGCTGGCGGGTGAGCCTGGAGCATTGCCGGGGCGGCCGCCCGGGAGACTGGATCATGGAGAAGAGCAATGGCCCGCTTCCTTTGCGCGTGGTCGCCGAACTGGGCGATCGACAACTGGACGCGCCGCAACCCTGGCGACGTCTCGCGGGGTGAGGCGTTCGCCCTCGTGGCGACCGAACGCGGCGTGCGACGCCTCGCCGCCGTGGACGCGGGCGCCGCGACCCTCGGTCTCTTCGTCGGCCAGAAGGCGACGGACGCCGTCGCCCTGGCGCCCGAACTCGTCGTCGCCGACGCCGATCCGGAGGCGGACGCCCAGGCGTTGCGAGCGCTCGCCGACTGGTGCGCCAGGTTCTCTCCCGCCGTGGCCATGGATCCGCCCGACAGCCTCTTCCTCGACGTCACCGGCGTCGACCACCTGTGGGGCGGGGAGGCGGCGATGATGGATGATTTTGTGGAACGTCTGGCGAAAGGCGGCCTGCCGGTTCGCGCCGCCGTGGCCGGCTCGCCGGGCGCCGCCTGGGCGCTGGCCCATTTCGGTCCCGACCGGACCGTCGCCTCGGACGCGGAGCCTCTCAGGCCCTTGCCCGTGGCCGCCCTCAGATTGTCGCCGGCCGACGCCGCCCAGATCGCCCGCCTCGGCCTGCGCTCCATCGGCGCCCTGGCCGCCCTGCCACGCGATCAGCTCGGCCGCCGGTTCGGGCCGGACGTGATGCGCCGGCTGGACCAGGCGCTCGGCCGCGGCGGCGAGGCCCTGGCGTTCCGCCGCCCGCCCAATCCCTGGTTCGCCCGCGCCGCTTTCGCAGAGCCGATCAGCGTGCCGGAGGATCTGGCCCGCGCCTGCGGCGACATCGTGGAGCGGCTCTGCGCGCGGCTGGAAGCCGAGGGACGCGGCGCGCGGCGCTTCGATCTGGCCTTCCATCGCCTGGACGGCGCGGCCGAGCGGCTTACCGTCGGTCTGGCGTTGCCGGGACGCGATTTGGCGGCCGTGACCCGCCTTTTCCTGCCGCTCCTGGAACGGATCGATCCGGGCTTCGGGATCGACGCTGTTACGCTCGGTGCGCGCGAGGTGGAGACGCGCGCGCTGTCGCAGACGGATCTGCACGCGGAGCAAGTGGGGAGGGAAAGCCTCGCCCCACTCGTCGACCGCCTGACCAACCGCCTGGGCGAGGCGGCGGTGTGGCGCGCCGAAGCTTTCCCCAGCCATGCGCCGGAGCGGGCGACGAAGCGTCGTCCGCCGCTGTCGCCCCCAACGAGCGTGGGCTGGGACGCGGCGCGGCCCAGGCCCCTGCGCCTCTTCCGCCGTCCCGAACCGGTGGAGGTTGTCGCACCCGTTCCCGACGATCCGCCGGTGCTGTTCCGCTGGCGCGGGACGGCGCATCGAGTGCGCCGCGCCGAGGGGCCCGAACGGCTGGGCGAGGAGTGGTGGCGCCGGCCGTTCGACCGGGCCGACCCCCAAAAGGCGCGCGACTATTACCAGGTGGAGGACGAGACCGGGGCCAGGTTCTGGTTGTTCCGCGCCGGGCTCTACGACGCCGCCAACCCGCCGAAATGGTGGCTGCACGGCCTGTTCGGGTGAATGCCGTGACCTACGCCGAGCTCCAGACCACGACCAACTACAGCTTCCTGCGCGGGGCCTCGCATCCAGGCGAACTGGTGACGACCGCCAAGGCGCTGGGCCTGGCGGCGATTGGCGTCGCCGACCGCAACACCTTGGCCGGCGTGGTGCGCGCCTGGGCCAAGGGGCGGGAGATCGGCCAGAGGGTCCTGGCCGGGGCCCGCCTTGACTTCGCCGACCGGACGCCGAGCGTCCTCTGCTATCCCACGGACCGGGCGGCGTGGGGCCGACTCACGCGCCTGCTGACGGTCGGACAGCGCCGCGCGATCAAGGGCGAATGTCACCTGACCGGCGCCGACCTGCTGGCCCATGGCGAGGGTCAGCTCGTGCTTGTGGTTCCTCCGGCGCGACCGGACGAAGCCTTCGAGGCGGAGCTCGGGCGGCTCGGCGAAGCGTTCGCCGGCCGCATCTGGCTCCTGGCGTCACGACCCTATGGCGGGCGCGACCTGAAGCGGCTGTGGCGCCTGGACGCGTTCGCCGGACGCTGCGGCGCGCCGATGATCGCCACCAATGATGTGCTTTATCACGGCCCCGAGCGCCGGGCCTTGCAGGATGTCCTCACCTGCGTGCGCGAGAAGTGCGCCATCGGCGAGGCCGGCCTCGCGCTTGAGGCCAACGCCGAACGGCATCTGAAGTCTCCGGCCGAGATGGCGCGCCTGTTCGCTGGGTGGCCGGCGGCGGTGGAGCGCACGTTGGAGGCGGCCGAGCGCATCGGCTTTGACCTTGGCCAGCTACGTTACGAATACCCCGACGAGCCCGTGCCGCCGGGCAAGACCGCCATCGCCCATCTAACTGACCTAGCCTGGGCCGGCGCGGCCTGGCGTTATCCGGGCGGGATTCCGGACAAGGTGAGCCGGCTGCTTCGCCACGAGCTCGGCCTCATCGAGGAGCTCAATTATCCCAATTATTTCCTCACCGTGCACGATATCGTCGCCTGGGCGCGCGGGGAGGGAATCCTATGCCAGGGACGCGGCTCGGCCGCCAATTCGGTGGTCTGCTTCTGCCTGGGCGTGACGGCGGTCGATCCCACCGAGCCCGACCACGACATGCTCTTCGCCCGCTTCATCTCGCGCGAGCGCGACGAGCCGCCGGATATCGACGTCGATTTTGAGCACGAGCGGCGCGAGGAGGTGATGCAATATGTCTATCGCCGCTACGGACGCGAGCGGGCGGCGATCTGCGCCACCGTGATCCACTACCGGCCGCGCAGCGCCATCCGCGACGTGGGCAACGCGCTGGGCCTCACCGAAGACGTCACCGCGGCGCTGGCCGGCACGGTCTGGGGCAGCTACGGCGACGGCCTGCCAGACGAGCACATCCGCCAGGCCGGCCTCGACCCGCAGAGCCCGGAGATCCGCCGCGCCACCGCCCTGGCGGAGGCTCTGCTGGGCTTCCCCCGGCACCTCTCGCAGCACGTGGGAGGGTTCGTGCTCACCAAACGCCGGCTGGATGAAACTGTCCCGATCGGCAACGCCGCCATGAAGGACCGCACGTTCATCGAGTGGGACAAGGACGACATCGACGCGCTCGGCCTGATGAAGGTCGATGTTCTGGCGCTCGGCATGCTGACCGCCATTCGCAAGGCCATGACCGCACTAGGAATCGCTGAACTGGCCAACATCCCGCGCGAGGATCCGGCTGTCTACGAGATGCTGTCCAGGGCCGATTCCGTTGGCGTGTTCCAGGTCGAAAGCCGCGCCCAGATGTCGATGCTGCCGCGCATGAAGCCCAAACGCTTCTACGATCTGGTCATAGAGGTCGCCATTGTGCGCCCGGGCCCCATCCAGGGGGACATGGTCCATCCCTACCTTCGCCGCCGCGACGGCCTGGAGGCGGTCGACTTTCCCAAGCCCTCGCTGGAGCACGGTCCGCCCACCGAGCTGAAAGACGTGCTCGGCAAGACCCTGGGCGTGCCACTGTTCCAGGAGCAGGCCATGCGACTGGCCATAGAAGCGGCGAGGTTCACCCCGGAGGAGGCCAACGGCCTGCGCCGGTCGATGGCTACCTTCCGCAACGATGGTGATGTGGGCGTCTATCGGACCAAGTTCGTCGAGGGCATGACCGCGCGCGGCTATGACGGCGAATTCGCAGACCGCTGTTTCCGCCAGATCGAGGGTTTCGGCTCCTACGGCTTTCCCGAGAGCCACGCGATCAGCTTCGCCAAGCTGGTCTGGATATCGGCCTGGATCAAGCACCACCGGCCGGACGCTTTTTGCGCGGCCATGCTCAACAGCCAGCCCATGGGGTTCTACCAACCCGCCCAGCTAGTCCGCGACGCGCGCGAACACGGCGTGGAGGTGCGCCCGATCGATATCCTGGCGAGCGAATGGGACAGCACGCTGGAGCCACCCCCTCGACCCCTTCGGGGTCCCCCTCCCCCAGAGGGGGAGGAGAACTGTAGCGCTTCTCTCTCCCCTCTGGGGGAAGTGCCGGCAAAGCCGGGGAGGGGGGTTGGCGCCGTGCGCCTGGGCTTGCACCAGATCGGTGGGTTGCGGGAAGCGGAAGGCCGGCGGCTCGTGGAGGCCCGCGCGGCTGGCCCCCGAACCCTGCGTGACATCGCCGCCCGCGCCGCGCTCTCGCGCCAGACGCTGGAGCTTCTGGCCGAGGCCGACGCCCTGCGCTCTCTCGGTCTCGATCGGCGCCAGGGCCTGTGGGCGGTGAAGGGCCTGGCGCCCGAGGCGAAGGCGCGGACGGAGGCGCCGCTCCTGACCCTCATGGGTCCGCCGGCCGAGGCGCCGGCCGCTCTGCCGATCATGGCCCTCTCAGCCCATGTGGCGGAGGATTACCGCACCGCCGGTCTCTCCCTGAAGGCGCATCCCTGCGTCTTTTTCCGCACCCTGCTCACCGACCTGGGGGCGGTGACGGCGACGCGCCTGAAGGATTTGCGCAACGGCGCCCGCGTCACGATCGGCGGTCTGGTGCTGACGCGCCAACAACCTGGCACAGCCAAGGGCGTGGTGTTCGCCACCCTCGAGGACGAGACAGGCGCGGCCAACGCCGTGGTCTGGCCGGACGTGTTCCAGGCTAACCGGCGCACGGTGATGGCGTCACGCTTCCTGGTGGTGCACGGCCGGCTGCAACGCGTGGGCGATGTGATCCATGTGGTCGCTGAACGCTTCACCGACCTCACCGGCCGCCTCGCGAATCTGCAAGAAGCCGAAGGCCCAGCCGTCACGCGGCTCCAGCGCAGCCGCGACTTTCACTGACCCCGCGGGGTCAGCGTGAGGTGGTCATGGTCGAGGGGACCCAGCCACGGTTGCCGTTCTCGTCGTCCACCTCCATCCACACGCCATTGCGTTGGCCAGTGGGATAGAGCGTCGCGCCGGCGGCCAGACTGTAGACCACCTTGGAGGTCGCCGACGGACCCGCATGAACACTCAGAGCCTGGGTCGTGCGCTGGCTGGCGGCCGGGGCGCTGGCCGCCTGGGCGCCGGGCTGCTGGGTTTGCATATAGTGCACGAGATCGACGAAGGCGTTGAAGTAGGCGGCCATCACCACCTTGCCGATGTCGGTGCTGGTGTAGCTGCTGCCTTCCAACCCGCCAAAGCCGGTCATGCCGCCCAGGAAGCCGCCGCCGCCGAAGCCCCAGTCGGTCTTCTTGGCCACGCCCTCAGCCACGTAGAGCTGTTCGGTGGTCCGCGCGTCTTCCAGCGTGATCAGCGTATGGGCTTCCTGGCGCTTGGTGTTGAGCCCGCCCGCCAGCGCGCCAAAGCCGCCGGGCACGAAGCCGCCCAGGACGCCGCCGACGTTGGTGCCGCCGGCGTTTCGATTGGAATCGGCGATGTCGGGGATGATGAAATAGTCGGCGGCGGCGATCTGGCCGTGACCCAGGTTGGAGCCGCGTTGCAGGTCACCGGAGCTGTTGAGGCCGGATTCGGTGTTTCTCATCGCCAGCCCGGCGTTGCGGTCGACGATCCTCAGGCATCCCGAGCGCAGGGCGAAGAGCTTCAGCACCGACTCGGGGTTGGAGAGGCCGAGGCCCGTCCACCAGTCATGCTGTGGCTCTTCGATCGCCGCGCGGCCGAGCGGTCGGTCGCAATGTGGCAATTCCGGCGTGGACGCATTCTTGGGAGGGTTCTTGTCCATCCCGTACTGCGCCAGGGCGGGCGCCACCGGCGCCGCCAGGGCCAGAGACACCGCCGCCAACATGAGTTTGCGCATAAAAACCCCTCCCGTGAGGGAGAGAAGCTTAGCCCCTAGCGACGCGGCGTCAACGGCGCAGCTTAGCGCGGGTCCTGGAAGCGCTTGCCCTCCGCGACCAGCTTTTCCAGCAGAGCCGCCGGCTTGAATACGTCACCCATCGCGCCTTCGAAGGCCTTCATCTTGCCCAGAACCTTGTCGAGGCCGATTTGGTCGCCATAGAACATCGGTCCGCCGCGATAGAGTGGCCAGCCGTAGCCGTTCTCCCACACAACATCGATGTCGGAGGCGCGGATGGCCTTGCCCTCCTCGAGGATCTTCGCCCCCTCATTTATCATCGGATAGACGCACCGCTCGAGGATCTCCTCGTCGGAAATCCGGCGCGGATTGACGCCGGACTTGGCCATGAAGTCCTGAATGATCTTCTCGGTCACCGGCGAGGGCTTGGCGTTGCGGTTCTCGTCGTAGTCGTAATAGCCGGCGCCTGTCTTCTGGCCGCGCCTGTCCATCTCGCACAGCACGTCGCGGATGGTTTCGCCGTTGGATTTCTCCTTCACCCAGCCGATGTCGAGGCCGGCCAGATCGCTCATGGCGAAGGGGCCCATGGGAAAGCCGAAGTCGTAAAGTACGCGGTCGACATCCCATGGCATGGCGCCTTCCATCACCAGTTTCTGGGCTTCGCGCTGCCTTTGGAAAAGCATGCGGTTGCCGACGAATCCCGGCGTCACGCCGACCAGAACGGCGATCTTGCCGATCTTCCGGGCCAGCTTCATGCAGGTGGCGATCACGCTCTTGGAGGTGTGATCGGCGCGGACGATCTCCAACAGCTTCATGACATTGGCTGGCGAAAAGAAGTGCAGGCCGATGACCGCCTCGGGCCGGCTCGTGGTCGAGGCGATCTCGTCGATGTTGAGGGCCGAGGTGTTGGTGGCGAGGATGGCGCCCGGCTTGCAGATCGCGTCGAGCTTGCCGAACACGTCCTTCTTGATGTCCATGCGCTCGAACACCGCTTCGATGACGAGGTCGGCGTCCTTGAAGTCGCCTATGTCGAGGGAACCCGTGATCAGGCTCATGCGCTTCTCGACGTCCGCCGCCGTCAGGCCGCCGCGCGCGGCGGTACGCTCATAGTTCTTGCGGATCACCGAGAGCCCGCGGTCCAGATTCTCCTTGTTCGCCTCGACGATAGTCACCGGCACGCCGGCGTTGGCGAAGTTCATGGCGATGCCGCCACCCATCGTCCCGGCCCCCAGCACGCCGACGGCGTTCACCGGGATGAGCGGGGTGTCGTCGGGCACATCGGGGATCTTGGCCGCCGCGCGCTCGGCGAAGAAGGCGTAGCGCTGCGCCGCGCTCTGCGGCCCGGTCATCAGCTCCATGAACAGCCGCCGCTCGGTCTTGAGGCCGTCGTCGAAGGGCTCGTTCACCGCCGCCTCGATGCAGCGGATGTTGTATTCGGGCGCGAGGAAGCCGCGGAACTTGCGCGCATTGGCCTTGCGGAAATTCGCGAAGATTTCCGGATGGCCGCGGGCCGGGGCGACCTTGTCGTCTCGGTCGCGGACCCTCTTGAGCGGCCATCCCTCAGCCACGACCTTGCGGGCGAAGGCGATGGCGCCCTCGCGCAGCTTACCTTCCTCGACAAGTTCGTCGACCAGACCCATCTCGTGGGAGGCCTTGGCCGGCACGTGCGCGCCGCTGGTCATCATTTCCAGGGCCTTTTCGACCCCGACGATCCGGGGCAGGCGCTGGGTGCCCCCGGCGCCCGGCAGCAGTCCGAGCGCCACTTCCGGCAAGCCGCAGCGCGCCGAGGGAACGGCGACGCGGTAGTGACAGCACAGCGCCGTTTCCAGCCCTCCGCCGAGCGCCGTGCCATGGATGGCGGCGATGATCGGCTTGGATGCGTTTTCCATGCCGTCCATGACTTCCAGCAGATTGGCGCCCTTCTGTGCGCCGCCGAATTCGGTGATGTCGGCGCCGGCGATAAAGGTGCGGCCCTCGCAGATCAGCACTATGGCCTTGGCGCCCGGGTCGGCGAGCCCGGCCTTGACGCCCTCGGCGATCCCGTCGCGCACCGGGGCGGATAGGGCGTTCACCGGCGGGGAGTTGAGTGTAATGACGCCGACGTCGCCTTCGAGCGTGTAGTCGGTCACGGCGTTGAGCGCGGTCATGGATGTTTCCTCACTTGACGCGGCGCATCGCCCGGCGGGCGCGCGGCCTGCAAATTCAAACGGTCGTACTAAGCCGCACCGTCTCGCGGGGCGTCAATGGCGCCGCCGCGTCAGCCTTTCAGCGCTTCGTAGGCCGGCAGGGTGAGGAACTCCTCGAACCGATCCGACAGGCTCATCTGGGAGAAGATGCGGATCGCTTCCGGGAAGGCGCCGTCGGCGAAGCCGTACTGCACCTGGCGCATGGCGTTCATCTCCTCCGCGAGCAGGCCCTCGAAGAGCGCCGCCGTGACGGTGCGGTCGTCATCGAGCTTCGCGCCCTGCGCGATCCACTGCCAGATCTGGGCGCGACTGATTTCGGCCGTGGCCGCATCCTCCATGAGGTTGTAGAGCGGCACGGCGCCTCGGCCGCGCAGCCAAGCCTCGATGTATTGCACGCCGATGCGGATGTTTTCCCGCAGGCCTTGTTCCGAGCGCGCGCCCTTGTGAACCTCGAGCATGTCGGCCCGGCTGACGGCGACGTCCTCACGCAGGCGCGACAGCTGATTGGCCTGGGGCATCAGCCGGTCGAACACCTCCATGGCGACGGGCACCAGATCGGGGTGGGCGACCCAGGTGCCGTCATGGCCGTCGCCGGCCTCACGCTCCTTGTCGGCGCGCACGCGGGCGAAAGCGGCCGCGTTCGCTGCTTCATCGCCCTTGACCGGTATCTGCGCCGCCATGCCGCCCATGGCGAAGGCGCCGCGCCGATGACAGGTCTGAATGAGCCTCAAGGAATAGGCGCGCAGGAAGGCCGATCCCATGCCCATGAGGGCGCGGTCGGGCGTGAGCGCCCAGGGCTGGCGGCCCAGGCGCTTGATGTAGGAGAAGATATAGTCCCAGCGGCCGCAATTGAGCCCCGCCATGTGCTCGCGCAGCTCGTAGAGGATCTCGTCCATCTCGAAGGCCGCCGGCAGGGTCTCGATCAAGACCGTGGCCTTGATGGTCCCTTGAGCCAGGCCGAGCGCCTGCTGGGCGTGGACGAAGACGTCGTTCCACAGCCGCGCCTCAAGGTGTGACTCAAGCTTGGGCAGATAGAAATAGGGGCCGGTTCCCTGGGCGACCTGAGCCCGGGCGTTGTGGAACAGGTAGAGGCCGAAGTCCGTCAGCGCGCCGGACATGGTCTCGCCGTCGACGCGGATATGCCGTTCGGGCAGATGCCAGCCGCGCGGGCGCACGATAAGCACCGCCGGATTGGGTTTCAGGGCGTAGCCCTTGCCGCTGGCCTTGTCCTTGAAGTCCAGCGCCCCGGCCCAGCGGTCCCTCAGATTGATCTGGCCATCGATGATGTTGCGCCAGGTGGGCGAAGTGGCGTCCTCGAAGTCGGCCATGAACACCTTCGCGCCCGAATTGAGCGCGTTGATGATCATCTTGCGGTCGACCGGCCCGGTGATCTCGACCCGCCGGTCCTGAAGGTCAGCCGGGATGGGCGCCACCTTCCAGTCGCCGTCTCGCACGGCCTGGGTCTCAGCGAGGAAATCCGGCTTCTCGCCGGCGTCGAACTTCGCCTGCCGCGTCTCGCGGGCGGCCAGGAGTTCGCGCCGCCGCCCATCGAACCGGCGATGAAGGTCGCCGAGGAAGGCTAGGGCTTCGGGCGTCAGAATCTCCTGGGCGCGGCCGTCGGCCGAGCCCAGAATCTCGATCTTGGCGGTGTCCAGGATGTCCATCGCCGTCAGGCCGCCTCGCGCGCCCGCTCCTTGGCGAACTGCGCCTCTTCGGTGGAGTCGGTGAGCGCCGTCGTCGATGAGGCTCCGCCGGAGATGGTGAGCGCCACCTGGTCGAAGTAGCCGGTGCCGACCTCACGCTGGTGGCGCGTGGCCGAATAGCCCGCCGCCTCGGCGGCGAACTCGCGCTGTTGCAGTTCGGAGTAGGCCGCCATTCCACGATCCTTGTAGCCGAGCGCCAGTTCGAACATGCCGTGGTTCAGGCTATGGAAACCGGCCAGGGTGACGAACTGGAACTTATAGCCCATGGCGCCTAGTTCGCGCTGGAATTTGGCGATCGTGGCCTTGTCGATGTTCGCCTCCCAGTTGAATGAGGGCGAGCAGTTGTAGGCCAGGATCTTGTCCGGATAGACCTTCTTCACGGCCTCGGCGAAGGCGCGCGCCTCGTCGAGATTGGGGTGCGAAGTCTCCCACCACAGGGCGTCCGCGTGCGGCGCATAGGCCAGACCGCGGGCGATGCAGTGCTCCAGGCCGGTCCCGTCCTTCAAGCGATAGAAGCCTTCGGGCGTGCGGCTGTCCTCGACGATGAAAGGACGGTCGCGCTCGTCGACATCGGAGGTGATGAGTTTGGCCGATTCCGCGTCGGTGCGGGCGAACACCAGGGTCGGGACGCCGCAGACGTCGGCCGCCAGGCGGGCGGCGGTGAGATTGCGCACGTGCGCGGCGGTCGGGATCAGCACCTTGCCGCCCATGTGGCCGCATTTCTTTTCAGAGGCCAACTGGTCCTCGAAATGCACGCCGGCCGCCCCGGCCTCGATGAAGGCCTTCATGATCTCGAAGCTGTTGAGCGGGCCGCCGAAACCGGCTTCCGCGTCGGCGACGATGGGCACGAACCAGTCGCGCTTCGCGCCGCCCTCGGCGTGCTCGATCTGGTCGGCGCGCTGCAGAGTGCGATTGATCCGCCGGCAGAGCTCCGGAGCGGCGTTGGCCGGATAGAGGCTCTGATCGGGATACATGGCGCCGGCGGTGTTGGCGTCAGCGGCCACCTGCCAACCGGAGAGATAGATCGCCTTGAGGCCCGCACGAGCCATCTGCATGGCCTGATTGCCGGTCACCGCGCCCAGGGCGTTGATGAAGGGTTCCTCGTGGAGCGCCTGCCACAGCCGGTTCGCGCCGCGTTCGGCGAGCGTATGGGCCACAGCGATCGAGCCGCGCAGTTTCTCCACCTCGGCCGGCGTATAGGGCCGCTCGATCCCTGCGAATCGCCCCGTCGGGGCGCCCGGAACCAGGGTGTCGAAACCAGACATGGGATATCTCCTCGAAAAACATTCGGTCACGGTCCGTCGAGCCGCGGGGCCCGTCCTAGTCCTGGCCCCTACGTTCCGCCATAGGCCCAATCACCTAAAAGGCATGATTGTAAAATAGCGACATTGTCATGTTTGTGAATTCATGACATCAAAGGTGTAATGGCCGTGGGATCCGAACGAAAGCTCTTTCTTGGCGCGCGCCTCAAGCGCCTGCGGCGCGAGATCGGCCTCACCCAGGCGCGCATGGCGCAGGACCTCGACATCTCGCCCAGCTACCTCAATCACCTCGAGCGCAATCAGCGGCCGCTGACCGCCCAAATCCTGTTGCGGCTCGCGGACTCCTACGACATCGACCTGCGCGCGTTCTCCAGTGGCGAATCGGCGCCGTCGAAGGACCTCGGCGAGGTCCTTGTCGACCCGATCTTCCGCGACCTAGCGATACCGCGTCATGAGATCGCCGAGGTGGCCGAGAACGCGCCGGGCGTGGCCGACGCGCTCGTCCGGCTCTACCGCGCCTTTTCCGATCGTCAGAGATTCCCCCCCACCGCGCCCCAGCACGGCGAGGCCGCCGAGCTTGCCCTGACACCGTCGGATTGGGTGCGGGACTACATAGAGAGTCAGCACAACTTCTTTCCCGAGTTGGACGAGATCGGCGAGGCGCTTTCGGGCGCGATGGATCCCGAGCCACAGGATGTGGGCGCCGCCGCGGTCAAACGGCTGGCGGAGCGGCACGGCGTTCGCGTGCGCATAGCCCCACTGGAGGTGCTGCCGGACCAACTCAGACGGTTCGACCATCATCGACGCCGCTTGATGCTGTCGGAACGTCTGGGCGCGCAGGGCCGCGCGTTCGCCGCGACCTATCAGCTGGCCCTACTTGAGCACGGGCCGGACATCGCCGCCCTGGTGGAACGGGCGGCCCCGCCCGACCCGCCCACCGCCAATCTGCTCCGAGTGTCGCTGGCCAACTACCTCGCGGCGGCGATCATCATGCCCTACGAAGCGTTTCGGGCGACCTGCGAGACGCTTCGCTATGACGTCGATCTCGTGGCCCTGCGATTCGGCGCCAGCTTTGAGCAAGTCGCCCATCGCCTGACCACGCTCTCGCGGCCGTCGGGCCGGGGCGTGCCGTTCTTCATGCTGCGGCTAGACGCAGCAGGAAACATCTCCCAGCGCTTCGGCGGCGGCGCGTTTCCCTTCTCGCGCTTCGGAGGTGGCTGCCCCAGGTGGGCGATCCATGCGGTGTTCCGCACGCCGGGCCGCATCCTCGCTCAGATCGTCGAGACCCCCGGGGGAGAGCGCTACTTCACCATCGCGCGCACCGCGCCACGCGTGGCTGGGCCGCTGGCCGACGAGGATACCGAGCTCGCCATCGGACTGGGCTGCGAGCTGAAGTATGCGCAGCGCCTCGTCTACGCTCGGGGTCTCGACCTGACCGCGCCATTGGTGACCGAGATCGGCGCGGCCTGCCGGGTGTGCGAGCGTCCTGCCTGCCCGCAGCGTGCGGCCGAGCCGCTCGGTCGCACCCTGGCGGTGGACGACTTTTCCAAATCCGTGTCGTCCTATCCGTTCGAGGCCGCTTGACCTCGGTCGGGAGTCTCGAGCGAGGCATATTTTTGCCGATTCCCGGCGATGCGGGGCGCGCCGCGCCCAAATCCGCCTTGCGTCGCCACGGCAACAGTTTGGAAATTCTTTCTCGACCAAAATGCGGCGGTGGTTGACGCCCTGTTCAACTTCGCTCAAGCCAGCATGAGCGATTTGGGTAGTCGGGGGCCTCGCGTCCGCGTGCGCCAACTTTGAACGATCCCGCACATATGCGGGACAGGGGAGAAACTGATGAATCACCGCATCCTTCTGGCCACCTGCGCGGCGAGCGCGATCACTCTGGTGGCGTCCGGCGCGTTCGCCCAGGCGGCGCCCGCGCCCCGAGCTCAGGCCACGACCACTCTCGGAGAGATCGTGGTCACCGCGGAGCGGCGTGAGGCCAATCTGCAGGACGTGCCAGAATCGGTTACCGCGTTTACATCCAAGGACCGGAACCTGAAGGGCATCACCACCGTTCAGGATATGACCAACTTTACGCCGGGCTTCACCTATTCGAGCCAACTCGACCGCCCGGCCATGCGCGGCCTGTCGCGCAACACCAACATCTATCTCGCGGACTCTTCGGTCGGCATCTACTATGACGACTTCTTCTCGAACTCGACCTTCCTGGTCGGCCGCGACGACATGCTCATCGACCAGGTGGAAGTCCTCCTGGGGCCGCAGGGCACTCTTTACGGCCGCAACGCCATCGGCGGTCTGATCAACACCATTTCCAAGCGCCCGACTGACGAGTTCGAGGGCGAAATGCGGGTGATCGCCGGCAACTACGGCTACACCAAGGTCGAGGGCACGATCGCCGGGCCTCTGGCGCCAAACCTCTCCTTCCGCCTCAGCGCTTACGACGACAACCAGAACGACGGCTGGCTACGGAACGTCGCGCCCGGCATGCCGACCGAGGGTGGCGTGCGGCACGATCCGTATGCCGACCTTCAGCTGGAGTACAAGACGGACAAGGACGACATCTGGCTTGACTCCTATGTCGTCGGCTTCAACGGCGACCGCGGCGGGCCGGGCTCCCTCCTCGGAACGCCGACAGGAGGCAGTTACGATACGGCGCTTACGACCAGCGGCCAGTTGTTCTTCAACCCCAACTTCCCCTACGGCGGCGGGGCGGTGCCAGGCTCGGTGGTCGGCCAGATTGGCGACAACAACCCAACGCTTACCAACATCCGCGATTTCGCCCACTCCGTCGACACCCGCATTACGGTCGACAAAGCTTATACGGTGGCGTTGCACTACACGCACCACTTCGACAACTTCGACATGAAATATATCGGCGGCTACAGCCAATATCATTATGAGCTGCACACAGCTTACTTCAACAACGACAACTCTCCGATCACGTCGTACCAGATCCCGATAACGCCGTTCAGCCCCACGACAGCTCCGGCCAATGAACTCTGCGCGCTCGGGCAACTGGGCGCCGGCCCGCTAGCCGGCACGGGCTGCGGTCCGCTGACGGTTAACCCGAGCCAGATCTTCAGCTTCACCACCCAGACCGATTGGTTCAGCCACGAACTGCTGTTCCAGTCGACCAACAAGGGGCCAATCCAGTGGGTCGCGGGCGTCTATTACTTTAACGAATGGGACAACAATCCGGAGACGATTCAGGAGCCTGACCAGCCGCAGGTTGGCGCGCCGCTTCAGATTCTGCCGCTCCTAACGGAGGGAGCCTTCGTCCCCGCCGCCGCAAACCCGAGCCTGGACAATATCCTGCTGGACTATCAGGACCGTATCCAGAGCCTCGGGGAATACGCCCAGGTGGATTGGAAGACCGATTGGAAGCACGCCACGGAAGAGGCGCGCTATATCGCCTTCGACAGCGGCATTCTGAGCCCCTATAGCTGGGGCAGCGATCTGCCTTCGTTCGACCTCACGCCGCTACTGAGCGACCTGACTTCGGGGGGGAAAGGCGTCTGCAGCATCGGCGCCATCGCCACCAGCGGGCCCTATGAGGGTGACGCCGTGCGGTGCCTCAGCGACAGGTCGAGCGCGCTCACGGGAACGGCGGGCATCGAATGGACGCCAGACTCCGACACCCTGGTCTACGCCCGCTACAATCGCGGCTATAAGGCCTTCGCCTTCAACGCCGGCTTCGTCGGCGCTAATACCGAAGCGCCCTCCGAGCACGTGGACGACTATGAAATCGGTTTCAAGAAAACCTTTAACCACACGCTCGTCATCGACGCCGACGCCTTCTACTACAACTACACCAATGATCAGTTGCCGGTGGGCATCCCCGTCAACGGGATCGATCTGACTGAGTTCGTCAGCGTTCCCAAGGCGGTGTCCGACGGCGTCGAGGTGGAGGCGATCTGGAACCCGATCAGACCGCTCACGCTCAGCCTCACCTATGGCCTCGACCATACGTCCATCAAGAGCGACTGTTCCGCCGCCGAGGTGGCCGAGCTGGAGGCCAATCCCCTCCTGACCTCGGGCTCCTGCATCATCGACTACCTCGATCCGGCGGCTTTGGCTCCGGGAGCTCGCCCCGTTGGGGCCGCTTCGGCAGGCGGTTTCTATCAATCGATCAAAGGCGACGAGCTGCCGCAGGCGCCGGAAAACAAGGTGGCCTTCAACGCCACCTACACCATCCGCTTCGATCCCGGCGATCTGATCCTCTCCGGCAGCTACATCTGGAAGGACAAGTCCTACTCCTCGGTCTTCGAGCGCAGCTACTACGAGGCGCCGTCCTGGTCGCAGGTCGATCTGCGGGCGACCTGGAGCGGCGATCACGACCGCTACGAAATCGTGCTCTATGTGAAGAACCTGTTCAACACCCTCGGCTACGACGCTGCGGCCGACGGCTATACGCTGACCTCGCCGGTCGGCGCCGGCACGAGCGCCTACTCCCAGGCGCAGGCGTACGACCTCACCCCGCCCCGCCTCTACGGCATCGAGGTGCACTACAAGTTCTAGTCGAGCGCAAACTCGCGATCTTTGGCGGCGGGGCCTTCGGGCCCCGCCGTTTTCTTTTGTGCGCGGCCGGTTGGGAACGGGGCGTCGACTCCCTATAGACTTCATTGATGGACGCCAGACCGCCGCAACCCCCGGAGCCGCCCGCGGCACCGCCGATGCGCGGCCGCCGCGATCTGACCAAGGGGCCGATCACTCGAACCCTGCTCATCTTCTCCTTGCCCCTGTTCGGCGCCAACGCCCTGCAGTCGCTCAATGGCACGGTCAATCAGATCTGGGTGAGCCACACCCTGGGCGAGACCGCCATCACCGCCCTTGGCAACGCCAACATCGTCATGATGCTGATGCTGGCGGTGATCTTCGGTGTCGGCATGGCCGCCAACATCCTCATTGGCCAGGCGGTCGGCGCGCGCGACCTGGGCTTGGTCAAGCACGTCATGGGCACGGCGAGCACCTTCTTCGTCGGCCTCTCGCTCTTGGTCGCGGTCGCCGGGGGCTTGCTGGCGCCGCACATCCTCGATCTCATGCGCACGCCGGCGGTCTCGCGTGAGGATGCGATCATCTATCTCCGCATCATCTTCGCCTGCGTGCCGTTCATGTATTTCTTCATGTTCCTGCAGATGGCCCAGCGGGGGGCGGGCGACTCGGTCACGCCCTTCTGGTTCATGGGCCTGGCCATCGTCATCGACATCACGCTCAATCCGCTGCTCATCATGGGCATCGGCCCGTTCCCCAGGCTCGGCATCGCCGGCCCGGCCACCTCGACACTTATCGGCCAGAGCGTCTCGCTCCTGATCATGATTGCCTGGCTTTACCGTCGTAAGAGCATCCTCATACTTCGCCCTTCGGAGTTGCGCCTCCTGTGGCCCGACCCCGGCATACTGAGGTCGCTCGTGGTGCGCGGCCTGCCGATGGGCGTACAGATGCTAGTGATGTCGGGAACGGCGGTGATCATGATCAGTCTGGTCAACCGCTACGGCGCCCTGACGTCGGCCGCCTATTCCATCTCGGCCATCATCTAGGGCTACCTGCAGATGCCCACCATGGCGATCGGAGCCTCGGTCTCGTCCATGGCCGCGCAGAATGTCGGCGCCAGGCGTTGGGACCGGGTGGAACAGGTCGCCCGCGCGGGCGTGATTTCCGGTCTCGTCATCACGGGCGCCGTCGCGTTGCTGCTTTACGCGTTCAACGCCGAAGTGCTGGGGGTGCTGCTGCCGGCGCGCTCGCCGGCCATTGCCCTTGCCGCCCATATCAATCAGACCGTGCTTTGGGGTTTCGTGCTGTTTTCGGTGACGTTCTCGCTCTCGGGCGTCGTGCGCTCGACAGGGGCGGTGTGGTGGCCGCTGGCGATTATGATTGTTTCGATGATTGGCGTCAGAATCCCCTTCGCCAGCTACTTCTCCCAAACCTGGGGCGCCGATGCGATTTGGTGGAGCTTTCCGCTGGGAACCATCACCTCCGCCGTGTTGACGACGCTCTACTATCGGTTCGGCGGTTGGCGGCGCGTCCACATGCTGGAGGAGGCGCCGGCCGATTCAGACTCCATCGACGCCGTGGCCGAGAGCGAGGCCGCCGCGGCGAAGAGCTAGCGCGCGGGTCTTGACGCTTGCTGTGGCGCAAACGAGTGGGGAAGGCGTGAACCGATCGGTGGCGCGCTTCGCAATTTCCGTCACCGGCGCGCTCGCCGTCGTTACATTGTTTGCCTCGCCGGCGCCGGCGGGACCGCCCTACACCACCGACGATCCGGAGCCCACGAGGACTGGGGGCTGGGAGAACTACGTCTTCGTCGCCGGCGAGCAAAGCCCGGGCCTAACGTCGGGTCAGGCCGGCTTCGACATCAACTACGGCGCCGCCAAGAATCTACAGTTAACCCTGATCGCGCCGCTCGATTTCGATCATCAGGCGCATACGGAGGTTGGACCCGCCGACGTGCAACTGGCGGCCAAGTATCTGTTCATCCGTCAATCCGATCACACGATCGTCCCCGACGTGAGCTTCTTTCCCGCCCTCGTTCTGCCCACGCAGGCGCGCGGTTTCGGACCGACCCGCTTGGGTCTTTTCCTGCCCTTCTGGGCTCA
>Ga0302314_10001656_pt1 | contig 41566 bp, 42 predicted proteins | sample III_Palsa_N2_3_FD_200533 | JGI IMG/M metagenome (GOLD analysis project Ga0302314, IMG submission 200533) | Peat permafrost microbial communities from Stordalen Mire near Abisko, Sweden - III_Palsa_N2_3 | ecosystem: Environmental > Terrestrial > Soil > Palsa > Peat permafrost | place: Sweden... | reverse complement strand
TTCGTGTTGCAGGCCGGCAAGAACCGCCACGAGCACATCTGCGAGTCGCTCGAGCTGTTCGGCCGGGAGGTGCTCCCGGCCTTCAAGGAACGCGACGAGGCTCAGGTGCGGGCCAAGGCGGCGCGCCTCGAACCGGCGATTGACGCCGCGCTCGAGCGGCGGGCGGCTGAGCCAGAGCCGCCGGCCCTGCCGCCCGACTACTCGTTCCCGGCCATGCCGCGCCGCTGGGCCGACGAGACCGGGAGCGAAGAGATCCGGCAATGGCTGGAGCACTTTGCCGACGCCCGGGCCAAGGGCGTCCGGGACGAGGGCCTGGGGATCCTGGGCAACTGAGCGCTCTCCGGTGGGACTGCGTCGCCCGGTGACCGCCGGATGCCAGCTTCGTCCTGCCGACCGGAAGGGTGCGCGACCCGAACCTCTATGATACCCCCTAGGGGTATAAGGTAGAGAGAGATCGGAGACCAAATGCGCCCGGGTTACATAGACGGCAAGGACGCCCTGCAGAAGCGCCTTCGGAAGGTGGAGGGCCAGGTCAGAGGTCTCCAACGCATGGTCGAAGAGGACCGTTACTGCATCGACATCCTGGAACAGGTGTCCGCGGCCACCAAGGCCCTGCAGGCGGTCGCCCTGGGGCTGCTGGACGATCATCTCGCACACTGCGTGTCTGACGCTGTGCGCCAGGGGGGCGACGAAGCGACCGAGAAGCTGAACGAAGCCTCCGCGGCGATCGGCCGGCTGGTCCGTTCCTGATCCCCATGCTTGGAACGGCCACCGTCGTGGTGGACATCGGACGCTCGCTGCGCGAGGGCTTCTTCATGTTTTGGGAGACGCTGTGGCCACTGGTGCTCGGCTTCGGCCTGGCCGGGGCCGTGCAGGCCTTCGTGAGCCGCGACGCCATGCGGCAGAAGTTGGGCAATCACCGGGCACCGGCCGTCCTCCGGGCCTCGGGCTACGGCATGGCGTCGTCGTCGTGCTCCTACGCCGCGTCCGCCATGGCCAAGTCACTCTTCGTGAAGGGCGCCGACTACATCGCCGCCATGGTCTTCATGTTCGCATCGACGAATCTGGTCATCGAGTTGGGGATCGTGCTCATCGTGCTCATGGGATGGCAATTCGCCGTGAGCGAATTCGTCGGGGGCATCATCATGATCGTGCTCCTGGCGACAGTGGGCGCGCTCTGGTTGCGCGGGCGCCTCGTGGTGCAGGCCCGTGCCCGGCTGCAGGGTGCGGAGGATGCGCAGGATGCGCACGAAAACCAGCACGGACCGACGGCGAATGGAACAGTCGGTCAGCCGCCGCTCGCGGCCCGTCTGAAGTCGAAGGCCGGCTGGGCGGAGAGCGCGACCTACACCATGTCCGATCTGACCATGCTGCGCCGAGAATTGGTCATCGGCTACATGATTGCCGGATTCCTCGCCGTGGTGGTTCCGACGTCGGTCTGGCAGGCGGTGTTCATCAGCGGACACGGCTTCTGGACCAGCCTCGAGAACGCCATCGTCGGGCCCTTCATCGCCATCATCAGCTTCGTCTGCTCTATCGGCAATGTGCCTCTGGCGGCGGCACTCTGGAAAGGAGGCATCTCCTTCGGAGGCGTGATCGCCTTCATCTTCGCTGACCTCATCGCGTTCCCACTTCTCCTGATCTATCGCCGGTACTACGGGACGCGGTTGATGCTGCGGATGCTGGTGGTGTTCTGGGCCTTGATGTCGGTCGCGGGATTGCTCACCGAGCTGCTCTTCCGCGCGGCCGGCCTGGTGCCGACCGTGCGGCCCACCACGGTGGCGCCGGCTCACTTCTCCTGGAACTACACGACCTACCTCAACTTGATCTTCCTGGTGCTCTTCGGCGTCCTCTACTGGCTGTACCGCAACCGCGAGCGGCTCGGCGGGGGAGACCGCTCAGCGCGGGACCCGGTCTGCGGCATGCAGGTGGAGAAGGCGCATGCACCGGCGACACGTGACCATGACGGCGAGCGCCACTACTTCTGCTCCGATCATTGCGCGGAGCAGTTCGAGCCCCGTCGGCCTGGCGCCGATCACGCGAGCGAGGAGGGCAGGGCGGAAGATGCAACAAGATCGCATCATTGATCAACTGGCGAAGTTCCTGGCTTCCGGAAGGGTCACTCCGGACGAGGCCGACCGCCTCCGGGCCCCCACCGGGAGGGTGGAGTTCGACTCAGACCGACGCACTGTTGGATCGCGTGCGCGACGGTGAACACTCGGCCGCACTGCGCGGCGCAAATCAACGGGACGGGCTGAGGGGGTCCGCGCCGCAGGACCTCGTTATTCGATCTCGCCCTCACCCTTGATGTCGGCGCCGATCTTCCCCATCTCCTTCTCGTGCTCAGAAACCTCGGGGTCGAGGGTGTTGCCCTCGGCAGCGGCCTCCTCCTCGGGCGTTGGCGGTCGGTCAGCCGTGTGGGAGGCGCTGGCCTCCCGTGCCTCTTCTGTCTTCGTCGCCTCGTCTACCTCTTCGCTCATGGTCCCTCCTTTGGTCCAGAACGGTGCATTGCCAATCGGCACCGGTCCTAATCATGGGGCAGCCGTCAACGGCGGTCGAACCGGGCCGCCGCGGGGCAGCGTCCGGTGGTCGGGCGCCGGCAGCCTCGGCCTCGTCGGACGAGCCTGATGGGCCGGGGGTCGCTACAGTCCGGTTGCAATGACTGACTACGACGCCATTGTGATCGGGGCGGGTCACAACGGCCTGACGGCCGCCACGGTCATGGCCCGGGGTGGTCTGCGGGTCCTGTGCCTGGAGAAGAACCACTTCATCGGTGGGATGGCGTCGACCACCGAGCTCATCCGCGGCTACCGATTCGAGCTGGCCGGATCGATCCAGTTCCCGATACCGAACCAGATCTTCGAGGACCTCGATCTGGGCGCCTGTCCCATTTACGAGCCGGAGGTCCAGTCCGCCAGCATCAGCGAGGACGGCCAGCCGCCGATTCTGCTCTATTCGGATCCGGAGCGACTCTTGGAGCACCTCGGGGAGACGATCGGGATCGAGGCCGTCTTGGGCATGGCCGAGGTGGCGGCGTGGGCCGATGCGCCTGCACGTGCCATCGGCCGCTTCGACGTGCGCACGCCGCCCAAGTCGCTGGACGAAATGTGGGACTGCGCCGCCAACGAAACCGAGCGCGAGGCGATCCGGACCGCCATGTTCGGCAGCGTGATGGATGTCGTCGACCGCTTTCTCCCCGATCGGACCAAGCATGCGCCGGTGCGGAGCATGCTGGCTTTCCTCGCGGTCAACTCGACTTTCCGGGGCCCGTTCTCCCCGGGGAGCGCCCTGTGCCTCGCCTTCGCACTGGCCTCCCCCGGAACGGCGACCATGTCGAAGGTGCGGGGCGGCCTCGGTACCATCGCCGATCACCTGGCCCGGTTGTTCGAGCAGCATGGCGGTGAGCTTCGCCGCCACGTCAAGGCGACCCGCATCGTCGTCGAGGGCGGCGCCGTGACCGGCGTCGAACTGGGTGAAGGCGAGGTGGCGACCGCCCCCGTGGTGGTGTCCAACCTCGACCCGACCACCACCTTCACCCAGCTGCTCGACGCCGACAGCCTGCCGGCGAGCTTCGCCAGTCGCGTCGGTGCCATCGACCACCGTGCTGCCTATTTCCAGGCGCACTTCGCCCTGCGCGGGCTGCCCGAATACCGGGCGCCCTACGAGGAGCTGAACGACACCAAGCTGGGGCGCAACGTCACGTTCTTCGGCACGGCCGAGCAGATGCAACAGGACTTCGAGGGGTGCGTGCGGGGCCTGGTCCCCTCGTCTCCGAGTTTCAACCTGCAGATCCCCTCGCTCGACGATCCGACGCTTGCCCCGGAAGGGAAGCACGCCGCCAGCAGCTTCGCCTTCTATCTGCCTCTCACCGACCGGGAGACACAGGGCCGGCTCCGCGACGAGATGGCCGCGCGGATCGTGTCGAAGATCGCCTTGGCCGCTCCGAACTTCCCCGACCTCATTGAGCGCCAGCTCAACTACCCGGCCTATACCTACGAGTTGATGTTCGGCTGTGCCGGTGGCGACTTCACCCACGGGCTGCTCCAGCCCGAGTTCATGGGGCCATTCCGGCCTGGCCCGACGGGATGGCCGGATGCGCCCGTGCCCGTCGAAGGGCTGTACCTCTGCGGGGCCGGATGCCATGGCGGTCCCGGTGTCACGTTCATCCCCGGCTACAACTGCGGCTACGCGGTGCTCGACGGAGCCAGCGACCGGTTGTAGCGCCGCTGGCGCTCCATGAAGGCGAGGAAGAACGCCACGGAGAAGGCCAGGCTCGTGAAGAGGCTCATCACGAAGAAGATCCAGGCCCACCGCAACCCGCGTCGCCTGCCGTCGGTGATGGTCCACAACGGCAGCAGGACCAGGTTCACGATCGTGTAGTCCTGCGCGGCGGAGTCGGCGGCCCAGTTGGAGAAGAGCATCTTGGTGTAGTTGACGTAGCTGGCGCGGTGTCCGTAGAGGTGCACGTAGCGCACGTTGAAGTACCACCCGAGGAGCAGCGAACAGACGCCGACGGCGTAGTACACCCCTTCCAGGAGGGAGACCGGACCGGCCTGCGCGCCCGAGAAGAGGCGGCGGTTGACGGCGAACGCGGCCACCGTGCTCGCAATGCCGAGAAGTCCGTAGAACACAAGAGAAGTCGTCACTGTCGCCCCCGTTCATGCCCCCTGCGTGCGGGCACACCCTAACGAGGGCCGCCCCGGAGGCGCCGGAGGATTGTCAGAGGAGTTCGAGGAGTCTCTCGGGTGGGCGCGCGACGACGGCCCGATCGCCGACCACGAAGATGGGCCGCTCGAGCAGGATCGGGTGGCGCGCGATGGCGTCGATGAGGGCGTCGCCGTCGAGGTCCTCGAGCGCCAATTCGGCATAGACGGGCTCGCCGGTGCGCATCATCGCGCGAGGGTCGTCGATGGCCAGGAGCTTCATGATCGCCTTGAGGTCAGCCACGGTCGGCGCCTCGTCGAGGTAGCGGATCGTCTCCGCCTGGACGCCGCGCTCCTCCAGCAGCGAGAGTGCGGTACGGCACTTCGAACAGGACGGGTTGACGTAGATCTGTGGCGGCATCACCGGCACCCTACGGTGGCCGCTCAGGCTGCTCCACCCGGCAGCGCGGCAACCACCTGCGCCCAGCTGTAAGTGAATGCCTGCACCGGAACACTGGCCACGGCGAGCGTCACCGCCATTGACGTGCCCCGGTTGTCACCGCTGTGCGTGTCGCCCGTTGTGTCGATGGCCGCTCCCATGACGAGGTGAGGACCCGAACCGAAGTCGTCGAGGATGCCTTTCCGGTGGCCCCAGCAGCCGGCGGCGCCCCGGTGCACGCAGTCCAAGTTGCCGCTGTCGAAGCCGTCGTCGTACATCCAGCCGTAGACGGCGTCGAGCCCGTTCGACGATCCGCCCGCCCACTCCGCGTCGTCGAGGTCGTATGCCTGCCCCGGGTCGGGCGGGTCGTTGGCGTCGTCCGCCCCTCGCTGGGCATTTCGGTTGAGCGCGGTGGTGAGTCCGCCGAAGGCCGGGAGCCCGCGGTCCACTCTCTCGAGGTTCACGGCGACGAAGAGCTGGTCTGGAATGCTCAACCGGGCGAAGCCCGTCGGCAGCACCATGGGGCGGATGCCCTCCAGCGCGTGCGCATGGTTGATGGCGGCCAACACCGCGTCAAGACAGGCCGGGGAATTGTCGATCCCGCTTGCGAGGCAGACGCGCGTGTAGTCCGGCACCGGTGACACATTGCGGGACGGATCGGCGATCCCCGTGTTGGACTCCGAGGCAGGGATCGTTCCGAGGGGCCGTAGCGTCCCGGCGGACATGGAGGCCAAGGCCTGCTTCCAGGTATAGGAATAGGTCCCCGCGCGCGAGGAGGACGCCAGCGTCGCGGCCAGCGAGGATCCGTCCCGGTCCTGCCTCGATGTGTCGCCCGTCGGATCGTACGCAGCTCCCATCACGAGGTGTCGTGTCCCGAACCGGTCGAGGACGATCTGCCGATCAGCCCAGCAGCCCGAGGTGGCGCGGCTCGAGCACCCCGGCACACCGCTGTCCGGGCCGTCGTCGTACATCCATTCGAAATCTGCATCGAGGCCGTTGTCGACGTCACCGATCCACTCCGTGTTCACCGAGCCGTACGGCGGGCCGGGGCGGGTCGGGAGGCGGGCGGCGTCGGCGCCTTTCTCCGCATCGGCGTCCAGTGCGACGCTCAGCCCGGTGAACGGCGCCAGACCACGGTCGACCCGCTCGCGATCGATGGCGACGAACAGTTGCTCGGGAACGGTCAACCGGGTGAAGTCGGCGGGCAGCTCCATGGGCTGTACGCCCTCTGCGGCCCTGGCTCTGTCGATGGCGTCCAGCGTGATGCGCACGCACGCACTGGTGGTGTCGACACCCACGGGAGCGCAGGTTTCGGGATAGTCCGGGACGGGGGACACTGATTGGGCCGGATCGGCCAGGCCACTGTGCGATTGCCCTCCGGTCGAGCATCCCGCCAGGAGGAGGGTGAGCGCCACACCCGGGCCCGACCACCACGGAAGCCTGCGCGCCTGCCGGCGCGCCGGATTGGGGGGACGCCGCATCAGACGACACAACGTAGCCACGCGAACCGCCTTTTCGGCAGCAGGTCGAAAGGCCGAATCAGTGCTCCGGACCGGCCGCGCTCCCGAAATGGGGAGGGCGCTTCTGCAGGAACGCGGACACCGCCTCCTGCATGTCGTTGGTCATGGACGACAGGACCTGCGTCCTGTTCTCGAGGTCGATGCCCGCCTGGAGGGAACCGACCTCGAGTTGGGACCACATGACCTCCTTGGTCATCCGGACTCCCCACGGTGCGTTCGCCGCGATGAGCTCCGCCGTCTCGAGGGCGGCTTCCTGCAGCTCGTCGTCGGGGACGACGCGGAGCACGAGCCCGATGCGGTCGGCCTCCTCGGCGTCAATGATCCGTCCCGTCAGCATCAGCTCCCAGGCCCGCGAGGCGCCGATCAGGCGCGGCAGCAGCCAGCTGACCCCGATGTCGCATCCCGAGAGTCCGAGGCGAACGAAGGCCACGTTGAAGCGCGCCGTGGCGGATGCGATGCGGATGTCGCTGGCGAGGGCCAGGGCAAGGCCGCCTCCCGCCGCCGGGCCGTTCACGGCAGCGATCACCGGCTGGGGCAGCGAGCGCAACCGCGGGACGAGGGCTGCGATATGGGTCTGGGTGGCAAAGGTGGCTCCAACCCGGTCGAGCGCCTCGGAGCCCGGCGCGTCGCCGTACCCTGTGAGGTCGATCCCGGCGCAGAAGCCCCGTCCGGCGCCTGTCAGGACGACCACCCGGCACGCGCGGTCAGTGGCGACGTCCGCCAGCACCTCGTGAAGCTCGGCGATCAAGGCCGCATTCATGGCGTTCAACCGTTGGGGCCGGTCCAGGGTGATCCTGGTGACGCCCTCGTGCGGATGGTCGACTTGCAATGTGTCCACCACGGACCCCTTTGCTCGGTTCGGCCATATCCTGCAACACACGGCAGGGCGGCGCGCCGTCCGGCACCGCGCTGAGACGGGAGCAGAACATGGGCCTGCACTATTCGAGCGTCGTCGGCGCTCCACCGGACGAGGTCTTCGCCTGGCACGAGCGGCCGGGGGCGCTGCTGCGCCTGGCGCCGCCGTGGCAACCGATCAGGGTCGCACAGGAGTCGGCCTCGTTGGCCGACGGGCGGGCGATCCTGCGGCTGCCGGGAGGACTGCGCTGGGTTGCGCAACATTCCGGTGACGATCCGCCGCGGCGGTTCGTCGACGAGCTCGTGTCGCTCCCGCTGCACTGGCGTCACACGCACTTGTTCGAGGCGGCCGAGGGCGGGGCGACCAGGGTGATCGACGATGTCGAGACGCCGGTGCCCGGGTCGTTGCTCCGGCAGACCTTCCGCTACCGGCATCACCAGCTCGCCGGGGACCTGGCTGCGCACCGGAGCGCGGCACAACGGGGCGGGCGGCCCCAGGCGATCGCGGTCACAGGATCCTCGGGCCTCGTCGGTTCCGCCCTCTGTGCGTACCTCTCGACGGGCGGCCATCGCGTCATCCGGCTGGTGCGGAGAGCGCCCCGTGATCCCTCGGAGCGCAGCTGGGATCCGGAGCGACCGAGCCCGCGCGCGCTGGACGGCATCGATGCTGTCGTGCATCTCGCCGGCGCATCCATAGCCGGGCGTTTCACCGAGGCGCACAAACGGCTGGTGCGCGAGAGCCGGGTCGGTCCCACCTCGGCGCTGGCCCGCGTCATGGCCGCCATGCCGGACGGACCACGGGTCATGTTGTGTGCCTCGGCCGTCGGCTACTACGGGAGTGAGCGCGGAGATGAGTTGCTGACGGAGGACAGCGCGCGTGGCTCGGGGTTTCTGGCGGAACTGGTCGAAGACTGGGAGGCAGCAGCGCAGCCCGCCGTCGACGCTGGCCTGCGAGTGGTCCATGTGCGGACAGGGATCGTCCAGTCGGCTCGCGGAGCGAGCCTCAAGCTCCTCCGCCCCCTCTTCTCGCTGGGCCTCGGAGGGCCGCTGGCTCCGGGGACGCAATGGGTGTCTTGGATCGGACTCGACGACCTACTCGATGTCTTCGGCCGCGCGCTCGCCGACGACGAGATGGTCGGTCCACTCAACGCGGTGGCGCCCTCCGCCGTCACCAACGGGGAGTACGCCTCGACGCTGGCCCGCGTCATGCGACGGCCGGCGCGCCTGAGGGTCCCTTCGTTCGGCCCTGGGGTTCTCCTCGGCACTGAGGGCGCGCGCGAAATGGTCCAGGCGAGTCAGCGCGTCGCTCCGGCGCGGCTCGCCGCGACGGGCCACGTCTTCCGCCATACCTCGCTCGAGACCTGCCTACGACACCAGTTGGGTCATATCGACGTCGCGCCCTACCGAGAGGAGTCGGGAAACGCCTGAGGCGCGACCGAGGTGGCGTGGCCCCAGAGTTTGCGGATGCGCCGGCCGAGGCACCGGCCTACTGTCGCGGAATGATCACCGGTCTCCATGCGCTGGTCCATGCGGGTGATGCCGACGCGGCCCGGGTGTTCTTCCGGGACGTGCTCGGCTGGCCCTACGTCGATGCGCACGACGGGTGGCTCATCTTCGGGACAGGGCCATCGGAGCTCGGCGTCCACCCCGCCGCGACGGGAGCCGAGCACCATGAGATCTCGCTCGTCTGCGATGACATCGAGCTGACGGTCGCCGAGCTCACGGCGAAGGGAGCGGAGTTCACGGGCGGCATCGAAAACCGTGGCTTCGGTCGGACGATCGCCCTCGAAGTCCCCGGCGGCGGCCAGATCATGCTGTACGAGCCGCGGCACCCGACCGCGTTCGATCTCTGAGCGGCCGGCGTTCCACCACTCTTCGAATTTCACACCGTCGGGTTGGTGGCGACGCCGACCGTGAGCCAGCTCGAGTATCAGAAGCCCCGGGCATAGCGCTGCTTGTTTCGCTCCGTGACGAACCCGGCTCGCTCCATCAGTGTGGGGGGTCGCGGGCACGTTGCCGGTGGGTGCCGTCGGTGAGGAAGAATCCGTCCATGGACATACACGGAAGCGCACTGGTCACCGGAGCCAGCCGCGGCATCGGCCGGGCCATCGCCCTCGCGTTGGCCGATCGCGGCTTCGACACGGTGGCCACCATGCGGGATCCCGATGCGGGGGCCACGCTGGCGGCAGAGACCCGGGGACGCCTTCAGGTCCGTCGGCTCGACGTCACCGATCCGTCGACATTCGATTTTCCGTCCGACCTGCGCGTGCTCGTGAACAACGCCGGCGTCGACACCGACTACCTGCCGGTGGAACACGCCAATATCGAGGATTGGCGCCGGATGTTCGAGACCAACGTCTTCGGCGTCGTGGCGCTCACCTCGTCTGCCATCCCGACCCTGCGGGCGAACCAGCCCTCGGTGGTCTGCACCGTCACGTCCTCGTCCATCATCGCGTCAGTGCCTTTCTTCTCTGCCTATCGGGCCTCCAAGGCAGCCGCCTCCGCCTTCGGTGACAGCCTTCGGGTCGAGGTGGCGTCGTTTGGCATTCGGGTCGTCGAGATCCTCCCAGGGCCGATCGACACCGACATGTTCCGGTTGAGTACGGGGGAGCAGGGCGCCGCCCGGTTCGCCGACTACCGGCCTCTGGCCGATGTCGCAACAGCCCTGCGTCGCGAACATGCTGACCCTCGAGTGGTCGATCCGGCGCAGGCGGCATCGACCATTGTCGACGCGATCCTCGATTCGGCCGGGCCGATGCGGTACGGCTGCGATCCCGTCTCGCTGGAGCTCCTCGACCTGTGGCGCCAATGTGACGACGAGACGGTCTTCGCCATGACGGGGCAGTCCCTCCTCGACCAGCCCGGCGAGTCTGCCGCGGCGCACTGAGGCGCGGCGGCTCAGGCCCCGGGAAGATAGCGCAGCGCCTCGGCGAGCTCGCGTCGGTGCGAAAGACCGAGTTTCTGGTAGGCACGATGGAGCCGGTTCTCGACCGTGCGCACCGACAGATGCATCATGTCTGCGATCCCAGAATTGTGACCGGCTGTCCTCCGTAGGCGGTGCGTGGACGCGTCGTCGTTCAGGCGACGGGAGCGGCGAACCTGTAGCCGATACCGCGGACGGTCATGATCCAGCGCGGATTCTCCGGGTCGACTTCGATCTTGAGGCGGACACGGCGGATGTGCTCGGTGACCGTCGAGCGGCCCTGCCACCGTCCGTTGGACCCCCAGACCCGTTCCAGCAGGTCCTCGCGTGAGAACACCCGCCCCGGCGCGGAGGCAAGGAAGGCGAGGAGATCGAACTCCTTGCGGGTCATGACCACCTCGGCGTCGCCCACCGTCACCTTGCGGGTGCCCTGGTCGATGACGAGCTCGCCATGGTCGAGCGTCGTGGTCGGGGTGGCGCAGCCGCGCCGTAGCACCGCACGCATCCGGGCTTCGAGTTCGGCGAAGGAGTATGGCTTCGCGAGCACGTCATCGGCACCGAGGTTGAGCAGTGCAACTCGATCGCGCTCCGAGGAACGGCCCGAGCACACAATGACCGGAACCGAGCTACGCCGGCGGATTGCGGTCAGCACGTCGCCGGTTCCGCCGCCAATGTCGAAGTCGAGAATCACCAGGTCGGCCGGTTGGGAGAACACCGCCTTGAGCGACTCGTCCACGTTGGCCGCCTCGGTGACCTTGTATCCCGAGCGCTTGAGGTAGTGCTGCAGGGCCCGACGGGTGTTGGTGTCGTCCTCCGCGACGAGGATCGTCCTCTCGGTCAAGACCTCGCCGACAGGGGTGAACACGGAAGTCGGATTGGTGCCGACCGTGCGGAGGCTGTCGCCATAGGGCGCTCCCTCTTCGGAAACGTTCAACGGGACCGTCATGCGACACCTCCCGGTGCCGACGTCGCACCGGTCTGGGCGCGCCGCCCAGAGAGGCCGCCGGTACCTCGACGTCGAGCCCGCGCTTGCAGGGTGCCGCCCATGTCTCTCGCCCCTCTCGTCCGTCCCGCACCCCGTGCAGACCGGTTCGTCTTCTGCCCGGACGGGCCCAGGTCGCTCCTGAGGGCGACTCGGTACCGAGCTGTGTTCTCAGTGTCGGCAGATGACGCAGCCGACTCCATAGGTCTTTTGGCCCAGGAATTGGGCGCCCGTTGTGCGAGCGCGTTCGGGTATCGCCCTGCACGCGCCGGCGTCGTTCTGTGCATGGGACTTGTTCAGGCTTCAGGCAACGTGAATCGGTAGCCCACGCCGCGGACGGTGGTGATCCAGCGGGGCGAGTCCGGGTCGGGTTCGATCTTCAGACGGACCCGGCGGACGTGCTCTGTCACCGTGGAGCGGCCCTGCCATTCCTCGGTTGAGCCCCAGACCCGCTCGAGGAGATCCTCGCGGGAGAAGACCTGACCGGGGGACGCCGCCAGGAAGGCGAGCAGGTCGAACTCCTTGCGCGTCATCGGGACGGACTGGTCGCGCACGGTCACGGTCCGGGTGTCCCGGTCGACGACGAGGTCCCCGTGGTGCAGGCAGGTGGCGGCCGGTTCGCCGTTGCCGCGGCGGAGGACGGCGCGGACCCTCGCCTCGAGTTCCGCGAAGGAGAACGGCTTGACGACGAAGTCGTCGGCGCCCAGGTTGAGGGTGCGGATCCTGTCGTCCTCGGAGTCCCTGCCCGAGCAGACGATGACCGGCACGGCGCTGTGGCGTCGAATCTTGGCCAGCACATCCATGCCGTCGAAGCCGGGAAGTCCCAGGTCAAGGATGACAAGGCTGGCCGAGTGCTGGAAGACCGCCCGCAGCGTCGAGGGCCCGTCGGCGGCCTCGGTGACCCGATATCCGCTGCGGTCGAAGTACTGGAGCAGTGCGCTCCGGCAGCTGTGGTCGTCCTCGGCCACGAGGATGGTGAGCTCTCCCTGCTCCGTTCCCGCGGGCGACGCCAGGGGGTCCGTGCCGGCCGGGGTGAGCGGCCGGAGACCGCGGTGATGCGTCGGGACGCGTGTCGCCACGCCGACCGCCGGATTCATGCGCCTACCTTCTTCATGCGAGACCCCGGATTCCGTCGCTGCAGGGGTGTGGTGCCCATGTCGACATTCTCGGCTGCGCCGCTGCCTAACTTGAGGGAAACGCGGCGTCCCGGAATCGGACCGTGCAGACCGCCCCGCGCCCCGCCAACGAGGAGCGCACGCGGCGCGGGGTCGCGCCACATCGGGCCAGCAGTCCGGTTGCGCGTACGGCGCATTCGAGACCCGAGCGCTGCGCTCTCCATGACGGAAGACGTTGCATCGACAACTGGAAATTGAGCGGTCCGATCCACTCCGTATGTCGGCGCCAATACCCACATTTTGGATGGTTTCGGCGGTTGCGCGGAGGTTTCGCAACCTCTGCAACCGATCAACAACGGTTACGCAACCGTCCTGCAAGAGGGCTATCTATTAGAGTGGTGACTACTCCTGAATACGTGAAATACGTATGGTCAACTGATGACTCCAGGAACAAGTTGCACCGGTCGGATGGTGCAAATGAAGAAGGGGGAAAACGTGGGATCGACGACAAGTCAGTTCTCCACGGCGCAGGAATCGGCGGAGGCGGGTATCGACAGTCTCTGGTCAGAGTTCAAGCGGACCGGGGAACAATCACTTCGCAACCAGCTGATCATCTACTACTCGCCGTTCGTGAAGTACATCGCAGGACGCGTGTTGGCCGGGTTGCCGCGGCACTTCGACGAGGAGGATCTCGTCAGCTACGGCATCATCGGGCTGATCGACGCGATCGAGCGGTTCGAAGTCGACCGCAATCTGCGGTTCGAGACCTACGCCATTCCGCGCATCAAAGGGGCGATCATCGACGAGTTGCGGTCGATCGACTGGGTTCCCCGGTCCGTGCGCACCAAGGCCCGGGCGGTCGAGCAGGCCTTTACCCACTTGGAGGGGACGTTGCGACGCACCCCCAACGAGGCCGAGGTGGCTGCCGAGCTGGAGATGTCAGTGGGCGACTTCCACAAGGCGCTGCGCAAGATCTCGACCGTGGGCATGATGGCGCTCGACGAGGTGCTGCGCGGCGGCGACCGCTCCGAGCGCTCGACGCTGGGCGAGACGCTCCCGGACGGGTCGTGGGGCCCGGTCGACACGTTCGAGGCCAAGGAGTCCAAAGAGGCGCTCGTGGCGGCCGTCGACGGGATGCCGGAGCGGGAGCGAACCGTCCTCATGATGTACTACTACGACGGATTGACGCTGACAGAGATCGGCCAGGTTCTCGGCGTGACCGAGAGCAGGGTGTGTCAGATCCACACGAAGGCGCTTCGCCAGCTCCGTTCGAAGCTGGCGGACCGGCCCGAGGCCGTGCGGCTCGAGCCGGCGGCACGGGCAACAGACGCTCGGCGCACCGCCACGCGTGAGGGCGCCGGACGCGCCCGCCTGCAGCTGCTCGCCAGCTAATCCCGCAAGGATTTATATCCGCCCGGCGGCCCGTGTGGTCGCCGGGCGGACGGCTGTCTGTCCGCATGCAGAGGCGCATCGTCGCCCTCACCCTGCTGAGGACCGGTACGGTACGGGCTACCGACTCCGATCGAGCCCAAGGGGGCACATCATGGCTTTGCACAAGCGCGAGAACCTCCGCGACCAACTGATCGATTCGGTGTACGCCGACCAGGCCCTAAAGGCGCCGTTGCCGGCGACGCACTGCCCGAGCGACGAAATGCGGCCGGATGACGTGATGCGGGCGATCACCGACGAGCTGCTGCTCGATGGGAACGCCCGTCAGAACCTGGCCACGTTCTGTCAGACCTGGGAGGAGCCAGAGGTCCACAAATTGATGGACATCTGCATCGACAAGAACCTCATCGACAAGGACGAGTACCCCCAGACGGCCGAGATCGAGCGCCGCTGCGTCCGCATGCTGGCCGGTCTCTGGAACGGGCCCGAGGACGGCGAGCCTGTCGGCTGCTCCGCCATCGGGTCGTCCGAGGCGTGCATGTTGGGCGGCATGGCCGCCAAGTGGCGCTGGAGGGCCAAGCGCGAGGCGGCCGGCAAGCCGACCGACAAGCCCAACATGGTGTGCGGGCCCGTGCAGGTGGTCTGGCACAAGTTCGCCCGCTACTGGGACGTTGAGATGCGGGAGATCCCCATGGCCCCAGGCCGCTACCAGATGGACGTCGAGGAGATGTTGGCGCGGGTCGACGAGAACACCATCATGGTGGTGCCGACCTTCGGCGTCACCTACACCGGGTCATACGAGCCCGTGCTCGAGCTGTCCCAGGCGCTGGACAAGCTGGAGGAGGACACCGGCCTCGACATCGACATCCACGTGGACGGGGCGAGCGGGGCGTTTCTCGCCCCCTTCTGCGAGCCGGAGATTCTGTGGGATTTCCGCGTGCCCCGGGTGAAGTCCATCAGCACATCGGGGCACAAGTTCGGCCTGGCGCCGCTGGGCGTGGGCTGGGTGCTCTGGCGGGACAAAGCTGACCTTCCGGAAGACCTGATCTTCCACGTCACCTACCTCGGCGGGGACATGCCGGTGTTCCAGATCAACTTCTCGCGTCCGGCGGGCCAGATCGTGGCGCAGTACTACAACTTCGTGCGGCTGGGCAGGAACGGCTACCGCAACGTGCACGACGCCTGTTACGACGTCGGCAAGTACCTGGCCGCCGAGGTGCTCAAACTGGGCCCGTTCGAGCTGCTGTGCGATTCGGACCCTCTGAAGGGAATCCCGTCGGTGGCCTGGCGCATCGCGGAGGGTGAGGACCCGGGGTACACGCTCTACGACGTGGCCGACCGGCTGCGGTCGCGTGGCTGGCAGGTACCGGCCTATCCGTTGACCGGATCTGTCTCGGACGTCTCGGTCCAGCGGATCCTGGTGCGCCAGGGGGTGAGCCGGGACTTGGCCGGTCTGTTGCTCGACGACCTCCAGAAGTCGATCGCCCACTTCGACCGCCACCCGGTGTCGGTGTCCATGACCAAGGAGGAGTCAGGCGGCTTCAGCCACCTGTAGCGGCGGAGCTACCGATTGGCAGGGTCTCTCTCTGGGACCAGTCGACGCGCAACGGGCGTCGGCGGATGAAGCGCGGCTCGCCCACCCTGGCCGGACGGTCGGTCGTCCAAGGGGCGGGACTCGCCAGGGTGATCCCCGCCAGGGCCCGCAGCGCGGGGTCGTAGGCGGAGCGGATCCAGGCGAATCGGCGCCACGCCTCGTCCTCGTGGCCCGGCGTGACGACGAGGATCCCCTGCAGGGCCGCGATGGCTGTGTCGTACTCGTCCCGACCGATGCTGATATCCGGGGCCGGTTCACCGGTGCGCGCCATGAGGTCGGGGAGCCTGGCCGGTGGGGGTAGCGGGATGTTGACGGCCCGGGCGATGTGCACGATCAAGGGGAGGCCGTAGACGAGGACGGTCAGTGGCCCCTTCTCGGGATCGGCGAAGACCCCCGCGAAGTCGCCCTCAGAGGCGGCGAAGACCAGTGCCGACGCGTCGAGCACCGCCCCCATGGTGGCGACCCACGATTGCTCGCTGTCGGAGTCGGGGAAGTAGGTGAGGATCGGGAAGGCGGTGTGCGTTTGCTCCAGGTCCAGCATCCAGTCGGCCGCGTTCTGCCAGATGTCGGGGGTCTCCAGGCCGCCGATACGGACCAGGGTCTGCAGGAACTCCGGGGCGCTGGGCGGTGATCCGGCGATCGGGCGGAGGCGGTTCGCGCCCTTCTCGCGCCCGTTGTAGGCCCCGTAGATGGTGGGCAGGTAGCTGATGAGGAGGGCGACGAGGCCGAGTCCGATCGTGGCCTCCACAAAGGCGATCCAGATCCGCCCCGGCCCGTTGGGCTCCGAGAAGCCCATGGTGGTGATGGAGGAGACGCTGATTTCGAAGGCCCGCGACCAGCCGAGGTCGTGGGTGCCCCAGTAGATGGAGGTGAAGGCCCCCATCATGAAGATCATCCAGACCAGCGGCAGGCTGACGAGGGCGACCGGCGCGTACAGCCGGCGCAACGACCGCGCCAGCGGATTGTTCTGTGGGTGCACGACGAGCCGGTAGACCAGCGCGAACACGAATTGGGCCAAACGCGGAAAGCCCTCCTGAGGGAGGACGACCGTCTCGAGCGCCGAGCCCAGCACCGCCAGCGCCACCGCGGCCCCGAGGACCAGGCACAGGACGTGGGTGAAGATCATGATGTGGGCGCCGGCGTGGGTCTGCGGCGGATCAGGAGAGCGACTGCGCGGCCTCCTGCACCGCCTGGTCGACATCCTTCTTGTCCACTTGCAGCTCCTTGGCCACCTTTTTCTCCGCCCTGAGGTTGGCCTTCTCGATGGCTTCCTCAATCGTCGTCTCGCCCACGATCACCAGGGCCGCCTCGCCGGCGTCGATGGCATCGCCGAACTCCTTCACGTCGGTGCGGGACATCCCCTTCCACAGGTGCCCGCTGACGCCGCCGACGGCAGCACCGACGATGGCCGTACCGATGATTGAGGGAGGGAACAGAATGCCGATCAGGGCGCCCGCAGCGGCGCCGCCCCAGGCGCCGTGGCGTGTGGTCGTCTCGTCCTTGTTGACGTGGACCTTCCCCTTGTCGTCCTTGGTGATGACGGCGGCGTCGTAGGTGCCGACGGCGCCGACGGCATGAAGATCCTTGACGACGTCGTAGTCGGCGCGGGCATCGACCTCGCTGGCATAGGTCCCGATGTAGATGAAGACGCCATCGGCCTTCGACATGGCAACGCTCCTTTCGGATGCCCACGGCGGGCACTCACGCGCCGATCTCTCAGCGGCGCTCCCCGCGAGGGTAGGCCGGAGTGGCTCGTCGTGCGAAGCCGAGGAAAGGCGCGCCATCTCGGCTGTCTGGCATGATCCGTCCCGGTGCCTCTTCCCCCGGCCATCGAGATCGCGCGGCGGGCCACATTGCGCCCCATGAGCGACATCGCCGCGCAGATGGGAATCGAGCCATGCCTGCTCGAGCCGCACGGCAAGGGCGTGGCCAAAGTCAGTCTCGACGCCGTGGAGGCCCTGGCGGACCGGCCGCGGGCCCGGTACGTCGTGGTGACCGCCGTGACCCCCACGCCGCTCGGGGAGGGCAAGACCACCACCACGGTCGGCCTCGGGCAGGCCATGGCCTGCATCGGGCGGCAGGCGACCATCGCCATCCGGCAGGCCTCCATGGGCCCGACTTTCGGGATCAAGGGTGGCGCGGCGGGCGGTGGCTACAGCCAGGTCGTTCCGTTCGAGAACCTGAACCTGCACCTGACGGGGGACATCCACGCGGTGACCGCGGCCAACAATCTCCTGGCCGCCATGGTCGACAACCACCTCTACAACGGGAACGCGTTGGGACTCGACCCGCACGGTGTGACGTGGAAACGCGTGCTCGACGTCAACGACCGCTCGCTCCGTCACATCGTGAGCGGTCTCGGTTCGAAGCAGGACGGCACGCCACGCGAGACCGGATTCGACATCACCGCGGCGTCAGAGGTGATGGCCGTCCTCGCGCTCGCCACCTCACTGCGCGACCTGCGTCAGCGCATGGGGCGGATCGTCGTGGGCTATACCTCGGACGGCCAGCCCGTCACGGCTGAAGAGCTCAAGGCGGCCGGCGCCATGACGGTCATCATGCGCGACGCCCTCAAGCCCAACCTGCTGCAGACGCTCGAGAACACTCCGGTGCTCGTCCACGCCGGCCCCTTCGGCAACATCGCCCACGGCAACTCGTCGGTGGTGGCCGACCTGATCGGGATTCACGCCGGAGAGTTCCTCATCACCGAAGCGGGGTTCGGGGCCGACATGGGCGCCGAACGATTCTTCAACATCAAGTGCCGCACGTCGGGCCTCGTGCCCGATGCCGCGGTGGTGGTGACGACGGTCAGGGCGATGAAGCTGCACTCGGGGAAGCATCGTGTCGTGGCGGGACGGCCGTTGCCCGAGGCCATGCTCGAGGAGAACCCCGAAGAGGTGCAGCTGGGCGCCGCCAACCTCCTGGCGCACCTGGCTATTGTGCGCCGCCACGGCGTCACTCCCGTCGTCGCCATCAACGCGATGACGGGCGACTTCGCGTCCGAGCACTCGGCCATTCGTGAGATCGCCGCCTCGGTGGGAGTCCGCGCCGCGGTGTGCACGCACTTCGAGAACGGGGGAAAGGGGGCGGTCGAGTTGGCCGAGGCGGTGGTCGAGGCTTCGGCGGAGCCCGGCGAGTTCCACCTGCTCTACGGCGACGAGGAGACGTTGCGCCAGAAGATCGAGACGGTCGCCACCCAGATCTACGGCGCCGACGGCGTCGACTACCTGCCCGCCGCCGGCGTCCAGCTCGACCGGTACGAGAAGGCCGGCTTCGGCAGGTTCCCGGTCTGCATCGCCAAGACGCATCTCTCCATCTCCTCTGATCCCTTGTTGCGCGGCGCCCCCCGGGGCTGGCGACTGCCCGTGCGAGAGGCCAGGGCGAATGTGGGCGCCGGATTCGTCTATCTGGTCAGCGGGGACATGCGCACCATGCCCGGACTTTCGAGCAGCCCGGCCGCGGAGCGGATCGACATCGACGAGAACGGCAACGTGGTCGGCTTGTATTAGGCGAACGACAGCCGCAGGTCCGGCTCGGGCCCGAAGGAGGGCGCGCTGGCTCCGGCGACCTCGAGCTTGTGCCAGCCGGCGACGCCGATCATCGCCGCGTTGTCGGTGGCCATGGCGGGTGGCGGTATGAGCAGCCGGGTGCCGAACTCGTCCGCCAGCACCTGGGCCCGTGCCCGCAAAATCGGGCTGGCTGCCACACCGCCGACGATGGCCACGGCGGGATCGCCGAATTCTTGGAGCGCACGGCGCAGCTTGGCGATGAGCACGTCCATGCAGGCCGCCACGAAGGAGGCCGCCACCTCGGTCTCGGAGAAGCCGGGGTCGGCCCGCACGTGGTTGACGACTGCGGTCTTGAGGCCCGAGAAGGAGAAGGTGTAGCCGTCGGCCAACATGGGGCGGGGGAAGGTGAGCACGTCCTCGCCCGTGGCGGCGAGCCGATCCAGCACCGGTCCGCCCGGGTAGCCGAGGCCCAGGAAGCGGGCGACCTTGTCGTAGGCCTCGCCGATGGAGTCGTCGACGGTCTCGCCGAGAAGCTCGTAGTGCCCGGGCCGGGTGCAGCGGGTGAGCATGCAGTGGCCGCCCGACACGAGCAGCGCGATCTGGGGGAACGGGACCTCGGGGTCGGCCAGGTAGACGCTGGCCAGGTGACCCTCCAGGTGGTTGACGCCCACCACGGGGATGCCCCAGCCCAGAGCGAGGGCCTTGGCGGTGGCGATGCCCACCAGCAAGGCGCCGACCAGACCCGGCCCGGAGGTGACGGCCACCGCGGTCAGGTCCTGCCCGGAGACGCCGGCCTCCTGGAGCGCACGCTCCACAATTGGCGTCACCGTTTCGAGGTGGGCGCGGCTGGCCAGCTCCGGGACCACCCCGCCGAAGGCCGCGTGGAGATCGATCTGGCTGGCGACCACCGATGAGCGCACCGACAGCGTGTCGTCCACCACGGCGGCCGCCGTCTCGTCACACGAGGTCTCGATGGCCAGCAGGGTGCGGCTCACGTCACCGGGCTTCCTGCAGCGCGCCCACGATGGCGTCCCGGGACACCGCACCCTCGCGCTCGACGGACGGCTCGAGCCCGCTCACGTTCACCAGCGTGGAGGGGATGTCGTGTAGCTCCCCACCGTCGACCACCAGGTCGACCGAGGAGCCGAGACAGGTCGCCACGTCGTGGGCCGTGCGCGGCGTCGGCGCGCCGTGAGGATTGGCGCTGGTGACCACGAGCACCCCGGTCTCCTCGAGGAGTGCGCGCAGGAAGTCGTGGTCGGGGATGCGCACAGCCACCTCAGCCCGCCCGTCCAACCAGGTGGGCCGGTCGAGGGCAGGCCCGAACGCAAAGGCCAAGGTGAGGGGTCCCGGCCACCAGCGTCGGGCCAGCGCCTCGGCTCCGGGCGTGAAGGCCACACCGAGCTCGCGCACTTGAGCCACCGAGGCGGCCAGAACGGGAAAGTGCATGCCCTCGGGCCGGCCCTTCATGCGGTACACCGCCCGGACGGCGTCGGTGTCGGCCGGCCGCGCCGCCAAGCCGTACACCGTGTCCGTCGGGACGACCGCTACGCCGCCGCCGTGCAGCCACGCCGCTGCCGTGCGCCGGCCTTCGCTGTCGGCACGCACGATCCTCATCGGGCCGGCCACGGTCGCTCGCCGGCGCGGCCGGTTGGCTCGGTCAGAGCCGGAGGGGACGGATGGCCGCTCCGACGAGCGTCGGGTCCGACTGCCAGTCCACGCCGGGTACGTCAACGTAGAGCTCGATCTCGTTGCCGTCGGGGTCGAGGATGTAGAGGCTGTGGGTAACGGTGTGGTCGGCCGAGCCGACGATGGTTCCCCCGGCGGCGCTGACGGTGGCCAATGCGGCGCGCAGGTCGTCGTCGGTCTCGCCGACGTTCAGGCCGAAGTGGTACATCCCGACGCGGCGCCCCGACGGGATCGGCGCGGCGTCGGGGCCGACCTCAATGAGGAGCAGCTCGTGATGCGTACGGCCAGAGGAAAATCCCGCTGCCCCTACCGGCACCTCCCCGGGGGCGGGCAAGACCTGCTGCCAGCCCAGCACGTCGCGGTAGAAGGCCGCCGAACGCCCCAGGTCGCGCACGTACAGCACCAGATGCCCAAGCTCGCGAACCCTCACGCACTCACGCTACCGGGCGTCTCAGCGTCGACGGACACCGCGCGGACCCAGTGCGCGGTGGGGGGCATGCCGGGCCCGAGGTGGATCGGGACGTCGAAGGGCTCGGACTCGAGGCCGGCGGCCTCCATCAGCTCGGTCAGGGCATGGGGGATGGCCGACGCCACGTCCCACAGGCGGGGGACGGCCCGCGCGTCGGAAGCCAGCCCCCAGTAGAGGACGCCCATGTTGCTCATGATCGTGATGTTGAGGCCCATCCCGTCCATCACCGGGCCGAGGGGAAACATCCCGAGCATCCGGCTGCCGCCCAGGAAGAGCGGGACGTCGGGGCCCGGGACGTTGGAGATGACCAGGTTGGCCACAGGCCGGTGGCGGTCGGCGAGCTTCATCCCCGTATAGAGCCGGGCTGCCGCGGCGAAGACGTTCGGCGTGGCGTGTTCCGCCCAGTTCTGCAGCGTGGTGGCGCCGAGCGCCTGGTGCTCCTCCTTGGCCCCCTTGGTGCCTTCGTGAATGAACTCCAGCCGTTCCAGGGGGTCTTCGATGTGAGTGGGTAGCTGCACGAACATGGCCGACACCTTGTTGGAGCCCCGCAACTCGGCCACGTCAGGGGTGACCGACACGGGGACCACCGACACGAGGGGGATGTCGGGCAGCTCGTCGCCGGCGAGCAGGTAGGTGCGCAGCGCGCCGGTGCACATGGCCAGCACAACGTCATTGACGGTCGTACCCATCTTGTTCTTGAGCGCCTTGGCGTCGGCCAGGCTGGCCGCGGCGAACGCCACGCGGCGCCGGGCGTGCACGGCGACGTTGATGGAGGTGCGGGGGGCGGTGAGGGGCAAGGCCGCCTTGCCGGTGAGGCCCTGGCGGATCCGCCGCACATCGAAGATGCTCCGGGCGGTGCGCAGCACGATGCGTCCGAGGTCGAACGGCGCGACCAGACCGGCCACCATGGCCTGGGAGACGAGCTCCAGGCCGGAGGGAATGCGCGAGTCGAGTGGGCGCGCCGTCTGCGCCTGCGTCTCCGGCGGACTGGGCTCCAGGTCGAAGAGGACGCCGAGCAGCTCGGCTCCCGAGACGCCGTCGATCGTGCTGTGGTGCATCTTGATCACGAGGGCGATCTTCCCGTCCTCGAGCCCCTCGACGATCCACATCTCCCAGAGTGGGCGGTCGCGATGGAGCTGGCGGCTGATCACGTCGGCCGCGAAGTCAGCCAGCTCGCGCATCCCTCCGGGAGAGGGGAGCGCGGCCCGGCGCAAGTGGTTGTCGATGTCGAATTCCGGATCGTCCACCCAGACGGGGAAGCCGAGCCGCATCGGCACCTCGACCAGGCGCCGCTGGAAGACGGGCGCCAGCGGTATGCGGTCCTTGATCAGCTGGCGGATCCGCCGGAAGGAGTAGCCACCGGGGACGGTCGACGGGTCGAAGACGGCAGTCATGGCCACGTGCATGTGGAGGGTCGGGGTCTCCATGTAGAGGAAACTCGCATCGAGCCCGGTCAGCCGTTCGGGGGTCATCGACTCTCCTTGGTCATCGTCGTGCCGTTCATAAGCTCGCGCCATCCCCGGGCCAGGGCAAACGGGAGAGCGACGCCTCCGACCAGGGTGGACCTGCAGGGAACGGCCCGATGGGGCGAAGATGGTGGTGTGCCGTACGCCTTTTTGATCGTGACCCTCCTCGGGGCCGTGGCCGTGGCGCTGGCCTACCGCCCCATCCGCCGTGAGCCGTTCACTGTTCTCAGCTTCACCTGCGGCTGGATCGCCGGCGAACTGGCCTTCCAGACCATCGTCTGGCAGGTGGTGGCCACCGCCCTGTTCATCTCTTTCGGGGCGCTCTCGAACTGGGTCGGCTGGCTGGGGTTGGCCGTGGCGGTGGCGGAATGGGTGGGCCTGATCGGGCTGGGCATCGCGGGGAGCCGGGCCGCCGCGGTCACCGCCACCGCGCTGGCCGACGTGCGCAGCCCGTCCTTCCCGGTGCCCGCCGAACCCACCACACCGAGCTGGGGGAAATGGTGGCGGATCACCCGTGCCATCCCTTTCAAGTCTCGGGCGGTGCGGGTGACCTGCAACATCGACTACTGGGGCGACGGCCAGAAGCGCCACCGTCTCGACGTCTACCAGTCCAAGTTGGCGCCGCCGGGGAAAGCGCCGGTCATGGTGTACATCCATGGCGGAGCCTGGATGATCGGCGAGAAGCGCGAGCAGGGCAAGCCCATGATGTACGAGCTGGTGGCGCGGGGCTGGGTGTGCGTGGCGATCAATTACCGGCTCAGCCCCAGGGCCACCTGGCCGGACCACATCGTCGACGCCAAGCGGGCGGTGGCCTGGGTCAAGGAGCACATCGACGAGTACGGCGGCGACCCCTCCTTCGTGGCGGTCAGCGGCGGATCGGCCGGCGGGCACCTCTGCGCGCTGCTCGCCCTGAGTGTCGGTGACCCGTCCTTCCAACCCGGGTTCGAGGAGGCGGACACGTCCGTGCAGGCCTGTGTGCCTTTCTACGGGGTCATGGACCTGACGAGCTCACCCGACGGCGCCGCCATCTTCGGTCCGGGCTTGCGCAAGATGCTCGAAAAGAAGGTCATGAAGTGCACGGAGTCGCAGCACCCCGAGATCTTCCAGGACGCCTCGCCGACGTACCGGGTGCGGGCCGAGGCACCCCCGTTCTTCGTGCTCCAGGGTGTGAACGACACGCTGGTGCCCGTGGAATCGGCACGGCTGTTCGTGCAGCGGCTGCGGTCGGTCTCCCGGCAACCCGTCGCCTACGCGGAGTTGCCCCTGGCCCAGCATGCTTTTGACGTGCTGGCCTCCCTCCGTTGCCTGGCCACAACGTCGGCCGTGGCCGACTTCCTCGAGGGTGCCCGGGCGGCCATCGGGTTCGCGGAAGGACCGATTGCGACGCCCCCTAGAATTTTATCTGACGTAGAGGCAGCTCCCGAATTGTGACCTCCTGCCCCCGTCCGCGATCGAAGCGGGTGGGAGGGCGGGAGAACCGAGAAGGGGTGGCTGTGGGGAACGTGCAGACGTACGGCGGGGCTCGACGCGGATCGCGTCGGCAACGTGGTCGAGTTCTTCGGGGCGTCCCGGCCGGCTCGGTGATCGCCGGATCGGTCGCCGTCGGGGGAGCGGCCCTCGTGGCCGACCCGGCCAGCGTCGCCTCGTCGGCCTCCCGGGACCTGCACCCCGGCTCTGGCACCGACGCCAGCCCAGGACGCGTCGACCACCGGGATCACTGCGAAGTCCGTCACCGTCGGCAACGTGTCCATCATCACGGGTCCGGTCCCGGCTTGTTCGAGGGTGCGCCGATCGGCGTCAAGGCCTACTTCGACATGATCAACGCGCAAGGGGGCGTCGACGGCCGCAAGCTGCTGGTCGACTCGAAGGACGACGCCTTCAGCGGCCGGCAGAACATGACGGAGACCCAGGAGGCCATCAACAGCAACTTTGCGCTCGTGGGGAGCTTTTCCCTCTTCGACGGGTAAGGGTGCTCGGCCCTGGCGAGCGACACCGCCGTGCCGGACGTCTCCGTCACTCTCGATTCGGGGACCAACGCGCTCCCTAACGACTTCAGCGCACAGCCGCTGTCGGGCCAGGAGACCCTCGGGCCGGTCGCCTATTACGAGAAGCACTAACCCAAGGACACGACCGTCGGCGCCATCATCTCGGACGTCTCCTCGGCCGAGACCCAGATGGCCCAGCAATTCGCGGGCCTGAAGAGCATGGGCTACAAGATCGCCTACGTCGACGACGTGAACCCGCTGGCGTCCGACTTCACCACCGACGTCATCAACATGAAGAACAAGGGCGTCAACGCGGTCGACCTGACCGGCATCGAGTGGCGGGACGCGGCGATCTTCGTGGAGAACGCCAACACCCAGAACTGGCACCCGGGCCTGATCTTCTCTGAGGGGGCCGTGTACGCCGATCAGTTCATCTCCCGCGCCGGCGGTCCGGCAGCGACCAATGGGATCCAGATCGGGCAGGTCTACGGCCTCTACCTCGGTGAGGACGCGAAGAAGGTGACGGCGGTCAAGCAGTTCGACACGTACGTCAAGAAGGTGAACCCGTCGTGGGACCCCGACCTCTACACGCTCTTCGGGTGGGCGTCGGCCGAGATGTTCGTCCATGCGCTCAAGGCGGCCGGACCGCATCCCACCCGCGGTGCGGTCATCTCACAGCTCAAGAAGATCACCAGTTCAACGCCGACGGGCTCTTCGGCGGCTCCGACCCGGCAGCCAAGACGTTGACGTCCTGCTTCTTGATGGCCGGTATCAAGAACGGCAAGTTCGTCCGCGAGTTGCCGACGGGCGGCGGGTTCGACTGCAACGCGAAGTTGTACAACGCATCCGGAGTCACGGGCTAAGGCCCGGGTTGCGGTTGGGGTGTCCAGGGGTGGGCAAGAGGTGAAGGAGTGAGCACATTCCTCTCTTTCACAGTGCTCGGCATCGTCTTCGGTGCCGTCTACGGCCTTCTGGCCATCGGCCTGGTCGTGACCTACAACACGACAGGGGTGTTCAACTTCGCCCAGGGTGCGGTGCATGGTGGCCGCCTTCTCGTACAAGCAACTTGCCGGCACGCTTTCAGGGGGTGAGCAGCAGATGCTGGCGATCTCGCGCGCCCTGGCCGGGGAGACGAAGGTGCTCCTGCTGGACGAGATCTCCATGGGTCCCGCGCCGATCATCGTGGCGCATCTCTACGAGTTGGTTGCGGCCATCGCCGCCGGTGGGGTGACGGCCATCGCCGTCGAGCAGTTCGCCGAGACGGCGTTGGGCGTGGCTGACCGCGCCGCCATCATGTTGCACGGACGCGTCGCGCACGCGGGCACGCCTGAGGAGATGGCCGACGCGGCGCAGTCGGCCTACCTCTGACCTCCGCCGTCAGCTCTCGTCGGACAGCACCACCTGCACGCTCAGGGCGTCGCCCACGGAGACCACCAGCTCGTCCACGCCGCCGGCATCGACGATGTCACTCCGGGCTGCCTCCACCGCGGCCAACGTCTCGGGCGTACCCGTCACGGTGAGCAGGGCCACCCGTGCCCGCATGGAGCGCTTGTGCGCCGTCTTCTCCCGGCGTATCGCACCCAGGACCTCGGCCGCCACGGCCAGCACCGATCCGTCGGCACCGGCGTAGGGCCCGACGTCGCCGGCCTCGGGCCAGGGCGCGAGGTGCACCGAGCCCTCCTGCCACCAGCTCCAGACCTCTTCGGTCACGAAAGGGAGGAAGGGCGCGAAGAGGCGGTGGAGGGTGGAGAGCGCCAGCGCCAACGTCGCCCGGGCCGAATCGGTCCCGCCCGTCGTCGCCTCGCCGTACGCACGGGTCTTGACCAGCTCGACGTAGTCGTCACAGAAGGACCAGAAGAACGTCTCGGTGAGCTCGAGCGCCCGGGCGTAGTCGAACTCGTCGTGGGCGGCCGTCGCCGTCTCTATGAGGGCGGCGAGCTCGGCCAGCAGCGCCGCGTCCAGCGGCTCCTGCACCGCGTCGATCCCCGGAATCGATCCCTCGCCCAACCGGCCCAGCGCGAACTTGGACGCGTTGAGGACCTTGATCGCCAGGCGGCGCCCGATCTTCATGACGCCCGTGTCGAGGGCCGTGTCCGTCCCGGGCCGGCCGTTGCAGGCCCAGTATCGGACGGCGTCGGAGCCGAACTCCGCCAGCGTTGCCATGGGTGTGACCACGTTGCCCTTCGACTTCGACATCTTCTTGCGGTCCTTGTCGAGGATCCAGCCGTTGATGGTGGCGTGCCGCCACGGCAGGACGCCGTGCTCCTGGTGGGAGCGCAGCAGCGTGGAGAACAGCCAGGTGCGGATGATCTCGGGCCCTTGCGGCCGCAGATCCATGGGGAATGTGGCCGCGAAGAGTGCGGGGTCATCCACCCAACCGCAGGCGATCTGCGGTGTCACCGAGGAAGTGGCCCAGGTGTCCATGACGTCGGGGTCTCCCGTGAACCCACCCGAGGCGCCGCGTTGCTCGGCGGAGTAGCCCGGAGGCACATCCGTCGTCGGGTCGACCGGCAGCGCTGCCTCATCGGGGACGATGGGTCTCGTGTGGTCGGCCTCGCCGTCGGGACCGACGTGGTACCAGACCGGCACCGGAACCCCGAAGAAGCGTTGCCGGCTGACCAGCCAGTCGCCGTTGAGCCCGCTGACCCAGTCGTCGAAACGGACCTCCATGTAGGGCGGGTGCCAGTCGAGTTCGGAGCCCGCCTCGAGCAGCGCCCGGCGCAGCCCGTCATCGCGGCCACCGTTGCGGATGAACCACTGGCGGCTCGTGACGATCTCGAGCGGGCGGTTGCCGCGCTCGTAGAACTTCACCGGGTGTCTGATGGGTCGAGGGTCGCCCACCAGGTCTCCGGACGCGGCCAACAGTTCGACCGTGACTCGCTGCGCCTGCTTGACGGTCCGGCCGGCGATGGCCCGCCAAGGCTCGCCGTCGGGGACGCCGGGCGGTGGTGTCTCGGCGATGCGGCCCGACCGCGTCACGATGCTCCGCGTCGGCAGGTCGAGCTCGCGCCACCACACGACGTCGGTCACATCGCCGAAGGTGCAGATCATGGCGATGCCCGTGCCCTTGTCCGGTTCGGCGAGCGGGTGGGCCAGAACGGGGACCTCGACCCCGAACAGGGGTGTGTGCACTGTCGAGCCGAAGCGTCCCGCGTAGCGCTCGTCGTCGGGGTGGGCGACCAGCGCCACGCAGGCGGCCACCAGTTCGGGTCGTGTCGTCTCGATCTCAATGTCGTCGAAGCGCAAGCGGTGATAGGCGCCGTCCAGTTCACGGTCTTCCATCTCGGCCTGGGCCACCGCCGTCTGGAAGTCCACGTCCCAGAGCGTGGGTGCCTCGGACGTGTAGGCCTCGCCGCGGGCCAGGTTGCGCAGAAACATGCGCTGGCTGGTCCGCCGGCTGGCGTCGTCGATGGTGGCGTAGGTGCGCCCCCAGTCGACCGACAGCCCGACCCGTCGCCACAGGTCCTCGAAGACTTGCTCGTCCTCTGCCGTGAGCTGGTGGCAGAGCGCGATGAAGTTCGGCCGGCTGACGGGGACGTCGTCTCTCCCGGGTTCCTCGGGCGGGGTGAAGTCCGGGTCGTAGGGGAGCGACGGATCGCAGCTCACCCCGAAGTAGGTCTGGACCCGCCGTTCGGTCGGCAGGCCGTTGTCGTCCCACCCCATCGGGTAGAAGAGTTTCCATCCCCGCATCCGGCGGTAACGCGCGATCGCATCCGTCTGGACGTAGCCGAAGACCGAGCCCATATGGAGGGAGCCGGACACCGTCGGCGGGGGGGTGTCGATGGAGAAGACCTCGGCCCGGGTGGCATTGTCGTCGAAGCGGTAGGTCCCCGCCTCCTCCCACGTCGCGGCCCAGCGCTCCTCGAGATTGTCGAGTGTGGGCTTGTCGGGGACGCGGGGCGCTCCGGTCGTTGGGGTCGACATGATCGGGTTACCGTACCCGGGTGCTGCGCCTTCACGACACCGCAACGGGCACGGTCCGGCCCCTTGAGCACCGCACCGAGGGGGCGGTGTCGATGTATGTCTGCGGGCCCACGGTCTACGACCTGCCCCACCTCGGGCACGGCCGCTTCTCGCTGGTGTTCGATGTGCTCCGCCGGTATCTCCTGTTCTCGGGATTCGACGTCCACTACGTGTCCAACATCACTGACGTCGACGACAACATCATCAAACGCGCAGCGCGGGAAGGTCGCACCGAGCCCGAGGTTGCCGCCGAGTACGAGGCGCGCTGGTGGGAGGCCATGGATGCCCTGGGCGTCCTGCATCCCGACGACACACCGCACGCCACGGGGTACATCGAGCACATGATTCAGCTGGTGGGAGACCTCCTCGACAAGGGGGTCGCCTACGAGACGAGCGATGGCGTCTATCTCGACGTCGACCAGGTGGAGGGCTACGGCCTGCTCGCCCGGCAAAGCCTCGGCTCGCTCCAGGCGGGGGCGCGGGTCGAGGGGAACGACGAGAAGCGTTCGCCGCTCGACTTCGCGATCTGGAAGAAGGCCAAGGAAGGCGAGCCGGCGTGGGACGCGCCATGGGGAGCCGGCCGCCCCGGCTGGCACACCGAATGCGTGGTGATGTCGCTCGACCTCCTCGGTGACGGGTTCGACCTGCACGGAGGGGGCCAGGACCTGGCCTTCCCGCACCACGAGAACGAGCGGGCGCAAGCGGTCGCCGAGGGCCGACCCTTCGCCCGCCACTGGGTGCACAACGGCTGGGTCATGGTCGGAGACGAGAAGATGTCCAAGTCGCTGGGCAATTTCACCTCGCTGACCGACCTGACCGAGCGCAGTGATGTGCGTGCCTATCGCCTCCTCGTCCTGCGGTCCCACTACCGCTCCCCGATAGAGGTGTCGACGCAGACGATCACCGACGCCGAGAAGGCGCTCGAGCGGCTCGACGGGCTGGCCCGGCGGTTCGGCCTCGGCGACCTGTTGGCGGGCGGCCCCGGCTATGTGGTCGAGGAATTCGATGCCGCCGACGCTGACCAGGGCGCCTTGGCCGCCTTCCACGCGCGGATGGACGAAGACCTGGACACCTCCGGCGCGCTGGCGGGCGTCTACGAGCTCGTGTCGGCGGCACATTCCGCGGCCGATGCCGGCGACGAGGCCAAGGGACGCCATCTGGCCGCCACGGCCGCCGTCATCGTCGCCGCGCTGGGCGTCCCGCTCCGGGCAGCGGACACCGACGTCGACGAGGAGTCGGCGCAGCTGGTGGCCCAGCGCGACGAGGCAAGGCGTGAGAAGGATTTCGCCCGGGCTGATGCCCTCCGGGACGATCTGGTCGCCCGCGGCTGGACCGTCGAGGACACCGCCGACGGCACTGCCATCCGTCGTTAATTCTTCTGAACCGCCAGGCCAAGGCTGATTTCCATCCGGCGCGTCGATTCCGACACGGCCGTAGGTTACTATGCAGTAACTACGGATCCCCCGGGTCCGAGTCTCCGCGCGTGGCGATGCCAGGTGCGGTTCCATCGAACGCAGTGGCTTCGGCTGGGGCCGAGGTCGAACAAGGAGGGCGCACCAATGTCCGACTACTCCCTCGAGCTCAACGAGGATCAGCTCCAGATCGTCAAGTGGGTGCACGAGTTCGCCGAGAACGTCGTCCGTCCGGCCGGCCCCGAGTGGGACGAGCGGGAGGAGACGCCCTGGCCCATCATTCGAGAGGCGGCGAAGAACGGCCTCTATTCCTTCGACTTCATCGCCCAGTGCTTCTCGGACCCGACCGGCCTTCTCATGTGCCTGGTCAACGAGGAGATGAGCTGGGGCGACGCCGGTATCGGACTGGCCATCTTCGGCTCGACCCTGGCCGTGGCCGGGATCTTCGCCAACGGGACGCCTGATCAGATCGGGGAGTGGATCCCGCAGTGCTTCGGTACGCCCGACGACGTCAAGCTGGCGGCCTTCGGGGTCTCCGAGCCCGACGCCGGGTCTGACGTCTCCTCCCTGAAGTCGCGCGCCGTCTACGACGAGGCCAAGGACGAATGGGTCCTGAACGGCACGAAGACGTGGATCACGAACGGCGGGATCGCCAACACGCACGTGTTGGTGCTCTCGGTCGACCCGTCGCTCGGGAGCCGCGGCCAGGCCAGTTTCGTGGTGCCGGAGGGGACGCCCGGCATCTCCCAGGGCCAGAAGTTCAAGAAGATGGGGATCCGGGCGTCGCACACGGCCGAGGTCGTGCTCGACGATTGTCGGGTGCCGGGTCGCTGCCTCCTCGGCGGCAAGGAGAAGCTGGACGAGCGCCTGGCCCGGGCCAAAGAAGGCAAGCGGACGTCCACCCAGGCCGCCATGGCCACCTTCGAGGCGTCGCGCCCGATTGTGGGCGCGCAGGCCGTCGGGATCGCCCGGGCCGCCTACGAGTACGCCCTCGCCTACGCCAAGGAGCGCCAGCAGTTCGGCCGGGCCATCATCGAGAACCAGGCCATCGCCTTCAAGCTGGCGGACATGAAGATGCACACGGACGCCGCCCGACTCCTCGTACACCGCGCCGCCAACATGGCCAGCACGGGCAAGAAGTTCGAGAACGGCGAGGGCTCCATGTCCAAGCTCTACGCCGGTGAGAACGCGGTATGGGTGACCGATCAGGCCATTCAGATTCTCGGGGGGTACGGCTACGTCCGTGAGAACCCGGTCGAGCAGTGGCACCGCGACTCGAAGATCTACACCATCTTCGAGGGGACGTCAGAGATCCAGCGGCTCGTGATCAGCCGGGCGATCTCGGGAATCCACATCAACTGATCTGAGCGGGAAAACGAGATGCGCTCGTGCGACAGTTCCCAAGTCGGGCCTCCTGCATCTGATGACTCTTGCGTTCGCGGGTTCGCCCGGAGAGGGCTGAGCGGCTCCTAGGCCGGAGCGCTCTCGCTGACGGCGACATGGCGGGCGCGCGCTTGAACGGGTCCATCATCGCTGCCTGGGTTACTGGCCGCCGAGCGCGACCGTGACGACTTTGACTCTCACTCGTCTCGATCGCGGGGACGGGTGGCCTCAGGTTGCAGCTCGTGGATCGATTTGGCGCCAGCGCGTGAGTTCGGCATCCAACTGGGAACGGAACGCGGCGGTCCGGGTGTCGAAGGCTTGGCGGGCGTGGTCACCTTCGCCAAGCACAGACAAGATCGAGAGCTCGTGATCTCGCAGGTGCGCAGCGTCCAAATCTCTCAACGCTCCGAGCCCGAACAGGGCCGGAAAGCGAACTACCTGGGATTTCGTGGTCGGGCAGCGCTCGAAATGGAGGAGCCGCGTCCCGGTCCGGCTAAAGAGGCCCCCCGTTGCAGCCGACACCAGAACGGCGGAGACAACCGGCGGCGTGCGTGCTGCGGGGAGGCCCCACGGCAACGAACACAGCGCGTGAAGGGATCGTGGGAATGGTCACGGAAGAGGAATGGCATGGAGAGATGGCGAAAGCCAGGCGCCTCCGCTTCATCAGCCCGTTGGCCGGACTCATCGTCCTTGGGTTGCTGACCGTGCCGGCCGTGGCCGTCGGTCGATCCTTCGGGACCGGTGTCACCGCGTACGCCGTGACGGCGGGCGTCCTCATGGCGTTGCTGCTCCCGTTGATCTACCTCCTGGTCATCATCAGCGATCGCCAGCAGCGCAAGACCGACGACAAGGTCCAGGCCCTCACCGCCGAGTTGAGCGAAGCGATCGAGGTGGCCGACCATGAGGGGGTCACCCGCGAGCTGCAGGGACAGCGCCAGCGCTTCGAGAGCCGCCTGGCCAATGCACTGGACATGGCGGAGGGCGAGCCGGAAGTCATCGACGTCATCGAGCGGTCCTTCGCCGCGGTCGTGCCCGACGCGCCGGTCGAGCTCCTTTTGGCCGACAACAGCCACGCCCACCTGCTGCGCATGGCCGGCGTCGGGCCGGACGGCGAGCTCCCGTCGTGCGGTGTCGATTCACCTGACCGCTGCCCGGCGGCCCGGCGGGCCCAGGTACAGGTCTTCGGGGACAGCGATGACCTCGACGCGTGTCCGAAGCTCCGCAACCGACCGCAGGGCCGCGTCTCCGCGCTGTGCGTCCCGGTTTCCATCATGGGGCGGACGGTGGGCGTGATTCACACCACCGACAAGCCCGAGGCGGACGTGCAGGACTCCCAGATCCAGGACCTGACCACGCTGGCCAAGTTGGCCGGGGCGCGCATCGGCCTGCTCCGCGTCATGGCCGAGACCCAATTGCAGGCGTCGACCGACACGCTCACCGGCCTGCTCAACCGGCGCTCCTTCTCGCAGAAGGTTGCCGATGTGCCACACGATCTGTATCCGGTGGCGGTGGCCATGGCCGATCTCGACCACTTCAAGGTCCTCAACGACACGTACGGGCACGAGACCGGCGACCGGGCGTTGCGATTGTTCGCCCGCGTCCTGCGCGACTCGCTGCGGGGGCACGACCTGATCTCGCGCTATGGGGGCGAGGAATTCGCCATCGCGTTTCCCGACTGCTCCTCGGTCGACGCCACCCGCGCCCTCACCACCGTCGCCGCTCAGCTGGACGCGGCCATCACCGTCGGGGGCCTGCCCAAATTCACCTCCAGCTTCGGCATCACCGAGATCGAGCCGGGGGAGGAGCTGGCCGCCGCCCTGCGCCGGGCCGATGACGCACTCCTGGTGGCCAAGCGTTCGGGACGCAACCAGATCGTCCTGCACGATCCCGAGACCGGATCGAACACGCCCGCCGGCAACGGATTCACGGCGCACCCCGTGGAGGAGCTGGCCCGCACCGAGCGCATCTGAAGCCGTCCGAGAGACGCGCTTCCCGTCTTCGCCGGGCGGGGGCACCGCGCCCTGCCCCGGGCCGGCCCTAGTGTCGGCTTGCCATGTCCGCCCCACCACTCCTCCGCCACGCCTCCGACGTCACGCCGGAGTGGCTGACCGCGGCCCTCGGACGCGCCGGCGCCCTGGCGAAGGGGGCCGGCGTGCACTCGTTCGAGACGGCTCCGATCGGGACCGGGCAGATGGCGGACACGACCCGCTTCACCCTGACCCTTGACGAGCCCGGCGCCGGGCCGGTCAGCGTGGTCGGCAAGTTCGCCTCGGCCGACGACCAGAGCCGCGGCACTGGACTGGCGTTGCGCGCCTACGAGATAGAGGTCCGCTTCTACCGCGAGGTCGCGGCCCGCATCGGCGCACGGGTGCCGGCCGTCTACCTGGCGGAGGTGGAGCCCGAGACGGGTTGGTTCACCCTCGTCATGGAGGACATGGCCGGCGCGGTCCAGGGTGACCAGATCGCCGCATGCGGACCCGATGTCGCGGCGGCCGTCCTCGACGAAATGGCGGGCCTGCACGCGCCCTGCTGGGAGGCGCCCGAACTGGAAGGCCTCGAATGGCTCAACCGGGCCACCCCGGAGTCCGACAGCTTCCTCCTCGCCCTGGTGCCCTCGCTCCTTCCAGGCTTCCTGGAGCGCTACGCCGACACGCTCGCCCCGGAGCACCAGGAGGTCTGTCGCCTCTTCGTCGAGCAGCTGCCGGCCTATCTGCGACTGCGGGCCGGACCCCGCACGGCCACCCACGGTGACTTCCGCCTTGACAACCTCCTGTTCCAGCCGGACAGCCGGAGGCCCGTGGTGGTGGACTGGCAGACCGCGGCCTGGGGCGGCGCGTCGGCCGACGTGGCCTACTTCATCGGCGGCTGCCTCAGGGCGGACGATCGCCGCGCCCACGAGCAGGACTTGTTGGGGCACTACCACCAGGCCCTGTGCCGGCGTGGCGTGCGGGACTATCCGCTCGAGCAGCTGCGCGCCGACACCCGACGCGACACCTTCGCCGGTCTCCTGATGGCGATCGTGGCGTCCATGGTCGTGCAGCGGACGGAACGGGGTGACCTCATGTTCCTCACCAGCGCCGGCCGCCACGCGCAGCACGCCCTCGACGCGGACGCCCCGGCTCTGCTCCTCGCCGCTGCATGACCGAGCTCCTGGTGCTGTGCACCGGTAACGCGGCTCGGTCGGTCATGGCGGGTTTCATGCTGGACGCCCTGCGCAACGGGCGCTCCGGCGATCCCCTCCACGTCGTGACGGCCGGGACGCACACCATCGACGGGCAGCCCATGGGCCTGCGCACCCGCACGGCACTGTCCCGCCTGCCGGAGCTCGAGGGGTCCGACTTCCGCCGCCACCGCAGCCGCCAGGTCCATGGCGTCGACCTCGTGCATGCTCAGCTGGTGGTCGTGATGGAAGCCGACCATGTGCGCTTCGTGCGGCGACGGTTCCCGGATGCCGCGGCGAAGACGGGCACGATCCGCCACCTGTGCGGTCATCTGACCTCGTCGCCGCCGGCGCTGGACGAGCGGGTGGCGGCGCTCGGTCTCGCCACGGTCGAGCTCGACGACGCCGAGGACGTGCTCGACCCGGCGGGGCACGACGCCGACATGTATGCCGCGTGCGTCGACGAGCTCTGGGGATTGTGCCGGACGCTCGTCACCGTGCTTTGACGGTGGATGCCCTGCGATTCAGTCGGCGTGGACCGAACGCAGTCCCGCCCAGGCGAGGTCGGCCACGCGGCCGGCCAGCTTCTGGGCCTCCTCGTCGACCTCGGCCTCGGAGTCGGGTCGCTGCGCCATGAACCGACGGCTCACACCCTCGGCCATGCCCACGATGCCGTAGGCGAGCAGGCGACGGTGGTCGTCGTCGAGTCCGGCGTCAATGAGCGGATCGATCGCTTCGGCGATGGCGTCCTCCACGGCCCGCAGGGCCCGGCCCAGCTCGAGGTCGTCGGCGTGGTCCCGGCCGTAGAGGAGCCGGAACTCCGCCTCGCGGCTGACCACGAGGCGAAAGTAGGCCGCGAAACCCAGCTCGACCTGTTGACGGGGCCCCTCGGCCCGCATGACGGCGCGCCCGATGGCGACCAACGTGTCTTGGGCGATCGAGTCGACCAGTTCCAGGTAGAGAGCCCGCTTCGAGGAGAAGTGCTGGTAGAGCAGCGGCTTCGTCACGCCGGCCGCCTCGGCGATGTCGTCCATGGTCGTGGCGCGGTAACCCCGCTGCGCGAAGAGTTCCAGGGCAACGGCGAAGAGCTGGCGGCGTCGCTGCTCCGCCGTGAGCCGTCCGGAGGAAGCCTGAAGCGCGTCCGCCATTGCTGCAGGTTACCGAACGGTCAGAGACCGGGAACGCGCTGCAGCACCTCCGACAACCGGGCCGGGAGGTCGGCCAGGTTGAAGTGGTCGGCCGCCACCTGCTGGTTGTGCGCGAGGAGACACGGGTCCGGTTGGCGCAGCCAGTGCGCCAACGGCATCGGGTCGGCGGCATCGAACCACTCGAAGCCGAAGGCCGCCAGCTCGGTCGCCACCGGGTAGGGGCCGATGGCCAACGGGCGCCGGTAGGTGGCCGATTCCACCGACGGGTTGCCGAATCCCTCCCAGAGCGAGGGAAGGAGAACGGCGTCGCAGGCAGCGTACGCGTCGGCGATGGAACAGCCGCCGGCGGGCGGCCCGAGGACGACCGGGCAGCGGGCGCCGGTCACCAGGCGCTCGAGCTCGGGCCCGTATCCGTCCTCGGCCGGGCCGAGGAGCCAGTAGGTCGCATCGAGCGCCTCGGCCAGGGCGATGGCGCCGGCGACGTTCTTGCGCGCCAGGGCGCGCGTCGGCTGCAGCAGCAAGGACACGTCTTCGGGGATGCCGAGGGCGGCGCGGACCATGGCTCGGTCGCCCTGGGGCGGGTCGGGGTCGAAGGCGTTGTAGACCCTCGTGGCCGCGATGCCGCGGCCGGCCAGCTCGGCCCGGCTGAGCTCGTTGATCGTCACGTGCGCCCAGGCGGCGTCGTCGGGTGGTCCCGCCAGGTGCGCCAGTTGGGGCCGCTGCCACGGCAGGTCGTGATGGTGCAGCACCGTCGGGCGTCCGGCGCACGCCGCCGCCACGACGGCCGCCGCGGCCGCGTTCAAGGGGAGCGAGCAGAGGTTCTCGACGATGACCAGATCCGCACCGGCGAGCGCCTGCTCCACCTCGGCGCGGGTGGGGGGCTCCGGCGCTTCGATGGCCAACCCCGGTAGGAGGGCGTCCACGGGCCCTCCGCCCGCCACCGTGCGCACCGTCCAGCCGAGGAGGCCCAGCGCACCCGACCATTTCGCCGCCTCGACGGCGACCCCGTCCCCGCCCCCGAGCCGGAACGAGACCATGCACGCAGTCGCCACGGACGAACTGTATGCGTGCCGGAGAGCCGACCAGCGGGTCGACTAGCGTTGCCCGGATGGCAAAACGAGCACTGATTACGGGCGTGACCGGCCAGGACGGCTCGTACCTGGCCGAGTTCCTGCTGACGCAGGGCTACACGGTGATCGGCATGGTGCGACGCTCCAGCACGCTGAACTTCGAGCGCATCGCGCACATCCAGGACCAGATCGAGCTGGTGGCGGGCGACCTCCTCGACGAGGTGTCGCTCATCAACATCCTGCGCGATCACCGGCCGAACGAGGTCTACAACCTGGCGGCCCAGTCCTTCGTGCAGACCAGCTTCACGCAGCCGGTCCTGACCGGCGAGACCACCGCGCTAGGCGTGACGCGGGTGCTCGACGCCATCCGCCTGGTCGACCCCGAGATCCGCTTCTACCAGGCCAGCTCCTCGGAGATGTTCGGCAAGGTGCAGGAGGTGCCCCAGCGCGAGTCGACGCCGCTCTACCCGCGCAGCCCCTACGGCGTCGCCAAGGTCTACGGCCACTGGATCACCGTGAACTACCGCGAGAGCTACGGGCTGCACGCCTCGTCGGGCATCCTCTTCAACCATGAGTCCCCCCGGCGCGGCCTCGAGTTCGTCACGCGCAAGGTGACGCACGGCGTGGCGCGCATCGCCAACAAGCTCGACGACAAGTTGGCGCTCGGCAATCTCGACGCGCAGCGCGACTGGGGCTACGCCGCCGACTACGTCCGGGCGATGTGGTTGATGCTCCAGCAGGACTCGCCCGACGACTACGTCGTGTCGACGGGTGAGACGCATGCCGTGCGCGAGCTGTGCCGGTTGGCCTTCGAGGCGGCCGGTCTCGATTGGGAGCAACACGTCGTCATCGACGAGAAGTTCCTGCGCCCGGCCGAGGTCGACCTGCTGGTGGGGGATCCCGCCAAGGCGCATTCGGTGCTCGGGTGGCGACCGGAGGTCGACTTCCCCAGCCTGGTCGCCATGATGGTCGAGGCCGACATGGACCTGGTCCGCAAGAGCCTCAGGTAATCGGGGCCGCCGCGCTCCTCGCGATGCCCGTCCCCGCCGCGATCTCAGCCGATCCGGCCGGTGTCCTCGTCGCCTTCGGTGCCGGCATTCTGTCGTTCGTCTCACCGTGTGTGCTGCCCCTGGTGCCGGGCTATGTCTCCATGGTCTCGGGCCTCTCGGCCGCCGAGTTGGAGGCCGGCGGGGACGGCACCACGCCGTCGGTCGCCTTGCGCCCGGTCCTGCGCGGCATCGGGCTCTTCGTCGCCGGCTTCACCGTGGTCTTCGTCGCGCTGGGTGCGGCCGCCTCGAGCATCGGCCGCGTGCTCGATGCGCACGAGATCACCCTCACCCATGTGAGTGGCGCCGTGATCATCCTCCTCGGCGCAATCATGTTGCTGGGCGCGGTGCCGTCGGGTGTCTGGGCCCATGCCGGCTCGGGGACGCTCAGCGTGGTGACCCGCGCCACGGGCGAGCACCGTTTCGACGTGCGGCCCTCACGCCTCGGGCTGTGGGCCGCGCCCGTCATGGGCATGGCCTTCGCCTTCGCCTGGACGCCCTGTATCGGACCGGTGCTCGGCGTCGTCCTCAAGCTGGCCGCCGACAACGGGACCTTGCCCGGGGGCGTCCTCCTCCTCTTCGCTTACTCACTCGGGCTCGCCGTGCCCTTCGTGCTCGTGGGGCTGGCGTTCGGCCGGCTGACCGCCATGCTCGCCAGGGCACGGCGATGGCTGTGGGCGGTGGAGCTGGCGGCGGGCGTCGTCCTCGTGGTCTTCGGCGTGCTGCTCCTGACGGACAACATCAGCTGGGTGTCGTCCCAGCTCTCCAACCTGCTCAACGACATCGGCCTGAGCCGTCTCAGCACCAGTTGACGCCAGCCGACGCACGACCCGGGGCCGGCCTCGCCGTCGTTCGACTTCGACCTCGTGCTCGACGGCAGCTGGCCGGTCAGGCCCGCTCGGCCAGCACCCCGGCGAAGGTGAGGGCGAAGGTGTGCACGTCGCCCGGCCAGCGGGCCGACACGTAGCAGCCGTCGCGCACGACGAACGCGGGACGGGCGTCGACCAGCGTGTCGCGTGCACGCCCGCTCGTCTTGCGCCGCCAGTCGGGCGTGCCCTTCTCCACGTCGGCGAAGTCGGCGGGATCGGCCAACGCGCGCGTGACTTCCTGCTGCACCGACATGGAGCCCCAACGCTGCCCCGGCTCTTCGACGTAGGTGCGGTAGTAGTTCGAGTCCCAGAAGCGGGTGTAACGGGCGATGCCCCAGGCCTTGCGTTCCAGCGCCCAGGTGAGCGCGGTGGTCCGCCGGCCGTACAGCACCGAGCATTGCGTGACCGGGTCCACGGCCCGGGCCGCTACCAGGACCCCGTGGCAGATGGCCCCCACCGGCTTCCCGACCCGGAAGGAGTCGATCGCCATCTGCTGCACCTCCGGGCTCTCGAGATACGGCCGCATCCCGCGGGCGCGGTGCCCGCCCGGCAGCACCAGCGCGTCGTAGGCGCCGCGCCGGGCCGCGCCCCAGTGCAGCGGCGCGGCGAAGGCCTGGTCCTCGAGCAACGCGGCATAGGCGGCGCGGGCGGCGGCGTTGGCCCGCAGGACACGGCCGACGACGGTGAGGCGCCGCAGTCCCGGGACGGCGCCCCACGGATCGAGGCCGCGGCCCGTCACCATCAGGTCGTCGGCCTGACCCGTCTGCCCGGACGGCGTGGCGAACACCACCGTGTGTCCCGCCGCCGCCAGCACCTGCCAGCTGACCGCGACCTCGGTCGGGTCGAAGTCACCGGCCGGCAGCGGCATGAGGACGGTCACCATCAGCCCGAGAGACACTACCGACGGGCATCGTGCGCACCACGAGCAGGCACCACGGGCAGGCACCACGAGCAGGCACCACGAGCAGAGGAGGGGCACAGGGTTTAGCGTTTCTGCCATGCCCGATACCGCCACCACCCCGGAACCGATCTTCACCGCCGAGGAGGGCCCGGGGGAGCTGTGGGTCAAGGCCTACCAGGGCGAGGTCCTGGGCGAGCTGTTGTTCGGGGGCATCGCCGACCAACTCGCCGACCCCGACCAGGCCGCCAAACTGCGGGTGGTCGCGACCCTGGAGCGGCGGACCAAGGACGCAACCGCCCCCGCCCTCGAGCGGGCCGGCATCTCGACAGAGCCCGATCCCGAGATGCAGGTCATGGCCTCGGTGCTGATACCCGGCGCGCTGGCCATGACCTGGAGCGACTTGATGGGCACCATCGGCCCCATCACCGAGCAGTACATCCCCCTCTACCAGCGGATCGGCGACCTGAGTCCCGCCGAACGGGAGACGGCCGAGCTCCTCGTCGCACACGAGGTGGCCCTCCGCACCTTCGCCGCGGCTGAAGTCGCAGGGGATCGGGCCGGCTCGCTCACGCCCATCATGGCGCTACCCCACATGGCCTGACGTCCCTTGGGGGCGCATCCGGGCCTCGAAGGCTACCCCCCGCTTGGAACCCGGGTCCCCACCCCCCCTACCATGGTGGGGCTCGCCATGGCCCCTGTCGTTCACTTTCGTGCCGCGGTCGCACTCGCCGGCCGCTTCCCCGCCCTCGCCGGGGTCGATCTGTCTCTCGACCAGGGCGAGGTCGTCGTGGTGGTCGGCGCCAACGGTGCCGGGAAGACCAGCCTCCTGCGTGCCTGCGCCGGCTTGCTGCCGGTCACCTCGGGCGAGGCCACCGTCCTCGGCGTGAATCTGACCACCGACCACACCTCGGTACGCCGCTACGTGGGGCTGTTGGGGCACGCCGCCCCGCTCTACGACGAGCTCAGCGCGGCGGAGAACGTCCAGTTCGCCGTACGGGCACTCGGGCTTCCGGCCCAGAGCGCCGATGGGGCGCTCGAGCGTCTCGGTCTCACCGGTCGCCTGCGCACCACGCCGGCCGGCCGGCTGTCAGCCGGCCAGCGGCGCCGGGTCGCGCTCGCCGCGTTGTTGGCCCGCCGCCCCGCACTCTGGCTCTTGGACGAGCCGCACGCCGGGCTCGATGCCACCTCGCGCGTCCTGCTCGGGCAGCTGATCGCCGACGCCGTGGCGGACGGCGCGAGCGTGCTCTTGTCGTCGCACGAGCCGGAGCTCTCTATTCCCCTGGCCGACCGGGTCGTCTCCATGGGCGGGGGCCGTGTCAGCGGGGAGGCGCCGGGCGGCCGGCGGGTCACCCTCACCGCGGTGCCGTCCCCCGGAGCGGACGTGTCGGTGCACCCGCGAGGAGCCACCCATGTGGCATGACGCCGTGCTCGTCGCGGGCAAGGACCTCCGGATAGAGGCGCGCTCCCGTGTCGGGCTGTGGCAGGTGGTCCCGTTCGCCTTCCTCGTCCTCGTGCTCCTCGCGTTCGCCATCGGTCCGGATCAGGCGTCGTTGCGCCACGCCGCGCCCGGCATCTTCTGGGTGGCCTTGCTCTTCTCGACCGTGCTCGCCATTCAGCGCAGCGTCGCGGTCGAGTCCGGCGAGGGCACCCGCGACGGCTTGCGCCTCTCGGGCATCGACCCGGCGGGCATCTTCCTGGGGAAGGCCGCGGCGGTAGGGCTCCAGCTCCTGGCGCTGCAAGTCATTCTGTGGGCGGGCGTCACCTTCCTCTTCGACGTGCAGGTCCACGTGGTGTGGCTCGCCGTGGTGGCGAGCCTGCTGGCCACCGTCGGCCTGGCTTGCGCCGGGGTGCTCTACGGCGCGCTGTCCGCCGGCCTGCGCGTGCGCGACACGCTGCTGCCCCTGCTGGTGCTTCCGGTGCTCGCCCCGATTCTGTTGGCGGGCTCCAAAGCATGGGAGGCCGCGCTGAGTGGCAACGCCTCGTCGGGGACGCAATGGCTCAAGATCCTCGTGCCCTTCGCGGTGATCTACCTCGTC
>Ga0302314_10001653_pt1 | contig 41627 bp, 26 predicted proteins | sample III_Palsa_N2_3_FD_200533 | JGI IMG/M metagenome (GOLD analysis project Ga0302314, IMG submission 200533) | Peat permafrost microbial communities from Stordalen Mire near Abisko, Sweden - III_Palsa_N2_3 | ecosystem: Environmental > Terrestrial > Soil > Palsa > Peat permafrost | place: Sweden... | reverse complement strand
CCATGTCCCACGGGTTCGGCTCCAGCTGGCGCAGGCCGAGGGAGATCTTCTGCTCCTCCTTCTGGATGCCGAGGACGACCGCGTCCAGCTCCTGGCCGACCTTGAGCAGCTCGGAGGGCTTGGTGATGCGCTTGGTCCAGGACATCTCGGTGATGTGGACGAGGCCCTCGACGCCCGGCTCGATCTCGACGAACGCGCCGTAGGGGACGAGGTTGACGACCTTGCCGCGGACCTTGGCGCCGACCGGGAACTTCCGGTCGATCTCGTCCCACGGGTTCTTGGTCGTCTGCTTGAGCCCGAGGGAAACCCGCTCCTTCTCGCGGTTCACCTCGATGATCATGACCTCGATCTCCTCGCCCTGCTTCAGCATCTCGCTCGGGTGCGAGATCCGCCCCCAGCTCATGTCCGTGATGTGGAGGAGGCCGTCCATGCCGTCGAGGTCGATGAACGCGCCGAAGTCGGTGATGTTCTTGACCACGCCCTTGCGGAACTGGCCGGGCTGGATCGAGTCGAGGAGCGCGCGGCGCTTGTCGGTGCGCTGCTGCTCGATCAGCTCGCGGCGGGAGAGCACGATGTTCTTCCGCTCGAGGTTGATCTTGAGGACCTTGAAGTCGTAGGTCTGGCCGACGTACTGGTCCAGGTTCTTCGGGGGCTGCACGTCGATGTGCGAGGCCGGCATGAAGGCGTCGACGCCGATCGAGATGATCAGGCCGCCCTTCACCTTGGCCTTCACGCGGCCGGTGGCCACGGAACCCTCGGGGAACTTGGTGAGGATGTTGTCCCAGTTCTTCTTCTGCTCGGCCTTGTCGAAGGAGAGGATCGGGCTGCCGTTGCGGTCCTCGAGCTTCTCGACCAGCACCTCGATCGTGGATCCGATCTGGAGGTCGCCGATGTCGATGAATTCGTTGGCGGGGATGACGCCCTCGGACTTGCCGCCGATGTCGACAACGACTTCGTTCTGGCGGACTTCGGTGATGGTGCCGGGGACGATTGCGCCCTCCTTGAGCTTGTCGAAGGAGGATTGAGCTAGCAGCTCTTGCATTAATGAACTCATGGTCTTGAAAACGGGTGGCCGGCCCGCCTGCTCCGGAGCGTACCATCCACCGCGGTCGGCCTTGCGGCCTCGGGTTGACTGTTTGCCTGAATTTAGGACCGGCGGGAGCATCGCGGGACGCCGGTCTTGCCAATAAATGAGTCCGCGAACGGTCAGATTCCCACGTTCGGAGCCCTGCCCGCAAGCCCAAATTCCCCGTCCGGCCAGGCCATAATCGCTAACCCGTTTTCTGACAGGAGCTAAGGCTACTGGGTGGTCGCCGGCGCCAGCAGATGGGCCTGGATCGACTTGAAGTAGACGTCGTAGAGCGGCGTGTCGCGAAGCGGCGTCTCGGTCGCGAAGCCCGGCTGGTTGGCGGAGTCAGGCTCGATGATCTCGGTGAACGACACCTCGACCTCGGTGCCGGACTCGGCCGCCGGCTGCATGGAGACCTTGAGCATCAGTTGCCGGCCGCTGCCGGCGTCGTCGCCCCGGGCCACCTTGCTGAGCGCCTCGAGCGTGCCCTCGGCCGGTCCGCCCTTCTCGAAGTGGTAGTCAAGATCGTCGACCGCCAGCCGCGCCGCCGCGTAGGTGGCGCGCTGGTCGGCCGCGAAGGTCCGGGACCGGGGTGATTCCCGGGGGCCGAGCGCCGAGCGCACGTCGTCCGGGAGGCCGCCCTCGCAGCCGCCGAGGAGAAGGCCGGCGCAGGCGGCGGCAAGGGGAAGGAGCTTCATGGGCACGGGGCGGGTTGCTGTTGGGACAGGCAGTGGAGAGTGCCGAGGCCCCACACGAGTTCCAAGCAATCTATCGCGATCACCACCCGGCCGGGGAAGCAGCCGGCCAGCACCTCGGCCGCGGCGCGGTCGCGCCGGGGCTGCCGGAAGGCCGGCATCAGCACGGCCCCGTTCACGACCAGGAAATTGGCGTAGCTGGCGGGCAGGCGCTGCCCACGGTGGAGGACGGGCGCAGGCATGGGCAGCTCCGCCACCCGGAAGCGGCCGCCGGCGGGCGTCCGGAGATCCGCCAGGCGCGCGCGATTCTCGGCCAGGACGCGGTGGTTCACATCCCGCCGGTTGGGTTCCACGGCCGTGACCAGCCCGTCGGCGGCGAAGAACCGGGTCAGGTCGTCGATGTGGCCATCGGTGTCGTCGCCCGCGATCCCCTCCCCCAGCCAGAGCACGGTGTGCACGCCGAGGTAGTCGCGGAGGTTCCGCTCGATGTCGTCCCGGGTGAGCCGGGGGTTGCGGTTGGGGTTGAGCAGGCAGGCCTCGGTGGTCAGGAGCAGCCCCTGGCCGTTCACTTCGATGGAGCCACCTTCCAAGACCATCGAATTGGCGAAGCGGAGCAGGCCGAGGGCCCGGCCGATCCGGCCGGGGATCCGGTTGTCGCGGTCAAACGGGGGATATTTGCCGCCCCACGAATTGTAACGCCAGTCGGTGAGCGCCACCTTACCGGTGTGCGTGTTGCGGACGAAGATCGGCCCATGGTCGCGCACCCAGGCGTCGTTGGTCGGAAACGGGTAGAACTCGACCCGCGCGAGGTCGGCGCCGGCCGCGGCGAGCAGCCGGCGGGCCCGCGGCTCAAGCGGAGGCGCCAGATTGATCCGGACCTTCTCGAAGCGGCTGAGGTGCGCCGCAAAGGCCGCAAAGGCCGCCGGTACCGGCCGAAAGCGCCCCGGCCAGGTCCGCCGGTTGTGGGGCCACGAGAGCCAGACCGCCTCCTGCGGCTCCCATTCGGCCGGCATACGGTAGCCGAGGGACGCGGGGGTCGGGGGCGGATCAGAAAGGGGACGGCGCATGGGACCAGGGGACAGGGATAAGCCCCGCCCGCCGGAGGGCGAGCCTCGGCCGGCAGAGTCGGGCCGCCCGGCGCCTCAGGCGCCGCTGGGACGCGGCGTCGGCGAGGGTGCCAGCTTGGCCTCGGCCGTCAGCTTCGGCACCGCGATCGTCGGCGTCGCCCGATGGACGCCGGTCCCGTTGCAGCAGTACGGACAGACGGGACGCTGGGCGATCGGGGCCGCCGAAGGCGTGTCCTGGCCGTGCACATCGCGGGTGATCGCCGGGGCCGTGGGGCCCGAGAGGAACCGGTCGCCCGCGCCCGTCATCACTCCCAAGGCCACGAGAAGCGTCATGATGGGTCTCATCAGCGGGGCCAGCCTGCAGAATCGCCGGCCGATTCCAATCGAAATGCGACGAAAAATCAGTCGCTGAACCGCCGGGACAGGTCGCCGTAGGCGTCGATCCGCCGGTCGCGCAGGAAGGGCCAGTGGGTCCGGGTGGCGTCGACCTCGCGCAGGTCAACGGGCACGAGCAGAACCTCCTCCTTGGCGATCGGCGCCTTCGCCAGGATCTGTCCGCTCGTGCCGGCGACAAAGCTCTGGCCCCAGAACTCGATCCCGGGGCCGCCCACCGGTGCCTCGTGGCCGATCCGGTTGCAGACCGCGACGTAGCAGCCGTTCGCGACCGCGTGGGCGCGCTGGATCGTCTCCCAGGCCGAATGCTGGTTCGGACCGTATTCCGCCTTTTCGCCGGGATGCCAGCCAATGGCGGTGGGGTAAAAGATGATCTCCGCCCCCTGGAGCGCGGTGAGCCGCGCGGCCTCGGGGTACCACTGGTCCCAGCAGATGAGCACCCCGATCCGCCCGAAGCGGGTGTCCCAGGCCTTGAAGCCCGTGTCCCCCGGGGTGAAGTAGAATTTCTCGTAGTAGAGCGGGTCGTCCGGGATGTGCATCTTGCGGTAGATGCCAAGGAGCGACCCATCCGCGTCGATCACGGCGGCCGTGTTGTGGTAGAGGCCGCTGGCGCGCCTCTCGAAGAGCGAGGCGATCACGACCACGCCGTGCTGCTTCGCCAGCTTCTGGAACGCCTTGGTGCTCGGGCCCGGAATGGGCTCGGCCAGCCGGAAGTTCCCGTGGTCCTCGCTCTGGCAGAAGTACTGCGAGCGGAAGAGCTCCTGGGTGCAGATGATGTTGGCCCCGCGGCGGGCCGCGGCGGCCGCCAGCTTGAGCGTCTTCTGCAGGTTGGCCGCCGGGTCCGGGCCGCAGGCGTGCTGGAGCAGTCCGAGGGTGACCGGCGCCATGGGCTAGTAGACGACCTTGTTCAGCGGGTACTCGACGATGCCCTCGGCCCCCAGGGCCTTGAGCTGCGGGAGGATTTCGCGGACCACGCTCTGGTCGATGATGGTCTCGAGCGCCACCCAGTCCGGGTGGCTGAGCGGAGAGACGGTCGGGTCGCGCAGCGACGGCACCGCAGCGATGATCGCCGGCACGGCGTGCTTCGGGGCGTTCATCTTGAGGCCGACCTTGGACTCGGCCTCGAGCGCGCCCCGCAGGAGGAGCGCGATTGTCTCGATCTTCCGCCGCTTCGCCGGGTCGGCCCACGAGTTCTTGTTGGCGATCAGCTTCGTGTTCGTCTCCAGCAGCGTGTCGACGATCCGCAGCTTGTTGGCGCGCAGCGAGGAGCCCGTCTCGGTGATGTCGATGATGGCGTCAACCAGGTCCGGCACCTTGACCTCGGTGGCCCCCCAGGAGAATTCCACCTCGACCGGCACCTGCTTGGCCGCGAAATACCGCTTGGCCGTCTGGACGAGCTCGGTGGCCACCCGTTTGCCCGCCAGGTCCGCCGGCGTGCGGATGGGAGAATCCTCGGCCACGCAGAGGACCCACCGCGACTTGGCGGTCGAGGCCCGGCTGTAGACCAGGTCGCAGACCTCGACCACGTCGGAGCCGTTCTCCTGGATCCAGTCCAGGCCGGTGAGCCCGCAGTCAAAGAAACCGTGTTCCACGTACCGGCTCACCTCCTGGGCCCGGACAAAGCGGCCATCGAGCTCCGGGTCGTCGATCGACGGCCGGTAGGAGCGGGAATTGCTCGTGATCCGCCACCCGGCCTTGGCAAAAAGGCCGCGGGTGGACTCCTCCAGGCTGCCCTTGGGCAGGCCGAGCATCAGAATGGGCTTGGGGTCGGACACAGGGGTACCAGCGTCGCCCGGACCCCCCGCCGATCAAGCAAAATGCTTGGGGCTCAGCTTGATTGACATTTGCCCGGGCAATTGTAAAAAAGGGGGGTAGGACATGCCCGAATCCACATCGACGCGTCCCAATCCGAAGCCACTGATCGTGGTGGTCGAGGATGAGCCCGACCTCGCCTCGCTCATTGCCCAGCACCTTGAGCGTGCGGGGATGCGCGTGCAGGTATGCAACCGTGCTGCACATGCGCTCAAGTTCCTGCAGCGCAACTTCGCCAACCTGGTCCTGATGGACCTCATCCTGCCGGACCAGGGCGGCTTCGAACTCTACGAGGACCTGAAGGCCGCCAACATCAGCGTGCCGGTCATTTTCCTGACCGCCAACCTCGAGGAGGCCAGCAAGGTGCACGGCCTCGAGCAGGGCGGCGACGACTACATCACCAAGCCCTTCAGCTATGCCGAGCTCACGGCCCGCATCAAGGCGGTGCTGCGCCGGGCCGATTACAAGGAAGACCTGAACCTGACGAAGAACGTCAAGGTGAACACCGACCCCTTCGACTTCTGCGGGGCCCGGGTGACGCCGGTCCGGCTCGAGCTCGCCTTTCCCGACGGGGAGCTGGCCTCGATCGGGCGCAAGGAACTCGGGATCCTCTCCTACCTGAACGAGCACCAGGGCGAGGTCATCACGCGCAAGGCGCTGATTCACGCGGTCTGGGGGCAGCACGCCGACGTCCGCAGCCGCTCGCTTGACCAGTACGTGGTCAAGGTCCGCGACATCTTCAAGCAGAAGGGCCTCGATCTCGCCGACTTCCGGACGGTTCACGGCATCGGGTACATCTTCGACCCGAAGCACGTCTCCGAGAAGGGCTCGTAGCGCCTAGTCCGCGCGCAGGCAGCGGCGCAGGGTCTCGGCCAGCTCCGTGATCTCGAACGGCTTGCCGAGGAAGTGGTGGCCGCCGGCCGAGTCGAAGTTGGTGCCCGCCAGGTCGGCGCTGTATCCGCTCATGAAGATCACCTTCAGCGCGGGCTCCTGCGCCCGGAACATCCGCGCGATGTCGGCCCCGCCAAACTCGCCCGGCATGACCATGTCAGTCAGCAGGAGCTGGATCTCCGCGCGGTGGCGTTCCCACTTCTCGACCGCCTCAACGCCGTTGCTGGCCACCAGGACACGGTAGCCCATCATGTTCAGGGCCTTGGTGGCCACCAGCCGCACCGCGGTGTCGTCTTCCACCAGCAGGATGGTCTCGTCGCCGCCCGGGAAGGCCGGCGCGGGCCGCACCGGCGGCCGCAACTCGGGCAGGCGGGAGAGCAGCGGCAGGTAGATCACGAAGGTGCTCCCGCGGCCGACCTCGCTCTTCACCGTGGCCCAACCCTGGTGCTGCTGGAGGATGCCGTAGACCGAAGCCAGTCCGAGGCCGGTCCCCTTCCCCACTTCCTTGGTGGTGAAGAACGGCTCGAACACCCGCTTCAGGTTCTCGGGGGTGATGCCGGTCCCCGTGTCGGTGACGGCCAGGCAGGCGAAGCGGCCGGGCCGCGAGGCCGGCATCCGCTCGGCATCGGCCGCCACGAGGTCGACGATGGTGGAGGCCAGCGCCAGCTGCCCGCCCTTCGGCATCGCGTCGCGGGCGTTGAGGCAGAGGTTGAGCAGGACCTGCTCCAGCATCGAGCGGTCGGCCCGCACGGACAGGCCGCCCGAATGGAAGCGGAGCGAGACCTCGATGGTCTCGCCGATCACGCGCCGCAGCATGCGCGAGAAGCTCTCCACCACCTCGTTCAGGTCGATGTCGTGGGACTGCATCACCTGCTTGCGGCCGAAGGCCAGCAGCTGGGTGGTGAGCTTGGTCGCGCGGCCGATGGCGCTGTTGATCTCCTCCACGGACTCGGCGATGCCGGGGGGCACGATCCCGGACAACCGGATCATGCCGAGGTTGCCCTGGATCACGGTCAGCAGGTTGTTGAAGTCGTGGGCGATGCCGCCGGACAGCTGGCCGACCGCCTCCATCTTCTGCGACTGACGCAGTTTCTCCTCGAGCTGCCGGCGGTCGGTGACGTCGTCGAGGAAGAAGAACTGGTACTCGCGGCCCTCGAACTCGAAGAAGTTCATGTCGATGTCGAGGATGAGCGGCGTGCCGTCGGGCCGGCGCTGGGCCGACTCGAAGCGCATCCGCCGGCGCAGGCGCGCCTCCCGCCAGTAGTTGCGCCAGCCCTCCATCGTGAAGTCGGGGATGAGGTCGAGCACGCTCTTGCCCAGGAGCTCGGCCTCCTCGATGGCCACCATCTCGCAGGTGGCCCGGTTCACCCGCCGGATGAGCGAGTCCTGCGTCACCCAGACGGTCGGGGTCGAGGCCTGGTTGACCGAGAAGTCGCTCAGCTTCAGCGCCGCCTCGTCCTGGTGCCGGCTGATCGCGACCGAAGCGGTGTGGGTCGCGGTGTCGATCAGCTGGCGCTGGGCCGGCGTCGGCAGCCCGGGCTGGCGGTGGTAGAGCGCGAAGGTGCCGAGGAGCCGCCCCTTCCCGTCGAAGATCGGCGTCGACCAGCAGGCGCCCAGGCCGTGCACGCCGGCCAGCTCGGCATAGCTTTCCCAGAGCGGGTCGGTGGCGATGTCGGCGACGAACACCGGCTGGCGCCGGCGGGCGGCGGTCCCGCAGGACCCGCTTTTCTCGTCGACCATGACCCGCGAGGTCGCGAGGTTGAAGGCCACCGGCAGGCTCGGGGCGGCGAAGAACCGCAGCACGTCGCCGTCGGCGAGCATCACCGACGCGAAGGTCTGGTCCGACTGCGACTCGACCACGCCGATGAGCGCGGTGAGGATCTCCAGCAGGGGCTTGCCGATCGCGATCATCTCAAGGACCCGGTACTGGCCGTTCAGCAGCGACTCCTCCTGCTTCCGCTTGGTGACATCGCGGACCGCCGTCATCCGGATCTTCCGGCTGCCGCGGCGCATGACCCGCGCCTGGGCCTCGGCGTCGAAGACGGTGCCGTCGCGTCGCATCAGCCGGTGGCCGTAGGGTGTTTCCAGGTCGTCGGCAATCGCCCGGCTGACGAGGTCGCGGGTGTCGGGCGTGGTCAGCGAGATGACCTCGAGGCCCACCATCTCCGAGGCGTGGTCATAGCCGAAGAGGCGCAGCCCCTGGTCGTTCACGTCCAGGATCTTCCCGTCCTCGGTGATGAAGACGCCCTCGTTGGCCGCCGCCGCGAGGTTGCGGAAACGCTCCTCGCTGTCGCCCAGCTGCGCGACCAGGCGGTCGCGTTCGCCGAGCGCGATCGCCGGGATGAGGCCGATCAGCGAGCAGATCGCGAGGAAGAGGTAGAGCTTGGTGACGTAGGCCGTCGAGGCGGCCTGCTCGAGCGGCAGCCCCTTCGGGTAGTGCGAGGCAAAGTAGACCAGGAGGAGGGCGAGCAGCAGGTTGATCGCCGAGACGCCCCGGATGCCGAAGCGGACCGCGGCCCACAGCACGAAGGAGATGAGGACGAAGTTGTCCGGGGCCCCGACGCCGCCCCCCGCCACGAAGAGGTACCAGGACACGATGCAGATGCCGCCGACCATCACGAGCGCCTCGCCGATCCGGCGCGGCGGCAGCCGCCAGTTCCAGGGCGGCCCGGGGCCAAACCAGATGAGGAGGGCCGGCGCCACGGTGAGGATCGCCATGGCATTGCCGGTCCAGCCGAAGATCCAGCTGTCCGTGACGGCGGCGCCCTGCCCGAGCACCACCAAGAACCAGGCGGTGAGAATCGACCAGCTGCCGGAGGCGACCACGGCCGAGCAGGCCACCAGGCCGAGGAAATCCCGGATCGCCTTCAGCCGGGGCGAGCGGGTGATGAAGTAGCGGTAGAGGGCGGCGCCGGTCAGCGCCTGCAGGACGTTCACGGCGGCATAGATGAAGGTCATGCCGAGCGGCGTCCCCAAGGTGAGGTCGAACGCCATGTTGAAGATCAACCCGCCGAAGAGCAGGGCGGCCCATTCCCTCGTGGGCGAAAGCAGCAGCGCCGTCAGGTAGAAACCGGCTGGCATCCAGAAACTTACATTCGAACCATCCCGGGCCGCGACCCACCAGCTGGCGATCGCGGACAGGTAGAGGATGACGCCGAAGACGAGCGCTTTCAGCCAAAGCGGCAGCGATGGGCGTTTTCTCGGGTCCATTTTGAACCTTATCGTCCTAGAATCCCGGGAGTTGCGGGAAAAATTCGGCGGGCGTCGAAGTTGGGTATGGGGGTAAGCCGAGCATGTTCCCGGCCAACCTGTAGGTTACGACTGGGGAAGCGATCCCCTTTTCGGCCCGGGTTGGCATGATTCTTTCAGGCGAAACAGGCCGTGCCTGCCCGTCGCCTGCCCCTTGCCGCCTGGTCTGCCGCCGTGGGATTTGGCGCCGGGATTCTCGGCGCCGGGGGCTGCGTGAAGGCCCCGCCCCCGGCGGCGGGCGGGCTGACGCCGGTCTCCGTCCAGGCCGACTGGTACGCCGAGGCCGAGCAGGGCGGCTACTACGAGGCCCTGGCCAAGGGCTACTACCGCGACGGGGGCCTGGAGGTTAACTTCCTCAACGGCGGTCCCGGGGGCTTCCCGCTCCAGAAGGTCGCCGGCGGGACGGCCGACATGGCGCTGGGGCGCAGCGACGACGTGATCCTCGCGGTCAGCCGCGCCCACCTGCCGATTGTCATCGTCTGCGCCTACATGGAGAAGGACCCGATGTCCGTCCTCGTCCACGCCGAGAGTCCGGTGCGGGACTTCCCCGACCTGGCGGGCCGGGCGGTCATGGCCGACCCCACCTCCGCCTGGATCACGTATCTGAAGGCCAAATACCGGATGGACTTCGCCATCATCCCGATCAACTACGGCCTCGGCAACTTCCTGGCGGACCGCAACTACATCGTCCAGGGCTTCGCGACCAACGAGCCCTACTACATCCGCCAGAAGGGCGAGGCCTCGCGGACGCTGCTGATCGCCAACTCGGGCTACAACCCCTACCGGGTCGTCTACGCCAACACCGCCTTCGTGCGGGCCCACCCGGCGGCGGTGCGGGCCTTCGTCGCCGCCACGCTGCGCGGCTGGCGCGAGTACCTGGCCGGCGACGACGCGCCGGCGAAGAAGGTCATCTTCGCCCGCAACGAGGCCATGACCGAGGGCTTCCTGGCCTTCAGTACCGGCGCCATGAAGGACAACGGCTTCGTCACCGGGGATCCGGCCCGCGGCGAGCGCCTGGGACTCATGACCCGCCGCCGGATGCAGGAGCAGGTGGACCTGTTCGTGCACCTCGGCGTCATCCCGGCGGCGGTGCCCCTCGACCAGTTCGTGTCGTTCGACTACCTGCCCCCGGACCTCGCCGCCGCCGACTAGAAACCCCTTTCTCCCATGACCACCCCCGCCCTCAATTCCTCCCCCATCCCGCTCCACGCCGGGCCCGGTGAATCCGGGACCGAGCACGACAGCCCGCAGCTGCTCGCCGACCCAGTCGGCTACTTCACCGCCGGCTACCGCCAGCTCGGGCCGGTCTTCCGGACCCGCTACCGCGGCAAGGACTGGGTCACGATCGCCGGCATCGAGGCCAACGATTTCTTCTGGCAGAACACCTCCGATTGGAGCTACGAGCTGGCCGGCCCGGGCTTCCGCGACCAGTTCGGTCCGCATTACGTGACGCAGCTGGACGGGGCGCCGCACCTGCGCAAGCGCCGGCTGCTCAAAGCCGGCTTCTCGGCCGAGGCGGTCGGGCGCTATGTCGGGGTGATGGCGCGGGAGACGGAGCGGTTCCTGGCCCGCCGGGCGTGGGGCGACGACGCGAACCTCTGGATCCCGGCGCTCCTGCTCACCCTCAATGGCGCCACCCTCCTCCAGCGAGAGCTGACCCCGGAGCAGATGCGCGACGCCATCCGGCTCGAGGCTGAGCTGATCTACGGCGTCGGCGTGAGCGCAGCGCCGGCCGAGTACTTCGCCCGGCCCGGCTACGCCGAGCTGAAGGAGCGGGTCTTTGGCTGGGTCGACGAGGAACTGCGGGATCGCCTGGACGGCCGCCGGGTCCAGGACAACCTCCAGGCCCTGATCGACCAGGATGCGGGCGTGCTCGACCCGCTCTCCGCCGATGAGCTCCGCAATGACGCCTACATGCTCCTCGTGGCCGGCATCCACAACACGGCCAAACTCACCACCCGCATCGTCGAGCGGCTGGCCCAGGCCCCGGCATGGGTGGAGGAGCTCCGCGCCGAAGCGGCCGCCTACGGGCCGGACTCGTTCGCCCGCGGGCTGGCGGCGTTTCCCAAGCTGCGCGCCACCATCCTCGAGGGCGAGCGCCTCCATCCCGGCGCGACCTTCCTGAAGCGCCGGCCGATCGCCGACCTTCCCTTCGGCCGCCATACGATCCCGGCCAAGGCGCCGGTGCTCCAGGCGCACACGCTGCCGCACTTCCTGCCGGAATACTACCCGGACCCGATGGAGTTCCGGCCCCAGCGCTGGCTGGACCAGGCGGCGCCCCCGCGCAAGGCGCTGGCGGACTTCGGCGGGGGCGCCCACATCTGCATCGGGATGAACCTGACCCGGATCCAGGTCCCGGTCGTGCTGGCCGAGCTGCTGCGCCGCTACGACTGGCGCCTCGGCTACGAGCCGCAGTTCGGGCTCAAGGTCGATCCCGGGCTCGGCCTGACCGAGCGCCACGAGCCGGTCGCACTCACCCCCCGCTGAGCCGCCGGGCTCAGGCCCGGCGCAGCAGCGTCAGGCGCCCGATCGGCAGCCACTCCGCGACCAGGATGTCCCCGCTCTGCAGGAAGATGGCCGCGTGCGGGGTGATGAACTTGCCCGGAGTGAACTCGGCCCGCGACTGCCCGCGGCGGGAACCGACCTTGCCGTTCTCCGCCTGGCCGTCGCCGAGCTGCGCCACCACTTGGTAGTCGCGGTCGAGGAGGCAGACCTGGCTGTCCAGGTCGGGACAGACCATGAGATCGCCCCGCACGTCGAAATGGCAGGGCATCCGCAGGTGGGCATCGTCCTTGACCGTGCGCCGATGGCGGCCGTCGAGGCCGAAAGTCTGCAGCCGCCGGTTGCCCCGGTCCGCCACGACGAGCACGGGCGCGGGGCCGCGGGTGTCGACCCACAGCCCGTGGGGGGTGTCGAACTGCCCGTCCCCCGTCCCCGGGCCGGCGCCCACCTCGCCGAGGAAGGCACCGGCGGCGGAGAAGCGCAGGACATGGCTCGAGCCGTAGCCGTCGCCGACGAAGAAGCTCCCGTCCGGCGCCACCGCGACGTTGGTCGGCACGAAGTTGATCGGCGCAGCGCCGTAGGCGGGATCCTCGCGCGGGTAGCCGTGCTGCCAGAGCACCTCCCCGTCCAGGGTGGTGCGCTCGAGCTTGCAGCGGTTGATGTCGCAGTGGAACAGGGTCTCGGCCCCGCCCTCCCGCCGGAGGTTGAGGCCGTGGGCGCCGCCGCGGAACTCCTCGCCGAAGGCCCGCACAAACTTCCCGGCGGCGTCGTACACCACCACCGCCTCCCCGCGCATGCTCGCCTTGTTGACCGTGTGGGCCACGTAGATGTGGCCGGCGGCGTCCTGGCAGAGGCCGTGGGTGTCACCCCAGACCATCCCCGCCGGGGGAACGAGCCAGTCGTGCACGCACTCAAACGGGTGGGCGCCGGTGCCGACCACCGGGAGGGCCGAGCCGGACTTGTCGGCGGCGCGCACGAAGAACGAGGGGATGGCGGCGGCGGCCGTGGCGACGGCGCACCGCCCGAGGAAGCATCGGCGGGTAAGGGTGGTCATGGGTGGCGAGGGGTTTACTTGGAAGCGACCGGCGGCACGGGGGCCCGCAGGGCCTCGCCGGTGTTGCCCTCAAAGCGCTCGGCCGCGATCCGCTGGTCGAGCTGGTCGCGCTGCGCCGTCCAGAGGGCGATCTTGCGAGCGTCGATGATGCTGTCCCCGAGCGCCTTCACCGCGGCCGGCGTGACCGCGGTCTGCCAGACGTAGAGGGCGCGCAGCTCCGAGAGCGGCCGCAGCGCGGGCAGCCCGCGATCGGTCACCTTCGTCCCCCGGAGGTTCAGGTACTGCAGGCGGCGCAGATGGGAAAGGTGCGCCAGGCTGAGATCGCCGACCGGCAGGCGGGCCAAGTGCAGTCGCTCGAGTCGGAGCATCGACTCCAGGGCCGGCATCCCCCCGTCCGTCACCGCCGTGCCGTCGAGGTCGAGCCAGACGATGGCCGAGGCCAGCGGGAGGAGCCGCGCCAGGTCCAGGTCGCCGAAGGCCCGACCTGCCGGGGCCGCGTTCACGTCCAGCCACGGCTCATCCGGGGACATCGAGCGGATGAGGATTCCCATGCTGGCGGCGGTCTGCGCCGCCGCCGCCAGGGTGGCCGCCCGATCTGGCACCGGGTCCGGCGCCCGGCCGAGGCGGGGGCCGAGGATCTCGTCAACGGCCGTCGGCAGGTCCATCGCGGCCACCCGGCTGTCCCGCTGCGCCCCGGTCCCGACCCACCATTCGAGGACGGTCAGGTCGTCGGGGGACAACTGGGGCTTGCCCCGCGGGGGCATGTGTTCCTTGTCCGCGGGCGCCAGCTCGATCCGGCGGATGAGTTCGTTCCCGGCCAGGTCCGACCCCTTGAAAAGGGGGCCATGCTTGCCGCCCTTGGAGAGGAGTTCCCAGGAATCGAGCCGCAGGCCGCCGCTGCTCTTGGCGCTCCCGTGGCAGCTGATGCAGCGCTCCGCCAGGATGGGCTGCACCACGTCGGCAAAAACGACCGCGTGCTCAAAGTCCGCCGGCGGCGGCGGCGCCGGCGCCGGGGCAAAGCCGAGACGCGCCCGCCAGCGCTCCGGCAAGTGCGCGGTCAGGAAGTCGCTCCCGTGGGTCAGCTGGCCCCCGGCATGCGAAGCGACCGCGAGGAGCCCAAGGAAGAGGGGCAGCGCCGGCAGGTAGAGCCACCGCCGGCGGTGGACCGCGAGGAGGACCATGGCGCCCGCCGCCGCGGCGAAGCCCAGGAGCCGGTGGCGGTGGACCAGCGCGGGGTCGTAGTCGCCGCCCCGGGACAGGAGCCAGCCGAGCGCGGCCGCCACCGCCGCCGCCAGGGTTCCCGCCGCGAGGATCAGCGTGCGCTGGCGCTCCGGCAGCGCCGGCAGCCAGCCGAAGCCCCGCACCCGGGCGAGCAGCGCCGCCGCCTCGAGGAGCGCCAGCAGGAGGAAGATCCCGATCGGCAGGTGCACCCAGACCGGGTGGAAGTGGCCGAGGAAAAGCGCGGTCTCGTGCACGGGGGCGCGGCCTAGGCAAAGATCCCCTGGGACACCTTCCCGTGCACGTCGGTCAGCCGGAAGTCCCGGCCCTGGAAACGGTAGGTCAGCTTCTCGTGGTCGATGCCGAATGCCGCCAGCATGGTGGCGTGCAGGTCGTGCACGTGCATCTGCTGGGCGTCGTCGACGTAGCGATAGCCCATGTCGTCGGTCGAGCCCCAGGTGAGGCCGCCGCGGATGCCCCCGCCCGCCATCCACGCCGAGAAGGCGTTGATGTGGTGGTCGCGGCCGGTGCCCTGCCCCATCGGCGTCCGGCCAAACTCGCCGCCCCAGAGGACGAGGGTGTCGTCGAGCATGCCCCGCTGCTTCAGGTCCTGCACCAGGGCGGCGCTCGCCTGGTCGACCTTGAGGCAGGCGGACTGGATGTCCTGGTCGAGGTTGCTGTGCTGGTCCCACCCCCGGTGGTAGAGCTGGATGAAGCGGACCCCGCGCTCCGCCAGCCGCCGGGCCACCAGGCAGTTGGAGGCGAACGAGCCGTCGCCCAGTTCCTTGACGCCGTACATCTCCCGGATCGAGGCCGGCTCGGAGCTCAGGTCGGTGAGGTCCGGCACGCTGCTCTGCATCTTGAAGGCCAGCTCGTACTGCGCGATCCGCGTCTGGACCTCGGGGTCCAGGGTCTCCTCCTCGTGGATTCCGTTCAGCCGCGCGATCTCGTCGATCACCTGGCGCTGGGTGCTCTGGCAGACGCCGTCGGGATTGCCCACGTAGTGGACCGGCATCCCGGTGCTCTGGAACTGCACCCCCTGGAACCGGCTCGGCAGGAAGCCGGCCGACCACTGCCGGGCCGAGACGGGCTGCTCCCCGCCCGAGGGCCCCCGCGACATCAGGACGACAAAGCCCGGCAGGTTCTCGGTCTCGGCCCCCAGGCCGTAGAGCAGCCAGGAGCCCATGCTCGGGCGCCCCTTGATCATGGAGCCCGCGTTCATGAAGGCGTGCGCCGGGTCGTGGTTGATCTGCTCGGTGTGCAGCGAGCGGATGATGCAGATGTCGTCGGCGATCTGCTGGGTGTACGGCAACAGGTCCGAGATCATCTGCCCGGACAGTCCGCAGCGGGAGAAGCGGAACGAGGAGCCGCGGGCGAGGAGTTTCGTGTTCTGCAGCTGCGCCAGCTGCTGGCCGCGGGTGAAGGACTCCGGGAACGGCTGGCCATGGATGCGGTTGAGCTCCGGCTTGTAGTCGAAGGTCTCCAGGTGCGAGGGGCCGCCCGCCATGTAGAGGTGGATGACCCGCTTGGCGCGCGGCGGAAACTGCGGGGAGCTGATGATGCCGCTCCACCGCCCGCCAACGCCCGCGTCACCCGCCAGGAGCCGCGGGTTGATGAGGGAGCCCAGCGCGAGGGCGCCCAGGGCCTGCGCCGACTTGCCAAGGAAGGTGCGGCGCGACCACGCCTGCTGCTGCTGGCGGAAGAACTCGGGTCCAGGGGGAACGTTCATGGACTTAGTAGCGGACGATGGTCTCGTTGAGGTTCAGCAGCACGCGCATGACCGACGTCCAGGCCGCCAGGCGCACCGGATCGGCGGCGGCCGGCGCCAGGTGATTGCCGACCAGGACGAGGGCGCGGGCGGCGTCGGGCTGACCTTGGTAGTAGGCCAGCTGGCGGTCAAAGAAGGCGCGCAGCGATACCTGCTCCCGCGGGGCGGCCGGCCGGGCCAGCAGCCGGCGGAAGGCCTCGTCCAGGCCGCCGGCGAAGTCGTTGGCTCCGTGATCGGCCAGCGACTCCTCCGCGAGGCCCCGGGCCGCCTCGACAAAGGTCGGGTCGTTCAGGAGCGTCAGCGCCTGCTGCGGCGTGCTCGAGATGTTGCGGGCCGCGGTGCACTCCTCGCGGGAGGGCGCGTCGAAATTGGCCAGCATCGGATGCAGGAAGGTGCGCTGCCAGTGCATGTAAACGCCCCGGCGGTATTGCCGCTCGTCATAGTTGGGGAGGTAGTCGCGGTCCGGGAACTGCAGCGCCGCATAATAGCCCGGGGGTTGGTACGGGAAGACGCTGGGCCCGCCGATGTCCAGGTTGATGAGCCCGGCGGCTGCCAGCGCATTGTCGCGGACGAATTCCGCCTCGAGCCGCCGGGGCAGCTGCCGCGCCAGAAGGCGGTTGTTGGGGTCGACTTCGGCCAGCTCCGGCCGGTAGGCCGAGCTCTGCCGGTAGGTGGCGGAGAGCACGATCTCGCGGATGACTGCCTTCACGTCCCACCCCCGTTCCATGAAGTCGGCCGCGAGCCAGTCCAGGAGCGCGGGATGGCTGGGATACTCGCCCTGCGAGCCCAGGTCGTCGACCACGGCGGAAAGCCCGGTGCCGAAGAACTGCCGCCAGAGGCGGTTGACGAACGTCCGGGCGGTGAGCGGGTTGGCGCGGGAAACGATCCAGTTCGCGAGGTCCAGGCGGGTCGGCCGCGGGCCGTCCGGTCCCACCGGGGCGGCCGGCAGGAGGAAGCCCGGCGGCGAGGGCCGCACGACTGCACCGGATTCGTCCTGCCAGTTGCCGCGCGGGAGCACCCGGGTGACCGCCGGGGCGGTCGCCACCGTGACGATCGTAAACGCCCGGCCATGGCGGCAGTCGGCGATCCCGCGCAGGTCGTTCAGGATGGCGATGAACTCGTCGTGATGGCCGGCCTGGGTGGCGGCGAAATACTCGGCCGCCACGATCTCGCGCTGCTCCGGCGTCGGCGCGGAGGCGAGGAGCGCGGCCGCGGCCTCGGCCGCGGGCCTCAGCCCGGGCGCCCGCGCGCCCAGCGGGGAGAAGGAGATCCGGACCCGGCCCACGCTCTCGCTGGTGACGTGCGCCTGCAGCTGGTCCCCCGGCGCCAGGACGAGCGGCTCGTCAAGGAGATAGACCGCGACCTGCCGCTCGCGGGCGAACTGCGGCGACGAGGTCCAACCCGCCACCAGGGTGTTCTGGATCTCGCCGTCCACGTAACTGCGGGCCGGCTGGTCGGCATAGGCGTCCTGAAAGTGGATCTGGGTCCGCTCCTTCGCCCCCGCCCGGAGGACCCACACCTCGAGGCCGAGCGTGAACGCGTCGTCGCCGGTGCAGGTGACGCGTCCGCCCGAGGCCTCGTCGGGAAGCACCTCGAGCCGGACCTTGGCCAGCCCGCCGGCGACCGGCTGGAAGACCAGCGCCATCCCGTCTCCCGAGCGGTAAGGGTTCGAGTCCGGGGCCAGCTCCATCCGGGCGCTCTGGTCGGAGAGCGCCGTCACCTTGCCCGTCCCCATCGGCTTGGCCTCCGCCACCACCGGGGTGATCCAGCCCTCGGGATCGCCCCGGACCGCCGCCGCGACCTGCGCGGCCCAGGCCTGTGCCGCCGCCAGGGCCGCCGGATCGGCCGCGAGCAGCCGGCCGAGGCCCCGCACCCGCGCGGAGCACGCCGCGCGCAGCCGCTCTTCCCGCTGCCGCAGGTAGGGGCTGTCGACCTCGATTTCGGGCGGGAACGGTGAGTCGTTGTTGAAGCCCTTCAGCTCCGGCTCCGGGGTGTAGGTGTAGTTCTGGTAGACGCCCCATTGCTTGATGTCGGCGAAGTACGCGCCCAGGGCGTAGAAGTCCCGGGCCTTGAAAGGGTCATACTTGTGGTCGTGGCATTCGCAGCAGGCCATGGTGGAGCCGAGCCAGGTCGTCGCGACCGTGCGCACCCGGTCGGCCGTGTACCGGGCGATGTATTCCTTCGGCTGGGCGCCCCCTTCGCGCGTCACCATGTTGAGCCGGTTGAACCCGCTCGCCACCCGCTGGCGGTCGGTGGCGCCGGGCAGGAGGTCGCCGGCCAGCTGCTCGCGGGTGAACTGGTCGAACGGCTCGTTCCGGTTGAACGCGTCGATCACGTAGTCGCGGAACGGGAAGTTGTTGTAGTCCTGGTCGCCGTGGAAGCCAACGGTGTCGGCGAAGCGCGCCAGGTCGAGCCACGCCACCGCCATCCGCTCGCCGTAGTGGGGCGAGGCCAGCAGCCGGTCGACCGCCCGCTCATAGGCATCCGGCCGGCGGTCGGTCACGAACTCCTCCGTTTCCGCCACCGACGGCGGCAGGCCCACGAGGTCCAGGCTCAGCCGGCGGAGCAGGGTCCGGCGGTCGGCCTCCGGCGCCGGCGCGATCCCGCGCTCCGCCAGCTCGCGCCGGACGAAGTGGTCGATCTCATTGCGCGCGGTCGGCCCGGCGGCGGGGACCTCGGCCTTGCGCGGCGCGAGGTAGGCCCAGTGCGGCTGGTAGACGGCGCCCTGCGCAATCCAGCGGCGGATGATCTCCTTGTCGCGCGGCTCCAGCAGGTGGAGGGAGTCGGGAGGCGGCATCACCTGGGTCGGATCGGCGGAACTCACCCGCCGCCACACCTCCGACGCCTCCGGCTTGCCGGGCACGATCGGCGTCAGGGTCCGGCCAGTCTTGTCCGTGCGGGCCGCCGTGGCCTTTTCCGGCAGGTCGAGCCGCAGGTCGGCCTTGTTGGCCTTCAAGTCGGGCCCATGGCACTTGAAGCACGTGTTCACCATGATCGGCCGCACGTCGCGGTTGAACTGGATGGCGTCGGGCAACGGCGCGTCCTTGGCCGCGACCGGGAGGACGGACGCCGCCATCGCGAGCACCGAGGCTAGGGCCAGTTTGCTCATCGCAGGGGAAAGGGGGCATCTCAAGGATGGGCCCGGGAGTCGCCGCGAGGCAAGGCGCGAGCACGCACTTCGGCGTTGATCTCCGGCGGCCGTGCGGGAAAGGTGCCGGCGTGGCCGCCCCGCCCCCACCCTCGCCGACGTTCCGGACTTCCGGGGCGGCCCGCGCGCTGACCGTCGTGATGGCCGTCCTCTTTACCGCGCTGGCGCTGGCATCCTGCTGGCTCGTGCCACAAGGTGGCACCACCCTGGCCGCGGCGGCCGTGGCCGTGGGAATCGCGGTCGCGCTGGCCCTGCTGATCGTCCGCCCCGCGTTTGTCGCCCGGCTCGACTTTCAGCCCGAATCGTTGCGGTGCACGCCCGGCTGGGGCGTCCCTTGGGAGATGGCGTACGCCGACGTCCGCGGCTTCCGCCTGATCGATCGGCAGGGGGGACCGCGCTTCTCCATCGTGCCCGGCGTGGCCGGCCGCCCGGCGCTCATGCTGCCGCCGAACCTCGGGCGCCCCGCGGAACTGCGGGCGGCGCTGGCCGCCCGCCTGCCCGACCTCGACGCCGCGGACCTCGCGGATGACTTGGCGCGCGTCAAGGCCGACCCCGAACTCGGCCCGGACGAGCCGTCCCGCCTGGATGCCATCGCCCGGGCGAAGGCCCAACTGCGGATCGCTCTCGGAATCACGGTGGTCGCGGCCGTGGGCTCCTTCATTCCCCCGACCCTCACGGTCGCCGGTTGGGTGCTGGCCGCGATCCCGGTCGCCGCCCTGTGCCTGGTGGGCCTCTCCCGGGGCGCCCTGACCATCGGCGGTCCGCCGAAGGGCGCCCGGCCCGACGCCGGGATCCTCTTCCTCATCCCCGGCATCCTGCTGGTCGTACTCGACCTGCGGCAGTGGCATGTCCTCGAATATTCGAACCTCGGCGTGCCGTGGGCCGCGGCGGCCCTCCTCGTGCTCGGCGCCTCCGCGCTGGCGGTCCGGACGGTCCAAAAAACCTCGGCGGTCACCTACATCTTCCTGGCGGTCTTCACCGTGAGCTACAGCTTCGGGCTGGTGCTGCTGGTGAACTGCGGCCTTGACCGGTCAGCCCCGCAGGTGGCGCCGACGCGGGTGGTCAGCCGCCGGATCAGCCACGGGAAGTCCACGAGCTATTACGTGCGGGTCAGCCCCTGGCTCGAGGGAAGCGAAACCCGGGAGGTGGCGGTGAGCCGGAAATTCTACTACCAGCACCCCGACAGGACCCCGGTCACGGTGGTGCTGCGCCCGGGCACCCTCGCCATCCCTTGGTTCGAGCTGCAGTAGGACGGCGCATTGATCCGGAGATTCGGGTCGGAACCGTGGGTTCGTTCGGCGGCGATTTAATGCCTGCTTGCGCCCAAGCCTTCTCAAACTCCTCTCGGGCTATTTCTTGCCGAGAGAATTCAATCCGCGGAATCTGGATAGCCGAGGTGAACCAAAAGCGGCGCGCCTCGTATGAGCCAAAATGCGAGCACGAGTGGCCACGCTATCAGGACGATAATGCTGAGAGAACTTCGAAAGGAACCCGTCGAGAAGATCGAAAGGATCTCCGGCAATTCCACCAGCCCACGATAAAGAAAAACCAAGCCTAGAACTCGCACGGCCAGGACGAATACGTTTTTAGGGGTCATAAGGCGTTGAGCGCTACGGTTTGTTTCCCTGCCTCACGTTGAACGGCGCCGAATGAAGGCGAGGGCGTCGGATTCGATAAGGGGTTAAGGGTTCTTTCCGGAAAGGCGACGCTCCGACCTCGCGAGTCGCGCCTCGAGGCTGGAGATATATCGATAGGTAACCAGCGCCACCAACGCAAAAACGATCGGAACGAAGCCGTAGAAGGCGGCCAAACCGGGCGATTCCGAGAGCTTTGAGCCCGCCAGCACCGGCCCGATTACCAGAAGGGAAATGCCCGCGGCCACCAGTGAAGGGATCCAGAGTTGGGTCTTTGCGTTGGGAAGTTTCATGAGCGGGAACTATGCGGATTGCCGGGCGTGGAATTTACCCGCGCCTATGGCGTCGGATCCGTCGATCGGTTCGAACCGGAGCATTGGCATGTTTACAGCGGTAGCAATGCCACACACGGGAAGACCACGAAGTGATGTGTCACTTCACTTGATGGCCGACCCCGGTCTTCCCGAACCTCAGAAGAGCTCCGGCTGGCCGTACCGCTTCCGGGCGTCGGCCAGCGCGGAGCGCATCTCCATCTTCTCCAGGAGCGCGTAGAGGTTCTCGGGATGCGCCGTGGTGTGGCCGGAGTCCGGCGGAGGCAGCGCGAGGTTGAGGGTCGTCAGGCGCAGGTTCTTCCGCAGGAGGTCCCCCGCGGCGCCGACCACCGGGCGGAACCGCTCGGGGGCGAGGCGGTCCGCGGCGGCGATCACGCCCTCCAGGTTCCCGTGCTCCGCCAACCACTTGGAGGCGGTCTTGGGGCCGACCCCCGGGATGCCGCTGATGTTGTCCGAGGTGTCACCGACCAGCGCCAGGTAGTCGGCAATTCGGGCCGGGGGGACGCCAAACTTCTCGGCCACCCCCGCCGCGTCCAGGAGCCGCCAGCCGAGCTTCGGGTTGGCGGTCGGGGGCGGCAGCATGACCTTGATCCGATCGCCGACGATCTGGGCAAAGTCCTTGTCCGAGCTGACGATCATGACCTCGTCGCCCCGCTGCGCCAGCGACCAGGCGTGCGAGGCCAGGAGGTCGTCGCTTTCGACCCCGTCCTGCTCCACCCCGGAAAGGCCCATCGCCCGCGTCAGCTCGCGGATGACCGGCATCTGCTTTGACAGCGCCTCAGGCATGTCCTCGCGGTGCGCCTTGTACTCCGGGTGGAGGAGCAGCCGGTCCTGCGAACCGCCCAGGTCAAAGAAGACCACGGTGCCTTCCGGCTTCTCCTGGTCCTGCAGTTTCCAGAGCGACTTCACCCAGCCGTGGAGCGCGTTGGTCGGGAAGCCGTCCGCCCGGGTCAGCTCCGGGATCGCGAAGAAGCAGCGGTAGGCCAGGTTGTAGCCGTCGACGAGGAGCCACTTCGCCATGGCGGTCCGGCTTAGGCGCCGCTCGGCACGGCAGCGGGGATCGCGCCGCGGACCGCATCGGCGACCGTAGTCACGGCCCGGGTTTCCGGCTCGCCGTGCTCGTGGTTGAAGCGCATCGAGACCGTCTTCGAGACGCCGCGCTCCTCCATCGTCACCCCGTAGATCGCGGTGGCCGCGGCCACCGTGCGCTTGTTGTGGGTGATGATGATGAACTGGGAGTCCTTGACGAATTTCTTCAGGAGGTCGGTGAAGCGGCCGATGTTCGACTCGTCGAGCGGCGCGTCGAGCTCGTCCAGGAGGCAGAAGGGCGAGGGCTTGACGAGGTAGAGGGCGAAGAGGAGCGCCACCGCGGTCAGGGTGCGCTGGCCGCCCGACAGGAGGGAAATGCCCTTCAGCTTCGTGCCGGGCGGCTGGGCTACAATCTCGATCCCACTTTCCAGGACGTCCTCGGTCTGGACCAGCTCGATGTCGGCCCGGCCGCCGCCGAAGAGGGTCTGGAAGGTGTACTCGAAGTTCCGGCGGATCTGCGCGAACGTGACCTCGAACTGCTTCTGCGAGGTCTGGTTGATCTCGTCGATCGCCGCGATCAGCGAGGCGCGGGCGTTGGTCAGGTCGTCGCTCTGCGCCTTCAGGAAGTCGTGGCGCTGCTTGAGTTCGGAGTACTCCTCGATCGCCACCAGGTTGACGGCGCCCATCCCGCCCATCCGGGTGCGCAGCGCGTCGACCTCGGCCTTGACCGCGTCCCAGTCGGTGGCGTCGAAGGCCGCTCGGTCCGCCTCGCCCGGCTGCTCCGGCCGCTTCTTGCGGGCGCGCCGGACCGGCGCCTCGGCGTCCTCCTCGTCGTCGAGGTCCAGGGGCTTGAGCCCCGGCGGCTCGTCCTCGGCGTGCCAGAGCAGTTCCCGCCAGTCGAGGCCGGCGATCTCCGCCTGGAACTCGCGGATCACGTCCTCCGCGAGGAAGAGGGTGCGCTGGCGGGTCTCGGCCAGGCGCACCTCGTGCGCGCTCAATTGGTCGTGGGCCGCGTCGGACTCGAGGCGGAGCGCCTGCTGCGATGACTCCAGGGCGCCGATCCCCTGCTCGACCCCGAGCAGCTCGGTCCGGATCTTCTCCACCTGCTCCTGCGCGACCACCAGGGTCTCGCCGATGCGCCCGGCGTTCGCGCGCTGGTGGGCCTCCTCCGCCTCCAACTCGGAAATCTGCCCGGTCCAGACCTCGATCTCGCTCTGGCGCTGGACGAGGAGGTCGCCGATCTGCTCCCGCCGGCGCTCCATCTCGCCCAGCCCCTTGTCCAGGACCTCGACCTTCTGCCGGCGCTCGGCGAGCTCGAGGCGGGCCTGCGCCAGCGTTTCGCGCTTCACGTCCCGCTCCACCCGCACCGAGGCCAGGCGGCCCTCGATCCCCTCGATCTTCTGGCGCTGCGCCGCCGCCGCCGCCTCCGACTCCGCCAGCCCCGCCCGGGCCTTCTCCCAGCGGGCCTGGGCCTCGGCCCGGGCCTGCTCGAGGGTGGCGAGTTCCAGTTCCATCCGCCGAACCCGGCCGGAGGTCTCCTCCGCGCTGCGCCGGGCGTTGCGCTCCTCCGCCTGCGCGGCCGCCTGGGCCTGGGTCGCCGCGAGGACGGTGGCGCGGCGCTCCTCCAGTGCCTGCTCGGCCGCCGCGATCTTGGCATTCAAGGCTTCCCCCTGCAGCCGGAGCTCCTCGTGCTGGCGCTGGTCGTCGGCCAGGAGCCTGGCGGTCTCGCGCAGGTCGATCTCCCGCTGCACGATGCTGTTGGCGTGCTTCTTCGCGTTGGCATGGCCGCCGGACACGAGGCCGCGGCGGTCCACCACCTCGCCCTTGCGGGTCGCGACTGCGAGAAAGGGAAACTCGGGGTGGGCGCGCCAGAAGTCCAGGAAGGCGCCGAGGTCGTCGGCCACATAACATGACGCCAGGAGGGCGCCGGCGGGATGGCCCTGGTCGATCCGGGCCAGCGCGGCCGTTGCCGGGGCCAGCCCCTCCGGCAGGGACCCCGCGGCCGGCGCCGGCCCGCCCAGTTCGGCGATCCGGAGGACCACCGAGCCGATCTGCTCCTGCTCTAGTTGCGCAAAGATCCGGCGGGCCGTCGCGAGGTCGCTGACCTGGATGGCCTCGGCTGCGCTCCCGAGCAGCGCCTCGAGCGCCCGGCCGAACTCCGGCTTGACCTCGAGTCCCTGCGAGACGGCCGTCGCCTTCGCGCCCGCCAGGGCGCCCTCCAGGCGCCCCTGCAGCACCGCCTTCGCCCCCTCCCCAAAGCCCTCCCACCGCTCCTGGAGCTGCTGCAGGAGGCGGAGCCGGGCCCCCCGCTGCGCGAGCTGGCGGTCCACCTCCTGGAGGCGGCGCTGCCCCTCGCGAAACTCGCGGGTGGCCTCGGCGACGCCCTGCTGCGCGGCGGTCGCCGACTCGTGCGCGGCCGTCCGGGCGGCGCTGGCCTCCTCGACCTTCGCCAGGGCCTCGCGGGCCGAGGTGCTGGCGAGCGCGGCCTGCTCGGCCACCTGGCGGAGCTCGCCCGCCAGGGCCTCGTGCCGGTGGATGCTCGTCTTCTGGTCCACCTCGTAGCCCGAGGATTCGGTGCGAAGCCGGGCGACGGCGCTGTCAAACTGGAGCAGCTCGAACTTCGCCTGCTGGAGCTCGCGGTCGAGCTTGCTCAATTCCCCCTCGAAGACGGCCAACTCGCGGTTGTGCTGCTGGTAGACGGCGTCGCTGCTGCCGAGCAGGCCCAGCTGGAGCTGCTTGTCCTGCGAGCCGGTGTCGACCTGGGCCGCGACCTCGCGCAACTGCATCTCCAGTTCGCCGAGGGAGTCGCGGGTTCCCTCCAGGCGCTCGGCCAGGCCGGTCCGGCGGAGGCGGGCCATGTTGGCCGCGTTCTCCGCGTGCTCCTTCTGGGAGCGCAGGTCGAAGACCGCCTGCTGCGCATCCTGGACCCGCTGGTTCAGGCGGCTCCGGTCGGCCTTCCGCGCCTCCAGGCCGGACTGCTGGCCGCCGAGGGCGGCGCGCCGCTTCTCGGCCTCCTCGCGCAGGCCGGCGAGCCGGGACTCGAGGGCGGTCAGCGACTCGGAGAGGCGGCCATGCTGGAACGCGCTCTGGGCCAGGCTCAGGTGGCGCAGGCGATGGGCGAGGCGCTTGTAACGCATCGCCTTCGCAGCCTGGCGGCGGAGGCTGCCGATCTGGCGGGAGACCTCGCCGACCACGTCGGCGACCCGGGCCAGGTTCTGGTCGGTCAGGGCCAGCTTGCCCATCGCCTCCCGGCGCTGGCTCTTGTACTTGGTGATGCCCGCCGCCTCCTCGAACACCGCCCGGCGTTCCTCGGGCTTGGACGAGAGCACCTGGTCGATCTGGCCCTGCGCCATGATCGAGTAGCTGGTCCGACCCACCCCGGTGTCCATGAACAACTTGTGGATGTCCTTGAGCCGGCAGGCCTGCCCATTGAAGAGGTACTCGCCCTGGCCGTCGCGGTGGACCCGCCGGGTGATCTCGATCTCGTGGAACTCGCTGCCGAGCTGCTTCTCGCACTCGGTCATCACGAGCGAGACCTCGCAGATCTGGGCCGGGCGCCGGGTGTCGGCGCCCTCGAAGATGACGTCCTGCATCTTGCCGCCGCGCAGGGCCTTGGCGCTCTGCTCGCCGAGGACCCAGCGGATCGAGTCGGCGATGTTCGATTTGCCGCAGCCGTTGGGCCCGACGACCGCGGTTACTCCGGGCTCAAACAGCAGGGTCGTGGGATCGGCGAACGACTTGAAACCCTGAAGTTTTAGAGCCTTGAGATACATGGAGCCCAGTAATTGGAGAGAGCCCCGCTGGCGCGCGCAAACGGAAAAGGGATCACTTGTGGTCCCAGGGAAGCTTGACGTCGACGCGGGGGCTCTTCCAGACGCGGAACACCTCGAACATCTTGCCCGGGTTGAGGATTCCCCGGGGGTCCAGCGCCCGCTTGACCGCCCGCATCGCCCGCAGTGCCGCCGGCGAATGCTGGAGGCGCATGAAGGGGGTCTTGGCCAGCCCGATCCCGTGCTCACCGGAAATGGCCCCGCCCAGCTCCACGACCCGGCGCATCAGCGCATTGACCGCCCGTTCGGCTGCACGGCACTGCGCCGGGTCGGCCTTGTGGTACATGATATTCACGTGGAGATTGCCGTCGCCCAGGTGCCCGAACGTGGGGATGGGCAGGCCGGACTCCCGGCGCAGGCGCTCCAGGAACGCGGCGAAGCGCACGTACTGTCCCATCGGCACGACGATGTCCTCATTCAGCTTCGAGTCGCCCAGCTGGAACATGGCGCTGGAGCAGGACCGCCGGACCTGCCAGAGGGCCTCGGCCTCCGCCCGGGTCCGCGCCGCCCGGTGGGCCAGCCCGTAGCGCCTCGCCCAGGCCACCACCCTCGCCCGCTCCGCCCGCACCTCGGCCGCGCGCCCCGCCAGTTCGATCAGCACGACCGGCCGGCCCGCCTGGCCCTGGAACACCGCCCGGCCCGTGGCCCGCTCGGCGCACTCCACCGAGTAACGGTCAAGGAACTCGCAGATGGCGGGCTGCACCCGCAGCTTGAAGAGGGCAAGGACCGCCCGGAAGGCCTCGGGCTCCCGGTGGAAGGAGACGAGCAGCGTCCAGCGTTCCTCCGGCAGCGGCACCAGCTTCAGCGTCGCCCCGGTGACGACCCCGAGCATGCCCTCGCTCCCGATCCAGAGGTCGCGGAGGTTGAAGCCGGCGGAGAACTTCTTGGTCGAAGTCCCCCAGCGGACCCACTCGCCCGTCGGCAAGAACCCCTCGAGCGCGAGCACGAAGTCGCGGGTCACGCCGTACTTGCCCCCGTGCATGCCGCCGGCGTTGCAGGCGATGTTGCCGCCGATGGTGCAGTACAGCCGGGAGGAAGGGTCGGGCGGATAGAACCAGCCCTTCCGCTCGGCGGCGGCCTGGATCTCCGCCACCGTCGCGCCTGCCTGCACGTGGGCCATGCCCGACTGTGCGTCGATCCGGACGCGCTTCCAGCGATGGAGGTCGAGGACCCAGCCGCCGGCCCGCGGCGCGGCCGAGCCCGTGAGGCTCGTGCCCCGCCCGCGCGTCGTCACCGGCACCCGCCGCCGGTTGGCCAGCGCGAGGACCGCGGCAATGTCCTCCCGGCGCCGAGGAAAGACCACGGCGCTCGGCGTGAAGGCGATCTTGCTGCTGTCGAAGCCCGCGGCCGCGCAGCTGGCGGCGTCGGTCCGCACCACGGCGGGTCCGAGCCGGGCCCTGAGTTGCTTGGTGGCGGACGCAAAATCCATCGCGGATCCCTGCGTTACACCGGCTTGGGCGCCGGTGCAAGAGCCGGCGGCGGCCCGCTATGCCTGGAGGGCCTCGAGGGCCAGCCGGCGGCACGCCGCCAAGTCAAGCTTGCCCGAGCCCAGGACGGGGATCGCCGGGACCCGCCGCACGATCCGGGGGATCCACAGGTTGGGATAGCCGGCCGCGACCAGCGTCTCGCGGACCCTCGCGGCCGGCAGGTCGCGGGTGGTCAGGACCACCAGCTGCTCCCCCTTGGCCGCGTCCGGAACACCGGTGACAACGATCGCCTGGGCCTCCGCCGGGTCGTGACCCAGCGCTTCCGCGAGCCGCTGCTCGATCGTGCCGTGGGGCACCATCTCGCCGCCGATCTTGGAGAAGCGGGCCAGCCGGCCCTCGATTGACACGAAGCCGTCCTCGTCCATCCGCGCCAGGTCCCAAGTCACAAACCAGCCGTCCCGCAGCGAGGCGCCCGGCCGGGCGTCGCCCAGGTAATGGGAAAAGATGTTCGCGCCGCGCAGCAGCAGAATCCCGGTCGCGCCCTCCGGCAGGTCGGCAAAGGTCTCCGGGTCGACGATCCGCGCCGCCATGCCCGGCAGGAGGCGCCCCACCGTGCCGATCTTGCCCGCCGCCTGCTCGTCCGCCGTCGCGGTGGTGACCGGGGGGTTCGGCTGGTTGAGATTGGAGACGGGCGAGGTTTCGGTGAGCCCGTAGCCCTGGAGGAGGGCCAGGTGGAATTTCTCGAGGAAGCCCCGCCGCAGGTCCTCCGGCAGGCGCTCGGCGCCGGTGACGACCAATTCGAGCGAGCGCAGGTCGGCCGGCTCCGCCTTCTTCAGGATCGGCCGCAGGAAGGTGGGCGCGCCGAGCAGGATCGACACCCGCTCCTCCCGCACCGCGTCGATGAGCGCCCGGGTGTCGAGCGGGTTCGGCGAGGTCACCAGCCGGCAGCCGCGCAGGAGGGGATACCACATCGTGAAGGTGAATCCGAAACTGTGGAAGACCGGCAGGCAGCCCAGCATCACGCCGGAGTACTGCGGCAGGATCGACAGCGACGAAATCTGCGCGCAGTTGGCGAGGAGGTTGCGGTGGGACAGGACGACCCCCTTGGGATCGCCGCCGCTGCCGCTGGTGAAAAGCAGCGCCGCCTCGCGGCCGCCGCCCACCCGGGGGGCGCCAACCAGGGCCGCCACCCACCGGCTGGGCAGCACCCAGGCCGCGGCGATCCAGGGCAGCAGGGCCCGCGGGCCGCCCGCCGCCGCAATCTCGGCCCGCAGGTCGACCGTGCGAGCCGGCCAGGGGAAGTCCGGCAACCGGGCCCGCAGGGCCTCCGCGGTGAGGACCGTCGCCACCCCGGCTTCGGCGATGCTGACGGCCAGCGACGTCCGGCCGGCCGTGAAGTTCAGGTTCACGGGCACCTTGCCGGCACAGACCGCCGCCAGGTTGGCGATCGTTGCTCCCGCCCCCGGCGGGAGCACGATGCCCACCCGGGGTTCCGGGACCGTCGCGCGGAGGCGCCGGGCGAGGACGGCGGCGGCCGCGATCAGCTGGGCCGCGGGGACCACCCGCCGCCCCGCGGTGCGGTCGACTATCGCCGTGGCCCGCGGCCGCCGCGCCAGGGCGCGGATGGTCTCGCGGCCCAGGTTGCCGTCGAGGCCGGGGCGGAGAGCGAAGGCGTCCGCGCCGAGCTCGAGGAGCGCCTGCCGCACCACCGCCGGGTCCGCCGACACCGCCGGGATCGGCGCCCCGAAGGCGACGGTGACCGGCGTGCGGCCCAGCTGGGGCCGCTTCCAGAGGTAGCGGTTCCCCGAGAAGGAGAAAAGCGATCCCCAGAGGCCGTCGACCGCCGCCGGCACCACCGGGACGCCCGCGCGGCGGGCGATGAGCTCGAAACCGCGCCGCAGCGTGGTCAGCTGGCCCGAGCGGGAGATCTCGCCCTCGGCGAAGACGCAGAGCAGCTCGCCCCCGCGCGTCGCCCGCACCGAGTCGCGCAGCCACTGGGACCGGCGCCGGGGCGAGACCTCGATGGCACCCGCGAGGCGGAAGATCCAGGCCAGCAGCGGGCCGGTGCCCGGGCCGCGGTAGGCCAGGAAGCGGATCGGTCGCCGGCACGCCAGCTGGAGCACGACCACATCCATGTAGGAGAGGTGGTTCGCGACCAGGACGGCACCACCGCTGGCCGGCACGTGCGCCGCCCCGAGGACTTGGACCCGGTAGAGCAGCTTCGAAACTAGGCCAACCGGCACCGCGGCCCAGAGCGGCAGCGTCGAGCGCGTTCTCTTGAACACGCGCGACGGTGGTCAGCGCCCAAGCAACTTGTCAATCAAACCGCCCCCCTTTCGCAGGGGGGCCTGCTCGACCATCTCCTTCCACTGGCTCTGGTCGACGTTGCGCAGCGTCCCGCCGAGGTGGATCGGCTGGTAGAGCCGGGTGTAACCGAGTTCGTCCTGGGTGTCCCCCAGGAGCCCGACGATTTCCATCCCCTTGGCGACCTTGCCCCGGGCGCTGAGGTCCAGGTCGATCGAAAGCGGCTGCTCCGCCAGGGGCACCCCCACGGCATAGGTAATCACGCCCTTGCCGGTCAGCCGCTCCTCCGGCGCAATCATGGCGATCTCGGTGATCCGCAGGTTGAGGTCGGCCCCCCGCTCAGCGGCGACGCTCATCTGGTCATAGTGGATCTCCGCCAGCGCCTTGGCCGTGTCCACCAGCGCCGCGCCCACCTTCTCCACCTTCTTGCCGAAGAGCGCGGACACGGTATCCAGGGCATTGGCGATCTTTGAGGGATCCTGCTTGATCGAGTCGATGACCCCGGTGCGCAGCGCCCGGAAGACGCCGTCCTTGCTCGAGAGCCGGAGGCTTCCGGTCACCTGCGAGAGGAGTTCCGCCGGCCGGTGACCGCTCCCCGTCACGTTCCCGGTGATGGTGAAGCGACCCTCGATCAGGGCCGCGCGGTCCGGGTCGAATTCCTGGAAGATCGGCGCCGAGTCCACATTGGCCACCTCGAACTTGGCCTGCAGCGTGTACGGCACGCTGTTGGCGGGCGCGAAGCTCACGCCGCCCTCGAAGGTTCCCCGGCTCTCCCCGCCGAGATTCGCGGTCCCGGCCTCAACCGTGAGCGCGGTCGACTCCAGGCGAAGGGTGCCGCGCAGGTTGTGGAGGTCGACCCGCGGAAACGTGAGCTCCCCGAGCTGCAGCTCGAAGCGTCCGCGCACGCCCGGCCAGAAGGGTCCCTCGGGCGCCGGTGGGGCCGCCGCAGCGGGCCCGGGGCTGGGGGGCACCTCCGGTGCCGCGGCCGCCCGGCCGCCGCCGGTGACGGCAGCGACCGCCGCAAGGTCCTCGGCCGTCAGATGGGTCGAGCTGAGGACCGCGTCGACAAAGGGGCTGCCGTTCTCCGTCCGCAATATGCCGGAGACGACCAGGTCCGACCCATGGGTCGGGTAGGTCAGGTGCAGCGGCGCTTTGAACGTGACGTGGCCGGAGGCATCGAAGTCGGCCCGGATCTCGGAGGTGATGGCCGGGATCGCCGCCGCGTCGGCCCCTGGGAGGGAGAGGTTCGCAAGCGCCACCGACAGCCGGATGGAGCGGGTCGCCCCCAGGCTCGCCTCAAAGTTGCCGCTCGCGTCGCCGCCCGCGAGCCGCGGCAGCGCCGAGGCGAAAGGCTGCGCCAAGAGTCCGGGGACCGACCCGCTCCAGGAGCCGGCCGCCTTCAGGGCCCCCCCGGCGCCGGCGAGCCGGCCGAGGCGCGCCTCGATGGAGAGGATCTTGGTGCCGTCGCACCGCACGGCCAAAGGCGCAAATTGCAGCTGCCAGCCCTGCGGCGCATAGTCGCCGAGGAGGAAGGCCGACAGCTCGACATTGTCGAGGAGGAGCCGGCCGGAGCGGCTGACCGACGCCCCGGCCGCCACCAGCGGGGAGCGGGTGCGCAACGCCAGCCGGCCGTCCTCGGCCCTCATCACAAACTCGCCGCCCGCCGCGCCGCCCGCGAGGTCCACCGCGCCCCCCCCCCCCATCAGCCACTCGAGCGGCAGTCCCTTGACCGTGATGCCGACCAGGTCGCCCGTCGGGTCGACCACCTTGAGTTCGCCGGTGGCCGGGTTGAACTCGAAGGACTGGAGGGCGCGCACCTCCGCGACGGGCGCGGCCGCCGCCAGGCTGGTTTCCAGCCGGGAGACCCGCAGTGAAGTCCCGACCCGCGCCATGTCGAAGTTGGCCACGAGCCCGATGGCGCCCAAGCGCTCGAGCCGCGGCGAAACCACGCCCAGATGCTCCGCCGTGCCCTGCAGGTTGCCGGAAGCATGCAGGTCGCCGGAGAAGGCGTCGCCGTCATAACTCCCGCGGCCGGTCACATAGAAAGCCGGGAGGATCCGGCCGAGCGCAAAGGGCTCGAGGTCCGTGTCGCGCAGGTTGAGGTGCCAGGTGCCCGACACGGTCGACGAACCAAGCGGGCTCGATCCATCGAATTCGGCCACATGGTCGCCCGCGCGGACCAGGGAGACGGAGAACGTCTGCTTCCCGCCCTCCGCCACCACCGATCCGGAGCAGGCGAGCGCGAGTCCGTTGGGAAACTGCGGGCCCAGGGCGTTGGTGTCGGCCCGCAGCTGGGCCCGGGTGACCTGCCCGGACGGCCGCATCGTCAGGTTCAGGTTGGCCGACACCGCGACCGAATAGACCGGGGCCGTGAGGTCTTCGACGCCGGCCGTGACCGTGCAGCGGAACCGGCCCTCGCTGCCCGCGGCCAGGCCGCCGCCCACGACCACGACGTGGGCCTTGCCCGTGGGTCGTCCGTGCGCGTCGTTGAAACGGATGTCGCCCTCCAGGCCCATGTCGTCGAGCGCGAAGCCGGCCGGCAGCCGCAGCGCCGCCATGATCCCGCCGACCGCCTTTTCCGCCCACAGCCCTCCGGGGGCGGCGGCCTCGGCCGGCTCCGCCGCCTCATGGGTCAGGTCGAGGGTCCAGCCCCGGGCCTGCAGACTCGCGATGTGCCAGCCGCGGCCCAGCGCCGCCGGAAGGGTGTCCAGCTGGGCGTCGACCGCCGGGACGGTGAGGACGGCGCCGGCGCGCTCCACCCGGATCTGCCGGACCTGCGCCCGGCCGAAGCCGATCGAGACCCGCGCCACCGAGGATCCCGGCAGGGAGGCCAGGCGCCGCTGCACGTACCACGTCTGGACACCGGGCAGGAAAACCAGAAAGCCCGCGAGCACCAGGAGGCCGGCGGTGAGGCCGGCGATGATCCGCTGGTGGGGTTTGGCGCTCATTCTTTTTTCCTCCCGGGGCCAGCCGGGTCTATCGGGCCCACCCCCGCCGCGGTCAGGGAGTCACGAGGGCATCGCTCAGGCCGATGGCTTTCCTGACATTCGCAAGGGCGACGAGGTAGTTGTAATGGGCGGTCAACTGGTCCGTCTTGGCCTGGGTCAACGAAACCTGGGACGTGAGAACGTCAAGCTGCGTGGCGGAGCCGGCATGGAACTTGGCGTCGGCCTCGCGGAGGGCCTCGGTGGCCTCGTCGATCACCTGGTTGGAGGCGGTGACCAGTTCGTCGGCTTCCTGCAGGGTGGAGAGGGCCTGGCGGACCTCGACGTCGACCTCGAGCTCCTCGGTGGCCTCGGACAGCCGGGCCTGCTCCAGCAGCGCCTTGGCCTGGTGCACCTTGCCGGCGGTCGCGCCGCCGTCAAAGATGGCCCAGTTGGACTGCAGGCCCACGAGCCAGCCGTTGGCCGAAATGTCCCCGTAGGAGGAGTCGACATAGTTGAAGCCGCCCCACTCGTAGCCGGCAAAGGCCTGGAGACTCGGATAATAGGTCGAGCGCGCGGTCGTGACGTTCTCCTGGCTGGCCGACTGGAGCTTCTGGTACTTCGCGAGCTCGGGCCGGTGGTCGTGGGCGGCCTCGATGGACGACACCTCGTCAAAGGCCTGCCGCGTGAACTCGAGGTCGCCGACCACCTCGGGAAAAGCCGACTTGGTCCGGGTGCCCAGCGACTGGCGCAGCTGCTCGATCGCGATCCGGTAGGAGTTGCGCGCCGAGATCAGCTGCGGCTGGGCGTTGGCCAGCGACACCTTGACCTGCAGGACCTCGAAATTGGAGACCGTGCCGGTCTCGAACTGGTTCTGGGTGTCGGCCAGCTGGCGCTGGTAGAGCTGGATGTTCTCCTCCTGGACCTTGATCTTGTCGCGCGCGAGGATGACATCGTAAAACTTGGTCCGGACGTCGAGGAGCGCCGTGTCGATCGCGGTCTGCAGGTCGTAGGCGGCCGCGTCGCGGCTCAGTTTCGCGGACTTGATCGCCGAGTGGATGCCGCCGCCCGCGTAGAGGTTCTGGGTCGCCTTGAGCTCCACGTTGTAGAGGCTGTCGGCCGGGGGATAGGTCTGGGAGATGGCGGCGGCATTGCGCTGGTACTGGCCCTGCGCGTTCACGTTCGGGATCTCCTGGCCGCGCACCTGGACGATCATGCCCTCCTGCACGCGGATGGCCTCGCGGGCCTGCAGGATGGCATAGTTGTGGTCGAGGGCGTAGCCGATCGCCCCCTTGAGATCCAAGGGGGACGGCGGCTCGGCCGAGTTCGCCGGGGAGGTGTCGGCGGCGGACGCCGGGACCACGGCCAGGAGGAGGATCGAGGCGAGGGCGAGGGATTTCATGCGTGGGCCGGTTTTGGGAGGCTCAGCTCAGCGGGCTGCGCGCCCGGTTCGACCGCGCGGTCCTTGGAGTGGTCCTTCGCGACCAGGATGTAGACGGCCGGCAGGACGAGGAGGGTGAAGAAGGTGCCGATCGACATGCCGCCGACGAGCGTGAGGCCGATCGAATTCCGGGCCGCGGCCCCGGCGCCGGAGACCAGCGTCAGCGGAAAGTGGCCGGCAACCGTAGCCACGCTGGTCATGAGGATGGGGCGGAGCCGGGTCAGGGTCGCATCGTGGATCGCCTCGATCTTCGACTTGCCTTCGAGCTGCAGCTTGTTCGCGAACTCCACGATCAGGATGCCGTTCTTCGCGATCAGGCCGACCAGGGTCACGAGGCCGACCTGGGAGTAGATGTTGAAGGTCGTGGTCCACCCATCGGTGAAGAAATGGGCGTTCGGGTTCGGGAACTTCAGGAACATGAAGATCCCCGCCCCGAAGATCGCCATCGGCACGGAGCCGCCCAGGATGACGATCGGGTCGCGGAAGCTGTTGAACTGCGCCGAGAGGACGAGGAAGATGAGCACCACCGCCAGGCCCATCGTGGTCCAGAATTTCGAGCTGCCCCCCTCCTTGCGCAGCTGGCGGGACTCGCCGGTGTAGTCGAGGGCATAGCCCTTCGGCAGGATCTTCGCGGCCGCGGTCTCAAAGAGCTTGAGGGCGTCGTCGAGCGGCAGGCCGGCCACCGCGCTCATGGTCACGGAGTTGAGCTGCTGGAACCGGTTGAGGGTCCGCGGAATGGTCGAGTACTTGATCGAGGCGATCGTGCTCAGCGGCACCAGCGCCCCGTTCGGCCCGGTGACGTAGATCTTCTCCAGCTGGGAGGGGTTCAGCCGGTCGGTGCGCTTGAGCTGGGGGATCACCTTGTAGCTGCGGCCCGAGATGTTGAAGTAGTTGATGTAGTTGCCGCCCATCGCCGCCGACAGGTCGTCGCCGACCTGCTGGAGGTTGAGGCCGAGCGCCGCCACCTTGTCGCGGTCGAGGACGACCTCCGCCTGGGGCGCGTCGTATTTGACGTCGAGGAGCGGCGGGAAATAGAACCGCTTGCTTTTCATCACCTCATCGGAGAGCTCGTGGGCGAAGGACAGGATCTCCTGCGGGTCGGCGGTCGAGGTGAGGACCACCTCGATCGGGAAGTTGCCGCCGCCGGGCAGCGCCGGCAGCTGCACCAGCTGCAGCTGGATGCCGGGGACCGCGGAGACCTTCGGCTGCATCGAGGCCAGCATCGCCTTGATCGGGCGCTTGCGCTCGCCCCAGGGTTTCGCGACCAGGCCGGCGATGGCCTGGTTGGCGTTCGTGATCTGGAAGACGAAGTCCGTGTCCGGGTCGGAGAAGAAGATCTTCTCGATCCCAACCGCGTAGGGGATGTTCTGGTCCAGGGTGGCGTTGGCCGCGGTCGTCCCGATGCCGAAGAGGACGCTCTGGTCCTCGGCCGGGGCCAGCTCCTTCGGAGTGAACGAGGTTCCGACCAAGAGAAACCCGAAGATGCTGATCAGGATCCAGATCGTGTACATCGCCCCGCGGTGCCCGAGCGAGAAATCGAGCATCTTGGTGTAGGTGTGCCGCAGCCGCTCGAAGGAGTGGTTCACCACCCTCGCAAAGCCGCGCTCGCTGTCGCCGGCCTTGAGGAAATGAGCGCACATGACCGGGGAAAGGGTGAGGGCGACGAACCCGGAGATCACGACCGCGCCCGCCAGGGTGAAGGCGAACTCGCGGAAGAGCGAGCCGGTGAGGCCGCCCTGGAGGCCGATCGGGGCGTACACCGCCGCGAGGGTGATCGTCATGGCGATCACCGGTCCGATCAGCTCGCGGGCGCCGATCAGCGCGGCGTCGAGCGGGGTGCGGCCCTCCGCCAGGTGCCGCTCGACGTTCTCCACCATGACGATGGCGTCGTCGACCACGAGTCCCACGGACAGCACGATCGCGAGCAGCGTCAGCAGATTGATGGTGAAGCCGAACACCTGCATGAGGAAGATGGCGCCGATCAGCGACAGCGGGATCGCCACAATCGGGATCAGGACGGAGCGGACCGACCCGAGAAAGAGGAAGATCACGATCACGACGATCAGCAGGGTGTCACCCAGGGTGTGGAAGACCTCGTGGATCGCGTCGTTGATGTACGCGGTGGTATCGTAGGCCACCTTCGCCTGCATGCCGCCCGGCAGCTCCTTCTGGATCTGGGCCATCTCGTCCCGGACCAGCTTGATCACGTCGAGCGAGTTGGCGGTCGGCAGCACGAAGATGCCCATGAAGACCGCGGTCTCGCCGGAGAAGCGGACGTCGGTCTCATAGTCCTCCGCACCCAGCTCGACATCGGCGATGTCGCGGACCCGCACGATCGTGTTGTTCTGCTGGCGGATCACCAGGTTCTTGAACTCCTCCACTGTGCGCAGGTCGGTGTTGGCGGTCAGCGCGACCTGGATCAGGTTGCCCTTGGTGTTGCCGAGGGCGCTCAGGTGGTTGTTGGCCGCCAGCGCGGAGCTGACCTGGGAGGGACTGATGTTGAAGGCGGCCATGCGGTCGGGCTTGAGCCAGATGCGCATCGCGAAGGTGCGGGCGCCGAGGATGTCGGCGCGCTGCACGCCGGCGACGGCCGAGAGCTTGGGCTGGACCACCCGGACCAGGTAGTCGGTGATCTCGTTCTGGTGCAGGGTCTCGGAGGTGAAGCTCAGGTAGGCCGCCGCAAACTGCGAGTCGGCCGACTGGACGTCGATCGCCGGCACCTGGGCCTCGGCCGGCAGGTTGTTGCGCACCTGGTCCACCTTGGCGCTGATCTCGGAGAGCGCCTTGATCGGGTCGTAGTTGAGCTTGAGCCGGGCGGTGATGGTCGAGAGGCCCTGGGCGCTCGTAGACGAAAGGTAGTCGATGCCGTCGGCCGCGGCGATCGAGCGTTCCAAGGGGGTGGTGATGAAGCCACGGACCAGGTCGGCGCTGGCGCCGACGTAGACGGTCGTGACGATCACGGAGGCATTCTCACTCTGGGGATACTGGCGGACGTTGAGCGTCCGGTAGGCCTGGACGCCGGCGATCAGGATCACCAGGTTGACCACGATCGCCAGGACCGGGCGGCGGATGAAGAGGTCGGTGAATTTCATGGGCGGTTACGGGCGCCGGGCTCAGGAATCGGTGGGCGTCGGGGCCAGCTGCGCGTCGGGGGCGTAGCTGTTGTTGACCTGGACCACGCTGCCGGGACGCAGGCGGAAGACCCCGGAGGTCACCACGGTGTCCCCCTCCTTGAGGCCGGACAGGACCGAGACGAAGTCGCCGCGGCGGGCGCCGAGGCGGACGATCTGCTGGCGGACGACCTGCTGGTCCTTGCCGTCCGCATTCTTCTTGGTGTCGACCACGTAGACGGTGTCGCCGTAGGGAGCGTAGAGGATCGCCGTGGCGGGAATGGTGAGGACCTTGTCCCGGGCCGGCAGCTGGACCGCGACGTCCACGTACATCCCGGGGTGCAGCAGGCCCTTGGTGTTGTCGATCGTGGCCTGGACCCGCACGTTGCGGGTCGAGCTGTCGACGTCCGGGCTGATCGCCGTGATCTTGCCCTCGACCGCCTTGCCCCCGATGGCGTCGCCGGAGAGGCCGACGGTGAGGCCGGTAGTCAGCTGGTCCATCTGCTCCTGCGGCAGGTAGAAATCGATGAAGATCGGGTTCAGCGCCTGGAGGGAGACGATCGCGTCGCCCGCCTTCAGGTTCTGGCCCAGGTTGACCAGACGGATGCCGAGCTTTCCGGCAAAGGGCGCCTTGATCGTGCGCTTGGCAATCGTCGCCCGGATGTTGTCGGCGGCGGCCAGCGCCTGTTTCGAGGTGGCGGTGTCGGCGTCAAACTGAGCCTGGGAGACGGTGGACTTGGCCAGGAGCTCGCCGGTGCGGCGCAGGTTGACGCCCGCCAGTTCGGCGCTCGCCTCGGCCGAGCGCAGCTGGGCCTCCTCCGCGGACGTGTCCTGGCGAACGAGGACGTCGCCGGCCTTCACCAGGGCGCCGGCCTCGAAGTTGATCTCGGCGATCTTGCCGTCCAGCTCCGCCGCCACGGTCACGCCCTGCACCGCGGTCAGGGAGCCGACGGACGTCAGGGTCTCCTGCCAGACCTCCTTCTTGGCGGGAGCGGTCGCGACCGCCTCGATCTGGAGCGGAGGCTTGGCCTTCACGAGCGTGACGATCTGCGTCACCTTGATGGCGACGATGGCGAGGACCACAATGACGGCGAGCAGGATGGCGAAGAATGATTTCATGAACTAGGTAAGCGGATGGGATCAGGTAAGAGGAAAATCAGGCCGCGTGCGCCGGGGGGGCGCCGGCGGCGCGCTCCGGCGCCCGGGCGGCGATCTTGTTCAGGAGGCGGACGAGGGTCCGGCGCTCATGCTCGTTCAGCGCGGCCATCTGCGCGGCCATCTGGCGGAAGTAGCCCGGCAGGAGCCCGCGCAGCGTGCTGTGCCCCTTGGGCGTGAGGTGGATGTGCATCATCCGCCGGTCGCCCGAGTCGTGCTCACGCGTCACCAGGCCGTCGCGCTGCAGGGTGTCGACCAGCCCGGTCATCGTCGCCCGGGCCACGCCGGCCTTCTCCGCCAGCTCGGCCGGGGTGCGGGGCACCGGCTGCCCATCACACTTGTCGTAGAGCAGCATGAGCACTGTGAACCGGCCCGGCGTCATGCCGTGATCGTTCAGGAACTCCTCGCTGCGGGCGTAGGCCTCGTCGCCGGCGCGCAGCAGGTTCAGGTAGGCCTCGCAGGCCGAGGGATCCAGCTCCGGGTGCAGCCGCGAGGCCTCGAGCAGGCACTCGTAACGGGGCAGGTCCTTGAGCATCAGTCGCGGCATGTGGGGGGAGGGATGGGAAAAGGAAACGGGATAGTTAGGGGGCTAATTATCCCATTTCAAGGGATAAATTGCACCCGCGCCGGCGGCTAAGGCCGGCCAATAGGGATGAGCGGGCGGACCCGGGGGTCCGGCGGCTAGGCGAGCGACCGGGCGGCGGCGACCAGGGCCTCGGTGGTGATCCCGAGCTCCTTGTAGACCAGCGGCGCGGGGGCGCTGAGGCCGAAGCGGTCGATGCCGACGACCTTGCCGTCCAGCCCCACGTACTTGCGCCAGAGGTCGCTGACGCCGGCCTCAATCGCCACCCGGCGGCGGCAGGAGTCCGGCAGGATGCCCTCGCGGTACTCGGGGCTCTGCGCGTCGAAGATCTCGAAGCAGGGCATGGAGATGACCCGGGTCCCCTCCCCCAGCTCCTTGGCGGCCGCGAGCGCCAGCTGGAGCTCGCTGCCGGTGGAGAGGAGGATGGTATGGAGGGGCGCGGTCTCCTGGAGGGCGATGTAGCCCCCCTTGAGGACGCCGGCCCGCCGGATCGCGGCGGGGATGTCGTTCAGGACCGGGACGGCCTGGCGGCTGAGGGCGAGCAGGGTCGGGCCATCGGTGCGCTCCAGCGCGGCGGCGAAGGCGCCGGCCGTCTCCTCCGGGTCCGCCGGACGGATGACGTGCATGCGCGGGATCAGGCGCAGCGCCGAGATGGTCTCCACCGGCTCGTGGGTCGGGCCGTCCTCGCCGACGCCGATCGAATCGTGGGTGTAGATGTAGATGACCGGCAGCTTGGAGAGCGCCGCCAGCCGCATTGGGGGCCGCGAGTAGTCCGCGAAGACCAGGAAAGTCGCGATCGAGGGCCGGAAGATCCCGTCGTAGGCGATGCCGTTGGCGATCGCCGCCATGCCGTGCTCGCGGATGCCGAAGCGGATGTTGCGGCCGCCGCGGTGGGAGGTGTCAAAGTCCTTGTCGGCGGCGATGTAGTTGAGCGTGGAGCCGTAGAGGTCGGCGCTGCCGCCGATCAGGAGCGGCAGCTCCGCCGCCAGGGGCTGCAGCACGTCGCGCCCGGCGGCCCGGGTGCCGCCCAGCTTCACGTCGGGGGCGAAGAGCGGGATCTTGGTGAGCAGGTGGGCCGCGCTCGGCTTGGTCGTGGCCGAGTCGAGAATCGCGGCCCGCTCGGGGGTCGCGGTCCGCCACGCCTTGTAGCCCTTGTTCCAGCGGTTGTAGGCGCGGACCAGCCGGCGCTTGTGCTCGGCGAAGTAGTCGCGGACCTCGTCGCTCACGAAGAAGTGCTCGGCCGGGAGCCCGAGGCCCTTGCGGGCCTCGTCGGCGTACTTGGCGCCGCCCTCGCCGTGGGCCTTCTGGGTGCCGGCGACCTCGGGGATGCCCTTGCCGATCAGGGTGTGGAGGATGATGAGCTGGGGCTTCCCGCTCTTCGCCTTCTTCGCCTTGTTGTAGGCCTTGAGGACCGCCGCCCAGTCGTAGGCGTCGACCGTCTGCACCTCCCACTCGATCGCCTTGAAGCGCAGCGCGGTGTTCTCGCTCTGGGTCTTGTCCGCCATCGCGTCCAGCGTGACCTTGTTCGAGTCGTAGAAGAGGATCAGGTTGTCGAGCTTCTGGTGGCCGGCGAACTCGACCGCCTCCATCGCCACGCCTTCCTGCATGCAGCCGTCGCCGGCGAGGCACACGACGTGGTAGTCAAAGATCGCGTGCTCGGGCGTGTTGAAGCGCGCCGCGGCCATCTGGCCCGCGACCGCCATGCCGACGGCGTTGCCGACGCCCTGGCCGAGCGGGCCGGTGGTGGCCTCGACCCCGGGGGTGTCGTGGAACTCGGGGTGGCCCGGCGTGATGCTGTGCAGGCTCCGGAACTTCGCGATCTGCTCGATCGGGATGGCGAAGCCGGACAGGTGCAGCCAGGAGTAGAGGAAGATGCTCCCGTGTCCGGCCGAAAGGACAAAGCGGTCGCGGTTGATCCAGCGGGGCTCGTCCGGGTTGATCGAGAGCGCGTGGCCGAAGAGGAAGGCGCCGAGTTCGGCGCAGCCGAGGGGAAGGCCAAGGTGGCCGGATTGGCAGGCATGGACGGCATCGATCGCGAGGCCACGGGCCTCGGTCGCAGCCTTCTCGAGTATAGCGGTTTTTAGGGTCATCGGAAGATCTTCCGATCACACCTATCCGGCCCAGGCGCGCCCGGAAAGCAGAAACTCAGCAAATCTCCCGGCGGACGGGCGTTACTTCGCGACCGGCGCGTCGGTGCGGCGCGTCTTCACCGTCACGGACACCGCGGCCTTGCCGGTGCGGTTGCGGAGGTAATAGAGGCGGGCCTTCATCGGCTCGGACTCGAGCTCGATCTCGATCTTCTCGATGTTCGGGGAATTGACCGGGAACACGCGCTCGACGCCCTCGCCGTAGCTGATCCGGCGGACCGTGAAAGTCTCGTGGATGCCCGAGCCCTTGCGGGCGATCACGATCCCAGAGAACACCTGGACCCGCTCCTTGTCGCCCTCGCGGACCTTGGTGTGCACGCGCACGCCGTCGCCGACCCGGAAGGGCGGGGTGTCAGTTTTCACCTGGGAGTCGGTGATTTCCTTGATGATCGGGTTCATGGCTTTGTATATGGATGAAAGTTACTTAAGAAGATCGGGACGGACTTTTTCTGTTTTCTCCAACGCACGGGCGGCCCGCCACTTCTCGATCTCGGCATGGTTGCCGGAAAGGAGGATTTCCGGCACGGACATACCCCGGAACTCGGCGGGACGCGTGTATTGAGGGAAGTCGAGCAGCTTGCCGGTGAAAGATTCGTGCGTCAACGACTTTTCCTCCCCGAGCACGCCGGGGATGAAGCGGCTGAGGGCGTCGATGAGGACCGCGGCCGCCAAGGTGCCGTTGGTGAGCACGTAGTCGCCGATGCTGACCTCGAGGTCGATGGCGGCGTCGCGCACCCGCTGGTCGAGCCCCTCATAATGGCCGCTGAGGAGGATGAGGTGGGTCTCGCGCGCGAGCTCGGCCGCGAGGGCCGGGCGCAGGGGGACGCCGTCGGGCGTCAGGAAGA
>Ga0302314_10001652_pt1 | contig 41639 bp, 44 predicted proteins | sample III_Palsa_N2_3_FD_200533 | JGI IMG/M metagenome (GOLD analysis project Ga0302314, IMG submission 200533) | Peat permafrost microbial communities from Stordalen Mire near Abisko, Sweden - III_Palsa_N2_3 | ecosystem: Environmental > Terrestrial > Soil > Palsa > Peat permafrost | place: Sweden... | reverse complement strand
GAGGCGAGCGCCCGGACGCCGGCCTCGGCCGCCGTGGCCAGGCCGTCCCCGCCGGCGCCGATGGAGACCTGGCCGAGTACCCGGTCGGCGGCGGCGGCCGGGTGCCCCTGCCAGTAGAAACCGAATCCGTCCGGCATCACGACGAGCAGCCGCTGGGTGTAGGCGAGGGACAGCTCGATGCCGAGGAAGCGGGCGTAGGCAGCCGGCTTCCCCCACAGCGCGGTGATCGCTCCGAGGTCGTCTTGCTCGGCGATGACCGCCACCCGGACCGGGAAGCCGCCGCGGGCCGCCGCGGTCAGCAGGTCCCCGAGCCGCACCTGGTCGGCGATGGACATGTTGGCGTCGGCCGCCACGAACAGGTTCTGGTACACCAGCACGTCGCTTCCCGGATCCCCGTCGGCCCGGGCGGCGGGGGAGAGCGCGCCCAGCGCGAAGACGGCGAGCAGGGCGGCCAGGAGAACCCGGCGTATCGTCGTCACGCCGCTATCCAGTCACGTCTCATGCCTTACAAGTGCCGTTTGCCGGGGCCGAAGTTCCCGACTCCTATGATCTGTAGTATTTGGCTCCGGTGACCCCGGTGGCCCGCCCGAGGGAGGCGACCCGACGCGTAAGGGATGGGCACGCCCGCTCGGTGCCGCGGTCCTGGTGACCGCGGTGGCGGTCACCGCCGCGTGCGGGCCCGGCGGGTCCGCTGCTCATCCGCGGGCCGCTGGCCCGCAGGCGGGCCAGCGGATCCCCGGGTCGCTGCTGACCGAGGCCCGGCCGATCGGCACCGGGCCGCGTTTCCAGCCGTCGGTCAGCGGCCCGGTCAGCGGCCGCTGCGCCGGTCCGCTCGGCCCGCGCGGCGGCGTGCACGTCGAGGTGTTCGCGGCTGACCGGGTCGTGCTGCTGCCGGCTGGCATCGGGGTACGGCGGCCGTGGTCGCTGCTGTCCGGCCGGATCACCGCCGCCCGCTGCTACGGCGCGCTGGTGACGCTGGACCCGACCGGGCTGGTACTCGTGCGCTCCGGTTCCCGGCTCAGCCTCGGCGACTTGTTCCGGTCCTGGGGCGAGCCGCTGTCGGCGACGCGGCTCGCGTCGTTCCCGGCGGCGAAGGGGAGCCGGGTGGCCGTGTTCGTCGACGGGCGGGCGTGGCCGGGCGCGCCGGGCGCGGTCCCCCTGACCGCGCACGCCGAGATCGTGCTCGAGGTGGGACCGCACGTCCCGCCGCATTCGTCCTACGCCTTCCCTCCGGGTACCTGAGTTACGGGCCGATCGGGCGGATAACCGGGACCACTTCCCTGGTGACCAGCCCGGTCGGGATGAGCCGGCTGGCCGGGTCGAGGACTTCCTCGATGCGGGACCGGGTATCGACCGCGACCGCGATTCAGCGGGAGGTCCTCGGACAGGGTCAGGGACCGGTCCGTGCGCGTTCGCTGCCGGGCGCCGAACCCTTCGGTGCCGCGCAGCAGGATGCTCGTCGCGAGCTCGTGCTGCCCGTACAGGTCGAGCAGGGCGTCGGCGGTGAACCGCCCCCGGTCCGCTGGCGCGCGCCGAAGTAGCTGGTCAGCTTGAGGGAGTCCGCGCTCACAGCCGGGTACCGATCCAGTGGCCGAGCGCGGCCGCGGCGACGCCGAGCACCAGGCTGACGACGACGTTGAGTACGGCCTTGCGGTGCTGGCGTTCTTCGGCGAGCCGCTGGGTTTCCAGCATCCAGGTCGAGAAGGTCGTGTACGAGCCGACGGCCGCGGTCCCGGCCAGCAGTGCCTCGGTATCGCTGAGGGCCAGCCCGGCCAGCAGGCCGAGGATGACCGCGCCGGAAATGTTGATCACCATGGTGCCGAACGGGAAGTCGCGCCCGGTCGCCGGGGACACCAGCCCGTCGACGAAGAACCGGAGCACCGAGCCTGCCCCGCCGATCACCACCACCCCGGCCCAGACGAAGACGCTCACCGGCGCACCCGCACTCTCCGGGCCATCGCGGTGCCCAGGTGGATGACCGCGTACCCGGCCGCGAGCGCGCCCCCGGCGAAGATGGCAGCTATCTCCCGCCGGTCGGCCCGCGGCAGGGTGAGCCGGGGCCTGCGGTCAGGGGCCGCGGCCGTGCCCGTGGCCTGCGCGATGCTGAGATAGGCGGCGAGCTCGGGCACGCGCCGAGTCTAGCGGTACCGGATTCTGGCGGTACCGAACCGCGACCTCACTGGTCGGCGGGCTCCCGGCCGGCGCTGGCCTGCTGCTCGGCGATCGACCGGCGCACGTCATCCATGTCGAGGTCCTTGACCGCGGTGATGACCTGCTCGAGCGAGGCGGCGGGCAGGGCTCCGGCCTGGGAGAACACCAGCACGCCGTCGCGGAACGCCATCAGCGTGGGGATCGAGGTGATCCGCGCCGCGCCGGCCAGCGACTGCTGGTCTTCGGTGTCGATCTTGCCGAACGTGATGTCTTCGTGGGCCTCGCTCGCGGCCTCGAAGATCGGCGCGAACATCCGGCAGGGACCGCACCAGGACGCCCACCAGTCAACGAGAGTGATGCCGTCCTTGGTGACGGTCGTCTCGAAGTTTTCCTCGGTCAGTGCGACGGTGCCCATCTCGCTCCTTCGTCCACGCGTACGCGTTGTCTCACATCCTCATTTCGTAACGCGGCAGAGCGCTAGGCATTCCCTGACCGCCGCCGGGCGCCCGGCGGCGGTCAGCACGAGGTGCGGGAGCGGGGTTAAGTAGCGAGGTCAGGTAGCGGTCAGGTGTTGTAGTCGGCGGCGACGATGTTGGCCTGGACGGCGGCCTCGGTCGCGGCCGTCGGGTAGCCGGTGGTCATGACGCCCTCGTAGAAGGTGCCGTCGGAGGCCTTGCTGTTGTCGCCGCCGATCCCGAGGATGATGGCCCCTTGCTTCTTCATCGGGTTGTAGCCCGAGGGCCGGACGCCGCTGTAGTCGGTAGACAGCGAGCCGGACTGGGCGTTGCCGCCGAGGATGGCCCACAGGTTCGCGCCGCCCTCGACCATCGCGGTGGTGAACCGGTGGCTGGTGCTCGGGTCGCCGGTGTTCTTGCCCGCGCTCTGGCCCGAGAACAGGCCGTTCTCCATGTCGGCCATGATCCACGGTCCGCTGCCCGCGCCGGTACCCCAGGCGGTCGCGTCGCCGAAGTAGATGGCCTCCATGGCGCCGGCGCCATCGTCGTCGTTGTTGGTCTCGGCGTTGCCGTAGTCGTAGCAGCAGCCGTTGTCGTAGTGCGTGCCGTCGAGGACCTCGTACTCGCCCTCCGACGCGTTGCCGGTGGCGATGCCCGAGGTACTGTCATCGCGGTAGCCGTCGCCCGCGGCGATGTAGACGCCGTAGACCGCGTGCCCGTCGACCTCGACCGCCGCCGCGGTGGCGTTGGCCAGGCCGTCGGGGCCGCTGGCCGCCCCGCCCGAAGGCGCGTCGGTGAGGTTGTTGCCGTGACCGGACTGGTCGAAGATCTCGGTGATGACGCAGGTCGTCCCCGAGCAGAAGGAGTTCTGCGTGGCGGCGTTGGCCGCCCCGCCCGCGGCGAGCGGGTAGATGTCCGTGGTGGTGTTGGTCGAGGAGCGCCGCACCTGGTAGAGCGGCCCGTCGTAGGCGGCGTACAGCGCCCGGGTGGTGCTGTGCGCGGCCACGCACGGGGTGCTGGCCGCGGCGTAGATGTCACATGGTTCTTCCGTCGCCGCCTTGGACTGCGTGGCGCTGCCGATAGCCAGCCCGCCGGCCGCCAGCGCCGCCGCGGCGCCGAATACCAGCAGGCCTCTTCGGGCGTGCGGGAATCGTGATCTGACAGTCATCATTGACCCGTCCTTTACGTCAAAACCCGGTAATGAATTCAGCCGCCCGCTATCAGCGCATGGCGGGCAGGCTCGCGCCGGCCGCCTTGTTAGCGGTCACATCCTTGGGTCTCTCGGTCGTCAGGGTCGCTGGTTTGGCGGGCTGCTGTCATTGTGAGCGCTAACAATAAGGACGTCAATACAGCAGTTTGAATTAATGCCGGCCGCGTTCTGCCCGTATTCGCCGAGCAGGGGATTTACTTCTCGGGGGCGTTTCCGGCGACCGAGTAGAGCACCTGCGTGTTCCGGGTCTTGAGGAAATCGTCCAGCGATTCCCCGCGCATCGCCGCGTAGATGTGCAGGTTCGAGACGCCGGTCACCGCGGCCAGCTTCTCGAGCAGGAAGAAGATGACGCCGTAGTGAATCAGGCCCTGCCAGTCCCGGTTGCGGATGAGGTCCTTTTCCTCGTCGGTGAGGTCCGCCTCCTTCAGCGAGATCTCCTCGTTGGCCAGGAACTGGGCGCGGTGGGCGGGGTCGATCATCTCGTGCAGGTACTTGTTGATCCGGTACGCCTTCACGCTCGCGGCGATGTCGAACAGGTAGGTGCCGCCGAGCGCGTCGCTGCCCTTCAACTGCTCGGCCATGCGCTCGCGGTGCCGCTCCCTGACGACTTCCGGCGTCTTGCCGCCCTCGTCGTTCAGCACCAGCGTGGCGATGCCGGTCATCGACGGCAGGTAGTACGAGCTGTGCACCCGCTCGACGCTATCGGACAGCGCGCCCCGCATGACCAGCCACATGATGACCTCGGCGCCCTCGAGGCCGCCGAGCGTCGCGAACTCGGCGTGGGTCATCTCGATCAGCGACGCCGGGTCGTCGGTGATCCGGTCGAGGAACTCGTGGTCCCATTCGGGGTTGTTGAAGCCGGCCCGCTCGCCGTGGACCTGGTGGGAGAGCCCGCCGGTCGACACGACGGCGACCTTGATGTCCTCGGGGTAGCTCTCGATCGCGCGGCGCAGCGCCTTGCCCATCTTGTAGCAGCGCGCGGCGGTCGGCAGCGGGAACTGGAGCACGCCGATCTGGAACGGCACGATCGTGGTGGGCCAGCGGCCGTCCTCGCGGTCGAGCAGGACCGACATCGGCGAGAAGAACCCGTGGTCGAGCGGCTTGTCCTGGAAGTACGACAGGTCGAACTCGTCGGTGACCAGGCTCTCGGCGATGTGCGCGGCGAGCTTGGGGTTGCCGGGCACCGCGGGGAGCCGCCGCGCGCCGCCGCCCTCGTCCGCGACCGGGTACTCGTCCCCGATGCCCAGCGTGAACGCCGAGTAGTGGTCGAAGAAGAACGAGGTCACGTGGTCGTTGAAGATGTAGACGATCGCGTCCGGCTGCTGCTCGGAGAACCAGTTCGACACCGGCTCGAACGCGGTGAAGATCGGCGCCCAGTCCGCGTCGTCCTGCTTGTTCTGGTCGTAGGCGAAGCCGATCGTGGGCGTGTGTGATGTCGCGACGCCACCGATGATCCTGGCCATAGCCGCCTCCAAAACGGGCCGCCAAACACGGCCGTACGTGATGTGAGTGACTCTATAGTTTCGCCTAGGTAAAGTAAATTGACTTTATGATCACCTATCCTTAACTTGAGGTTATGGATAGGCGCGATTTCGAGCCGCAACTGAGTGATCGCGCTGCGTCGGCAGCTTCCGTCGCACTGTCACGCATCCGCCTCCGGCACCTCAGCTGTTTCGTGGTCGTCGCCCAGGAGCGCACGCTCGCCCGGGCCGCCGACCGGCTGCACCTCAGCCAGCCCGCCGTCTCCAAGACGCTGTCCGAGCTCGAGCGGCTGGCCGGGCGCCAGCTGGTCGAGCGGGGACGCGCGGGCACCCAGCTGACCCGGGCGGGCGAGCAGTTCCTGCGCTACGCGGTCGACGTCACCCGGGCGCTCGAATCGGCCGCGACCGCGCTGACCGAGGCCGCGCCGCCGCTGTACCCGACCGTCCAGGTGGCCACCCTGCCCACCGTGGCCGGCGGCCTGCTCGCGCAGGCGATCGCCCGCCTGCACGAGCGCCGCCCCTACGCCGGGGTGGGCGTGCGGACGGGCACTAACCAGGAACTGCTCTCGGCCCTGCGGGCGGGCGAGATCGATTTCGCCGTCGGCCGGATGGCCGAGCCCGCGATGATGCAGGGCGTGTCATTCGAGCTGCTCTACGCCGAGTCGCTCGCCGTCGTCAGCCGCCCGGAGCACCCGCTGGCCCGGGGCGACCGGAGCCTGTCGCTGCTGTCCATCCTCGCGTACCCGCTGATCATCCCGAACGTCGGCACCGCGCCCCGCCATGACGTCGACGGGTTCTTCGAGGCCCACGGCCTGGCCCTGCCGCCGGGCCGCACCGAGACGCAGTCGGTCTCCATGGCCCGCACGCTGACCCTGCTCTCCGACGCGGTGTGGCTCACCCCGCGGCACCCGGTCCAGCTCGACCTCGAGCGCGGCTGGCTGTCCCGGCTCAATGTCCCGGTGCCCGGCAACGCCGAGCCCGTCGGCCTGCTGTCCCGCAGCGGCGCGGCCCCGACCGAGCTGGCCGCCCACCTCATGGACACGCTGCGCGACCTATCGTGACGTGGCCGGCCCGGGCCGGGCCGCCAGGCGGGCGAAAAACAAGGGCGTAACACCCGTCGGCCACGATGGCCTGATGAACGCGAGCATCGAGGTACGACCGGCCCGGGATTCCGACATGCCGGCCTTCGCGGCGATCGTCAATTACTTCATCGAGATCACGACGGCTAATTTCCGCACTGAGCCCCAGCGCCCGGATGAATGGCGGGACGACTGGAAGCTGCTCGGCGAGCGGTACCCGTGGCTGGTCGCGGAAGACGGCGACGGCAAGAACGGCGACGGCAAGAACGGCATCGTCGGCCTGGCCTACGCCGGCCCGTGGAAGCCCCGCGCGGCCTACGGCTGGTCGGCGGAGTGCACCGTCTACGTGGCCGACGGCCAGCACCGGCGGGGCATCGGCCGGCTGCTCTACGGCCGGCTGCTCGCCATCCTCGATGCCCAGGGCTACCGGTCGGCGATCGGGGTCATCGCGCAGCCCAACCAGGCCAGCGTGGCCCTGCACGAGGCCTGCGGGTTCCGGCCCGCGGGGATGCTGGCGGCGGCGGGCTACAAGCACGGCCGGTGGGTGGACGTCGGCTTCTGGCAGCGGATGTCGGCCACCGCCAACGCCGGCGAGCCCCCGGCCGTGATCCGCCCGGTCAGCGCGGTCGAAGCGGCCTAAACGGTCCAAGCGGTCCAAGCCGGAGGCGCCCGGTCAGACCGCGTTTTCCGCCTGGTCGAGGGTGGCGGCCCAGCTGGCCAGGAGCCGGAGCGCGTCCTCCGACGAGCTCCCGGGCTCGGCGGTGTAGGCGGAGATCCGCAGCTCCGGGTCGGCGGCCAGGTCGAGCGCGTCGTAGGTGAGGGTGAGGTCGCCGACCTCCGGGTGGTGGTAGCGCTTGACGCCGGACCGGTGGAAGCGCACGTTGTGCGCCGCCCACCAGCCCCGGAACTCCTCGCTGCGGGTCGACAGCTCGCCGATGAGGCCGGTCAGCGCCTTGTCGTGCGGGCTGCGGCCCGCCTCGGTCCGCAGCAGCGCGACGATGTCGGCGGCCTGGCGCTCCCACTCGGGGTAGAACTCGCGGGCGCCCGGGTCGAGGAAGAGGAACCGGGCGTTGTTGGGCGGCTGGGCCTGGCTGGTCAGCACGGGCGAGTACAGCGCCCGGGCGAGCCGGTTGGTGGCGAGCATGTCCAGGCGCGCGTTGCGCACGTAGGCCGGGGTGGTGGTCATCGAGTCGAGGATGCGCTGGATGCTCGGGCTCACGGCCTGGCGGGCCGGGCGGCGGGGCGCCCGCGGCGCCGCCGGGGCGCTGGCCGCCCGGGCCAGGTCGAACAGGTGCGCCCGCTCGGCCTCGTCGAGCTGCAGGGCCCGGGCGATGCCCTCGAGCACGCTTTCCGAGGCGCCGCCGGCCCGGCCGCGCTCCAGCCGGGTGTAGTAGTCGATGCTGACCCCGGCGAGCAGCGCGACCTCTTCCCGGCGCAGCCCGGGCACCCGGCGGTTGCCGCCGTAGGCGGGCAGCCCGGCCTGGTCCGGCGTGATCCGGGCCCGCCGGGTGGTGAGGAAATCACGGATCTCGTTCCCGTTGTCCATAGCCCCAGGTTAGGTCCGGACCGGCCGCGCTGGGGGGTCCTGTCAGTACCCGGAACGGGAGGCTCTCCCGGGCCGCGGCGGCCCCTGGCTAGCCTGGGAAGCACCTGGCTAACGAACTGGAGGCAGTCATGGAGTACACCCGCCTTGGCCGGGCCGGGCTCACGGTCAGCCGGATCGCCCTCGGCTGCATGAGCTTCGGCGACCCTGACCGCGGCAACCGCCCGTGGGCGCTCGACGACGCGGCCGCCGAACCGGTCTTCCGGCAGGCGGTCGAGCTCGGCATCACGTTCTGGGACACGGCCAACGCCTACAGCAACGGCACCTCGGAGGAGATCACCGGCCGGGCGATCCGCAAGTACACCCGCCGGGAGGACGTCGTCCTCGCGACCAAGGTGTTCTTCGAGATGGGCTCGGGCCCGGGCGGGGCGGGCCTGTCCAGGAGGGCGATCATGGAGCAGATCGACGCCTCGCTGACCCGCCTCGACACCGACTACGTCGACCTGTACCAGATCCACCGCTTCGATCCGGGCACCCCGGTCGAGGAGACGATGGAGGCGCTGCACGACGTGGTCAAGGCGGGCAAGGCCCGCTATATCGGGGCCTCGTCGATGTGGGCCTGGCAGTTCGCCACCATGCAGCACGCCGCCGACCTCCACGGCTGGACCCGGTTCGTCTCCATGCAGGACCAGTACAGCCTGATGCAGCGGGAGGAGGAGCGCGAGATGTTCGGCCTGCTCGCGGCCCAGGGGGTGGCCAGCATCCCGTGGAGCCCGCTGGCCAAGGGCAGGCTCGCCCGGCCCTTCGGCGAGCAGACCCTCCGTTCGAGCACCGACGAGATCGGGCGCCGGGCCTTCGGCGACGGGGACCAGCCGATCATCGAGGCCGTCCAGCGGGTCGCCGCCGGCCGCGGCGTCCCCATGGCCCAGGTCGCGCTGGCCTGGGTGCTCAAGAACCCGGTGGTGGCCGCGCCGATCGTCGGCCCGACCAAGGCCCATCACCTGCCCGACGCGGCCGCCGCGCTCGACATCCACCTCACCGACGACGAGATCAGCGCCCTCGAGGAGCCCTACACGGTCCGCCTGCCCGACGGCTTCTAAGCCGGCTTCTAAGCCGGCGGCTAAGCCGGCGGCTAAGCCGGCGGCTAAGCCGGCACCGCCGCCCAGGGCGCGGGCGATGCCGCGCACCGTCGCCTGCAGGTGCGCGAGCCGCGGCCCGTACTGCTCGCTGATCGGCAAGATCAGCGACAGGGCGGCGATGACCGTCCCGGCCGTCCCGTACACGGGGGCCGCGACCCCCAGGTACTCGTCCCGGATCGGCGTGACCGCGTGCCCCGAGCGCCGGATGTGGGCCAGCGTCGCCCGCAGCTCGCGCTCGGTGACCGGCGGATGCCAGCTGGGCACGGCCAGGGGCCCGGTGAGCACTTCTTCCTGGAGTTCGAACGGTGCGTGGGCGAGCAGGACGAGCCCGATCGCGGTGGCGTGCAGCTCGTAGCGCGCGCCTACCTGGGTCCGGTCGGTCGCGGTCTCCGGGCTCAGGAAGCGCTCGACGAACACCACCTGGTCCTTCTCCCGGATGGCCAGGTGCACGCCGCGGTGCGTGGTCTCGAACAGGTCCTGCATGAACGGGAAGGCGACCCGCCGCAGGCCGACCGAGCGGGGCGTGACGCTGGCCAGCTCCCACAGCCGCAGCCCGATCTGGTAGCGGCCCGCGCCGTCCCGTTCGAGCGCCCCCCACCCCGCCAGGTCGCTGACAATCCGGTGCGTCGTGGTCAGCGGCAGGCCGCAGCGGCGGCTGATGTCGGACAGGAGCAGGCCGCCGCCGGCGTCCTTGACCGTGCCCAGGATCAGCAGCGCGCGTCCGAGTACGGACCGCCGGTCGTTGCCCATCGCGAACTTCCTTCCGTTATGCGGAAAGGCGGGTGGTCATCCCGGCAATCTAGCGCGAGCTTGAGCGTGAGTGAACGCACGCCTGGAGGTGCCGCGAATGACGCGAGAGAAACTGCTCGACCCCACCGGGTCCGACCGGAAGACGGGAGGCAGCGACCTCGCCCAGCGCCCGGCGAGCCTGCGCGGGCTGACCGTCGGCCTGCTCGGCAACACCAAGCCGAACGCCGAGGTGCTGCTGGCCGAGATCGCCGACGAGCTCAAGGGCCGGTACGACGTGGGCGAGTTCCGCTCCTACACCAAGGACTACTTCGGCACGCCGGTGAAGACCGAGCTGTTCGACCAGATCGTGGCCGAGTGCGACGTCGTGGTCACCGCGGTCGGCGACTGCGGCTCCTGCAGCGCCGCCACCGTGGCCGACGGTATCGCCTTCGAGCGGGCCGGGATCCCGGCCGTCGCCATCATCTCGGACTCGTTCCTGCTGTCGGGGAACGCGATGGCCCGGATGCAGGGGTTCGGCGGTTTCGAGTTCATCGCCGTGCACCACCCGGTGGCCAGCCTGGGCGAGGCCGAGCTGCACGGCCGCGTGCAGGCCGTGCTGCCCGACGTGCTCCGCATTCTCGGGGCCGAGCCGGCCGGGGTGCGGGCATGACCGCGGTCACCGATGACCTGCTGGCCGACATGGCCGAGATCCGCTCGGCCATGGAGTACTACGCCCGCCAGGAGTGGACCGACGGGCTGCCCGTGGTGCCGGTCACCGAGTCGTACCTGACCGAGTTCCTCGCTCAGACCAGCCGCGACCCCGGCGAGGTGGTGTTCGCGATCCCGCACCTCAACCGGGAGTGCACGGTCTGGCTGGCGGCGGTCAACGCGGCCATGGCCGGCTGCCTGCCCGAGTACTTCCCGGTGGTCCTGGCCGCCTGGGACGCCATCGCCAAGGAGCCGTACCCGAAGCGGGGAATCTGGCAGTCGACCACGGGCACGGCGCCGCTGCTGATCGTGAACGGCCCGGTCCGGGCGCGGATCGGCCTCAACAGCACCGGCAACGTCTTCGGCTCGGGCTTCCGGGCCAACGCCACGATCGGCCGGGCGATCAGGCTCACCGTCATCAACGTCTTCGACCTGCACCCGCATCAGCTCGACCAGGCCACCCAGGGCACGCTGGCCAAGTACTCGGCCTGCATCGCCGAGAACGAGGAGGAGTCCCCGTGGGCGCCGCTGCACGTGGAGTACGGGTTCGGCCCGTCCGATAGCGCCGTGACCGCGCTGGTCGTCCGGTCCTGCATGCACATCGAGGCCCGGCACACCCGCGCCCCCGAGCAGCTCGCGCTGGACTTCGCCAACACGATCAGCCGGACCGGGGCGCTCATCCACGAGACGAGCAGCGCGCTGCTGGTGCTCGGTCCCGAGCACGCCCAGGTCTTCGCCGCGGCGGGGTGGAGCAAGGACGACGTGCGGCAGGCCATCTACGACCGGGCGGTGAACTCCCGGGCCAGCCTGGCCGCGGTCGGCAAGGAAGCGATCTCCCGGCACACCCGCTGGCGGGTGCCTGCCGACCACCCGGACGCCATCGGCGACCGGGCCAGCCAGGGCCCGGAGCCCGACCTGGTGCCCGCCCTGGTCGCGCCGAGCGCGATCCTGCTCGCGGTGGCGGGCGCCCGCAACGCCGGCGTCTCCACGGTCATCGAGACCTTCGGCGTGCGCGGCGACACTCCCTCGTCGATCGCCCGGGTGGGGTAATCCGGGGAGGGCAGCGGCCACGGCTCGTTCTCCGAAAAGATCTTAAAAAGCCTTTCCGGGAGAACGGGCCGTGGCTCCCGCCTCACCCGTCCACTGCATCTGGCCGGTGTGTGATGATGGACGCAGGGCCGGGGCACTTCGAACGCTGGCGGTCAAGCCGGCGCCGTCCGCGACCCTGGCAGCCCGGCACGCCTAGCGCCGCGGATTGGGGACGGCCGGCGTGCTCGTCGCTCAGCTCGGGGCCGCGGCGTGACCGCGCCGCCGCCGAGTCCGCCGTTCCGGCACCTGATCAGGCTCACCGACCGCGTCGGCCTGTTCGAGCAGGCCGAGGGGGTCGTGCCCCGGGTCGAGCACGGGTACCGGGTCGACGACGTGGCCCGCGGCCTGCTCGTGGTCTGCCGCGAGCCGTCGCCCAGGGACGAGCTGATCACGCTGGCCCGGCGCTATCTCTACTTCCTCGCCAAGGCGCAGGCGCCGGACGGGCGCTATCACGGCCGGCTGGCCTACGACCGGCACTGGGGCGACGAGCCGGGCACCGCCGACAGCTGGGGCCTGGCGCTGTGGGGCCTGGGCACCGCCGCGTCCCGCGGTCCCACCGTGGGGATCCGGGGGGAGGCGCTCGCCCTGTTCGACTCGGCCGCCCGGGTCCGCTCGCCGTCGGCCCGGGCGATGGCGTTCGCCGCCCTCGGCGCGGCCGAGGTGCTCGACACCCTGCCCGGCCACGCCGCCGGGCTCAGCCTGCTCGCCGACGCCGCCGTCGTGATCGGCGAGCCGCCCGACGACCCCGGGTGGCCCTGGCCGGAGCCGCGGCTCGGCTACGCGAACGCGTCGGTCGCCGAGGCGGTCATCGTGGCCGGCTCGCGGCTCGGCCGGGACCCGGTGCTGCGCGGCGGCCTGCGCATGCTGACCTGGCTGCTGGCGGGTGAGACCCGCGACGGCCACCTGTCGGTGGTGCCGGCGGCCGGCTGGGGACCGGGCGAGCCCCGCCCCGGCTTCGACCAGCAGCCGGTCGAGGTGGCCGCGCTCGCGGACGCCTGCGTCCGCGCGGCCGCGGTGACCGGCGACACCCGCTGGCTGGCGGGCGTCGGCCTGTGCGTGGCCTGGTTCCTCGGCGACAACGACGCCAAGGTCCCCATGCTCGACGAGCGGACCGGCGGCGGCTGCGACGGGCTCGGCCGCACCAGCCGCAACCGCAACCAGGGCGCGGCCTCGACCCTGGCGATGATCTCCGTGCTCCAGCGGGGCCGCCAGGTCAGCGCCGTGGCTCGGTGAGCTGCTCTGGCCTTCGCCGGCTCTGGCCTTTTCGCCTGCTCTAGCTGGCCTGGCGCCAGGCGTCGGCCACCGCGACGTAGCTGTCGGTCCGGCGCTGGCGGTCGAGGCTCGGGGTGACGACCACGATCTCGTCCACCTTGGCCAGGTCCTTCATCTCGAGCAGCCGCTCGGCGACGGCCTTGGGCTCGCCGGTCACCATCCGGCCGTCGTCGTGGCGGCTGGCCCGGAACTCGTCTGACCGGGCGAACTCGGTGACCGCCTCGGGGCGCAGCGGCTCGCGCTCGCCCCGGCGGATGTTCCGCATGGTCAGCGTCCAGGCCGCCTCGAACTCGATGATCGCTTCCTCGTCGTGGCTGGCGAAGGCGAGCACCGACATCGCCGAGTACGGCTCGTCGCCCTCATTCCGGGGCGCGAAGTCCCTGCGGTACTCGCGCAGCGCCTGAAAGGCCAGCTCGGGGCTCATGTGGTGCGCGAACACCGCGCTCATGCCGTTGACCGCGGCGAACCGGGTTCCGTAGCCGCTCGAGCCGAGTATGAACAGCTCGGGCCGCTCCGCGATCACCGGCGCGGCCACCAGGGGCGCGTAGGGGTGACCCTCGGGGAACCCGTCGCCGAGGAACGCGAGCAGCTCGGCGACCTGCCCGGGGAACTCCGCCCCGGCGTCGGTGCGCAGCCCGCGGCGGAGCACGTGCGCGGTCAGCGGGTCCGTGCCCGGCGCCCGGCCGAGGGCCAGGTCGACCCGGCCCGGGTACATGGCGAGCAGGGTGCGGAACGTCTCGGCGACCTTGAGGGCCGCGTGGTTGGGCAGCATGATGCCGGCCGCGCCGACCCGGATCCGCTCGGTGTGCGCGCCGACGTACGCGGTCAGCAGCTCGGGGGCGCTGCACGCGAGGGAGTTCATGTTGTGGTGCTCGGACACCCAGTAACGCCGGTACCCGGCCGCCTCGATGGCCTGGGCGATTCCGACGGCGCCCTTGAGGGAGTCGGCGGCGCCCTCGCCGTACTCGATCCCGACGAAATCCAGCACCGCGAGGGGAAGTGGTTCAAGGTTCTCGTTCATCCCTCACGACAAGGCCCGGCGGCCCCGCGGCATTCCCGGCCGTCGCGGCTCCTCGGCGGCGCCCCGCCGGCCGCCGGGGCGGGCTGATCGGGCTGGGCTGATCAGGGCGGGCTGATCAGGGCGGGCTGAGCGCCGGGACCGCGACGACCGGGGTCTGCCGGGTGAGCTTGCCGGTCTCGTTGAGGTAGCGCAGCGCCTGGGCGTACGACCCGGCCAGGGTGGCCTCGCAGTAGGGCACGTCGCGCTCGGCGCAGAACCCGGCGATCAGCGGCTGCGAGCGGCGCAGGCTGGGCCGCGGCATGGACGGGAACAGGTGGTGCTCGATCTGGTAGTTCAGGCTGCCGAGCGCGAGGTCGGTGAACCAGCCGCCGCGGACGTTGCGGGAGGTGAGCACCTGGCGGCGCAGGAAGTCGGTCTTGTCGTTGGCCGGCAGGACCGGCATCCCCTTGTGGTTGGGCGCGAACGCCATCCCCAGGTACAGCCCGAACAGGCCCTCCTGCACGGCAATGAAGGCGATCGCCTTGCCCGGCGACAGGACGAAGAAGACAGCGGCGAGGTAGGCGACAGCGTGCACGCCGAGCAGCACCGACTCCCAGGCCCGGTTCTTGCAGGCCCGCCTGGTCATGGCCCGGATGCTCGACGCGTGCAGGCTGAACCCCTCGAGGAGCAGCATCGGGAACAGCAGGTAGGCCTGGTAGCGGAAGATCAGCCGCTGGAGGCCCCGGCTCGCCCGCGCGCGGCGGCCGGAGAACGCCAGCACGCTGAGCATGATGTCGGGGTCGACGTCCTCGGTGTTCGGATGCGCGTGGTGGCGGTTGTGCTTGCTCACCCACCAGCCGTAGCTGAGCCCGATGGCCAGGTTGCCCGACAGCACGCCGAGGATGTAGTTGGCGCGGTGGGTACGGAAGACCTGCTTGTGCCCGGCGTCGTGGCCGAGGAAGCCGAACTGGCCGAAGACCACGGCGAGGAACACGGCGGTGCCGAGCTGCCACCAGGAGTTGCCGAGGAGGGCGAACGCGGTCCAGCCGCCGACGAGGGCCAGCGCGTTGAGCCCGATCAGCCAGGCGTAGTAGCGCAGCCGGCGGTCAAGAAGCCCCGACTCCCGCACGCGCTTGGAGAGCATCGCGTACTCGCTGCCGGCAGCCTGCGAAGCAGGAGGGGCTGGCACCATCGGGGCTCCTAGAGGTTGTCAAGCGTGGTCGGCCTGATCGCAGTCGGTCCCGACGATGGCACTTTAAAGGTACTCCCCGCTTGGTGTCCCCGCTCCGGACGAGAACTGAACTAAACGTGACAAACTACTGAGCGTCTTTCTCTTTTCAGGATAATAGATTTCGTGTCAAGATAAGGAAGACTTCGAGCACCTGGAGCTGAGATGACAATCGACCACCTGCCCGCTAGTCCCACCGAAGCCGCCGCTCCCACCGGTGAGCTGGGCATTCGCGCCCGGGCCGACGGCGTGCGGTTCCTGCTCGCCCTGTTCGTCGACCTGGCCGGCAAGCCCTGCGCCAAGCTGGTGCCGGTCGAGGCGGCCGACGACCTGCAGTACGACGGTGTCGGTTTCGCCGGCTTCGCGGTCGGCGCGATCGGGCAGCAGCCCAGCGACCCGGACCTGATCGTGATCCCCGACCTGTCCAGCTACACGCTGCTGCCCATGGTCCGCGAGGGCCTCGCGCTCGTGCACTGCGACCCGCACGTGGAGGGCAAGCCCTGGCCGTTCGCCCCCCGGGTGATCCTCAAGGCCCAGCTCGCCCGGGCCAAGGCGCGGCGGCTCGAGCTGTTCGCCGGCGCGGAGGTCGAGTACTTCCTGGTGACCAGGGACGCCAGCGGCAAGCTGGTCCCGGCCGACAGCAAGGACTCGGCCGTGCGGCCCTGCTATGACGCCCGCGGCCTGACCCGGATGTACGACCACCTCACCGGCGTGTCGACCGCCATGAACGCGCTCGGCTGGGCCAACTACGCCAACGACCACGAGGACGCGAACGGCCAGTTCGAGCAGAACTTCGCCTTCGCCGACGCGCTGACCACCGCCGACCGGGTCATCACGGCCCGGTACCTGATCTCGATGCTGGCCGAGCGGGGCGGCATGACCGCGACGTTCATGCCCAAGCCGTTCGCCGACCAGACCGGTTCCGGCATGCACATGCACCTGTCTCTCTGGGACGACGGGTCGCCGCTGTTCCCCGGGGGCGACGGACCGTACGGCCTGTCCCGGACCGCCTGCCAGTTCCTGGCCGGGATCCTGGACCACGCCCCCGGGCTCCAGCTGGTGCTCGGCCCGACGGTCAACTCCTACAAGCGCACCGGCGCGACGTCCACCCGGTCGGGCGCCACCTGGTCGACACGGAGGGCGACATTCGGCGGGAACGACCGCACCCACCTCATCCGCTGCCCCGACGACAACCGGATCGAGCTGCGCGGCGGCGACGGCGCGGCCAACCCGTACCTGGCCATGGCGGCCGTGCTCGCGGCCGGCCTCGACGGGATCGACCGGGAGCTCGACCCGGGCGAGCCGGGCGACAAGTCGAAGGGCGCCGACCTGCCGCCGACGCTGCTGCACGCGGTGGAGGCGCTGGGCGCGGACCCGGTGGTGTGCGCCGCGCTCGACGCCGCCGGCCCCGGGGTGGCCGACTACCTCGCCGGGCTCAAGCGGGACGAGTTCTTCGAGTGGCACGCCACCGTCGGTGACTGGGAGCACGACCACTACCTGACCGCGTTCTGACCCTCGCCTTATGAGAGGAGCCGCCCATGTGCGGGATCGTCGGACTCCACCTTCGTGACCCGGACCTCTACCCCCAGCTGGGAACCCTGCTCGAGGCGATGCTCGGCCAGGTCGTCGAGCGGGGCCCGGATTCCGCCGGGGTCGCCGTCTACGGCGACCGGCGCCGCTGCCCGGACGGCTACGCGGCCGTGTCGGTCCTGGCCGGCCGGGCCGGCCCGCCGCCGGGGGAAGCGCTGGCCGCTGATTTTGTCGATCTGGTGGTGACTGAGGCCGGCGCCACCACGGTGATCGCGGCGCCGGTCACCGTGGACGACCTGCTGGCCGCGGTCCGCCGGGCGCTGCCGCACGCCCGGGTGGTGGGCTCGGGCACCGACCTGACCGTCTACAAGGGCACCGGGCACCCGCGCGCGCTGGCCCGGGCCTATGACCTCGCCGGAGCCCAGGGCTGGCAGGGCCTGGCCCACACCCGGATGGCCACCGAGTCGGCGGTGACGCCGGAAGGCTGCCACCCGTTCTCGGTCGGCCCGGATCAGTGCCTGGTGCACAACGGCTCGTTCGCCAACCACGCCACGATCCGCCGCGACCTGGAGTTCGAGGGCGTGTCGTTCGACTCCGCCAACGACTCCGAGGTCGGCGCCCGGTTCCTGGCCGCGCGGCTGGCCAAGGGGGAGGACCTGGACAAGGCGCTGCGCGCGCTCTGCGAGGCGTTCGACGGCTTCTACACGCTCCTGGTCACCAGCAAGGACGGCTTCGCCGTGGTCCGGGACGCGATCGCCTGCAAGCCGGCGATCATCGCCGAGACCGGCCGGTGGGTGGCGATGGCGTCGGAGTTCCGCGCCCTCGCGGGCCTGCCCGGCATCGAGGACGCGCGGATCTACGAGCCCGAACCGGAGCGGGTCTACGCATGGACGCGCTGACGCGGAAAACGGTGACGGTGGACCTGTCCGTCACCTCGGTGCGGGAGCTCAACCGCCAGCTGCACGCGCCGGCGGCCCGGGCCTACGAGGTGCTGCACCCGCAGGGCGCGCACGCGCTCGCGGCCGGCCTGAAGGACCCGGTCACCGTGGACATCCGCGGTCACGCCGGGTACTACGCGGCCGGGATGAACGACGGCGGCACCGTCACCGTGCACGGCAGCGCCGGCACCGGAGTGGCCGAGAACATGATGTCCGGCACCGTCCGGGTCACCGGGGACGCCTCGCAGTCGGCGGGCGCGACCGGGCACGGCGGGCTGCTGGTGATCGAGGGCTCGGCCTCGATGCGCTGCGGGATCTCGATGAAGGGCATCGACATCGTGGTCGGCGGCGACATCGGCCCGATGAGCGCCTTCATGGCCCAGGCCGGGCGGCTCGTCGTCTGCGGCGAGGCCGGGGACGGGCTCGGCGACTCGATCTACGAGGCCCGCCTCTACATCCGGGGCAAGGCCCGCTCGCTCGGCGCCGACTGCGTCGAGAAGCCGATGCGCGACGAGCACGGCCGGGAACTGGCCGCCCTGCTCACCGCGGCCGGGCTCGGCCACGACCCGGCCGAGTTCCGCCGCTACGGCTCGGCCCGCACGCTCTATCACTTCACCGCGCACAACGAGTACTAGGACCGTCCCATGATCGACCATGCCGCCCGCGGCCTGCGTGAATCCGCGACCTTCGACCGCCAGACCATCGCCGACATCCAGCGGGCCGCCGCGACCGGCGTCTACGACATCCGCGGCTGGGGGGCCAAGCGCCCGCTGCCGCACTTCGACGACCTCCTCTTCCTCGGCGCGAGCATGTCCCGCTACCCGCTGGAGGGCTACCGCGAGCGGTGCGGCACCGACGTGGTCCTCGGTGACCGCAACGCCCGGTACCCGCTGCACCTCGACATCCCGGTGACGATCGCCGGGATGAGCTTCGGCGCCCTCTCGGCCCAGGCCAAGGAGGCGCTCGGCCGGGGCGCGAGCGAGGCCGGCACGTCCACCACCAGCGGCGACGGCGGGCTGACGGCCGAGGAGCGGACCCACTCCAAGCACCTCGTCTACCAGTACCTGCCGAGCCGTTACGGCATGAACCCGGCCGACCTGCGCAAGGCCGACGCGATCGAGATCGTGCTCGGCCAGGGGGCCAAGCCCGGCGGCGGCGGCATGCTCCTGGGCCAGAAGATCAACGACCGGGTGGCCGACATGCGGACCCTGCCGGCCGGCATCGACCAGCGCTCGGCCTGCCGTCACCCGGACTGGACCGGCCCCGACGACCTGGCGATCAAGATCCTGGAGCTGCGCGAGATCACCGACTGGGAGAAGCCGGTCTACGTCAAGGTCGGCGCCACCCGCACTTACTACGACACCAAGCTGGCCGTCGCCGCCGGCGCCGATGTCGTCGTGGTCGACGGCATGCAGGGCGGCACCGCCGCCACCCAGGACGTGTTCATCGAGCATGTCGGCATCCCCATCCTGGCCGCGATCCCGCAGGCGGTGCAGGCCCTGGCCGAGCTCGGGCTGCACCGCCACGGGGTGCAGCTGATCGTCTCCGGCGGCATCCGCAGCGGCGCCGACGTGGCCAAGGCCCTGGCCCTGGGCGCGGACGCGGTCTCGATCGGCACCGCGGCGCTCATCGCCCTGGGCGACAACGACCCCCGCTACGCGGCCGAATACGAGCGGCTCGGCTCGGCCGCCGGCTTCTACGACGACTTCCAGGACGGCCGGGATCCGGCCGGCATCACCACCCAGGACCCGGTGCTCGCCGCCCGCCTCGACCCGGTGGCGGGCGGCCGGCGGCTGGCGAACTACCTGCGGGTGCTCACTATGGAGGCGCAGACCCTGGCCCGCGCCTGTGGCAAGGCCCACGTGCGCCACATGGAGCCGGAGGACCTGGTGGCGCTTACCGTCGAGTCCGCGGCCATGGCCCGCGTCCCGCTCGCGGGCACCGACTGGATCCCCGGAGCGGCGACCCCGGGCGCGGCCCGATGAGCGCCGCCACCGCCTCCACCGCCACCGCCTCCACCGCTACCGCCGACGTCGTCATCGTCGGCGGCGGCCTCGAGGGCACCGCCGCCGCCTGGGCGCTGGCCCGGCGGGGCCTGGCCAACATCGTCGTGGCCGAGCGCAGCACGGTCGGCGCCGGCGGCACCGGCAAGTCGAGCGGCGTGGTCCGCTGCCACTACGGCGTCTCCTCGCTGGCGAAGATGGCGAGCAAGGCCCTGGAAGTGTTCGAGAACGCGGAAGAGATCCTCGGCGCCGACGTCGGCTTCCACCAGACCGGCTACGTCGTCGGCGTCGGCGAGTCCAACGTCGGCGCGCTCCGGGCCAGCCTGGAAGACCAGCGGAAGGTGGGCGTCGATACCCAGGAGATCGACCACGCCGAGGTCGCCCGGATGTGGCCGGTCGCCAGCCTGGACGACTTCGCCGCCTTCGCCTGGGAGCCCCGCGGCGGCTACGGCGACGCCTACCAGACCGCCCAGGCCTTCGCCGCCGCCGCCCGCCGGGCCGGCGTGCGCATCCGCCAGGGCACCCGGGTGACCGAGATCCTCACCGCCGGGGACCGGGTCACCGGCGTGCACCTGGCCGACGGCACGACGATCTCCGCCCCGACGGTGATCGTCGCGGCCGGCCCGTGGTCGGTGGCGCTGCTCGAGGCCCGGGGCATCGACATCCCGATCACCGTGCACCGCGAGCAGGTGGTCCTCGTCGATCCCGGTACCCGGCTCGGGCCCGTTCCCGTCTTTTCCGACCTGGTCTCGCTCCAGTACGTGCGGCCGGAGGCCTCGGGCCAGATCTTGTTCGGCAACAGCGACCTGGCCACCTTGCACCCGGCCGATCCCGACTCCTACGTCAACCGGGCCGACGCCGACTTCCTCGAGCTGGCCGTGGGCAAGATGGCGCACCGGTTCCCCGGCCTGACGCTGGCCTCGATCGCCAGCAGCTACGCCGGCTGCTACGACGTCACCCCCGACTTCAACCCGGTGATCTCGCGGACGCCGATCGCCGGGCTGATCGCCGCGGTCGGGTTCAGCGGGCACGGGTTCAAGATCTCCCCGTCGGTCGGGCAGCTCATCGCCGACCTGGTCATCGAGGGCAAGAGCAGCGACCCCGACATCCCGGAGTCCGACTTCCGGCTGTCCCGGTTCGCCGAAGGCGAGCTGCTCCGCAGCCCGCACCCCTACGATGGCGCGGGTGAGATGCGCTGATGTCCGGTAGGGGGACAGAGTTGTCCGACGAGGTGTCCGACCAGGCCGGGCGGGACCAGGCCGGGCGGGACCAGGCCGGGCACGGCCCGGCCGTGCGCGAGGTCGACCAGCCCGAGCCGAGGCACGGCCGCCTCGAGCGGGCGATCGCCGAGCAGGTGCGCCGCCTGCGCCACGACCGGGGGCTGACGCTGGCCGACCTGGCCGGGCGCACCGGCATCTCCGTCCCGATGCTTTCCAAGATCGAGAACGCGACGACCTCGTGCAGCCTCACCACCTTGGAGCGGCTCGCCGACAGCTTCGACGTCCCGGTCACCTCGCTGTTCCGCGGGGCCGACGCGCAGCGCGAGGCCGTGTACACCCCGGCCGGCGCCGGCGCCCGGATTGTCCAGCGCGGTACCCGGGTGGGACACGACTACACCCTGCTCGGCGCGCTGCGCGGCCCGCACAAGCGGATGGAGGCGCACATCGTCACGCTCACCGAGCGCAGCGAGGAATTCCCGCTCTTCCAGCACCCGGGCACGGAGCTGCTCTACATGCTCGAGGGCGAGATGGTCTACGGCCACGGCGACGCCAGCTACCGGATGACCCCGGGCGACGCGCTCCAGCTCGACGGCGAGGGCACGCACGGCCCGCGCGAGCTCGTGGCCCTGCCGATCCGGTTCCTGTCGGTCGTCGCCTACGGCGAGGTCGGTCCCGACCAGCCGGGCTGAGCGGCCGGCTGGGCGGAGAACGCCGAGACCGCCCGCAGCGGGCTGCTGCGGGCGGTCTCGGCTAAGTCCGAAGGTTCTGCTAGAGCGGACGAACCTGCTCTGCCTGCGGGCCCTTGGCACCGCGCGCGGGGGTGTACTCCACCCGCTGGTTGTCCGCAAGGCTGCGGTATCCGTCAGTCTCGATGGCGGAGTGGTGCACGAAGACGTCGGCGGTGCCGTCGTCGGGGGCGATGAACCCAAAGCCCTTGTCCGCGTTGAACCACTTCACTGTTCCCTGAGCCACTGTGGCTCCTCCTACTGAGACGATCATCAGGATTCACGGTCGTGAATCCTGGGCTGTTGCGACCGCTTGCCGCTGGGAGGACGGGCCCATGAGGCCCAAGACGCCCGCGACGCCCACGGTCAGAATTCGCAGGCGCTGTGACACGAGCACGAACTTCGACTAACAACCGGATTCATTTAACCCCATGTCGCGACCCGCCGCGTCGTTTGCGCATAGCAAGGTCATTAATATTCGGTGCAGCTCGGCGGAAAAATCCGCAAAAAAATCTCAAATCCGTCATTCCGAACGAGCCGGTGCGGCTCTAGTCGGCACCGTTGCCGCCCGCCGGCCGACGGGCGGTACACTAGAGGCAGCGCGTAACGCGCGGTATGGGCGTCGCCATGAGGGCGTGCCCTCTGGGTCGTGAAGTCGCTCGGTGAGCGAACTAGTCTCCACGGATGTGGCGCCTACGACAACGCGGCCACCCGAATCGTGGAGATCATCTCTTGACCGCTGTGCCCAACGAACCTTCCTCTATCCCGTCCGCACCTCGATCGCGACCGGCCCGACGACGCCGCCGGCCTGCTGGTTCCTCTTCCGGATCCGCCGCGGGGACGACAGCCCGCACCCAAGATCGCACCCCTGAGCTGACGCCGGTTCCCGACGTCCCCGCCGCCCTGCCCGCGGCCACATCGACCGTGGCCGCCGCTATCGACGGCGTCGTGACCTTCGCCAGCCTGGGCGTTCCCGCGCCGCTGGTCGCCGTGCTGGCCGAGACCGGCATTATCCAGCCGTTCCCGATCCAGGTCGCGACGCTGCCGGACGCGCTGGCGGGCCGCGACATTCTCGGGCGCGCCCAGACCGGCTCGGGCAAGACGCTCGGGTTCTCCCTGCCGCTCGTCGCCCGGCTCTCCGACGGCTACACGATGGCCTGCCGCCCCCGTGGCCTGGTGCTGGTGCCGACCCGTGAGCTGGCCGCTCAGGTCAAGGAGGTGCTCGCGCCGCTGGCCCGGGCAGCCGGACTGAGCGTCGCCACCATCTTCGGCGGCACCCCGCAGAACCCGCAGGTAGCCGCGCTGCGCAACCGGGCCGACATCGTCGTCGCCTGCCCGGGACGGCTGGCCGACCTCATCGAGCAGGGCCACTGCCACCTCGGCGACGTCGAGATCACGGTCCTCGACGAGGCCGACCACATGGCCGACCTCGGCTTCCTGCCGGTCGTCCGGCGGCTGCTCGACGCCACCCCGCGCGAGGGGCAGCGGATGCTGTTCTCCGCGACCCTCGACGGCGCCGTCGACGTGATCGCCCGGCGGTTCCTCAACCGTCCGGCCCGGCACTCGGTGGACGCCGACTCGGCGCCCCCCGAGATCACTCACCACCTGCTCACGGTCACGTCGGGCGAGCGTGTGCCGGTCATCGCCACCCTGGCCAGCGGTGAGGCCAGGACCCTGATCTTCACCCGGACCAAGCACGGCGCGAGCAGGCTCGCCCGCCAGCTCGCCCAGGCCGGAACCCCGGCCGCCGAGCTGCACGGCAACCTGACCCAGGGGGCGCGCACCAGGAACCTGGCCGCGTTCGCGGCCGGCGACGTCCGCGCCCTGGTCGCCACCGACATCGCCGCCCGCGGCATCCACGTGGACGGCATCGACCTGGTGATCCACGCCGACCCGCCGACCGAGCACAAGGCCTACACCCACCGCTCCGGCCGCACCGCCCGCGGCGGAGCGGAAGGCACCGTGGTCACCATTCAGACGCACGAGCAGGCGTCCGAGGTCCGCACGCTGATGCGCAAGGCGGGCGTCAGCCCGATCACGGCCACCGCCAGCCCGGTCTCGCCGGTGCTGCGGGACATCGCCGGCCCGGCGGCCAAGCCGGTCATCCGGGTGGCCAGGCCCGCGAGCACGCAGTCGGCGTCATCGTCGGCTAACCAGCCGCCGAGTCGCGGTGCCGCCGCCGCGTCGGCGTCGTTCCGCGGCCGCCGCGGGCGCCGCTGAGCGTCTTTCTAGTCGGTCATTTCCCGGGGTACGCAGAACCGTATGGGAGGCATGTGCCTCCCATACGGGAAGAATCCGGTCCCCGGGAAATAGCCGTCTCCCCGCGAAATATCTGCCTCCTTACGAAATAATTACCTTCGCCGGAAATAGCTGTCCCCGGCGGGAATTAACGGCGCGGCGGGTCATCGGCGTCACGGGATCAGGATGATCTTGCCGTGGTTGCGCCGGGCCTCAAGGTCGGCGTGGGCCGCGGCCGCCTGAGCCAGCGGGTAGCCGCGCCAGACCGGAACGGTGAGCCGGCCGGCGGTCATCAGCGCGGCCAGTTCCGGCAGCGCCTCGGGTGCCCACTCCGACCCCGACAGCGCCGAGGCCCTCGCCCGGCTCACCGCCGACCGGGTCGCCGCGCTCAACAACTTGTTGCGTCCGTCGGGCATCCGGATGACCGGCGACGAGTACGCACTGCTGTCAGGACCGGTCCTGGCCTGCATCTTCTTCGAACGGCGACCGGTCACCGACGAGCTCATCGAGGCGGCCGTGAGCCAGTGGCTGGCCGCCGGGCCGCCCGGCGAGCAGCCGGTGCCCTGATGACCGCCGCCGCGGGCCTGGATATGTTTGACCTTGACCGCGCGACGAAGGGACCTGAATCATGGAATATCGCCAGCTTGGTAACAGCGGCCTGCGGGTGTCGACGCTGACGCTCGGCACCATGACGTTCGGCGGGCGCGGCGGGTTCAGCGCCGTGGGCGCGACCGATGTCGCGGGCGCGCGCCGCCAGGTCGACATGTGCCTGGACGCCGGGGTGAACCTGATCGACACCGCGGACGTCTACTCGAGCGGGCTGTCGGAGGAGATCACCGGCGAGGTCGTCGCCGGGCGCCGGGACTCGCTGCTGCTGTCGACCAAGGTGCGGATGTCGATGGGCGACGGGCCGAACGACGCTGGCCTGTCCCGGCACCACATCATCTCCGGCTGCGAGGCGAGCCTGCGCAGGCTCGGCACCGACCACATCGACATCTACCATGTGCACGAGTGGGACGGCCAGACCCGCCTCGAGGAGACCATGTCCGCGCTGTCGACGCTGGTCACCTCGGGCAAGGTGCGGTACCTGGCGGTGTCGAACTACGCGGGCTGGCAGCTCATGAAGGCGCTCGCGATCGCCGACAGCCACGGCTTCGAGCGGTTCGCGGCCCAGCAGATCTACTACTCGCTCGAGGCTCGGGACGCCGAGTACGAGCTGATCCCGCTCTCCGTCGACCAGGGGCTCGGCGTCCTGGTCTGGTCGCCGCTGGCCGGCGGCCTGGTCTCCGGCAAGTACCGGCGCGACGCGTCGCCGTCGGGGGAGACGCGGCAGCTTTCCGGCAACTGGAGCGAGCCGCCCGTCCGCGACCAGGAGAAGCTGTACGACACGATCGAGGTGCTGGTCGAGGTGGCCGACGCGCACGGGGGCTCGCCCGCCCAGGTCGCGCTCGCCTGGCTGCTCGGCCGGCCGGCGGTGACCTCGCTGATCATCGGGGCGCGGACCGACGATCAGCTCAAGGACAACCTGGGCGCGGCCACGCTCGAACTGGCCGCCGACGAGCGCGCGGCGCTGGACAAGGTCAGCGCGCCCGAACTGATCTACCCGCACTGGCACCAGCTCGCCACCTCCAAGGACCGCCTCGGCGCCCCCGACCTCACCCTGCTAGGACACCACCTCGAGGGTTGATCACCGGGACGTGACCGTCGCCGCCTGACTCCAGGCGGCGACGGTCAGGCCCGTGGTCATGATCACGAAGGCTTTGATCCTGACGAAGGATAAGTGGCGCCATGGCGCCACTTATCCTTCGTGATCACGGCCGCGACCGGGTTCCGTGTCGGTGAGCTCGCGGGCGAGGTCCTGGAGCTGGGCGCGCAGCCAGCGGTGCTCCGGGTCGGCGTCGTAGCGGGCGTGCCAGGCGGCGGAGATGGGCAGCGGCGGTAGCTCGGCCGGGATGGCGTAGCTGCGCATGTTGGTGGCCGCGACCAGCCGGTGCGCGGCGAACCGGGCGAGGATGCCGGTGAGGCTGGCCGACAGGATCAGGAAGGCGGCCGCCGCGTAGGTCGGGACGATGACGCTGACCTGACGGGAGAGACCGGCGCGCTCGAGCACGTCGTCGAGCGGGCCGCGGTCCCGTCCGCGCCGGGAGACGACTACGTGCGGATAGGCGGCCAGCCGTTCCAGGGTCACCGTTCCGGTGGCGAGCGGGTGGTCGGGCGCCGCGAGCCCGACCATGTGATCCTCGTAGAGGGCCAGGGTCCTGACCTCGGGTCCCATGTCGTGGATCGAGCCCAGGTCAAGGTCCACCTGCCCGTCCCGCAGCGGCGGCACGTCCTCGTCGCCTTCCGCGGTGAACCGCAGGGTCACGCCGGGCGCCTGGCTCTTCAGCCGGGCCAGCAGGGGCGGGGCGAACTGGGTGATGAGGGCGTCGTTGGCCCGGATGGTGAACCGGCGCTCGAGCCGGGCCGGGTCCAGGACCCGGCCGGCCTGGAACAGCCCCCGGCTGCTCGCCACGACCTGGTGCACCTCGTCCTTGATCGCCAGGGCGTAGGGGGTGGGGACGAGCCCCCGCCCGGCACGGACGAGGATCGGGTCCCCGAAGGCCTGGCGGATGCGGGTGAGCGTCCGGCTGGTGGCGGGGACCGAGAGATGCAGCCGCTCCGCCGCCGCGGTGACGCTCTGTTCCTCGAGCAGGACGTCAAGCGCGGCGATCAGGTTCAGGTCGGATTGCGTCATATGCAAGGGATACTTGCAAAACTTTCACTAGACGTCAATCCGTTCAGGCCGAAGACTGGCCGCATGGCTACTTCGGAATCTGACCAGACCTCCCGGCGCCGCTGGGTCATTCTCGCCGTGCTGTGCCTGAGCGTCCTGCTGACCGTGGTCGCCAACATGTCGCTCAACGTCGCGCTGCCCACCCTCGGCCGGCAGTTGCACGCGAGCGCCACCTCACTCCAGTGGGTGGTGGACATCTACGTCCTGTGCTTCGCGGGCCTGCTGCTGCCGGGCGGCGCCGTCGGTGACCGGTTCGGGCGCAAGGGCTGCCTCCAGGCCGGGCTGGTCGTCTTCGCCGTCGCCGCCGGGCTCGGCGCGTTCGCGGCCGGCACCGGCGAGCTGATCGCCACCCGGGCGGTGATGGGGTGCGCGGCCGCGCTGATCATGCCGGGGACGCTGTCCATCCTCGCCACCGTCTTCCCGCCGGCCCAGCGGCCGGCCGCGATCGCGATCTGGGCGTCGGTCGCCGGGGCCAGCGTCGCCGCCTCGATCACCTGGTCCGGGCTGATGCTCGAGAATTTCTGGTGGGGGTCGATCTTCCTCGGCATGGCCGCCCTGGCCGTGGTCACCCTGCTGGCCGGGCTGTTCCTGCTCCCGCGCTCCCGCGCGGCCGAGCGTCCCCGGCTTGACCCGGTGGGTGCGCTGCTGTCGGTCGCGGGGATCGCCGGGCTGCTGTACGGGTTCATCGAGGCCCCCGACGACGGCTGGGCCAGCCCGCTGGTCCTGGCCTCGCTGCTGGCCGGGCTGGGCATCCTGGTCGTCTTCGCGCTCTGGGAACGCCGCTTCGCTCATCCCATGCTCGACCCCGGCTTCGTCGCCAGCCCGCGGCTGCTGCTCGGCAGCCTGGCCATCGGCGGCGTCTACTTCGCCCTGTTCGGCATGTACTTCGACTTCACCCAGTACTTCCAGCTGGTGCGCGGGTACTCCCCGGTGGTCGCCGCGCTGTACGCGCTGCCGGCCGGCCTGGCTCAGCTCGCCACCGCGAACGCGGCTAGGCGGCTCGCGGGCCGCCGCGGGATCCGGGTGGTCCTGACCGCGGGCCTGGCGGCCAGCGCCGGCGGCCTGCTGATGCTGTCGTTCAGCGGCGTCAGCACGCCCCCGCTGCTCTCGGAAGCGGGTCTCGCGCTGCTCGGCGCGGGGATCGGGCTGGCCATGCCCCCGTCGACCGGGGCGATCATGTCGGCCCTCCCGCCCGCCCGGGCTGGGGTGGGGTCGGCCATCAACGACCTGGACCGCGAGCTCGGCGGGGCCTTCGGGGTCGGCCTGCTCGGCAGCCTTACCCTGGCGCACTACAAGTCGGCCGTGGCCGCGGCCCACCCGGCGCTGGCCCCGGCGGCGCGCGCGGGCATCGTCGAGGCGATCGCCGTCGCCCGTAACCCGGCCGCCGTGCTCGCCGTCCGCGGCGCCTTCACCTCCGGGCTTGACCTCGCCATGGCCGTCGGATCGGCCTGCGTCCTGGCGACCGCCGTGGTCGTGGCCTGGAAGATGCCCCGCGGCGGTCCCCGGCCGGCCGGCTCACCCGGCCGGCCAGCGGCCGCGTCCGTCCGGCGCTAGCGGTAGCGCCGCCGCACCCGCGGCCGCGCCGGACGTCATGAGCGGGCCCGCCTGAGCTACGGTTGGCCCATGACGGCGGGTCCCGTGGTGGTCGCGCTGCCCGGGACCATGTGCTCCCCGGCGGTGTTCGAGCCGCTGGCCCGTGCCCTGGCGGGGGAGCTGGTGATCGACCCGTTCTCCTGGCTCACCCAGCCAGGTCCCTGGGACATCCCGGCGGTCGCCGAGCGGGTAGCCAGCCATATCGACGCGAGCTGGGGCCGCCCGGTGCTGGTGTGCGGGCACTCGACCGGCGGGGCCATCGCGCTGCGGCTGGCGATCAGCAGGCCGGCCGCCGTCCTGGGCCTGGTGCTCGTCGACACCGGCGCCCACATGCGCGGTCATGGTGACGTCGGCGCGATCCTGGACCGCATTCGGGCGGACTGGGGCGACGAGCTGCGCGCGGCCGTGCTCGACCGGTCGTTCCAGGCTCCGCTCGCCCCCGAGATCCGCGCCGAGTACCTGGAGTGGGCCGCCGCGCTTAGCCCGCGGGCGGTCTACGACGTGCTCGCCAGCCAGCGCGACCTCGACCTGACTAGCGAGCTGGCCGGCCTGCGGCAGCCCGCCGCCGTGGTGCACGGCCGCCACGATCGCGCCCGTCCGCCGGAGCAGGGCCAGGAACTCGCGCAATCCCTGCCAGACGCGACGTTCTGGCTAGCCGAGGCCGGCCACACCCCGGTCTACGAGACCCCGGATGTGGTCGCCGCCGCCTTGCGCGACGTGATCGAGCGCGCGGAAGCCGCCGACCGCTAGAACCGGTACGAGGTGTGGCTGAAGGACGGCTCGCCCTTCCCGAACCCCAGCGCCTGGGCCGGGGTCACCCGGTAGACCAGGGCCACCCCATGGCCGCCGAAGGTTCCGTCCTCGTTGACCTCGAACGCCCAGTCGTCGCCGTACTTGGCCGCGAACGCGTCGGCCACGGTTCGCAGCAACGGCAGGTCCCGGGTGACGACGGCGTCGCCGTGCAGGACCGTGTCGAAGCCCGCGTTCCAGGCGTTGCCCCCGGTGATGACCGAGCAGTGCGGGCTGGCCGCCAGGTTCCGCGACTTCTGCTCGCCCGCCCCGCTGGAGAAGTAGAAGGCGTCATCCACCCACACCCCGACGACCGGGGTGACGTGCGGCCGGCCGTCTGCCTTGACCGTGACCACCCAGAACAGCCCGGCCTTCTCCAGCTCGGCCCGCGTGTCGGGCCACGGCGTCGCCTGCGCTCCCTCACTGCTGTAACGGGCGTCGAGCGTGGTCAGCGGGTCCTGGCTCATCATGGATCCTCCCTAGATCTCTCCTATGCCGACTGCCAGGCATCGCCTAAATCATCGGCGGCGGTCTCCATGAGACCCGGGAGCCTCCCGCAGCTCGTCGCCATCGGAGTCGACGTCGAGGTCCGCGGCCGCGGACGCTTATCCCGCCGCATGACCAGTGATCCGTTCTGCCGTGAGCAAGGCGTCGATACGCTTATGTCGTGACTGGGACACAGGAATCGGCGCTGGGCCTGGACATTACAACGCCCAATGTGGCGCGCATGTACGACTACTACCTCGGAGGCAAGGACCATTTCGCGGCGGACAGGGAAGCCGCGGAAAAGGTCCTCGCGCTGGTGCCGGGGCTGCGCCGCGCCGTCCAGGAGAACCGGCGGTTCCTGCGGCGGGTGGTCCGGTTCCTGGCGGCGGAGGCCGGGATCACTCAGTTCATCGACATCGGCGTGGGGCTGCCGACCCAGGGGGCGGTGCACGAGGTCGCCCGCGAGGTCAGCCCGGGCGTCCGGGTCGTCTACGCCGACTACGACCCGGTCGTCGTCGCCCATGGCCGGGCGCTGCTCGCGGTCAGCGACCTGAGCATCATGGTCCGGGCCGACGTGCGCGGCCCGGCCGAGCTGCTCGCCCTTCCGGAGGTCCGCGCGCACCTGGACCTGGCCAAGCCGGTGGCGATCACCCTGTTCGCGACCTTGCACTTCCTGCCCGACGCGGACGACCCGGCGGGGATCGTGGGACGCCTGCGCGACGCGGTGGCGCCCGGCAGCTACCTGGCGGTCTCGCACATCGGGACCGAGTTCTTTCCCGACAAGGAGGCGCTCGCCCGGGCGGTGGAGGTCTACGAGAAGGCCAGCGAGCGCGTCTGGCCCCGGAGCCGCGAACAGGTCCTCAGCTTCTTCGACGGCTTCGAACTGCTCGAGCCAGGCGTGGTTCCCAAGCACCGGTGGCGGCCGGAAACCGGCCAGGCCGCCGACATCCCGAACATCCAGTGGGGTGCGGTGGGCCGTAAGGGCACCCGTTAGGATCCTGCGCCGTGACGGAAGCCTCCGCGCGCCGGGCCGCGGCCCCGCCCGAGGTGCCGCCCTACTTCGCCGAGTTCGGCCGGATGCTTCGGATGCTTCGGGAGCCGCGGGCGGGGGAGCGCTTCCGCCGTGGCCATCTCCTGCTGCGCCGACGGTGATGATGATGGGCACGGGACTAGTGCGGGCGCGATTTGCTGGGATCCGGCCCCATTAACCTGGGTAGGACGCTGCGAGAGAGTTGTGTCTTAGTCCGCTTTACTGGCGCGTACAGAGGAGCAGTTGTGGCCGTAGCCTCCATTCTCGAACTTCAGCTCAAGCCCGGCTCGCTCGACGCCGCGCTCAAGGTGATTCACGAGACCCTCGAAGCCACCCGGACCCGCCCCGGCTGCCTGGGCGTGAGCGTGCTGGTCGACAGCGCCGACCCGACTCACGTGAGTGCCTACGAGTCCTGGGAGTCGATCGAGCATGACCAGGCCTACCGGGCCTGGCGGGCCAGCGACGACCCCGCGGCCAAGTCGGACTTGGGCTCCGTCCTGGCGGCCCCGCCCAAGCTCACCGTCTACACGATCGCCGACGGCGTCTAACCGGTGGAGCCGGGCGAGACCGACACCCGTCTTCAGGCCGGCGTCGCGCACGTGGCCCGGGTCTACGACTACTGGCTCGGGGGGAAGGACAACTTCCCCGCGGACCGGGTCGCCGGTGAGAAGACGGTGTCGATCTACCCCGGCATCCGGGAGTCCGCCCGGGCCAACCGGGCGTTCCTCGCCCGGTCCGTGCGCCACCTGGCTGGCACCGAAGGCATCCGGCAGTTCCTCGATATCGGCACCGGGCTGCCTACGGCCAACAACACCCACGAGGTGGCCCAGGCCATCGCGCCGGAAAGCCGGATCGTCTACGTCGACAACGACCCGCTGGTGCTTGACCACGCCCGCGCCCTGCTGACCAGCCGTCCGGAGGGCGTCACCGCCTACCTGGACGCGGACCTGCGCGACACCGGCACGATTCTCGCCCAGGCGGCGCAGACCCTGGACTTCACCCAGCCGGTCGCCATCATGCTGATGGCCGTGGTGCACTACATACCGGACGAGGCGCAGGCCCGCCAGATCGTGGCCACGCTGCTTGAGTCCGTGCCCGCCGGCAGCTTCCTGACCATCTCGCACGCAGGCATCGACCTGTTCCCGGCGGAGATGGGCGCGTTCGAGGAGAGCCTGAACGAGCACCTTCCCGGAGCCCGGCACGCGGCCCGCGACCACGACGCCGTTGAGCGGTTCTTCGACGGGACACGGCTCCTTGAGCCCGGGGTGGTCCGGGTCAGCGAGTGGCGCCCCGACTCGGATGCCGGCGCCGCCGCGCACACGACCTTGTGGGGCGGCGTCGCGCGGAAGCGCTGACCGGGTCAGTGGCTCAGGCCGGGAATCTGGGCCTTGATCCGGTCGAGCTCGGCCTCGTCGGAGATGCCTTGGAGGTCGTGGCGGGGCGTGTAAGGGCGCTCGAGGCCGGCGATCTCGTCGACGCTGAGCTCGATGTCGAGGGAGGCCACGGCGTCGTCGATCTGGGCGGTCGTGCTCGCGCCGACCAGCGGGGCGGCGACCACCGGCTGGCGGCGCAGCCAGGCGAGCGCGATCTGGGCGCGGGAGACGCCGCGAGCCGCGGCCGCCTTGCCGACCGCGTCGATGATGGCGCGGTCGCTGTCCGCGGTCAGGCCGGTGTAGAGCATCCCGGCGAACGGGTCGGACGCGGACCGCGCGGTGCCGGCGTTCCCGGGACGGGCGAGCAAGCCGCGGGCCAGCGGGCTCCAGATCATGGTGCCCACGCCCTCGTCGGCGCAGAGCGGGATCATCTCGCGTTCCTCTTCGCGGGCCAGCAGGTTGTAGTGGTGCTGCATGGTGATGAACCGGGCCCAGCCGTGCTGCCTCTGCAGGTTCAGGACCTTGGCGAACTCGAAGGCCCGCATCGATGACGCGCCGAGGTAGCGGACCTTGCCCGCCTTGACCACGTCGTGCAGGGCCTCCAGGGTCTCCTCGGGCGGTGTGCGGTTGTCCAGCCGGTGAATCATGTAGATGTCGACGTAGTCGGTGCCCAGGCGGCGCAGGCTGTGCTCGAGTTCGGTCATGATCGCCTTGCGGGACAGCCCCTCTCCGTTGGGCCCGGGGCGCATCGTGTGCCGGACCTTGGTGGTGATCACTACGTCGTCCCGGTTCGCGTACTCCTTCAGCGCCCGGCCGAGGATCTCCTCGCTCGAGCCGAGCGAGTACAGGTTGGCGGTGTCGAAGAAGTTGATGCCGGCCTCGATCGCGTGCCGGATCAGCGGGCGGCTGTCCGCTTCCCCGAGCGACCAGACGGGGTGGCCGCGGCCGGGGTCGCCGTAGGTCATCGCGCCGATGGCGATGGGGGAGACGTCGAGGCCGCTGCGGCCGAGTTTGATGTAATGCATCGCAGTCCCTAAGCTGTCCAGTCAAACGGAGAGTTATCCGTTTCTTGCCTTGAGCTTAGCGGAGAACTCTCCGTTTGTCTTTGGGAGGTACCGTGTCGCACCCGCCGACCCCGGCCGGACCGGCGCGCGCCGACGCGGTCAAGAACCGCGAGCACATCCTGCGGGTGGCGAGCGAGGCGTTCGCCGAGTCGGGCACGACCTCGCTCAACGTCATCGCCAAGCGGGCCGGCGTGGGCGCGGGAACCCTCTACCGGCACTTTCCGACCCGCGAGGACCTGATCCTCGCGGTCTACAGCCGCGACATCCAGCGCCTGGTCGACTCCGTGCCGGACGTGCTTGCCTGCCTTCCGCCGCTCGACGCCTTCCGCCGCTGGTTCCAGACGCTCGCCGACTACGTCCGGGTCAAGCACGGTCTCGGGGACGCGCTGCACACGGCCGAGGCCCAGGATGTCGTCAGCGCGACCTACGCCCCGGTCACCGCGGCCGTCGGCCTGCTGCTGCGCGCCTGCGCGGAAGACGGCAGCCTGCGCGCTGGCCTCGACCCGGCCGATGTCCTGCTGCTCATGGGCTTCCTCTGGCGCACCGGCGCCGATCCGGCCGGTAAAGAGCAGGCCAGCCGCATCATGGAGCTGACCATCGACGGTCTCAGCCGGCCAGTCGCTTCGGCGTGAGGGTGCTGCCGGGCCGGAGCGCGCCTTGGTCGTCGAGGTCGGCGAGCACGGCGGGCAGGCCCACGGTGAGCATCTTGGTCCGGACGTGCCCCAGGATCTTGGCCAGGAAGAACCCGCCGACGCCGGTGAACCCGGTGTGCTCGAAGACGAAGCGGGTGCCCTCCGGGAGCGGTTCCAGCCGGTAGCTGACCTCGGTCACCGCGCCGCCGCCCGCGTCGGCCCAGGAGTAGCGGAGCAGCGACGGCTCGGCTACCTCGAGCACCTCGCAGTCGACGACGCCGCTCCAGCCGGGCCTCGGCGTGGCGATGAACTGGAACTTCGTGCCGGTTTCGGCGGCGAATCCCTTCAGCCGCGCGCCCGCGCCGGTCACGGTCCACAGCGGCACCAGCGCCGGGTCGGTCACCGCCCGCCAGACCTTCGCCTGCGGATAGGGATAGTCGCGCACGATACGGAAGTCGCTCACTGGGATCTCCTGGTGTCGCTCTTGCTCCGGCCGCCGCCAGTTGGCGTTCAGTCACTAAAAATTTATAGCAACAGAAAAAATTTAGCAACCGCAGTATGCTGACGGCATGGAGGCGATGCGGGGAGTCGAGTGGACGGTGCCGCCGGTTCCCGGGCCGGAAGCACCTGGGGCACCGGACGCCGAGGGCCTGCGGGAGCGCAAGAAGCGCCTGATGCGCCAGCAGCTGTCGGACACCGCGACCCGGATGTTCCTCGACCGGGGTTTCGACGCCGTCCGGGTCACCGAGATCGCCGCGGCCTGCGGGGTGTCGGAGAAGACGGTCTTCAACTACTTCCCGACCAAGGAATCGCTGATCCTGGACCGCCTGGAGTCCACGATGGCGTCGCTGCGCACCGGCCTGGCCGAGCCCGGGGTCCCGCCGGTTGAGGCGGCGCTGCGGATCCTGGACCGCGAGCTTGGCGCGATGACCTCCTGGCTCGCCGCCCAGGACGACCAGGCCCTGGCCGGGGCCCTGATGCGGCGCTTCGGCGTCATGATCGCGGCCACGCCCTCGCTGCGGGCGCATCAGAGCGACACGATGGACTCCTACATCGCGGTGGCCGCCGCGATCTTGGCCGACCGGACCGCGATGCGCGCCGACGACCCGGAACCGCAGATCGCCGCGGCCGCCCTGCTCGGCCTGTGGCGCATCCAGTTCCGCAGCCTGGCCAAGTACCTGGACGGCACCCGCACCCCGGCCCAGGTCCACGCGGCCGTGACCGCCGACGTCCACCGCGCGGCCCGGCTCATCGACACCGGCCTTTCCTCGCTCACCAGCGCGGATCGGCGCCCGATCGGATTAGCGCTGGGACTTTGGCCGCTCACGGCGGCACAACTCCCAGCGCTATCGGAAACTGGGGCAGGAGATGCTGGCGTGACGCGCACGGGATGCTCTCCCGGCCGGATTAGGCCGGCGCTGAAGATCTGACCGCCTATTGTCGGTCACATATTCAGTTGTCGGTCACATATTCAGCACCACCGATTCCACGCACGCGACGCCTACCGCGACACGATCGCCAAGGGCTAGGCCGGGCTAGGCCGTCGCCTTCAGCGACAGGTCCCAGAGGCGGGCCGCGTTGTCCGGGTCGAGCGCGTACCAGGCGACACCGCGGGCGTGCGCGGGGATGTCGGCGGTCTCCGGGCCGAGGACCTCACCGACGGCGAGGACAAGATGCAGACCCGCCAGCTGCTGACCGAGGCGCTCGCGCTGCTCATCGCGGCGGGTGAGCGGGCAGGCACCATCGAGCCGGGCACCGACCCGGCCGACGTCCTGCTGAGCCTCGGCGGCATCTCGCTCATCGCCGGCGAGCCGGGTCTGGAGGACACCGCCGCCCGGCTGGTGGCCCTGCTCACCCGGGGCATCTACGCTAGGCCGTAACGGGGGACGCGAGCGGGGTGACGCTACCGGGAGGAGCTGGCTGTGGTTGTCCGGCCGGACCAGGGCGGATCACCGCCTCCCTCCACCATGTTCCGGTGGATCGTGGTACCGACCGCCGGCGCGCTGCTCCTGCTGGTCACGGTGGGAGTGTGCCGAGACCTGACCTACCACACGACGCCGGTGATGGCCGCGGGCGCGGCCGCGCTGGCGATCGCCCTGGCCGGGACCGGCTGGGCCGTTTTCGGCCGGGTGCGGGGGGCTCCGCGCTTTACCGCGCTGACCGCGGCGGGCAGGACCCGGGTCGCCGCGCTGATCGCGTCCGGCCTGGCCGGGGCCGTGCTCGTCGGCCTGCTGCCGCACGCGCCCGGCTATCTCGTGGTCTTCATGGCGCTGACCGGCCTGGCGATGGGCCTGCCGCTGCGGCCCGCGGTCGTCAGCTGCGCTGCCCTGTTCGCCGCGGCCAATCTCGCCCTCGTGCTGTCCGGCTCGTTCTCCCCGGCGCAACTGGTGGGGCAGGACGTCGCCATGGCGTTCTTCTTCGCCGTCGGCGCTTCTACCCGGTCCGCCCTGGTCTCGCGGGCCGAGGCCCGCGCCGCCCAGGCCAGAGCGGAGGACCTGCTCGCTCAGCTCCGCGCCTCGCAATCGGCCCAGGAAGCTGCCGCCGCCCTGGGTGAACGGACGCGGCTGGCTCGGGAGGTCCATGACATCTTGGCCCATTCGCTGGCCGGGCTCGTGCTGACTCTCGACACGGCCGAAATGATCGGACGGCGGGCCGGCACCGACCCGCGGGCCCTGGCGAAGGTACTTGAGCAGGTCGTGCGGGCCCAGCGGATCGCCCGGGACGGCCTGGCCGACACTCGCGGCGCCATCTCGGCCCTGCGCGGCGACGAGCTTCCCGGCCCGGCCCTGCTCCACCGGCTCGTCCGCGAGACGGCCGAGGCGACCGGCATCCGCGCCGCGCTCACGCTGGCTGGCGAGCAGCGGCCGCTGTCGCCGGAGATCGGGCTCGCGCTCTACCGGACCGCGCAGGAGGCCCTGATCAACACGGCCAAGTACGCGGGCCGGGACGGTTCCGCCGAATTGCGGCTCAGCTACCGGCCCGACGACGTGGAACTGGAGATCGAGGACGCGCGGGCCGCGGACGCGGCCCCGCCCGGTCCGGGCGGGCTGACCTTCGGCGGCTACGGGCTGACCGGCATGCGGGAGCGGGCCGAGCTCCTCGGCGGCCGGCTGACCGCGGGCCCGACCGACCGCGGCTTCCGGGTGCGGCTGTGGCTGCCAGCGGGCCGTGATCACCACCCCGCGCACCAGCCGGCGAAGGCAATATGAGCGAGGCCGCGGAGGAACGGGACCGTTCGCCCCTCAGGATTTTGATCGCCGACGACCAGAAGGTGGTCAGGGAAGGACTCGTGGCGCTGGTCGGCTTGCTGCCCGGCATCACCGTGGTCGGCGCGGCGGCCGACGGCGAGGACGCGGTCCGCCAGGCGGTCGCGCTGCGGCCGGACGTCGTCTTGATGGACCTGAACATGCCCCGCTGCAACGGCGTCGAGGCCACCGAGCGGCTGCGCGGCCTCCAGCCGGACATCGCGGTCGTCGTGCTGACCACGTACTCCGACGACGCCTGGGTGTTCTCGGCGCTGCGGGCCGGGGCGCGCGGCTTCCTGACCAAGGACGCCGGCGCCGACGAGATCTGCCGGGCGATCACCGACGTGGCCGCCGGGCAGGCGCAGCTCGACCCGTCGGTGCAGCGGCGGCTGCTCGAGGCGCTGCACGGCGGGGCCGCGTCCACGCCGGGGCGGCCAGGACCGGAAATGCCCGGGCCGGTGCCCGACGCGCTGACCCCGCGCGAGGTGGAAGTGCTCGCGCAGGTCGCGGCCGGCCTGTCCAACGCCGAGATCGCCGCGGTCTTGTTCGTTTCCGAGGCCACGGTGAAAACGCACGTCAACCACATCTTCGGCAAGACCGGGCTGCGGGACCGGGCCAAGCTCGTCGGCTACGCCTTCCGCCACGGCCTGACCGGTCCCGGCTGACCGGTCCCGGCTGACCGGTCCCGGCTGAGGGGCGGCAGCTCCACCCCCGGGTGGAGTCCGAATTCAACCCGCAAGCCGATGGCACGGCGGCCCGCGGTTTGTAGCGTTAAGACCTATGAGGACCGATAGCAGGGGCTTCCCGCCCGGGGATATGCGGGTGTCCGACGCCGATCGTGACCGGGCCGTCGCCGAGCTGAGCGAGCAGTTCCAGATCGGGCGGCTAACCCAGGACGAGTTCGGCGACCGGTCGGGGCGCGCGCTGCAGGCCCGGACCGGGGACGAGCTGCGGGCGCTGTTCGCCGACCTGCCGTCCGGCCCGGGGGCGGTGACCGGCGCCGCGGCCGGCCCGGCGCCGGACGACGAGCCGCCGTTCGGCGCGATGGACAGCGTGGGCGGCAATTCCCCGGCGCGCCGGGGACCGCGCGCCCGGTACGTCGTCCTGCTGGTGATCGCGGTGGTCATCGCGTCGTCGCGGGTCGTCGTCAGCGGCCATCAGGTTCACTACACCTACGGCCTGCTGGTGCCGGTCCTGGTCATCTTCTTCCTCATGCGGCGTTTCTCCCGGCGGTAGCCGCCGCTTCGCCTCGCCTTCTCCTGCCTTCTGCCGTTCTTTTCTCGTTGCTAAGGAGCTATCAGGGTGTCGACCCAGACCGCCAAGACGGCCAGGACCGGCAGGCGAGCACAGCGGACGCCTGGAGACCGGCTGGCGACCGCGCTCCGGCGGCTGCGCTGGCCGGTGGTGATCCTCTGGGTGATCCTCATCGTCGCCCTCGACCCGCTGTCCAGCAGCCTGTCCAAGGCGACCAACGACTCGGCGTCGGCCTACCTGCCGGCCTCGGCCGCCTCGACGAAGGTCGTGCTGCTCCAGCAGGCCGCCCTGCAGGCGAAGGCGCAGGGCACCAGCCAGCCCGAGACCAACACGGCGATCGTGGTGTTCGCCAGCGACAGCCGCCTGACGGCCGCCGACCGGGCCGCGGTCACGTCGGCCCGCATCGCCGTCGCCGGTCTCGCCGGCCAGGTCAGCGGCCTGTCCGCCCCCGGGCCGGTGCAGTCGTCGGCCGACGGCAAGGCCGCGGTGTTCACCGCGAACGTCACCGGATCGGCGGGCGCGGGCGGCCTCGACCGGAACGCGGTGCGGGCGATCCGGGCGGCCATCGCCGGGCCGGCGAGCTCGGCCGGGGCTGGCCTGACCGCCGCCGTGACCGGGCCGGCCGCCGTCAACGCCGACACCAGCGGGGGCAACGCGCAGACCGAACTGCTGCTCACGGCGCTGATCATCGTGGCCATCATCTTGCTGATCGTGTACCGGAGCCCGGTGCTGTGGCTGCTTCCGCTGCTCGGCTCGATCGGGGCGATCGTCGTCGCCCAGGCGTCGGCGCACGGCCTGGCCAACGCCGGGCTCACCGTGAGCACGCTGTCGGCGGACATCCTCATCGTGCTGGTCTTCGGCGCGGCCAGCGACTACGCGCTGCTCCTCGTGCACCGCTACCGGGAGGAACTGCGGCACTGCGCCACGCCCGAGGGCGCGATGGCGGTCGCGCTGCGCCGCACGCTGCCGACGCTGCTCGCCTCGGCCGCGACGGTCACCTGCGCGATGCTCTGCCTGCTGGCGGCCGACTCCGCGTCGCTGCACGGACTGGGCCCGGTCGGCGCCGTCGGCATCGTGGCCGCCCTGCTCGCCCAGGTCACGTTCCTGCCCGCGCTGCTGCTCGTCCTCGGCCGGGCGGCGTTCTGGCCGCGCGTCCCGCGCGACGGCGCGGCCGGGCGGGAGGACTCCCGCTTCTGGGCCGGGATCGGCGCCCGGGTCGCCCGCCATCCGCTGCGGACCGCGATCGTGGTTGTGGTGCTGCTCGGCGCGGCCTGCGCCGGCCTCGCCTCCCTGCGGATCGACAACAACCCAGTGGACGACGTCAAGGGCCACCCGGGCAGCGTGGTCGGCGCGCAGCTGCTGGCCGAGCACTACCCGCAGGGGGCCAGCGAGCCCCTGGCGGTGCTCGCGCCGGTCAGCCAGTCGGCCGCCGCCGCCGCGGCCGCCCGGGCGACGCCGGGCGTCGGCTCGGTCACCGCGGGCGCGCCGGTCCCGGGGTACGCCAGCTACTCGGTGACCCTGTCGGTCCAGCCGTTCAGCCCGGCCGGGACGGCCGCGATCACCGGCTTGCGCCAGCGGCTCGAGCAGGACGCGCCGGGCGCGCTGGTGGGCGGCACCCCGGCCATCGAGTACGACGCCGCGCAGGCGGCCGACCACGACGACCTGGTGATCATTCCCCTGGTGCTGGTCGTGATCCTCGTCGTGATCGGCCTGCTGCTGCAGGCGATCGTGGCGCCGCTGGTGCTGGTGCTGACGACCGCGCTCAGCTTCGCGGCGTCGTTCGGGCTGTCCAGCCTGCTGTGGCGCTACGGGTTCGGCTACTCCGGCGTGGAGTCGGTGATCCCGATCTACATCTTCATCTTCCTGGTGGCGCTCGGGGTCGACTACAACATCTTCCTCAGCGCCCGCATCCGGGAGGAATCCCGCAGCGAGGGCATCCGCGAGGGCACGCTGCGCGGGCTCGGCGTGACCGGCGGGGTGATCACGGCCGCCGGGATCGTGCTCGCCGGCACGTTCGCGGCGCTCACCCAGATCCCCGAGGTCGCCATCGCCGAGGTCGGGACGGCCGTCGCCCTCGGCGTCCTGCTCGACACCCTGCTGGTCCGCACCGTCCTCGTCCCGGCCAGCCTGCTCACCATCGGCGAGCGCGTGTGGTGGCCGGGCCGGTCGCGCTCGTCGAGCTCGGCTTAGATGGCGCTGATTAGATGGCGCTGAGGCCGCCGTCGACGGTCAGGGTGGCGCCGTGGATGTTGAGCGCGTCGTCGCTGACCAGGAACACCACCGCCTTCGCGACCTCGTCCGGCGTGCCCATGCGCCGGGACGGGGTGCGGGCGATGATCGGGGCGATGTGGTCTTCGAAGGCCAGGTTCCGCTCGGTGGCCGTCGGGCCGGGCGAGACCGTGTTCACCCGGACGCCTGAGGGCCCGTACTCGGCCGCCCAGGACTTGGTCAGCGAGTGGATCGCGGCCTTGGTCGTGCTGTAGAGGGCGGACCCGGCCATCCCGACCAGGCCGTTGATCGAGCCGACATTGACGATCGCGCCATGGCCGCGGGCGGCCATGCCCGGCGCGATCAGCCCGGTGAGCAGGATGGGCGCCTTCACGTTCACGGCCAGGGCGCCGTCGATCAGGTCCTCGCTGATCTCGGCCGTGGGCGACGGGGCGATGAGCATCGCGGCGTTGTTGACCAGGATGTCGAGCGGCCCGCCGCCCCCGCCACCCTCGCCGCCCCCGTTGGCCGCGGCGGCGGCCTGGGCGGCGGCGGCGAGCTCGCGGACGGCGGGGCCGCCGCGGGCGAGGTCGGCGCGGACGAAGACGGCCGCGCCGCCGCGCTCGGCGATCTCGGCGACCACCTTCTCGCCCCGGGCCGCGCTGCGCCCGCTGACGATGACGAACGCCCCCTCGTCGGCCAAGGCACGGGCGATCCCGACGCCGAGGCCGTCGGTCGACCCGGTGACCAGGGCGGTGCGGCCCTGCAAGCGTGCGCTCATCTGCGGCTCTCCTCGAGAAATCGACTCGTCTACCGGATCCCACAGTGCCGCGGATAAAATGGACTCGCAAGTCCAGGAAATGGGGTGGGCCATGAGCACGAAGCTGACGCCGAAGGGCGCCGCCACCCGTGCCCGGATCATCGCGGGCGCGGCCACCGAGATCCGCGAGAACGGCGTGACGGCCACGCTTGATGACATCCGGTCACGGACCGGCACGAGCAAGAGCCAGCTCTTCCACTACTTCCCCGACGGCCGCGAGCAGCTCCTGCTGGCCGTCGCCCGCTATGAGGCCGACCGCGTGCTGTCCGACCAGCAGCCGCAGCTCAGCGACCTGACCTCGTGGGCCTCCTGGCTGGCCTGGCGCGACGCGGTGGTCGCCCGCTACCGCCAGCAGGGACAGCAGTGCCCGCTCAACGCCCTCATCACGCAGCTCGGCCGGGCCACCCCGGGCGCGCAGGCGGTAGTGACCCAGCTGATGGGCCAGTGGCAGGCCGAGATCGCCGCCGGCCTGCGGAACATGCAGGCGGCGGGGGAGATCTCCGCGGACCTCGACGCCGGGCGCACGGCGGCCGCGATCGTCGCCGGGATCCAGGGCGGCGTGGTCATGATGATGTCCACCGGGGACACCACTCCCCTGGAAGCCGCGCTCGACCTGGCCATCGGGTACCTCCAG